>VAPR01000301.1_pt1 | contig 34295 bp, 19 predicted proteins | sample 3380701 | NCBI WGS metagenome assembly VAPR01 (sample SAMN11536904, study PRJNA540576) | hot springs metagenome | isolation source: hot spring wet sediment | place: Spain: Lobios | collected 2014-01
CATACCGAGCCCCCGTCGCCCCAGCAATCGCCTGCCCATCCTTGTACCACTGATACCGCACCCCATCCCCACTGACCTGCACCTCCAACACCAACGGCTGACCCTGCTGCACCGCCACCGTCGAGGGCACATCCTGCACTATCCGCGGCAACCGCACTACCTCGACCACCGCCTCCGCCGTCTGTACCTCCCCACACGCATTCCGCACCACACATACGTACCGACCCGCATCCCCCGCCGTCGCCGCCGCTACCTCGTACCGAGCCCCCGTCGCCCCAGCAATCGCCTGCCCGTCCTTGAGCCACTGATACGTCACCCCCCCACCCTGTACCTGCACCTCTACCACAAACCCCGACCCCTCACAGTACCGCCCTCCCTGCGGCTGCCGCACCACCTGCACCGGCTCCACAACCTCAACCCGTGCCACCTGCGACACCGCCTGCACCCCGCCCGGATACACCGTCACTACCACATCGTAATCCCCACCATCCCCTACCTGCACCGGCTCGATCCGCAGCCGCTCCGTCTGCGCCCCACTGATATTGCCCCCATCCACCAACGGCTGCCCATTGCGCCGCCACCGGTACTCCACCCGCTGCCCCCCACCACCAACCTGTACCTCCACCCGCAACTCCACCGCCGACCCCGCACAGTACTGCCCTCCCTGCGGCTGCTCCACTATCACCACCGTCGGCGACACCAACGCATACCCCCGCTGCTCCGCCCGACCACACAGCCCAACAACCTCTACCCAATAGTCACTGCCCAAATCCCCTGCCTCTACCCCCTCAATGACCAACCGCGATGACCGCGCCCCACTAATCCGCCCACCATCCTGCAACGCCTCCGTCCCCCGATACCACTGGTACTGCGGCTGGTACGTCGGCGGCGCCCCAACAACATTCGCCTCTACCTCAAACTCCGCCCGACCTCCAAGCGGCACAAATACCGTGTCGGGTGACGAGGCAAACTGGACATCTCCCAACACGAACACGGTTGCCGGCTCGGTTGGCAGCTGGTTGGTACCACACGTACCGAAGAGGATGCACCGGTAACGTCCCGAGGCGTTGTAATCTAAGTTGCTCAAACGGAGCTGTCCCTGTGTAGCACCCGGAATATCTTGCCAGCCCATGGGGGTCTCCTTCTGCCACTGATAGCCAAAGATCGTTCCGTCAGCCAGCACACCTAGGACAACTTCCCCACCGAGGCAGGCAAATTGCGATTCGGGCTGATAGGTAATCCGAATCGGCGCCCATACGATGAGCACACTGAGATTGGATAGCACTGGGGTTGCTCCGCTGTTGCCAGTGACCAAGCACGCATAGGAGCCCTCGTCCGTGGGCTTGGTGTTCATGATAGTCAATGTCGGCGTCTGTGTGCCGAAGAACCGTCCATCGTATCCCTCAGGAATTGGTGCTCCGTTGCGGAGCCACTGGTACGAGAGTCGCGCGTTGAACGTTGCAGTTGCCTGAATGCTGAGGGTTGTTGAACTCCCGAGGCATCCACGCGTTGTGTCAACAGGCTGCTGGACGATGGTAATGACTGGGATAACCTCATCAGCCCCCATGTACCAGACACGCCGGCTCTCGCCATCGATGTCCACGGGCACATCCGTATTCTGTGGCACGCCCGTATAGAGCGGGTCATCAACCGAGGTCAGGTGCAGGTCTGTCGGCGAAGCCCAAGCAACCGTCTTGGAGACGGAGTTGGCGTCGTATCCACTAGCACTTCGCCACGCTGCTAATGTTGGCTGGTTTGCACCAGCCCAGTATCCCAAGTTACTCCCGGCTGTGTAAAGGTTGTTGTAGTTGCACGTCGTAGCAAACGCCCCACTTGCCCAAACAGCGTAGCCGGTTCCACTGTTGATGAAGATGTTATGCGTCACCCGTAGGCTGCTGCCACCACTTACGTAGAAAGCAGCTGAGCTCGTATTGGTACTCTGCACGTTCACGGAGTTGTGCACAATCGCAATGCTGGGACGCGAGCGTACATCGATGCCTCGTGCAAGATTCCCTGTCCCTCCTCCGATTTCAATGAAATTGTTCACCACCCGTGCCGTGGCAGCGATAGAGCTGTAGTAGGATAGCAGGATGACACCGCTCCCTCCAGGCATACCCCACATACGGTTGCGCTCCACTTGAATGGCGTCATCGTTGTAAACCAGGTAGAGGTAGTAGCCACCCGAAGCAATCGAGCTCGGCGAGCCGATAAACTGGTTCTGCACGAAGACAGGAGAGGAAAGGTACTGCGACAACACCGCCCCAACGTAGAAGTTCTGGAAGGTGTTCCCTTCAACCCGTAGCCCTGTGGTCAGCGGGGACCACCACGAAGCGATGAAGAGCCCCACGCTTCCATTCTGGATGACGTTGTTCCGGATGGTAAGGTTGTTGTGGTTGTTCTCGTACGCATAGATGACAGCGTCTGCCGTTGCTGTGCTCGTAGAGCTGCGTCCGATAAGCTGGCAGCCCTCAATTGTGACGTTATCGCAGCCCGCCATAAAGCTGCTCGTTGTAGAGGTGAGCCAGATCACCCGTCCGAAGGAAGCGCTGGTGTTGCGGATCGTCAAGTTCCGCAGCACGACGTACTTGAGCTCGTTGAGCCGCACGACAAAGTTGTCGGTAGAGCTCGTGGGAGCATACTGGAGCACGACGTTGGAGGCATTGCCCGATTCAGACTCAAACGTGATACGCCGCGTTGCCGTCCCAGCCCCAGGGATGGTGCCGTTGAGGTTGAGCTGCTCTGTGTACGTACCATTACGGACGCGGAAGGTCACCGTATCCAGGACACCGCCGATGTGCAAGTATGCCGCTGCTGCGGAAAAGCTCGGGAAATCCGGCGAACTCCCGCCAATTGTGTACGCACCTGCCAGTGCCGGTGCCAGTTGGGCTGTGATAGCGTCGTTGCTGGGGTCCTCGTCCGTCCCACCGTTGGGGTTTGCTACCGATGCCGTCACGGTCACAATTGTCTTCGGTGCAAAATTGACGCTACCCAGCGTGACAGTTGTCACCGCATCTGGATTGAGTGTGCCCGTCCATGTATAAGGGCTCTGCGGTGTACCGCCAACTGACCAATTGATGGTAACGCTGGTGAGGGGCTGCCGTCCAAAGTTCTGCAGCCGTACGGTGATGCCTTGGTTCCCCGAGCTGAACGGCGGCACAGGATTAGCCAACCCGACAATACCGGCATCCAGGTTCGGGCGTACCTTCATTTTCGCAACAAAGCCTGCCGCATAAGCGTAGCAGCTGTAGTTGGGGTTCGATAGCGAAATAGATCCGAAGGTCAGCGGGTTGCTGGAGAAGTATCCCGTAATTGCAGCCTCCCTGCGTGCACGGGAGACGCGGAGATGGTAGGCAATATCTGTGCTATTACCTGTTGCTGCAACGCCAAAGTCTGGAGTGCCGTTACTCTGCCAGACGAGGATGAATACATCCGGGGTAGTACTGACCGAGATCGTTGAACTCCCGAACGTGAAGCTACTGTAGTGGTAGCCGCCCACGTACACGTTCCCGCTGTTGTCGGCATCAATCCCATAGCCGTACTCTGAGCTTGTACCACCTGCTGCCCGAGCCCATTGGACAACACCATTCGAGTTGAATTTAACAGCGTATACGTCGGGTGTCGTGCTTGCTGGATAGAGCGTAACGCTGCTCCCGCCCCCAGCCGAGATCGCATATGCTGGGTTGCTGGAGAAGTAGCCAGTTAGGTAGCAGTTACCAGAGGCGTCTGTGGACATATCGTAGAGTATCTCGGTGGAGGTTCCTACGAGACCGTGGGCTGCCCAGAGAGCAGTGCCGTTAGGATCGAACTTGCAGAGGAAGACCTCGGGAGTTGCATACGGCACAGAGAGTGAAAGCGATGTAGAGCCAATGTAAAGCGGGTTGCTGTAGTAGTACCCCGCAACGTAGACGTTCCCGTTCGCATCTACCCCAACGCCGTAGCCGTATTCAGAGGAGCTGCCCCCGATAGCGCGTGCCCACTGGAAGACACCGTTTGTATTGTACTTAGCGACGAAGGCTTCAACACCACTTCCAACAGCGTTGAGTGTTGTCCCAGTAGAGGACCCTGCGGAATAGAACACAGTAGAGCTGGAAAAGTACCCCGTCAAGAAACAGTTCCCAGCAGCGTCCACAGCAAGATTGTACAGGATATCCGTTGAGGTTCCCGCCATGCGGGCAGCCCACTGGACGTTTCCATTTGCATCGTACTTGACCAGGAAGACATCCGGCGTGGTCACCGCTGCCAGTGACCAGCTACCGAAGTAGGCGGGATTGCTGTAGTAGTACCCCGCAACGTAGACATTGCCGTTTGCATCTACTCCAATGCCGTACCCATATTCCGAGCTCGTTCCACCGCCGGTGCGCACCCACTGGAGCTGACCGGCAGCGTCGTATTTCGCTACGAACATGTCTACGTTTGCCCCATAGTTGTACGCATAGTAGACCGTGCTCCCAATGGTGACGTAGTAGTAGAAGTACCCTGTCACGTAGACGTTCCCTTGAGCGTCGGTGGCGACACGGTAGGGGTAGAGGTAATAGTCATAACATGCGCCTGCCAGACGCTGTGCCCACTGCCAGCTTTGAGCAGCAGCGGGAAGGCTCAACAGGACCAGAACAACTGCTGCAGCGAGAAGCCGAAGAGCACGTGCCATGGTATACCCTGACAGCTGATGGAACTCACGATACCAGATGCACTCACCCAAAAATACGCGTTGGCCACGAGAGCTGCAACATGCTCTCCGGGGGCAGGAGAAGGCCCACGGGAGGGCTACCACGCGGAGAAAAAGCGATAGTTTTGACAAGAAGCTCTGTACGGCTGAAGTGCTGCGGGCAGGTATGGTTGGCATAGGGTACGATGTCCACCGCTTGGTTGAAGGGAAGCGGTTGGTGTTGGGAGGGGTAGAGATCCCATCCTCCAAGGGAGTGCTTGCCCATAGCGATGGGGATGTTGTGCTCCACGCGCTCTGCGATGCCCTCTTGGGAGCAGCGGGATTGGGAGACATCGGAGAGCACTTCCCAGACTCAGACCCAGCGTATCGGGAGGCTGACAGTCGGGAGCTCCTCCGGCAGGTAGTGGCGCTGGTGGAAGGTTCTGGTTACCGAATTGTCAACGTAGATGTTACTCTCGTGCTGCAGGAGCCCAAGATTGCACCCTATCGGGAGCAAATGCGGCGGACGATTGCAGCACTCTGTCGGCTCCCATGTGAGCGGGTTTCGGTCAAGGCAACGACGCCGGAGCACTTGGGGTTTGTCGGGCGAGGAGAAGGGGTGGCTGCGCTGTGCGTGTGCGAACTTCAGCCATTGCCGTAGTGCTTCTGTGGCTTGGCTGTGGGATTCTTGAGAGCCCTCCGCCATGGCAGCTCCAGCTCCGGTTGGAGCGAGAAGCTATCTGGAGCCTTGTGCTCCGCGGTGGAGAGGAGCCATTGGTAGCGATCCTGCAGCAGGAACAGGGAAGCCCTGTGTGGGGGATTGCTCCAGAACTGCGGCTGTCGGTGGTTGCTGTGTCGGGGAACAGCCAGTGGCACCGGAGGATGGAAGGGCGCCTTGTCGCGGCGCTCCCGCTGGATACGCTCCTGTGGCTGCTCCTGGACTCTGGAGGGGGGTGGAGCTGGATCGCTATTGACAGCGCGGGAGCTCAGCGGGAACAGCGCAAGGCGCACTCTGCTCCGGATGAGCAGGTCATGCCCCTGTGTGCTCTCGGGCGTGGACGGTGGGTGTGTAGAGGGCGCAGCAACGTGTGGCTCTACGATGCTGCTTCTGACCACTGGCGGCGGGTGGGACAGAGTGTTGTGGCTGTTTCGTACAGCGAGCAGGCGCCCGCAGTCGTGTGGGTCCAGCGCGAGGGTGAGCAGTTTTCCCTCTACGTGCTGACGAGCACCGGACAGCCTGTGCGGATAGCATCGCTGATGGAGGAGCCATTGCGGCTCTGGGCTTTGCCTGGTGGGCGCAGTGCTGTAGCAACTCAGGACGGTGCAGCCACGCGCGTGCGAGTCTGGCGAGAGGATGGGGCAAAAGATGCCGAATGGCGTTTTCCAGGGGCGCCGAAGCAGGTTGCGGTGCTTGGCACGGACTCGGGAGTGAGTCTCTGCTGGTTGCGCGCCGGTAGGCGTGTGTGGGAAGTGTGGCAGCAGAGTGAGGATGGGCGCAGCCACCGGATTGCGCGGGTGCGCTCCGATGGCTCCGTAGCCAGCCTCTACAGCCTCGGTGCGTGGTGGTTCATGCAGCACGGCACGATGGTAGTAGCAGGGACGGTGGACGGCGTGATGGCTACAGGGCGTGCAGCCCACGAGCTTATGACCCCTCGGCAGTGGGTGGTAGAACCGTCTGTATCGGCTGGCAGGCGATTTCTCTTAGCTGCCGATGGACAGCGGGTACAGCTCTGGGAGCTGGACGCTGTCCCGCCGGTGTCACAGGTGCTGCCGGCGCTGTTCTATGGGCTCGCAGCTCTTACCGTGGTTGCCCTCCTCCTGGTTGGAGGTCGGCGCGGGTGGAAGGCGCTCCAGCAGTGGATGCTGACCCGGTACGTGCGTACAGCTCCTGCAGGACTTCGCCTTGGGCTTATTCGTTGGGGACCGAAGGGAGCAGAGCTTGTCGAGGGAACCGTGTACTTGCCTGGCTCAAGGAACGGCGTACTTGCAGCGGGGAACCGAGGGCATGCCAGTCAGGAGAACCTGAGCCTCTTGCTGAATCGCCTCTCCGAGAACTCCGATGGCTCCACGTGCTCTCTGTTTGCCCATGGTGCAGACTGGTATGTCTACGTCCCTCTCGGGGCTTCCTGGGGTGTAGTAGCGCAGGTGACTGGCGAGGTGGATAAGCGGAGGTTGGAGTTGACCGGGCAGGTCACGCACGAACTCCGGGGCGAATTGGCTCGCCTCGGTGAGGAGCTGGAACGGCTCAAGCAACTTGGCGGCAGCAATGCAGGTTTCGAACCTATTCAGGCACGGCTCCGCCGGCTGCGTGCGCTGATTGATTCCGCCACCGCTCTGGCTCGGACGAATCCGCAGCTCCGCACGGTCTCCTTGTCAGAACTCTGGGAGCGATTGCGGGACGAGTACGAGGATGAAATCCGCACGGGCACAATAGTCCTGCAGCCTATCATGTGGCATGTCTCGGTTCGGGGGGACGGAAGGTGGCTTTACCACGCCTTGAGGAATGTGGTAGAGAACGCTCTGAAGGCTCTCGAGCAAGTGCCCAGCGGTGGGCGCGTCTGGATACGGTGCCACCGTGAGCGCCAGTTCGTCGTCATTGAGGTGTGCGACAACGGTCCCGGTATCTCTGTATCGCAGGGAGAGCCAAAGCCTCAGGGTCTGGGAATGCGCATCATTCAGCGCGTTGCCGAAGCAAGTGGTGGAAAAGTTGACTGGAGCCCGGCAGAGGGCACTTGCGGGACATGTGTCCGGCTACGACTTCCACGGATTCGAGGGGACATGGATGATGGTCGTGACGGCAGCAGAACTCCACGGCAAGCGGCTTTTGGGGCTTGACTTCGGGCTCCGCCGGGTTGGGTGGGCGGTCTGTGATGAGCTCCACTTGAGCGTGACTCCGGGTGGGGTCCTTGCCTACGGTAGCCCTCGCTTCTGGGAGGAGTTAGGCGAGATTGTGGAGGCGGAGCGGGTTCAGGGCATTGTCGTCGGTATGCCCGTCGGGAGCGAATCCCCGCGGACGCAGCCAGTCCTTGCGGCATTAGGGGAGTTTGTGCACGAGCTTCGGCAGCGCTTCCCTCAGCCGGTCTACGTATACGACGAGACGGGCTCGACGCGTCGGGCACAGGAGGCAATGCGTCTGCTGGGCATTCCACGTAAGCGACGCCAGCAGCGTGGGCAGACCGACCGCATCGCTGCTGCGCTCATTCTCTGGGATTTTCTCCAGGAGCTCCACACATGGGGCAAGGTGTTCTCGGAAGAAGTAGAGTAGCGGTTGGCGGACTTGCTGGAGTAGTGCTGCTTGCGGTAGCCTACGGCGTTGCAGCGCAGGAGCGCTTGCCTTCGCCCGAGCGCTACTTCCTCGGACAGTTTGGCGAGGGATGGTTCGCCGAGCTCTTGACGCTACCGCAGAGAGACTCGCTCTGGGCAGCGGTGCTGGTGCGGGTAGCATACCCGCTGTTGCTGTTCCAGCAAGACCTATCCCACGGCGGTTTGCAGGCAGCAGTCCAGGTGAGTGTGGAGTTTGTGGATAGTGTCGGTATCATTCGGCGACGCCTAGAGCTGCGCGATACCGTGTGGGTGAGCACGTACGAGGCTACGGTGTCCCGGGATTCTTCATGGGTTCGAGCTGTGGAGGCGGTGATTCCGAGAGATGTTGTGCGATGCCGAGTGTACCTGCTTTCCGGACCGCGTCAACTGCAGCAACGGGAGATTTCACTGCGGGATACGCAGGGTCTGCTCTGCTGGCAGCACCCCTTGTTGGGCTCGGCGCGGGGCGATACGATTGTGCCGTTTGTACTGGGTGGGGCGCTCCCGTTTGGAGTGCACACGGCGCGTCTGGTGCTGTGGGATGCCCGGCTGCAGGAGGGAGCCTCGTATACGCTGGTGTGTCGTCAGGTACCACCAGACACCGAGGAGCGGTGGTGGGACAGCGTTCCCGAGCTGCGCAGCGCGGGGCACACTGTGCGCCGTGGTAGACTCCGGCTCCACGCTGCTGCTGATGCCCCGCCCGTGCTGACGCTGTCCTCCGATACAGTGGGAGGCTGGATGGAGTGGCTGTTGCCGGCGGCAGGCTATGTTCCAGGGCAGTATGAACTGATGCTGGTCCGCTCTGACACAGTTGCCGCTGATACGCTGCGCTGGCGGTTCCGCGTCCGCTGGTTGGGGATGCCGGTTTCGCTCCGCCGTGTGTCGTACGCGGTGGAGCTTATGTCGTACATCCTCACCGATGCCGAGTGGGAAGAGCTGCGGCGTGGCTCCTCCCAAGAGCAGTGGAATAAGCTCTGGCGGTATTGGAAGCGCCGTGATCCGACCCCAGCGACGGCATACAACGAAGCCATGGCGACATACTTCCGGCGGGTTGACCATGCGTACTTCGCCTTTCAATCGGTGACCGAACCGGACGGGGCGCGCACCGATCGTGGCAAGGTCTACATCCTCTACGGTGCTCCGACCCGGACGGAGCGCCGCTTCCCAGCAGATGGTTCCCCGCAGGAGGAGTGGGTATACGAGCGCCTCCGGAAGCGCTTTCTCTTTGAGTTGCGTCCCGATGGACGGTGGCGCTTAGTTCGTATGGAGCCGTTGTAGTACAGGCAGTCAGGAGGATTGATGGGACTGCGTGTGCTTCCGCTTTCCGCAGATGACCGGCGGCAACGACGCTATTTCATTCGGGTGCAGTGGCGCTTCTACCGGCAGGATCCGCTCTGGGTCCCGCCACTCCGCTCGGAAGTAGACAAGCTCTTGAATCCTCGGCGGCATCCCTTCTACCAGCATGCCCGTATCCAGCTCTTGGTCGCCCAGCGGGATGGGGAGCCTGTAGGGCGTATTGCAGCAATTGTCAATGAGCTGCACAATCAGACACACGGGGATTCGGTGGGCTTTTTCGGCTTCTTTGAGTCTGTTCCGGACCACACCGTTGCCCAAGCGCTGGTGGATGCCGCTGCAGAGTGGCTTCGTCAGCATGGGCGCACGGTGATGCGGGGGCCGGTCAACCCGTCAATGAACGACGAGTGTGGGTTGCTCGTAGAGGGCTTTGACCGACCGCCGGTGGTCATGATGCCCTACAACCCACCGTACTACGCCGACTTGCTGGAAGCCTGTGGTCTGGTCAAGGCTAAGGATTTGCTCGCGTACTGGCTTACGGAGCACTTCCTCTCGGAGAAGCTCCGCCGGGGACAAGAGGTGGTACGGCAGCGGTACGCCATTCAGGTGCGTGGAATGGATTTCCGCAATCGGCTTCTCTTCCGGGAAGATGTGGAGCGCATCAAGCTGATTTACAACCGCGCCTGGCAGCCCAATTGGGGATTTGTGCAGTTGACCGACGCTGAGATGGAGTTCATGGTTGCTGCCCTCAAACAGGTGGCAGATCCGGACCTTGCCATCTTCGCCTTCCGTGGGGGCGAACCCGTGGGGTTCGCTCTGGCACTGCCGGACATTTACCAGGTGCTGCGCTACAACCGCTCTGGAAGCCTGCTGGGGGCACTCTGGCACTTTGCAACGAAGCGACGTCGGATTGATACCATGCGCATCCTCATCCTGGGTGTCTTGCCCGAGTACCATCACACGGGAGTAGATGCCGTGCTGTACTACGAGCTGGGTATGCGGGGGCTGCGCAAAGGCATTCGGTATGCCGAGGCAAGCTGGGTGTTGGAGGATAACTGGGCAATGCGCAATCCGCTGGAGAAGATGCTCGGCGCGCAGCTCTACAAGCGGTACCGCATCTACGAGAAGCCGCTCACTCCGTAAGCACACTCGGGGTTGGTGGAGTGCCCAGGCAGCAGCGTCCGCGAACGTAGACAGCCCGTATGGCTTCGGGGGAGGCTGTGTAAATCAGGCGTGCTGTAAGGCTCTGTCCGTCCACCACGAGTGGGGACCGCGGTTCCAGGACAGAGGTGTCGACAACGAGGAAATCCGCTTCCTTGCCCGGCTCGAAGTTTCCGATGCGGTCGGCTATCCCGAGGGCTGAAGCCCCACCGAGCGTTGCCAGCCAGAGCGCTTCCTCGGGGGTGATCTCGGTTGGAGTTTCTTCGGGGGCAATGAAGGCGCGCAGCTTTGCCATTTCGCAAGCGCAGCGAGCTTCTTCTAAGAGCGACGGCGTGTAGCCAGCACCGATGTCGCTGCCCAACCCGATGCGGAATCCTTCACTGAGGTATTGCCGCAGGGGCATGATACCGCTGCGCAGGAAGATGTTGGACCGTGGGCAGTGTGCCAGTGCAGCATCGGCAGAGCGGAGGCGTGCCCGCTCCGATGGGGAGAGGTAGATGCAATGGGCAAAGAGTGCTCGTGTGCGCAGGAACCCAGCGGCTTCGTAGATGGCGGTATAATCTGGGTATGCGGGGAAGAGCTGGGCAATCCAGCGCAGCTCTGCCGGGCTCTCTGCCAGGTGGGTGTGGAGCAGCAGCTCGTGACGGCGAGCGAACGCGGCGCATACCTGCAAGAGCTCCATGCTACAGCTACCAGCAAAGCGGGGTACGACCGCACAGAGGAGGCGTCCGCTGTCGGCGCCATGCCAGGCTTGGGCCACTTGCTCCAGGTCTTGCGCAGCTTGCTCAGGCGGGGTGATGAGCTCTGCAGGGACGTGGCGGTCCATGAGGGTCTGCCCCATCAGCACACGGACGCCTATGCGGGCAGCGGCAGCAAAGGCGCGCTCGGTTGCTGCTCGGGTTGGGGGTCCAAAGACAGCAAGGGTTGTCGTTCCGTAGCGCAGAGCAGCGTGGAAGAAGAGCTCTGCCTGCTCTTCGGCAGCGTCAGGGTCAGCGCAGCGAGCTTCCAGTGGGAAGATAAGTGTTCGCAGCCATGTCAGCAGCTCCCCGCGGTCCAGCGCTACCGCTTGGTATTGCGGGAGATGTGTATGCACATCCACAAAACCCGGTACCATAAGGCTGCTCGGTCCGAAGTCCACCACTGGGGCACCGAGAAAGCGCTTCCGGAGCTCTTCCCCACGCCCACATGCGACGATGCGCCCATTGCCGTCAACGGCAAGGAGTGCTTCGGTCACGAATTGGATTCGGCGCTCCGCAGTGGGGTTGAGGAGGTAGCGGGCGCGGTACACAGTGAATCCCTCTGGCATAGCCCTCCAGCGTCTTGAGGAGCGGATGGCTCAGTAAGCAAAGTCCACCCCAAGGGTCAAGCGAGTCGCCGCAGGAGAGAAGTCGTGCTCCAGCTCTGCCAAGAGGCGGACGTTGCGGTACGGGTAGTACGAGTACTGCACCGCTACGGACTGCTGGCGGAAGGAGCGGTAGAAGGAGTCCTTCGGTGCCTCGATTGCATTGACTAAAAGGGCAACGGCATGCGGGAAGTCGGTGTAGTCTACCCCAAGGAAGCCGCCGTAGAAGGCATGGGTTCGGGAGTTGTCGTAGCCACCAAGCGCTTGTAGGAACAGCTCAGCGTTATCGGTGACCATCCAGCGCCAGTCCACTCCAATGCGGTAGCCGCGGATGAGTGCGCCAGCAGTATCAGGCATTTCCCCGTAGAGTCCAAAAAGCCCAGCATTGAGCGGGAGCCCGAGGTGTCCGAAAAACACCTTGCGGTTATCCGGGTCGGCATCACCGTCTACGTACTCGCCGATGCCGTTGCCGTTGACCACACCCACCGAGAGCTCCAGAGGCGTGCTGAGGATGAAGCCGCGCTGGTACGTCAGCGGGAAGCGCCCGATGGTGTAGATACGGTAGTCGCTCCGGGTCAGGCGCAGCTCCCGAGGGAACATGAGGTCGCATAGCTGAAATTGCCCAAGCTGCACACCCCAGCCTTCCCACGGATGGAGATGGACCCAGGCGTCCTCAAAGAGGGGTGCTTCACCCTGCTCGAAGATGACGTAGGCGTAGAGGGAAGCTGCACGTCCGAGGGCGCCCCCTGTGAGGAGCTTCACTGCCCATGGAGCTTTGAGATCGTAGCGCCACCGTCGCTGCTGTGTGCGCACTTCCATCCATTGCTGGAAGCGGAAGCCCAGGGGAACGCGCTCGAAGAGATTGAGCTGCTCATCCCCTGTATTCGGAACGTAGGCTTTTTCCTGCATGCCCTCGAAGATGTACCCGTGGGCAGAAAACTGCTGCCCAAAAGCATTCAGCTTCGGGAAGGCAGCATGGCATGTTGCACAGGAGAGCCCATACTGCCGGGCAAATGCAGGAATGGCATCGGCTGAGGATGTCGTGCAGAGCAGCCCAACTGCGGCAAGGGCTAGAACGCTCCACATTAGCGAGCCCCGGTGTTTACTCCGACTTACTCCGAGGCTATTGCAGGACTGTGACTTCAACACGGCGGTTCTGGGCGCGAGCTTCCTCCGTGGTTCCTTGCACCAGCGGACGACGGCGCCCCCATCCCTTGGTCTCAATACGGCGGGCATCGATGCCGTTCTTGACCAGGTATTCCTTCACGGCGTCTGCCCGCCGCTGGGAGAGACGGTCGTTGTAGGCGTCCGTACCGACGTCGTCTGTGTGCCCTTCAATGAGCACGCGCACGGTGGGATAGGCTTTCAAGAACTCCACCAGCCGGTCCAGGTCTGGGTAGGACTCCTCTTTCAGCTCGGCTTTGTCGAAGTCGAAGAAGACCAGCAAGCGGGTCTTGCCTCGTTCCACGGGGGTGAGGGCGATGTCTTTGGAAACCGTGGTCGTGGCAAGGTCGCGCCCGACCTCAAAGCGCTCGCTGTAAAAGAGGTAGCCTTCGCGGGAGGCTGTGATGGAGTATGTCCGTCCGGCAGGGAGTGCGACGTAGTATTCGCCCGTTTCGTCATCGCTGTAAAGCTCGGCAATTTTCCGGCGGGAGCGCAAGTCAGTGATTGTAATAACCGCACCCAGCGGAGCATCTGTGTAAGCATCCCGCACGACGCCTCTGACCATCAACACGGGCTCTGGCGGATTCGGATTGGGGATGACAAGGAATACGTCCAAGTCGCCGGCGGAGGTTGTCCGGCTCAGCAGAGCAGCATTCTGGTCGGGCAAGGGCACGTAGAAGTACTCATCAGCAGCGGTGTTGACAGGCGCTGGGAGCTTCTCCGGTCTGCCGAACGTGCCGTCAGCACCCATGCGGCTGACGAAGATGTCAAAGGTGCCATCTCGGTTGGAGGCAAAGTAGAGCGTGCGTCCGTCAGCTGCCAGGACAGGGGCCATTTCATCGGCAGCCGTATTGAGGGCGCGGAGTGGTGTCGGGGCAGACCAGCGGTTGCCTTCACGGCGGCTCATCCAGAGGTCTGTTCCTCCGCTGCCACCTGGCCGGTCTGAGGCAAAGACGAGCAGGGTTCCATCAGCGGAAATGCAGGGCTGGGAGTCCCAGTAGGCAGAATTCAGTATTGCTCCTGCATTCATGACTTCGCGCCATTCCCCACCGGAGCGGCGGGCAACGTAGAGATCGGTACGACCGCTACTACCGAGCTCGTGCTGGAAGGCAGCGAAGACCATGAAGTTGCCATCGGCAGTCAACGTGGCTCCGCCCACATGGGTGGCATCGGCGATAGCTCCACGGAGTCTCTGTGGAGAGCCCCACTGGTCACCATCCCGCTCGACAACGTACAGGCGCTGCCGTCCTCCAGAGCGGCTGGAGGTTAGGTACAGCTCGCGGCCGCCGCGGCTTACTCCCGTGACGAAATCGTCGGCAGAGGAGTTGAGAGCCTCCAGCGGTGTAACCGTCACCGCAGTACCTATGGGGCGAGCCTGGATTTGTGCCCACGCCAGGATGGCTCCAGCAAGCGCTGCCAGCACAATGTTGACAAGCATGCACCGCATGGTATACCTCCAGTTATTGTCTTACAACCCAAACCACAGCCCCACGAGGAGCTGCAGCGAGTACTGAGAGGCATTGCGCCACTGTACATCCGCAACGCCTTCAGTGTAAGGCTTCCAGGCGTCCTTACCGATAAGATCTTCACGGAAACTGGAGAGCCACTGGAACTGGAGCCGGGGCACCAGGAAGAGTGTTCTGCCGATGGGAACCTTATATCCAGCCCCGAGCTCAATGCCAACGCGTGTCTTCTTCATCGGAGGGGCGTTGAATTCGGCGGTCACCTCCAGGGTTCGGTAACGCTGTCCATCCTCGGGGTTGATAAAGCCGCAGTTAGTGTTCGGGTCGGTTATCGAGAACGTTGCTTTCTGCTGGTTGCTCTGGTGCAGGTGAACGGTGAAGCCTCCGATTAGCCAGATAGTAGGTGTGAGGCTGTAGCGGAGCCCGGCCCCGAGGGTGATGTAGTGTACGGTAAAAGTCCAATCCACCGAGAGAGGGATGACAGTTACACGCGTAGGGTCGTAGATATCCTGACAGTCTACTTCAGCAGTACCAGAGTGCCCCCACGTCTTGATGTCGTAGCCTGCGCGAAGTTGGAGCCCTAAGGTTGGGGTAAAGCCGAGGTCGGCGGCGAGATTGAACAGAGGAGAAAAGCCGCTTCCGCTTTTGAACTGTTGGTTGGGTGTGTTCGAGGGCTGGAAGGGGGAGTACAGGAGCTCCTGGGAAGCAGTGTTCCAATTCAGCCCGCCCTCTATGCCCAGCGTGATGGGGAGTCGGCGTTCCTCGAGAGGGAAGACGGGTGCTCCCCGAGGACGGAGGATGTCTTCTTGGGCCAGAGCGCAGAAGGAAGCCAGGAGATACACACTGCCAATGAGAATGCCCGAGCGCATCCCTGCCACTTAGAGCTGGTTATACAGACAGCAGAGCAGCAGCAAAATTACGGCAGAAGGGGAAAAGACACGAGGTTGGGTTGTGTAATTTTGGAGCGGCTGGGGAGCGAAGTAGAATGGGGACGTACAGCCGGGTGGCGTGGGTTCTTGCTGTGTGGTATCTCTCTGCGCTCGGGCAGCCACTTCAAACCTGGAGAGTCTTCTTCCGGGATAAGGGGCCAGACCCATGGGTGCCGGGCAGTCCCCTCTACGAGCAGACGCTTGCCTTGCACTCTGCCCGGGCTCTTGCGCGGCGGACGCAGGTGCGGCCTCCGGATTCGCTCATAACCCTTGCGGATGCGCCGCTCTACGAGCCGTATCTGGATAGTGTGCGTCGCTACGGCACAGTTCGCTTCCTGCTCCGCTGGAAGAACTACGCGGTTGTGGAGACGGATTCTCTCGGAGCTGAAGCGCTCCGCCGACTACCGTTTGTGCGTGCTGTACAGCCGACCCGCGAAGTCCCGCTGCCACGGGAATTCCCATTGCCCGTGGCCGTGTCGCCAGCGGTGGAGTTCCCTATGGAACGGTTGTGTGAGACCTGTGCAGGGCTTGACTACGGGCTTTCGTGGACGCAGCTCCAGATGCTCGGTGTTCCAGCGGTGCACCGCATGGGAATTGCCGGAGACAGTGTCGTCATTGGGGTGTTGGACACGGGGTTTCGCTGGCGTGGGCATCCGGTATTCGCTCGCCTGCGGGTAGCCGCGGAGTGGGATGTGCTCAAGGGCGACAGCGTGACGGCAAACGAAGCCGGAGATCACCCACGGCAGGATACGCATGGAACGCTGGTCCTCTCCGTGTTGGGCGGCTTCTGGGATGGAAAGCTCATCGGGGTAGCCCCGCGGGCGACCTATGTGCTGGCCAAGACCGAAGACATTGCCGCTGAGCGCCATATTGAAGAGGACGCGTACGCAGCCGCAGTAGAGTGGATGGAAGCCTTGGGGGTGGATGTGGTGTCTTCGTCGCTGGGCTACCGGGAGTTTGATAGTGCGGACGCCTCGTACACACCTGGGCAGCTTGACGGAGCTACCACGATCGTTGCGCAGGCGCTGCAGGAGGCAGCGCGCCGTGGGGTTATCTGCGTGACGGCAATGGGGAATGACGCTGCCCGTGGATTGGTCTCACCCGCCGATGCGGATAGTGCGATTGCTGTTGCTGCGGTAGACAGTACAGGGCAGCGTGCAGCGTTTAGCTCCGTAGGGCTTCGTCGGGGTGCGCTCCTGCGCCCCAGTGTTGCAGCTCCCGGGGTAGCTGTTGCAGCAGTTGGGCCCGATGGGGAGCTGGTGCGGGTCTCGGGCACTTCGTTGGCAACTCCGCTGGTTGCTGGAGTGGTAGCGTTGCTTCGGGCAGCTCGCCCGGAGCTGCCCCCGTGGGTTCTCCGGCAAGCCCTGCTGCAGACGGCGTCGCAGGCTACACGGCCTGATACGCTTCTGGGCTATGGCATTCCCAACCTGTGGCGAGCACTCCGGTATGTCGGTGGGGCACTTGGTCCCGTTGTGGTATGGCGTCTGCCCTCTGGCAGGGTGCGCGCGGCTGCCTACGGACTGTGTTCGGATATCGCCTTGGGAGCTTGGCTGCAGTGGGCATCGGCACCGGATGAGCGTGCGCTTCTGGGTGCCCGTCCGGCACGCATCATGGGCACAGAGCCTGTGCTCCTATATAGCGAGCTGCCGCAAGGTCTTGGAGAAGCATCGGACACGGTGTGGCTTCGCTTTGTTCTCCGGGGCGGCGGTGGCTGTCAGCTCCGCACGCGGTGGTATGCCCTAACGACGGTGCCCAATGTTCCCTGCGGGGTGGAGATTCCAGAAGTCCTTCGGGAAGAGACCGAGGAGATGCTGCTACCGGTACGCCTTGCGCCGAATCCCGTTCCGCGGGGGCAAGAGTGTACTGCATGGGTACCCGGGGTGCATCCCTCGGGGAGCGGGGACCCGCTGCTCGGGGTTCGGCTCTGGGATGCGCTCGGACGCATGCAGTGGGAGTTTATCCCCAGCACCAGGCTGGATGCAACAGAGTGGATGCTCCGCCTCCCCACCGCGGGGCTTGCTCCCGGGGTGTACTGGCTGGAGGCATTCTACGGCGCTTCTGGCTCAGTCTCGGTGCCCTTCGTGCTGTACTGATGTCCATCAGAGGAGTTGCAGCGATGCCAACCGCCCTCATTACCGGTGCCAGTGGCGAAAGTGGACGAGTCGTGACAGCGTATTTCCTGCGCCACGGCTGGACAGTGCATGCTCATTGCCATACGCAACAGGGTGCTGAGCGCTTGCTGCGCGAGCTCCCTGCGGAGCTCCACGAGCGTCTGAGCGTTGCTGTTGGTGATTTAGCCGAGCCGACAGATGCCGACAGATACGTTGCCGAAGCACCCCGTCCGGTGCACGCGCTGGTCCATCTAGTCGGGGGCATTCAAGCCGGAACGGTGATAGAGGAAACGGCACCCGAGGTGCTCGAGGCAATGTTCCGCCTGAACGTGCAGACGGCCTTTTCTGTGCTGCGCGCGAGTATGCCGCTGCTGCGGGAAACCAGCGGAGCAATTGTCACTGTTGCCGCGAAGGCAGCGGTGCATCCAGAAACGCGGAAGGCAGCCTATGCCGCAGCGAAGGCAGCCCTGATTGCCCTCACGTTGGCGGCTGCTGAAGAGGGACGTCCGTACGGCGTACGGGCAAACGTGATTGTGCCCAGCATTCTTCGTACCGAAGCCAATCTGACGTGGGCTCGTGGAGGCGAAGAGCGGTTCTGGCTATCACTGGAGGATTTCGCTGCCGCTATTTTTGCTCTGTGCTCTGAAGCCGGTCGTGGTGTGAGCGGAGCGGTAATCCCAATGTATGCCGGTATTGCTGCGTGAACGCGCCATGGAGACAGTTGCTATCCTCATGGCTGGGGGAAGTGGGGAGCGCTTCTGGCCACTGAGCCGGCAACAACGTCCCAAACAAGTGCTGCGGCTGACAACCTCGGGGCTCACACTGGTTGAGGAGACGGTTCAGCGCCTTGCTGGTATTGTCCCGCTGGAGAACATCTACGTGCTTACCTCCACCGCGCTGCAGCCATTGATGCGGCGGCTGCTACCGCAGATCCCGCCTGCTAACGTGGTTGCCGAACCGATGCGGCGGAATACGGCAGCGTGTCTGGTCTTAGCCGCTGCCCTCGTGACCGAGCGCTTTGGGGAGGATACCCCCGTTGTGCTCGGGGCTTTCCCAGCAGACCATCTTGTTGAGCCGGTGGAAGAGTTTCGGCGCTGCGTGCAGGTGGCGCTGCTGTGGGCTGCGCAGAGCGGAGATATTGTCACCATTGGCGTTCCGCCGAGCCGACCGGAGACAGGCTACGGCTACATTGAGCTTGGGCAGCAGCTCTCCGTACACGAAGGTGTGCACGTCTTTCGCGCCCGCCGCTTCCGGGAAAAGCCCAGCCGGGAAGTTGCCGAAGAGTTCCTCCAGAGCGGCACCTTCCTCTGGAATAGCGGCATGTTCTTCTGGCGCCTGGATGTGTTCCGTACGGCGCTCCGCACCTATATGCCCGACTTCTGGCACCGGTGGGAAGCCTTGCGGGAAGTGGTTCGCCCGGTGTGGCAGCAGCCGGTAGAAGGCTTCTACACGGGCTTGGACGCACTCTTTGCCGAGCTGCCAGACATCTCTATTGACTACGCCTTAGCTGAGCGGGCAGAACGCATTGCAACGGTCCGTGCCACATTCCGGTGGGACGACCTAGGGGCTTGGGACGCGCTGGAGCGGGTCTTCCCGGCAGACGCTGAGGGCAACGTCGTCAGCGGCGACATCATCCTGCTGGAGTGTCGTGGGTGCATCGCTGTGGATGCCCGGACACAGCCCCGCTCGGTCGTGACCCTGCTGGGACTGCGCAATGTCGTACTTGTGTTGACCGATGACGCAATGCTCTGCTGTCCCAAAGAGCATGTCCAGCAGGTGCGGCGGGTTGTCCAGTACCTCCGCCAACATGGGTACGACGCCGTGTTGTAATGGCAACCCTGCTGTACAACATCGGGCAATTGGTAACTGTGAGGGCCGGGGGAGAGCGTGCCAAGGCAGGGGCAGCAATGCAGGAGCTGGGAATTATCCCCGATGGTGCTCTTCTCGTGGAAGAGCGTATCCGCTGGGTCGGAACAACGGCGGAGGCGTATCGGCAGCGCGAAGCCGGGCTTTTCCACTGGGACACAGCCTACGATGTCGGGGGACGGGTGGTTATTCCAGGCTTTGTGGATTCCCACACGCACATGGTCTTTGCCGGCTCCCGCGCAGAGGAGTACGACCGCCGCTTGCGAGGGGAAAGCTACCAGCAGATCGCTGCTGCCGGAGGCGGTATTCTGGCAACAGTCCGAGCCGTACGCCGCGCAAGTGAGGAAGAGCTCCTTGCCGCTGCACGCCCGCTCCTGTGGAGTGCTCTGCGGCACGGAACGACGACGGTGGAAATCAAAAGTGGCTACGGCCTAACAACCGCCGATGAACTGAAACTATTGCGCGTCATTCGCCGCCTAGCACAGGAGCTACCCTTGCGGATTGTTCCGACGTTCCTTGGGGCCCATGCCGTGCCGCCGGAGTACGAGGGGCGTCGCGAAGCCTACGTGGACCTCATCTGCCGCGAGATGCTTCCTACCGTAGCGGCTGAGGGGTTGGCGGAATACTGCGACGTCTTCGCCGACGAAGGCTACTTCACTCTCCAGGAAGCCGAACGCATCCTGCGGACAGCCCAGGACTACGGGCTCCGCCTGCGGCTGCATGCCGACGAACTGGCTCCCTTCGGTGCTGCCGAGCTGGCAGCGCGTCTTGGTGCAGTCTCGGCGGACCATCTGCTGCATGTGTCCGATGCTGGAATTGCCGCGCTGCAGCGTGCGGGAACGATTGCAACGCTCCTCCCTGGAACGGCGTACACGTTGCGCCTGCCCTATGCGCCAGCCCGTGAGCTCATTGCCGCTGGAGTACCCGTTGCGCTCGCCACGGATTGCAATCCGGGGACATGCTTGTGCGAAAACATGCAGCTCATTCTCTCGCTGGCCTGCCAATGCATGGGAATGCTACCTGCCGAAGCCCTGAGCGCCGCAACGCTCAACGGTGCTGCAGCCCTGGAGCGCTCACACGAGCTGGGCAGTCTGGAAGCCGGCAAGTACGCTGACTTCCTTGTCCTCCGCTGTCGCAATGTGCTGGAGCTGGTCTACCACTTCGGTGTCAACCACGTTGCCGAGGTCTGGATTGGTGGACGCTGTGTCTGGCGGGAACCGGAGTAACGGTAAGCCGTGGCTGGCGCCTGTTGCGAAGTGCCTTGGCAGCGGCCGCTGTGCAGTAACGGCTTCGGGGTTCGGTAGAGCTCAGGTCCTGGCGACAGCAGACGGTAACAGCAGATGGAATGTGGGGAAGTCCTTATATTAGTGCCCGTCGTCAGTGAAAGCCTGGATGTCTCACAAACACTGGAGGGTGTGTGATGCTGCGTGGAAAGCGCTACGGCGTTTGCGTGCTCCTGGGGAGCGCTGTGCTGGTGACTGGGGTGAACGCAGCGGAGAGTCAGGCAGGGCAGAAACGCCTGTTCGTACGGCTGCCGGAGCAGGTACCAGTGTACCTCTTGCCACAGCCGAAGTCACTCGCTGTTCTGAAGAACGGGCGTGCGGAGATGCTGTACCGGCAGTCTTGCAACTGCCGCGAGCTGAGCGCTCGTGAGAACACACTTCGGCGCCTTCCGGCGCGTACGCTCCAATCGGCGCCTGGAGTGAAGATTGCCAGCACCTCGTACGACTGGCAGACGAACTTCCTCATCAAGAACCGGACGGTCTGGAGCTCGGACGACAAGGTGCTGCAACTGGTGTGGATGTCCGGTAGTGGTGACCCAGCCGGGGGATGGCCAGACCGAGGAACGTACTACGCTGCCGTTGACCTGACCGATCCTACCAATCCCCAAGTTGTTCCTACTCAGCGTGGCTGGACTCGTATCGAACCGGTGCGGACGGGCTGGCCGGCAGCAGCAGGGCTGCCGAACGGGGCGCTAGCGTTTGTATCGCATACGCCGCTGCGCTTCGGGAAAAACAACGGTGTCCTGGACGAAGGGTGGCAGGTGTCAGACCTGGGACCCGCTGGAAGTCTGTGGCCCTATCTGACGAGTACTGCTGACGGAACGCTGCACGTAGTGTATACGTACAGCTCGGGCGCCAATGCGGGGCAGGTAGGCTACCGGCGGTCTACTGACCAGGGGCAAACGTGGAGCGACGAGATCTTCCTCTCGGGTGGCGATGCCCCAGCAGGAGTAGCAGGGGCAGACCACTACATCATTGAAGCTGGAGGGGGGCTCGTCGTTGCTGCATACTACGCAATACTCCGCGAGCATGGTACTGCCGTCGTCCTGCGGGCTTCCTCTGATAACGGTGCGACGTGGACCTCAGCGATGCCACTCGCTGCGGGCACCTTCAGTCAGGTGTACCAGATAGGACAAAGCGACACCGCTGTCTACGTGAGCACGGACACCATCCCAATGATAGACAACTACAGCCTGATCGTGGACGCCCAGGGACAGTGGCACCTCTTTGCCACGCTCATTGCCGGCTACATGACAGGAACGGTGCTGAACAGCCAGCCTACGGATACAGCGTGGACGGTCCAAGTCGCGGGTATCTATCCCGTCGCTGCCTATGGGGCATCTGGCATGAATCAACCCATGACTGTGCAGCTGCCTCCGCCAGTGCTCAGCAATGGGAGGCTTGTAACGGTGCTGAACACAATAGCCTCAGGGTACGTAGATCGCATCAAGCTGGGCTTGGATGATGCGGGGAACCTCTACGCTGTGCTCTCGGCGCCGAAAGAGGGGGATACTTTCCAGCCACAAGGAGACACGGTGGTATATGGATACTCGCATCTCTGGCTCCTTGCGAAGACAGGCTCGAGCTGGACGCAGCCTGAGAACCTAACCCCCGATGGGCTGGACTGCAACTTCGCTACAGCATCAAAGGGTGGTCCGGAGGGCTATGCCGTGATCGTGTACCAGGCAGGAGTGGTGCCTGGCTCTTTCGTGCAGGGTGCAGTGTGGGAAGCTGGCAAGGAGGATGAGATTTACGTGCTGGCCTATGGCTTGCCGACAAGTGTCCGTGAGCGTGCCGAGGCAGCAGGGGCGGACCTTCGCGTGCAGCCGAACCCAGTAGCTACGACGGGATACATCCAGCTCGGGACGGCTGAGGCGGGTCGGGCGGTACTGGAATTGTACTCCCCTGTGGGGAGCAAGGTGCGGACGCTCTTTGAGGGCTGGCTTGAGGCGAACGAGGTACGCCATGTGCGCCTGGACGCCTCCGAGCTGTCCTCGGGTGTCTACCACCTGCTCCTGCGCTTCAATGGGAGTACAGTCAGTCGGCAGGTCATCGTTGTCCGTTGAGTTCGCATCTCGGGGCTCCCTGGTGCGCACGCCAGGGAGCCCCATGCGTCTTTCCTGGAAACTGTGCCACAAGGCTGTGGAAGGTACCGATGCGGCGGATACTCCCGGTATGCATTGCCTTCAGTATGATGGCAGGAAATCTGTGGGCGGGCATCTACGGTGTTTTAGCCGGGCGCGTTACCGATAAGGAAGGAAAGCCGATTCCGGGTGCAACAATTCGCATTGAAGGCACCACACTGGGCGGCTTTGCCCGCCCAGATGGGCGCTTCAGCATCGTGAATGTGCCGGCGGGAACCTATACGGTCGTGGTCCGTGCCGTGGGCTATCGTGAGATGCGGCTCCAGGTGCGGATTTCTGCCGATCAGACTACGGAAATCGCCGTCCAACTGGAACCGGAAGCTGTCCGAGTGCAAGAGGTTACCGTTGAGGCGAAAGCTCCGCTGGTGGAAAAGTATGCTATTGGAACGTTGCGCAACGTGAGCTCAGAGGAGCTCCGCAACATTCCGCGGCAGACCGTCCAGCAGGTGGCACTGCTAACGCCAGGGGTGCTGGCAGCAGGCAATGGCTTCATCGTGCGTGGCAGCCGTGCCATTGAGACCCAAATTCGCCTGGATGGGCTCGACATTGCTGACCAGTTCGTGGGTGCTTTTGGGAACGGTGGGTTCCGCTACTTCCCCACAGTGACCAATTTGGCCGTGGAAGAGGTGCAGGTGCTGACCGGTAACTTTGCCGCCGAATACGGCAATGCTCTGGGAGGTGTTGTCAATACGGTCACAAAGACTGGTCGCACCGACCGCTATGAGATGACCTTCCGCTTCTACACCGATAACGTGGGCTTCCTGTATGGTACGGCGCGGAACGGGCTCAAGCGCTTGCCGCGCCAGGAGTACAACTACGAGCTTGCCTTCGGTGGACCTATCCCACTGCTTAGCAATTCCACGTTCTACCTGAGCGCACAGTACCTAACGAACAACCACCGCAACGCTGGTTTGGAAGTCAAGGACCCATGGGGGAACAACTTAGGGCAGCTGCCGCAGGACCGCACCTGGATGCGCTCCTTGAGTGGTCGGCTCAAGTTTGCTCTCACCAAAGAGCTCAGTCTCTTGGTCGGTGGAATGTTTGGGCTGACGGACTACGAGCGTCCCTCCATCGAGTGGATGTACGCGCGGGATGAAGGGGTTGTAGATGGCATCTCTAACGGTGTCCAGGAATACTTTGCCAAGCGGGCTGTCATTGACCAGTTCGTCGGTAACGTGCTTGCTCGGATTACCCACACGCTGAGCCAGACCACGTACTATGAGCTGACGGTTTCCAATACGTGGAACGTCAACGAAGTGTCGCGGCGTTATCTTGCCTACGAGCCTGGGCGTGGCTGGGTAAAGGGATACTTCGACCGGCCACACTTCTTCAAGGGGTTTGACCTATGGTACCCGCAGGATGACTACGTGGTTGAAGGAAACCAGCTCCTGCCGAAATCGCTCCGAGGTGGAGTCGGCGATAAGGTCATTGACCACTACACGCTGTTGACAGGGCAGACGGTCAGCGAGGATGGTTATCTGGTCAACGTGCGTCCCATTCGGCACCCGTGGACAGGGTATGTGGAGGGTAGTAGCAACTCAACCAGCACCCGGAATCCCTACGGGCTGCAAGGCTTCTTTGCTGGCGCAGGGAACGAGCGGGCGTTTGAGTTCCGCTATTCGCAGTACTTCCAGGTGGACGGTTACATCACCAGCCGGCTTGAAACAGGCGATGTCGTCCATCTGCTCAAAGGTGGCTTTGAGGCTCGCTTCTTAACGCTCCACCACCACTACAACAGCCTGCCGTGGGATGGGAACGCGTTCTTTGATGTCTACACCGATCGGTGGGGTGGCAACATCTACGCTGAGAACCAACAGGTCTGGGAGTTGACAAGCAAACCCTACAAGCCGTACACCATTGCAGCCTACATCCAGGACCAGTTCGCCTACCGGGGCATGATTCTCAACGTGGGACTGCGGTTTGACTACTTCCAACCGAACGCCAAGTACCGCACGGAGTCTCAGCGCTTTATTCCGATCCAGGACCAGCAGTACTTTGCTCCCGCAACGGCGAAGTTCCAGTTCAGTCCCCGCATTTCGGTCAACTATCCTGTAACCGAGCGCTCTAACTTTTCCGTGGCATACGGCATTTTCCAACAGGTGCCGCAGCCGAGCTTCCTCTACGATGCGCTCAACACGTTCCGTCTCCGCGGCAACCAAATTCTGGGCAACCCGAATTTGAGTGCGCAGCGGAGCAATCAGTATCAAGTCTCCTACGCCCATGCACTAACGGAGGACTTCGCTGTTGATGTCACGGCATTCTACAAGGATATCTACAACCAGGTTGGGCTGCGGTATGTCCCGGCATTGCCCGATCCTTACTCGGAGTATACCGTTGCCGAGTACGGGAACGTGCGCGGTATAGAGCTCCGTCTGCGCCGTCGCCCAGTGGGCAACTTTGGGTTTGATATCAACTACACGCTCTCCTACGCTCGCGGGACAGCGTCGGGCCCCACCACACAGTACTTGCAGACAATCTTGGCAGGGGAAGACCCATACACGGGCACGAAGACGTTCCCGTTGACGGACTACTACTTGGACTACGACCGCCGGCACGTGCTCAACTTCTCGCTCTCCTTCTTCCTGCGAGAGGGCGAAGGACCTTCGATCGGCGGCTTGCGCGTGTTGGAGAACACCACGCTCAACTTGACAGGCTTCTTCATGACCGGGACTCCGTACACGAAGCGCGACCGGTACGGGAACCAGGTCGGCGAGTACAACGGCGCACGGCAGCCGTCGGATTGGTCTGTGGATATGCGCCTGCAGCGGGCTTTCCCGCTGGGTGTGCTGGGTGATGCCTTCAAGAATGTCACGCTGGAGCTTTACGTAGATGTCTTCAACTTGCTGAACAACACGAAGCCGGTTGCCGTCTACGAACGCACGGGGAGCCCTGATTACGATGGGCAGGACCTCAATCGCCAAATTGGCGATTTCAGTGCGACGAACTGGTACCGGGATCCCGACCCCAACCGTCCGGAGACTCTGAGCCCGGCGCAGTATGATAGCTACGGGCGGCGCCTGTACTCGCCGGACGCGGATTTCAATCGTGATGGGGTGGTGACGCAGGAGGAGAAGTATCAAGGCTACTTGCGGTGGGTGCAGGATACGGTCAACCGGCAGGTCAACTACCGCTTGCCACGCTCGGTCAACGTTGGCTTCCTCTTGCGCTTCTGATGTAGCGTGGATTGCACTGCTATGCCTGCAAGATCTCAAGGGACCAGTGTGTACCACAGTACAGAACGGGAAAGGATGCGGAAGACGCTGCTGTATGCTGGTGTAGCAATAGCGATAGCATTGCCAGGGTATGCGCGGACAGCGCAGAGCACGGAGCCAGGAAAAGCTGGAGATGTCCCTCAGCCAATGCGGTTGGCGCAGGGAGTTTTTGAACTGCGGAAAAACCGCGTTAGCCGCATTGAGTTTTACACGACCAACTATGGAATCTTCGGGCTCAACATCGCAGCCAACCGTGGTGGGGGATTCTGGCCGCGCGGCTCGCAGAACCAGTACATCTTCGGTGGTGGTGTGTGGTTTGCTGCCAAAAAGCGGGTCCGCGATGAGCTGCGCAAACTCGTTGTGCTTTCCTACAACCCGAACTCCGGTGCTTCGTGGATGGTGCCCGGACGCGTAGCCGATGGCGATGAGTACGTGGAGGACCTCAAGGACAAGTACCAGCTCTACTTCTCCACGGACTACGCCCCCGATGGTACGCCGCTGCCGGAGAAAGTCGGCGAGCGTCCACAAGGGCCGAATTGGCCGCTGTGGATCACATCCGAGAGTGAAACCCTCAAGGTCAATCGCTACTTCGGTGATTATGTGGACGACTTGGACAAGCGCAACGTCCAGACATATCCGCGCGGTCCGGCGTTCATTTCGCAGGAGGACATTTGGAGTGTCTTCAAGGACACGGATCTGCGGCGCTACGAAGGTGGGGTTGCTGTGCGCCGGTCACAGGGCTATCCGTTGCGGCTGGACATTGAGCAGACCATCTACTCGTGGGGCTTCGGCGACTACGGAGACTTCATCTTTCTAAAGTACCTCATCATCAACCGGTCGCAGGACACGCTCTGGGATTGCTGGATGGCGCCGGCGATGGACTTCGATATCGGACCGGCGGCGAATCCTTCTGCTATTGCAGCAAACGATCGGGTCCGCTTCTACGATGAGGACCCCAGCCTCAATTTGGCAGTCCAGTGGAGCAATACCGATGCCGGCGAAGGAGGGAAAGGGTTTGGATACTTGGGAATGACCTTCTTGGAAAGCCCCGCAGTAGACCCAGTCACTCGCTTTATCCGCAAAGACAAGCGCTTCTATCCTCTGAACGAACAGCTGGGGTTGGTAACCTTCCGCAACTGGGTCATCCAGAACGACCCAGGTGGAGATGAGGAGCGCTACGACTTCATGGCGGCAGGGATTCGGGAAGGGGATACCGGCCCGGGTGATAAGCGCTTCCTGATGGCAACGGGTCCGTTCAACATGGCGCCGGGGGATACAGCCCGCGTTGTCGTCGGACTTGTGCTGGCTCCTACTTCTACAGGACGTGATCCGACAGGGTATGGCGATTTGGATGAGCTGGTGCGTAAAGTCAAGTTCGCCCAGGCTGTGTACGACGGCGGCTTCAAGGCACCGGTTCCGCCGGACCGACCTAATCTAAGCTGGCAGCCGCTCAACAACGGAGTGATCGTGCGGTGGGATTCCACGGCAGAGTACAGCTATGACGACAGCGAGCGAGGGCTGGACTTTTTGGGGTACCGCCTCTACCGGGCACGTCGGATGGACCTGGATACCTTTGACGTAGACAACCGTCCCACGGCTGCGCGCGGACCGTTTGGGTGGAAAGAAATTGCCCGCTGGGAGGTCCCCAATCCCTTCATCAAGAAGAGCGACCGTCCGCTGCTGCCTGGAGTGAGCCCGTTACCGTTGATAGACTCCCTGGTCTTCATCAGCCAGGTGGACTCCTTTACCGTGCAGGTCAGCCGCGTTGGCTATGGCGGTGAGCCGTGGGGTGAATTTTGGCAGAGTATGGATGCGGCAACGCGCAACCAGTATCTCGTCGGGGTTGTGGAAATCAGTCGAGCTCTGACCGGTGGGCGTGGGCTGAGCCGCTCGAGCTTTGCCTCAACAGAGGAGTTCATGAATGCGCTCTACGACTACATCCAGCAAGGCAAAGCGACGGTCAGGTTCAGAGATTTTGACGAGGACCCCGCAACCCGACAGAAGGTCCGGCAGACAATCGCTGCCTATATGGCTAAGATCACGAACAACCGAACGTTCGTAGACATTGGTGATGACGACCGGAGCGGCACCGTCGATGAGCATCCCGACCCCACGAAAACGGAGCGGCTTTTCAACAACGTAGACTACTACTACCGCCTACTGGCATACGACGAGGGCGACCTCATCCAGCGGACGCCGGGTAAGCTCAGCATCGGCGTGCCAGGGGTCAACATCGTGCAAGCCTTCCCGCGTGCGGCGCCTGCCAGCGAACCGGCAACTGTTACGATCACCTCGGAAGACCGTGAGAAGCTGGGAGGGATTTACAACTTCCGCTTCCTCGTCCAAGATGAGCAGCGCTTGCAGCAGCTCTTCGGTGGACATGAGCTGGAGATTGAGTTCCAACCGCTCTGGTTAGGTACCTCCTTCCTTGCTCCATCGGGAACGGTCAACGGTATCTACGCGCGGCAGATTATCTTCCGTGACTTGACGACAGGGACGGAGCTGGGACGTTACCAGACCTTGTTTGAGCCGACCCAGTGTCAGAGTACCGTGTTAGGGCTGCTGAGCGAGTTCGCTGGCGTCTCTACTGGCGACACAACTCAGGGCATTGGGCGATTGGATACGGTTGCCTATATACAGCGAACGGGTACGTTCCGGACGGATGCTGCCTGTAATGCGCCTAATCAGTATGTCTTCGGCACGCTGGGCTTTGCATTTGACTATGCTGTCCAGCAATGGGCAGGGCAGTATCGCCCCTTGAAAGCTGAGAGACGAGCGGCTTCGGGCGCGGATGTCCCAGTCTATGTGGACCGCACCGTTGTCCAGTTGACCCAGCCTGACCCAACGACCGGGCAGTATGTGAGCTTCAACAATGGTCCGGCGCGGTACCTGGTTGTACTGGAGCCCGGTGGAGTCGAGACGGTAACAGTCACGTGGAACTCTGGACGGAACTCTAAGCAAGTTCAGGTGCCGTACTATAACATCAAGGTCTACAACGCCATCACGTTTGAACGCATCGACCCGCAGACTGGGCAACCAGTAACGGTCAGCTATCCGGGTGAGCTCCCGCGGGTAGACCTCAGCCTGACCCGTGGCACTGGTCCGGATGCACGGCAGGTGCCTATTGGGGCGTACGGATTTGCGGCGGTACCCTGGGTCAACGGACGCAGTGCCGATGGAGTTACTCAGCGCCGAGTGCAGTTGGGTGATTGGATGCCCCAGCAGGGTCGGTACTACCTATCGGTCATTGATGGTGCGGATACGATAGACTTTGTGCACGTCCTCGTTGCCTCGGGATGCCGGTTTGTTATTGATTTCGCCAACAAGCGTGGTTGGGGGATCGCACCGCTGGCAGGAGTAGACAGGGCGCCTAACCAGCCGACGCAAGACTTCCGTCCAGGCGATACAATTGTGTTTGAGACAACCGGTGGAGCGCTGGGCTTGCCGCTGCCAGGGGCGAAGATTCGGGCTCGGGTAAGCACGCCAACACCGGCTGACCAGATTACCGATGCTCTCCTGGAGCAGCAGGTGAAGGTTGTGCCGAATCCCTACTACGTCACGCATCAGGCACAGCGCTCCACGTACGATGCCAAGATTTTCTTCACGCGGCTACCTGAGCGCTGTACGATTCGGATTTACACCCTCAGCGGCGAACTAGTGCGGACTCTGGAGTACGACGCGCGTACGGCTCAGGAAGTTGGGCAATTAGGCGTTGCTGTATGGGATCTGCTGTCGGACAATCTCCAGCGAGTTGCCAGCCAAGCCTTTGTTGCTTACATTGAAACCCCGAACGGGGCAAAGGCGGTGCTGCCCTTCAGCGTTGTCGTCGGCGGTGTTCGGCAGGTACCAGAATAGTCCACACGGAGGGCATCATGATGGCACGGAAAACGCTCTATAGTCTCGCTCTTGCGCTGTTCATTGGTGCCAGCTTCTGTGGAGTGGCGCAACTCACTGCGCCCTCGGCAGGGGAGTTCAAAAAGGTTGGGGCTGCAGGCTCCCAGTTTCTCAAGGTACCAGTTGGGGCGCGAGCTGTTGGACTGGGTGGATGTGCCAGCGCTGTCAATGATTTGACGGCAATCTATTGGAATCCCGCTGGCATTGGGGATATCCCGAACCTCAGCGCTCACTTCTCGTACACGCAATGGTTCGGCGGCTTCTCGCACAATTTCGCCGCAGTTGCGGTGCCGTTAGGCGAGAATTACCGGATTGCCGCCAGCTTCGTGAACTTTACCAGCGGGGATATTCCCGTGACCACCCTGGAGCAGCCCGACGGTACCGGGGCGACCTACACGGTTTCGGACATCGCTGTCGGGCTGACCTTTGGCGGGCATGTTACAGAACAGTTCTCGTTTGGCGTGACTGGTCGGTTTGTCCAGAACAGCCTGCTGGATGTCTCGGCAACGGGCGTTACGTTTGATATCGGTACGCTCTACCAGACGGATTTCTACGGGCTGCGCTTGGGCTTCTCTGTGCATAATCTGGGTCCGAACATGGAGTATACAGGGCAAGGGCTCTACTTGCAGCGCCGTCTGCTCGACGCGCTCAACTCTGACGTAACGGCGATGAGTATTGTGACGAACCCGTACGCTATCCCCCTGATGTTCCGGGCTGGGATAGCCTTCGACGCCCTCAGCCTCATCCAAGGGCGTACGAACACGGCAAAACTCTATAGCGATGGACATCAGGAGCATCGTCTCATCGCTGCGGTGGACTTTGAGACCTACTCCGATGTGCCTGAGCAGTTTGCATTGGGGCTGGAGTACACGTGGAACGATTTGCTATCGGTGCGGGCCGGCTATCGATTTGGGAACGACCAGATGTGGCTCACAGGTGGTGTTGGGGTGCGTTATGTTGGGAGTGGATTCCGCGGGCAGTTGGATTACGCACTCACGCCGACACGCGTACTCGGATTGGTAAATCGTCTTAGCCTCACAGTTACGCTGGAGTAGCGGTGGCGACCCTCCGTTGTGGTTGTTGGACATACCCCGGGCGGCGCCCACTCTCGTGAAGGGAGTGGGCGCTTGCTCTGTTAGAGGAGCCGGAGCATCTTTTTCCGCCGGAGGTAACGGACAATATCCGCAACCCGCTCAGAGGCTCCGCGGGGACAGATGAGCAGCGCCTGCTCAGCGTCCACGACAATCAGGTTGCTGACTCCGACGAGCGCGATAGGCTTTTCGCCGTGAGTACTGACATAGCAGCCGCTAACGTCCAGGGCGATGATGTCGCCTTCGAGCACGTTCCCGCGGGGATCCTTCAAAGCACGCCGGTAGACCTCGTCCCAGGTTCCAACATCGCTCCAGTCGAACGTGCAGCGCAGGGCAAGCATCTCCGAAGCGGCAACCTCCAGAAGCCCGCGTTCTATCGAGAGAGGACGGAGCTGGCGGTAGATGTGCTCAATCTGTTCCATGGCGAGCTCTCCAGAGTCCCGCAGCGGGGCAAAGAGGGCGTAGTGCTCGGGCAGGAACTGCTGGAAGAGGTGCCAGACAGTGGCAATCGGTGCGACAACAATTCCGCTGTGCCAGAGGAAATCTCCGGACTCCACAAAGCGCTGTGCTGTCTCAGCATCTGGTTTCTCAGCGAAGGTGCGCACCCGAACAACACCGTGCTGGCTGAGCGGTCCTTCGGACAGTTCTTCAATCTGGAGATAGCCAAAGCGCGTCTCCGGGCGCTGCGGTGCAAGCCCTAGCAGAACTGCACGCTGCGTCACACGGGCAACAGTGATGGCTGTTTCCAGGCTCTGATGGAACTCTCCGACATGGGCAATCGCGTGGTCTGCCGGTAGCACAACGAGCACCGTCTCTGGCGAGCAGCGCCGTTCCCACCAGAGGGCAGTCAGAGCCAGGCACGGAGCGGTGTTGCGTGCAATAGGCTCAATGATGAGCTGACTTTCGGGGATATCGGGCACGTGCTTGCGGAGTAAGGAACTCAAGGCTGCCGTTGTGGCGATAGCTATGCGCTCAGGTGGGAAGAGTGGCTGTAGCCGCTGGAGTGTCGTGGCGAGCATAGAACCATCGGGATGTAAGGGGAGGAGAAACTTTGGCATCCGCTCCCGGCTGCGTGGCCAGAGATACGCATCAACACCTCCCGCCAGAACAGTTGCAACAGCGTCCATCGCCAGCCAAGAACTTTGCGCAAAAATAGGGCGCTTCGCTACCACCCCGGGCTTACGGCACCGGAGGACGGAGTTGTTGGACGTAGACCTGGAGGCGCTCAGCCAGCTCGGTCTGTCCAATACGGCGGGCGTAGAGCAGAGATGCTGTGAAGCTGCGATAGAGCGTCTCCTGGAGCTCCCGCGCGAGAGGCGAGAATCCCCACCAGCGCTGCAGATTACGGCGGAGAGGTTCTAAGTCCAACGTTCCCACACGGGCAGAGAGCGTGTCGGGGACGCGGCTCAGCCGTATCAGAGGTCCTTCGGGGATTTTCGCGTACGCAGCTCCGATACCGGGCTCGCGTACGAGGACGTCCAGTGTTACGTACACAGGGCGCTGCTCAATGTGAGCAGCAATGAGCGCATTGAAGACGCCTTCGTACAAGCGCTGGAGGAGGGCGGCGTTGTAAGGCCTACCTGCTTCGAAGTGCTCAAGCTCCTGCTCGTAGCGCTGAAGAACGTCTGGACAGCAGGAAAGCGCCTCAGGATACCATCGGCGCAGTTGAAGTGGATACCACGTTCGGCGCAGCAGTTCTTGCTCAACCAGCACGATATCGGGACGGAAGCCTTCCACGCGCTGCTTGTACCAGAAGGCAGAGCACCAGTAGTCCCACTGCGAGGAGATGATGAGGGCGTTAGACTGAGCAATGTGGGCGATGAGGCGTAGGTATTCCAGCACCGTTGTGTCGTCACGGTGGTTGTTCGTGTGCCAGTTGCTGAAGCTATTGACAACTGGCACTACCACCAATGCCCACCGCAGCCATGGGTAGCGCTCCCAGAGGTATGCTACACCAATGCCTGCCAGCAGAATGAGCGCTCCGAACGCTTGGAGGAAGTAGGCTGCGATATCGTGAATGCTGTAGTTCAGGGCGTACACGAGGCAACTCAGCACCAACAGGAAGAGCCACCCTAACACGGTGCGGTGGCGGACCCACAGGTGCCAGGCTCCGACTGGAATCAGCCCAGCGCCGATGACTCCGAGCTGCCACGGCAACAGGGCGAGGAATTCACCCGCATTCCGTGCCCACGTCTCCGCGTCGGCGAACATCCAGACTTGGTACTGCTTTCCAGTGACGTGGTAGACAAACTTTGCCCATCCTCGGGCTACCCCGCCCCAATCCAGCGGAGGCTGAGAAGCGCTCCGGAGGGGGAGCGTTGTGTAGAGCGTTGCTGCCAGCAGTGCAAAGCAGAGTGGGAGCCACACGGGGAATCGTCCGCGATGCCGCCAGGCAGCCAGCCCCAACCAGAGCATTGCAGGAAGCGCCAGTATCGTTGTGCCGTGGTTCGTCATGCCCAGCCCCCAACTGTAAGCAGCCAGGATGAGCCATCGCAGGGAACCGGTGCGCCATGCGCGCAGGGATGCCCATAGAGCCAGCCACAGCAGGAGGAGGTGGAGTGAGTAGACCTCTACCGCTGTTGCTTGCTCCCAGACCGTCCGGGCGAAGGCGTAGGTAAGGGCAACCACCGAGGAGACCCATGCGCGCTGCCGTACTGGGAGCGAGGGAGCAGCGAGAGCGAGCAGCTCCCAACAGAGGGCAAAGAACGCTACCACGGAGGCTGCCGTCCAGAGAGCCGCAGCGAGGTTCAGCGCGGCAATCGGCGTGAGGAAGGCAGCAGTGAAACTTACCCAGACCCTCCCCAGCAGCGTGAAGAGTGGGTAACCCGTCGGATGTGCAACGCCCCACACAACACAACAGGCAGCCAACTCCCCGGCGTCAGTGTAAGTGACATCTGGTGCGGCTGTGCAGATGTACACGAGCCCTGCGACGGCAGAACACCCAAGGGCAGCAAGCCAGAAGACGCGTGAGCTGTCAGCAGTGCGCTGTGGGTTGGGCTGTTCTTGGGGTTGCTGGTGTTCTCGGGATGGAAGCCCTACCATTGCAGGGTTCGTCTGCCGAGCAGAGCAGGACCCATGGCATGTCGGGCGAGTAGAGAAGGGATAGGTAGCCTGCTGAGCTCAACTGGTGGTAGAACCACCACTTTGCGCCACCCGATGCTGCCAGAACCTCCATCGAGGAGGGCTGTTCTGGTGGGCTCTTCTACCCAGCGTGGGTATTGAGGTTGAAGGGTTGCAAGCCCATTAGGCAACCATTGTTGACGCTGTGCTGCCGGAGAGCCAACAAGCCTTCTCGGCCGATAACGGTTCGCCGGAATGGCGCCGCCCCAGAAGGCTTCAAACCGATTGAGCAAAGCTTGAGCGTTCTTCTCTCCAGCCGACACAGGCGACGGCG
>VAPR01000302.1_pt1 | contig 34267 bp, 24 predicted proteins | sample 3380701 | NCBI WGS metagenome assembly VAPR01 (sample SAMN11536904, study PRJNA540576) | hot springs metagenome | isolation source: hot spring wet sediment | place: Spain: Lobios | collected 2014-01
CGTCTATTGCCAGAAGCTTCGACGCTGCGTCAGGGGTTGCGTATTGCACGTGTTTTTTCTACCGAAGGGCAGCATCCTTTCGACTCGGTCGTCTGGGAGCGCCGAACTGCGGCCATTTACAACAGCAAAGGTGAAGCGGTTTTTGAGCAAAAGGACGTCGAGTTTCCATCAACGTGGAGCCAACTGGCCACCAACGTGGTGGCGTCCAAATATTTTTACGGAGATCTGGCTGTAGGTAATGGCGATCCGCGTGAAGGTAAGCGCGAGTACAGCCTAAAGCAGCTCATTCATCGCGTAACGCGTACGATCACCGACTGGGGTAGGGATCAGGGCTATTTTGCCTCGCCGGAAGATGCCGAGCGTTTCTACGATGAGCTGACGTGGCTTTGTTTGCACCAGTACGGGGCATTTAACTCTCCGGTTTGGTTCAACGTTGGGCTTTACCATCTGTATGGCGTGCGGGATACGGGGGGAAAGACCATTTGGGGATGGGATTTTAAGGCGCAGCGCGCACTGCCGGTTGATCCGTATGAGCGGCCGCAAGCTTCTGCCTGTTTCATTATTTCGGTTGAAGACTCCATCGACGATATTTGGCAGCTGATGGCCGAAAGCGCCCGCCTGTTTAAGTTTGGCTCAGGCGTAGGTGCCGACTGGTCCAAGTTGCGTTCTACCAAAGAAAAACTCTCCGGAGGGGGGCAGCCCTCGGGTCCGGTCTCGTTTATGCGGGTGCAGGATGCCACAGGCGCTACGATTAAGTCGGGAGGTAAAACGCGCCGAGCGGCCATCATGCAAACGCTCAAGGTCTGGCATCCCGATATCATGGAATTTGTGACCGCCAAGGCCAAGGAAGAAAAAAAGGCCTGGGCGCTCATTGAGCAGGGCTATGATGGTTCTTTTAATGGGGAGGCGTACAACTCGGTTGCTTTTCAGAATGTGAACCAGTCGGTGCGTGTGACGGACGAGTTCATGGAGGCGGTGCTGGCCCGCAAAAAGTATCCGTTGCGCGCCGTCACCACCGGGCAAGTGGTCGAAGAAATTGATGCCTACGAACTGCTCTACAAGGTGGCCGAAGGCACGTGGATTTGCGGCGACCCAGGCTTGCAGTATGAGGACACGATTCAAAAGTGGCACACTTGCAAAAATAGCGGGCCGATCAATTCGAGCAATCCTTGCTCCGAATACATGTTTCTCGACAACTCCGCCTGCAACCTGGCCTCGCTGAACCTGCGCAAATTCCAGCGCGAAGACGGGTCGTTCGACGTCGAGCGCTTCCGGGCAGCCGTACGGATCTTCATCACAGCCATGGAGATCCTGGTGGACAATGCGGGCTATCCCTCGGAAAAGATCGCCCAAAACAGCCACGACTACCGGCCGCTCGGCTTGGGCTTTGCTAACCTAGGGGCGATGTTGATGGCCATGGGATTGCCCTATGATAGCGACGAGGGGCGGGCTGTGGCCGGTGCCATTACGGCCATCATGCATGCCGAGGCCTATGCCCGCAGTGCGGAGATCGCGGCTATCGAACGCATTGGGCCGTTTGCGGCCTTCGAGCAAAACCGGGACTGCATGCTCGAAGTGATGCGCATGCACCAAGCAGCCGTTGAAGAGATCCACCCCAGCTGTCCAGCTTACCTGAAAGCAGCAGCGCGTGAAAGCATGGCCCGCATGGTGGCCCTGGGCGAACGCTACGGCTACCGCAATGCCCAGGCAACGGTGCTGGCCCCGACCGGTACCATCAGCTTTATGATGGATTGCGACACCACGGGCATTGAACCAGACATTGCTCTGGTGAAATACAAGCTGCTGGCCGGTAAAGGCGACGGCATGCTCAAGATCGTCAACAATACGGTCCCAATTGCACTGCGCCGCCTTGGGTACACGGAAGAGCAGATCCGAGATATCTTGGCCTATATTGAGGAAAACGACACGATCGAAGGCGCACCCCATCTTCAGGAAGCACACCTGTCGGTTTTTGACTGTGCCTTTAAGCCCTACAAAGGCCAGCGTTTTATTCACTACATGGGTCACATCAAGATGATGGCAGCTTGCCAGCCTTTTATCAGCGGCGCCATTTCCAAGACGGTCAATATGCCTGAGCACGTGACCGTCGAAGAAATTATGGATGCCTACATTCAAGGCTGGAAACTGGGGCTTAAGGCGCTGGCCATTTACCGCGAAAATTCCAAGCGCAGCCAGCCGCTTTCCACGCGCAAGGAAGACAAAAAGGCCGAGTCCAGTGGGGACGGCGTGGCTGCAAGCGAGCCGCAGGTCATCGAGAAAGTGATCTACAAGCCTGTGCGCAAGCGGCTGCCCGATGAGCGGCCTTCGCTGACGCACAAGTTCTCGGTAGCGGGTCACGAAGGCTACCTGCACATTGGGCTTTATCCAGACACCGCCATGCCGGGCGAGATCTTTATCACCATGGCTAAGCAAGGGTCGACGATTTCTGGACTGATGGACGCCTTTGCCACAGCCATCTCCATTGCCCTGCAGTACGGCGTGCCGTTGGAGGACTTGTGCAACAAGTTCAGTCACATGCGCTTTGAGCCTTCCGGCTTTACGAACAACCCGCAAATCCCGATTGCCAAGTCCATTATGGACTACATTTTCCGCTACCTTTCGCTCAAATTCTTGGGGCGCCCGCAGGAAGAAAAAAGCGAGACGCCTGGCGAAGGTGTAGCGGCCGAAGTTAAACGCAGCGGTCCGGCTCGTGACGAACGGCAACTGGAGCTGAGTTTCGAGACGCAGCCTACAGGGCCGATTACGCCGCTTGTGGGGCCCACCATTGAAGCCTTCTTAGGACTTCAGGGGCAGGCAGCTTCGGGTAGCACAAAAACAACCCCGCAAGCTAGGGTTTTTGAGCATCAGGAAGATGCGCCAGCCTGCTCGAACTGCGGTTCAATCACGGTGCGCTCAGGCGCCTGCTACGTTTGCCCGAACTGCGGCAATTCGAGCGGCTGCGGTTGATGCAGGATCCCCTTGGACTGGGACGTAGCGCCCGGCCCGTGCGCACGGGCCGGGCGTCTTTTTAGGTAAGCACCAAGGGCGCTAAGGGCTGCTCCTGGTAGCAGTCCGCCCGTGAAAGCGTAATTCCTAAGCCAATAATGAAGCTTACGTACGAAAGCTATCTCCTTGGAGAGCGGATGCTTTTCCCTGACCTTTTAAGCCATGGCGTCTTTTAGGAACTGCGTGCTCTGGGGCTTTACGAAAGTCTCACCAGAGAGTGTTATTTGGGGAGGGGCCAATAACCGCCCATGCGGGATGGAAGATGTGCCTGTTTGTGCGGGGTGTTCAAAAAGGATCAATGGTGTACTTTAGGACCTGGTAGGACCAGCCCAAGGCTTCAGGTGTCACGGTATAACAATGAAGCTCGAGGATCTTAGACCCCAGGCCATTGTGCGGGGCATCCTTCCGGACCGCGCCGTGACGGTGGTGCACGTCCAGTGGTTTGGCACCGATGCCCTGGAGCTCACCTACAAGGACCCTGGCGGGCGCGTGGGAAACATTTTGCTTTACCGGGACGATGAACCCCGCTTAGAACTTGTGGAGTACGGCCGGCCTTGGGGTTTCGATGGGGACGGGGCGCTGCTCTTCCCCGGGTGGTTCGCACACGCCGTCTCTTACCGGCTCCCGTACCTGGAGACATACTACTCCCACAAGCAGATGACCGATAACGTTTTGTCGGATGGAGGGAATAAGAATGGCGCGAAATAGAAAGAATAAGTATCACAATGATGTCCAGGACTTTCGTCACGAGCAAGAGTGGCGGAAGAACAACCCGCCCGCCGGCATCGCGCCCACTTACGAGATGCGGGAGCGGCGGACAACCCACTACACCTACGACCCCCACCTTGATCCACAACTCATTTGGGCCGGTAAGGTCGAGCACACCTCCTTTGAGGTGGACGTGGTCTCCCTCCACATCCATGAGCGCATCTCTACGCGAGCGATTTTGGACGCCGTGCGCCGCCCAGAGCCACCGCAACTGGATCTTTTCGGCGAAACACCTCTGTCCGCGGATCAGCAGATCGAGTTCTACAAGCACGAAGTCGGTTGGACGAACCGCCTGATCCTAGGCGATAGCCTGCTGGTGATGAACTCACTTTTGGTCAAAGAGGGCATGGCGGGCAAGGTGCAGATGATCTACATTGACCCGCCCTACGGCATCAAGTACGCCTCCAACTTCCAGCCCCGCATTGACCGCCGGGACGTGAAGGACAAGGACGAAGACCTCACCCACGAGCCGGAGCAGATCAAGGCCTACCGCGATACCTGGAAGCTGGGCATCCACTCCTACCTTATGTATCTCCGCGACCGGCTGCTCCTGTGCCGGGAATTGCTACATGAGTCGGGGTCTATCTTCGTCCAGATCAATGACGAGAACCTGCACTTGGTGCGATGCCTGCTGGATGAGGTGTTTGGCAGGGAGAATTTCGTGGCGGTAATCAGCTTCGCCAAAACCAGCGGCAAGGGAGGCGCACTGCTGGACACCGTCAATGACTATTTGCTTTGGTACGCTAAAAATAAAAGCCAAGTGAAGTACCGTCAGATTCATTTGGAGAAAGCACTCGGTGAAGAGGGCACGAAAGGCTATCACCATGTGGAGCTATTTGATGGTTCGAGGCGTCGCTTGACTGTTAGTGAACAGGATAATCCCGCTGGACTCCCTGAAGGATTGCAGGTATTCAAAGCGGCAGGTATTACTTCACAAACGCCCAGCGAAAGCATTGTTTTCCCTGTGGAGTTTGAGGGAAGGGTCTTCACACCTGGCAAGCGAGGATGGAGTACCACACAGAAGGGCATAGATAGACTAAGGCATGCTGAGCGTTTGTTTCTCGTTGGCAATACCCTAAGCTATGTTCGATTTCTTGACGAAGTGCCGACTCGCCCCCTGTCTAATGTTTGGACAGATACGGGAGTAGCGGGTTATGGCGATCCAAAAGTTTATGCCGTCCAGACCAACACCAAAGTCGTTGAGCGCTGTATCCTGATGACCACCGACCCCGGCGACCTCGTCTTTGACCCCACCTGCGGCTCCGGCACCACCGCCTACTGCGCCGAGAAGTGGGGGCGGCGCTGGATTACCTGCGACACCAGCCGTGTGGCGCTGGCCATCGCCCGCCAGCGCCTGATGACTGCCAAGTTTGACTACTACGAACTGCGCGACCCAGCGCGCGGCCCCGCTGGCGGCTTCATCTACGAGACCGTCCCGCACATTACCCTGGAAAGCATCGCCAAAAACACCGAAATTGACGCTATCGCTGCCAAGTATCAGACGCAGATTGAGCAGGCGCTCGCGGAGCTGAACCGGGCACTGGTAGGGGCATGGCATGCCGTGCCCCTACAGGAATGGGAGGTCCCCCGCGAAGTGCCGCATCCGCTGTGGCCGAGGGAGGCCCACGACGCATACCGACGGCTTCTGGAATTGAAACGCGCGGGTTTGGGTGGGGAAGAGCAGGCTGCGCCTTTGCTGGAGACCATCTATCGGCAGACCGGCCACCGCTGGGAGCACCTTTCAGACGTGCCCGATCCCGTACCCTCTGAAGACTGGCCTGAGGCAGCCAAAGAGGCGCTACGCCGCTTCTGGCAAGCCAAGCGCGCCAAACGGAAGGAGATTGACGAAAGCATACAGCGCAACGCACCCCAAGAGACACTCTACGACCGTCCTAAGGTAGTGCGCGGGGTTGTGCGCATCTCCGGACCCTTCACCGTGGAAGCCATCCCCGTCCCTGCGGTGGAAGACCCGACGCAGGCGCCCATCCCGCAGTTTGAAGAAGAGGAAACACGCGCCCGCGTCTCTGATCGTGGTGGCGATTACCTGACGACGATACTTAGCCTCCTTAAGCAGCAAGGTAGCGTGCTCTTCCCCGGGGGCAAGAAGATGGAGCTGGAAAATCTCCGACCACTCAACCTGGGGTATCTCCACGCCGAAGGCGAGACGAAGCAGAACGGGACAACCTTAAGGGTGGCGATCTCCTTTGGGCCGCAGTATGGGCCGGTTACTGGGCATCAGGCGGACGAGGCCATACGCACGGCTCGGCGTGCCGGGTACGACGTCCTCGTGATCGCAGGTTTCAGCATTGAAGCTGCTGCTCAGGCCCTCGTCCAGGAGGCGAAAGTTCCGGGGCTTAGCGTCCACTTTGCCAACATCGCGCCAGACGTACTCGTGGGCGACTTGCTTAAAACCAGCCGGGCCAGCCAGATTTTTACAGTGTTTGGCCAGCCCGATGTGCGCGTGGAACAACAGAAAGACGGCACATGGGTCGTGGAATTACGGGGCGTTGACATCTACGATCCGTTGACCGGTGAAGTGCACAGCACCAAAGGCAGTGATGTCGCTGCCTGGTTCCTGGATACCGACTACGACGGCAAGACGTTCCACATCTGCCAGGCGTTCTTCCCCGGCGACCCCGACGCCTGGGACAAACTCCAACGCGCCCTCAGAGCCCAGATTGATCCCGAGGTTTTTGAGCAGATGCGCGGCACCATCTCGTTCCCCTTCCAGGCCGGCGAGCACAAACGGATTGCCGTTAAGGTGATTGACTTTCGGGGGAATGAGGTGGTAAGGGTGGTGAATCTGGATGGTTCCACATACGAGCAGAGGAGGGTTTAACCTATGTATAAGTCATTCAAAGTATACAATTTCCGGTGCTTTAGCGAGCTGGCCCTTGCAGATCTAGAACGAGTTAACCTGATCGCAGGAATGAATAATGTTGGCAAAACGGCTCTCCTGGAAGCACTGTTTCTGCACTGTGGCGCATATAACCCGGAGTTAGTTGTAAGGTTAAACATTTTTCGTGGCATTGAGACGCTGAAAGTAGAGCTTGGGCGGTGGGTCGAACCCCCATGGGATTCGCTCTTCTATCAGTTCGATATCTCAAATACCATAGAGCTGACAGGTGAGGATACGGTAACTGGCCGGCGGTCTCTTCGATTAAGCGAACTACGCAAAGCTGCTGAGTTGGCACGACTACCACACGACGCACAAAACGCTCTTGGCTTGGAGGAATTTGCAACGGCCCCTCACACCTCTGAAACAGCCAAGGTGCTCCAGCTTGAGTATTGGCAAGACGAGCATCAGAGCAACCATTACTTGATCTTGGATCCAAGAGGAATCCGCGTTGAGCCTATTCCGCCTGCTCCCCCTTTCCCAGCTTTCTTCCAAGGCGCTCGTATGCGCGCCCCTTTCAAGGAGGAAGCGGAATACTTTGGAAGGCTGGAAATCAAGGGGAAGCAAGATATAGTCCTGGAGGCTCTGCAATTGATTGAGCCGAGGCTTAAGCGTCTCGCAGTCATCGTGGCTGGTGAACCTGTATTGCATGGAGATATCGGCATGGATCGCCTTATGCCTTTGCCCGTTATGGGAGAAGGCATAGTTCGCTTGGCAAGTCTGGTTATACGTATTGGCAACGCAGCTGACGGAGTCGTGCTCGTAGATGAAATCGAGAATGGCCTTCATCATACTATCCTACCTAAGGTATGGCAAGCCATTGGTAAAGCCGCACGCCAGTTTAATGTCCAAGTTTTCGCCACAACTCACAGCTTGGAGTGTATAAAGGCGGCCCACAAGGCATTTTCAGGAAGTGAACAGTACGACTTTCGTCTGTACCGGCTAGAACGTGTGAACGAAAGCATTCGCGTTATAACCTACGACCAAGAAACCTTGGAGGCAGCAATTGAAACAGGCCTGGAGGTGCGATAATGGCCTGCGAGATTAAACAGCCCAACTTGCTAGTGGTAGAGGGCAAAGAAGAGCAATTGTTCTTTGAAGCGTTCATCAGGTACATGGGATTGCAGAGCATTCAGGTCATGCCTATTGGCGGCAAGCAACAGTTGCGAAGCAATTTAAAAGCGCTAGTGAATACTCATGGCTTTCCTACGGTTGCTTCCTTGGGCATCGTGAGAGATGCGGATTCAGATCCGAATGCCGCTTTCCAAAGCGTCCGTGATGCCTTGCAGGCTGCGGGTTTATCTGCACCTGGGAGCCCTTTGGAGCTGGTGGATGGAAATCCCTGTGTTGCCGTCCTGATTCTCCCAGGAAGGGGTAAGCCTGGGATGTTAGAGGACCTTTGCCTTGAGGCTGTAATGTGTGACCCTGCAATGAAATGTGTGGAGCAATACCTTCAATGCCTGCCCCAACAAGGTATTCCTGGGCCTCGTAATTTATCTAAAGCGAAGGTTCAAGCTTTCCTTGCTTCAAGGGAGGAAGCAGGGAAACGATTAGGTGAAGCCGCTCAGGCAGGATATCTGCCACTGGGGCACAAGGTTTTTGAAGAAGTAAGGTCTTTCCTTCGACGATTAGTTGATCCATAAGGGAGTGTAGAACGCTCATGTCGCTCGCGGTTGACAACCCCATCATTAACTCGCCTTTTGAGGAACCTTCCCGCTATTGGGCCTACGAAGAGGGTCAGCCAGTCCTAAAAGAGAGCCGCCGTCTGGCGGGCTATTACCTTAAGGCCCGTACCCGGGGACCGCAAGCGGCGCTCTTGGAAGAGGAATTCGTTCCGCTGGAGTTAGTCAACACCATTCGTGAGCGGGTAAAAGCTTGGCGCGAGAGGGGTTATCCCGGCGTTACCCCCATCACTCGACAGCTACTTAACCATTGGAATAATCCCGAGCGAGAACGCAAGCTGTTCTTCTGCCAACGGGAAGCTGCCGAGACGCTCATCTGGCTGGTGGAAGCTTCGCCGGCGGAAAAGCAGGGCATCGCCATCCCCAAAGACAACGAGTTGACCCGCTACGCTTGCAAAATGGCCACGGGTTCGGGCAAGACGGTGGTCATGGGCATGGTCATCGCTTGGCAAGTGCTCAACAAATTGGCCAATCCGCAGGACCGGCGATTCTCCGATGCGGTGCTTTTGGTTTGTCCCAACCTAACGATTCGCGAGCGTTTACAAGTGTTGCTGCCGTGGAAGTTGAACAACTACTACGACAAGTTCGACCTCCTGCCCCGTGGGATGATGGAGCGGCTGCAGCAAGGGAAGTTTGAGATTACTAACTGGCACCTGTTCCAACCCAAAGACGATAGCCGCTCGCGCAGTGTCATCCAGCGGGGTGTGGAGAGCGAGGCGGCTTTTTGCCGCCGCGTGTTGAAGGATCTTGGAAACAAGCCAAACATCCTAGTCATCAATGACGAAGCCCACCACGCCTACCGTCCAGCGCCACTGTCTGAGGAGAAGCGAGAGGGACTTTCGGCGGAAGAGATCGCCGAGCGGGAAGAGGCGACGATTTGGGTGAGCGGATTGGACAAGATCCATGCGGTGTGTGGCATCAACTTTTGCGCGGACTTTTCCGCCACGCCGTTCTACATCAAAGGTAGTGGCTACGAGGAAGGTGCACCATTCCCCTGGATTGTCTCAGACTTCGGGCTGGTGGACGCGATCGAATCGGGCATCGTGAAGATCCCACGCGTGCCAGTGGATGACAATACCGGAGCGCTTATCCCCAAATACTTTCGTCTGTGGGAGCATATAAACCAGCAGCTTCCGGCCTCCGAACGGCAGACCGCCCGCCGGCGGGCCAAGCCTGAGTCCGTATTGCGAGAAGCCGAGGGGGCGTTAGCAACACTGGCATCCGAGTGGAAGAGAACGTTTGAAGAGTTTCAGAAGGCGAACTCGCCTGTTCCACCTGTTCTGATCGTTGTCTGCGATAACACCGACCTGGCCAAACTGGTGTATGAGTATATTGCGAGTGGGAAGGTGTTGCCCGAGTTAGAGAACCGCGACGACCAAGAAGTCAGCTTCCGGATTGACACCAAGCTCCTGGCGGAAGCGGAAAGCGCGGTGGTGGGAGAGACCAAACAAGAAACGGCTGAGCGGTTGCGAAAGACCGTGGATACCGTCGGTAAGACCGAGTGGGAAGGCGAAGGCGACCCGCCGGGCAAAAACATCCGCTGCGTGGTGTCGGTTGGGATGCTGAGCGAGGGCTGGGATGCGCAAAACGTGACGCAGATTCTAGGCTTGCGAGCGTTTACTTCGCAGCTCTTGTGTGAGCAGGTAGTGGGACGGGGCCTGCGGCGCATGAACTATGACGACTTCTCCGAGCCTGAATATGTGGACGTCTACGGTGTGCCGTTCGAGGTCATCCCCGTAAAGAAAAAGCCTCTCGGACGCACGGAGGTGCAAAAGGTCTCCACGCTCGTGCGCGCCCTGCCCGACCGGAAACATCTAGAAATCACCTTCCCGCGGGTGGAAGGCTACGTCTTTGACGTACGCCAGCGGATTCGGTTGAACTTGAACGACGTGCCCTATCTGACCGTTGACCCAATGCATGAGCCGACCGAAGTAGTCGTGAAACCTGCAGCAAGCTATCGCATCGGGCGCCCTGGCCGTCTGGGGCCGGGCCAAGATGTACTCCATGACCGCAACCTGTTCCACCGCGAAAAGCGCCTGCAAGCGACAGTCTACGAGATCGCCGCCGAACTGACTCACTGCCTGAAAGACAAACGGGAGGACTGGAATGCGCGACACATCTTGTTTCCGCAGGTGCTGGCCATCGTCTGGCAGTACTTGGAGGAACGCGTCGTTGTAGCTGATGCGGAGACGCCTCTGGAGGAAATCGCCTTACTCAAATACAAGCAGCGCATCATCGAGCGGTTGACCGATGCGATTGAACCCGATACCGAAAGCGGTGAGCCACCGATCCTGCCAGTCATTGAGCGGTTTCGCCCCGTTGGTTCCACATCTGAGGTGCTGTTCCGGACCGTGCGCCCGACGATTGGCACGACGAAAAGCCATATCAGCCATGTGGTCCTGGATGCACCCACGTGGGAACACAGCGTCGCCTACCAGTTGGAACGGATGCCTGAAGTGGTTGCTTACGCCAGGAACGACCACCTGGATTTTACGATCCCTTATGAGTGGGAAGGGGTGCGGCATGAGTATCGTCCTGACTACCTCATCCGCTGGCGATTGCCAGATGGGCAAGAAGTTAAGGTGATTCTGGAAGTCAAAGGGTTTGAAACGGAGCAGGATCGTCAGAAGGCGATTGCAGCGAAGCGGTGGGTGCGAGCGGTCAACCACCACGGGGAATTTGGCCATTGGATTTATGTGGTCAGTAGGGATCCTAATGCGACGGGCGATGTGATAAGGAAGGAGATATGTGCGATATCGAGAGGTAGCTGAGACAAGCTTTGGAACAGGGCACAGGTAGCTTTCGGCGACTACAAAGTGCTTTGGTGGCAAGCACCCCGACGTGGCCAGCGGCCGCTACTAGCAGGCCGAATTCGTCGCAGACTTATGGCAAGTCTACCTGGGCGAGGCGGCCTTGGAGTACCAGGACCCCGTGGAGTTCTTCCGCCGCACCTATCTGACAGAGAACCTGAAACGATTGCTGGTGCGGGCGGTGCAACGCCTGTCGGGCACAGGCGGGGACCCAGTGGTTCAGCTCCAGACCAACTTTGGAGGTGGCAAGACCCATGCGATGATCGCCCTCTACCACCTGTTCAGCGGCCGGCCTCCGGCAGAGCTGCCAGGGGTGGAGGAGGTAATGGCCGAGGCGGGGGTGCACACGCTGCCGAGGGTCCAGCGGGTGGTGCTGGTCGGAAACCGTATCTCGCTGGGGAATCCGACGGTGAAGCCGGACGGGACGGTGGTCCGCACCGTCAACGTCCCTGGGGCGCAGGTCCAGGTGACGCTGGAGATCGAGGCCGTCGCGCCCGAGGGGATTCCGGAAAACGTGGTGCGCACCGTCACCGAAAATGCCAGGACCCTAAAGTTCAAAAGCCACGGGTTTGAAACGGCATAAGGGTCAAAAAATCCGCATTTTTGTTTACGTTTTGCTCAGGGCAGCGGGCGCACCTCTGTTTGTTCTGAAGCAGCGCTTACAGTGGGCTAGCACCGGAGGTCGATTCTCTGAGGTCGTGATGGGGCGCTTAGCACCGCCCAAACGGTGCGCGTATTCAAAAACGCAGCAGGGCGCCTATAGGGGCATAGGAGGCCATCAGCCGGCGTGCTGCCTCGCTGCGTACCAGCTCAACCGTGGCATTTTGGGCCAAGGCAAGCTCAAGGGCCTGATCTACCAGGTCGGATTCCGGCTCGACAGCCTCGCCACAAGCCGGGCAGGGCTTTGTGGCGTCCAGCATGAGGAGATCGCAGCGAGGGCAATACCCTCCGGAGACCTGAAAGTCGTCGTCCACGGCTAGGGTCATGACGCGCCGTTGGTTCAGGGCATCGACGACCTGTTCAATCCCCCAAAGGCCCCGGTCGGGCAGACTTTCTTGGATCTGCTCCACGGTGCGCACCTCTTCCCGCGCCTCGACTGCCCGCTCAAGGGGATCAATAACCTCAGCAACCCGCACATTGGGGGCGTGGACATCGATGGTAAACTCTCCTCCAATATGCTCCTGAACGCTTTTGGGTAGGTTGCCTAAAAAGCTTGGCTTTAGCTTTTCTGGCGCGGAAAAAAGCAGGTAGCGCGCTTCGAACTGTTGAAAAACCAAGGCTGCAATGTACGCCAGCGCTTTTCCGGTTTGTTCGTTAAGCTGGCGTTCAAGGTCGTCGCGTTGATTCCAGTCGATCCAGTCGGTAACCAGGCCGCGGAGTTTGGGACCGCTTAGCGTCAGCACTTCTTCGACGTAGCCGATTTGGCTGATGAAAAAGCGGCTGTGTTCGCGCGAAAGCACTGCCACGACAAAGCGGTCGTGCTCGTCGCGCGTGCGCACCAAAGGGCGCGTGTAAGGCGTCGAGGCCAGTTCAAGACGATCGGGCAGCGGAATCGGAAGCGCAATCTGCCGCCAGAGGCCCAAGGATTCGCACACGAAAAAGGCTACACCGCGACCCATCGCAGGCAGCCCTTCTTTTAGCGCCAGCTCGATGCGTTCAAGTTCCTCGGCCACATGGTCGCGTAGCCGAGGATCACTGATCGTTTCCAGTTGGGTTCGGGTTAAATCTTTAAAAGCCACATGCCAGCTTCCCTTTTGCCGGCGTTCAGGCGTCAGCTTCAGGTAAAGGCTGACAATAGGATCGCCGTTGGACTTCGTTTCACCGAGCTGACGCAAGGCAGTTGGCGTAAGCAGGCGGTAAGCGGGTTCGGTGCGCTCTTGCTCCAAGCGCGCCAGAATCTGGTCCCTCAAAGCTGGCGAGAACGTCTCGGTCAACTGCACCATGGATTTTTCCATCGTTTTTTTCAGGTTTGCATGGCGTAGCGATTGCGGGCCCTTAGGCACGTACGGTCTGCATGCGCCTGCGGGCACGCTGCAGCAACTCGGCCGTTTCGCGAACCGAACGCTGCATCACGAAGGCCACTTCCTGAAGGGACAGCTTATGCAGGTCGTGCAGCAGCAATACCTGTCGCTCTTCAGGTTCGAGCACGTCCAGCGCCTCCGGTGGGGCTTCTTCGAGCGACAGCTGCTCTTCGGTGAGCGTAGCAGCGTCGGGGATCACATCTTCCCAGCGCTCCAGATCGTCTGGCTGGTACCACTCCCAAAAGGATTCGTCATCGTCGTAGATAGGCTCTGGGGGTAGGGGAGCCTCTAAAGACAGCTCCCAAAGCCGGCGAAAGGTGCGTTCACGAGCCACATAGCGGACAAGCACCCGGTTGAGCAGGCCCAGCAGCCAGGCGCGCACGCTAAGTCGCCAGGGCTTGCGGTGCCGCTGGCGCCAGGCGGTAAGCAGCGTTTCTCCGACCAGTTCTTCGGGGGTCAGATCTTCCGGTCGGAGCATTTTAAGCCGCTGGTAATGCGAGAGCTCGCGGCGTGCAGCCAGCAGCAGCTCGTCAACATGCGGCGTGACCCATTGGCGAAAGGCGGTGCGGTCGCCTGCTAAAACCGCTTTCCAGAGATCTAAAGCGGCCACGGCACTAAAGAGGTTTGCTCTAGCTTAAAAAAGTGGCGGGCCGCTGCAGAGTTCCTTGGCAAACGTACCGTTTCTGCAACAAAAAAGCCCCCTTTCCCGCAGGAAAGGGGGCTTCGGAAACGAGCTCTTAGGCGGTGGTCACGGTAACGGGTGTGACGGCTGCTTCGTCGGTTTCTCCTGTACGGATGCGGTAGACTTTTTCTACGGGAAGGACAAAGATCTTGCCGTCACCGACCTCGCCTGTGCGGGCTGAACGCAAGATGGCTGCTACGGTGCGCTCGACAAAATGGTCTGATACGCCAATGTCGAGCATGATCTTGTCGTGCAGTTCCATTTTGACCGTAGTGCCGCGGTAGGTTTCCACGAGTTCGGTTTCGCCACCGTGACCCTGGACGCGGCTCACCGTTAGCCCGTACACCTCAGTTTGAAAGAGGGCTTTGAGCACGTCACTGAGTTTTTCGGGTCGAATGATTGCACGGATGAGTTTCATGGCGGAAGGCAAGTTTAAAGGTTATGCGGTTGTAGCCGGTTGTGGCCGCGGCGCTGTTGCGGGGGCCGTACCGTTGGCCCGTTCATGCTCGAGCAGCAAGACGGCACCCTCACCGTAAGCGTACGCTTCTTCGCCATGCAGCACCACATCAAGGCCGCGGGCTTCGTCGGGCGCCGCTGCACGGACAGGCATAAAGAGGCTCAAGACTTTCAGGATCAGGAACGAGACCACGCTGCTGTAGAACAGGACGGCTACGACAGAAAGGAGCTGCACCAGGACTTGACCGGGATTCCCAAAAAGCAGCCCGTCGGCCGTTCCGTTCCAGGCTGCATGGGCGAAGACCCCCGTCAGAAGCGCACCGCTGGCGCCCCCAAGCCCATGGGCAGCAAATACGTCCAGCGAATCGTCGAACCGAGTGCGGGGCCGCCAGAGGATGGCAAAATAGCTGGGTAAGGCTGAAAGCGCGCCAATGAGCAGGGCTGCCCAGGGGGGAACAAACCCTGCTGCAGGGGTAATGGCCACCAGGCCCACCACAATGGCTGTAGCAGCACCAACAGCAGTTACCTTACCGCTCCGGATCAGGTCCAAAAAGGCCCAGGCGCTAAGGGTTGCTGCAGGCGCTAGCATCGTGTTGACAAAAGCCAATGCGGCGCTTTCGTTCGAGGCCAGTGCACTCCCGCCGTTGAAGCCAAACCAGCCAAACCACAGCAGTCCAGCGCCCAACAGCACAAAGGGTACGTTGTGGGGCAACATGGCCTGACGCCCATAGTCCCGGCGCGGTCCTAAGAACAACACGGCACCTATGGCAGCAGCTGCAGCATTTACGTGCACAACAGCCCCCCCAGCAAAGTCTAAGGCGCCCAAATCGGCCAGCCAACCTCCACCCCAGACCCAATGGGCAATCGGCGCATAAACAAGCAGGCCCCACAGACCAATAAACCAAAGATACGCCTTAAACTGCATGCGCTCGACAATGGCCCCAGAGATCAGCGCAGCGGTAATAATGGCAAACGTCCCCTGAAAGGCCATGAACAGCAAGTGCGGAATGCTTCCGCTGGGCTCCAGCCCAACGCCCATGAGCAGGACCTTGGAGAAGTCCCCAATCCAAGCCGACCCTTCCCCAAAAGCCAGCGAATAACCTAGCACAGCCCAGAGCACACCCGAAATGCCCAGCGCAATGAAGCTCATCATCATCGTATTCAGGGCATTTTTGGCGCGCACCAGGCCACCGTAAAAGAAAGCCAACGCGGGCGTCATCAGCAATACCAGGGCTGTGGCAACCAGCATCCAAGCGGTATCCCCACTTGAGATCGAGGCCTCCGCTGTCCCCTGAGCCTGCGCTGGCAACGCAAGGAATACAAGCGGCCAGAACAGTAGTTTAGAAGATCGCATGACTGTTTTGACTTTTTTAGGTTATTAAATCAAGACTCCGTATTTTATTTAGGAAAATGAGGAACTAAAGTCAATATCTTAAAACAATGGATTAATAGAATTTAATTTTTAGAAAGCGGTTTCGGAAGGCGTGATAAGGCACACGTTGGCTTGCCTTTGGAAGGCATTGTGGGCTAAAAGTAGCTTTGGGAATTGTGGTCTCAGGCGATGCGAACCATGTCGTAGTGGTCGTGCACGCCCCGCTTTGGCGGCTGCAGCAACGTCTTGTGGGCTATCCGTGGACGCAACGGATCAAGACGTAGGGCAGTCCATCTTAACGCGATCGCCTGTGCAGGCCACCAGGAAGCCTAAGTGTGTAAACCATTTGCCTACCTTCACCGTAGAAATGCCTACACGATCCGCCAGTCACGACGCATGCGTTCATGACCGACGCTTTACGTTATCCTATTGGACCGTTTCGCTGGCCTGAAAAGCCGCTGACCACCGAGCAGCGTGAAGGATTGATTGCGCAGCTGGCCGAGCTACCGGTTTTGGTGCGCCAGGCTGTAGCCCAGCTTACCGAAACGCAGCTAGACCAGTCCTATCGACCTGGGGGGTGGACAGCGCGTCAGGTGGTGCATCATCTGGCCGACAGTCATCTCAACGGCTATCTTCGGTTCCGACTGGCCCTGACCGAAGAGACGCCGTCCATTCGCACCTACGATCAACAGCGCTGGGCTGAATTGCCCGATGCGCGCTCAGCACCGGTTGGACCTTCTATAGCGCTGCTTGAAGGGCTTCATGCACGTTGGGTGGCACTGCTGCGCAACTTGGCTGCTGAGGATTTTCAGCGCGCGTTTCTTCATCCTGAACGGGGTCGGATCACGCTGGACCAGGCCTTGGCGCTTTATGCCTGGCACGGTCGCCACCACGTAGCGCATCTTACGCTGGTTCGAACGCAGGCTCAAGCCGCGATTGGAGCGGACGGATAAGCGTGTGGCAATGATCGGCGTATAGGCAGCGTCTTTGGGCGTGTATGCTGTTGATGTCTGCCGGGAAATTTCTTGGTCTGGCGTTTGCCCGCATGGGTATGTTTTTCTAAGCCACTTCGGCGCTGCGCTTGGGAGTCCCAATAGCGGTGCTTTAGCGTTCATTGCGCTGCTGGTCGCGCAGTGCGCGGAAGGGCGTTCCTTCGCGCCAGTTAGGGAAGTCGGTGCTGTTGGCCAGTTGGTAGCCAATGTGGAACAGCAGCCGCAGGTCGTCTACGGCGCCATGTAGGTCCCAAGAAGGATTGTACTCGTCCGAGGGCTTGTGGTAGTGTTGCGCCACGTATTCGGCGCGGCGCTTGAGCGTCCACTCCGTGCCGTGCACTACGTGATCGATGCCGGCGTCGAGGTACAAAGCTGGAATGCCGATGCGGGCAAAGCTGAAATGATCGGAGCGGTAGTAATAGCCTTTTTCAGGTTCTGGATCAGGACGCAAGTAGCGTCCTTGCGCTGCAGCAGCGGCCTGCGCATAGTCGTCCAAATCCGACAGGCCGTAGCCGATGACGGTTACATCCCGCATAGGGCCTAGCACGTTTAGGCCGTCCATGTTGAGCACCGCCACTGTTTTTGCCGGTGGGAAGACGGGGTGTGTGGCGTAGTAAGTCGATCCCAATAGGCCTTGCTCTTCGGCGGTGACGGCCAGAAAGAGTACAGAGCGGGCTGGGGGTTCAGGCAGAGTGGTAAAAGCGTGGGCTAGGGCAAGCAGGCCTGCAGTGCCGGTGGCATTGTCTAGGGCACCGTTATAGATGCTGTCGCCGGCCAGCGAAGGGTTGACGCCCAGGTGGTCCCAATGCGCGGTGTAGATCACGACCTCGTCGGGCTGCTTTTGGCCAGGCAGCAGCGCCAATACATTACGCGATTGCACCTGGCGAACAGTGCTCTCAAGCGCAGCCGACAGCTGGAGGCCTAGGGGTAGGGCTCGAAATCCCGGTTGTGCCGCAGCAGCCTTGAGCTGTTCTAGGTCGCGTCCGGCTAGCCGAAGTAGGCGTTGTGCAGCTTCGTAGGTGAGCCAACCTTCAAGGGCACAGCGGTCCATGTTCTGCTGCTCGTTAGCGAGCGTAAACTGCGGTCCAGACCAAGAGCCCTGCACAACAGCCCAAGGATAGCCGGCTGGTCCTGTTTCATGAATGAGGAGTGCAGCCGCTGCTCCTTGGCGGGCGGCTTCCTCAAACTTGTATGTCCAGCGGCCATAATAGGTCATGGCGCGTCCGGTAAACAGCGCCGAGTCGCCCGTGGCATAGCCCGGATCGTTGACCAGCATGAGTACCGTTTTGCCGCGCACATCTACACCAGCGTAGTCGTTCCAGTTGTATTCGGGCGCTACGATGCCGTAGCCGACAAAAACCACCTCGCTGGCCTGAAGCGTGATTTTAGGGGCTAGGCGTTTGGTCCAGAGCATCGCTTCGTCGCCGTATTGGAAGTGCAGTTGGCCTTGAGGTCCGTGCACTTCCAGACGAACGGAGCGCGGATCGACGGTAAGCTCGGCCAGAGGTACGTCTTGCGTATAGGTGCCCTGATGGCCTGGTTGCAAACCGAGTGCTTGGAACTGCTCGACAAGGTAGTTTACGGTGAGCATTTCGCCGGCCGATGCCGGTGCCCGGCCAAGAAAGGCGTCGGAAGCCAGCACCTGAATGTGCTCGGCCAACCGTTCTGGCGTGATTGCCTGCTGGGCTATTTCGAGCGGGTCTTGACGATGGCAGGCCGAAAGCGTAAAGCAAAGGCCTAAAAGCAGTAAGAAAGTCGTGCGTTGCATGAAGCTTGGAGTGTTGTTTAGGGTAGGCTCAATTTACGTAGGCCAATAGGTAATGCGGCGGCGGTTGTTTCCCAAATGTTCCAGGCGCAGGCGCAGAGCATAAGGGGGCAATAAAGGCTCGATGCGTTCGGCCCACTCGACGATGCTCACCCCCTCGCCGAAAAAGTATTCTTCATAGCCTAGCGCATAGAACTCTTCGAGCTGGCGCAAGCGGTAGGCGTCGAAGTGGTAAAGCGGCAGGCGTCCACCCAAGTAAATATGCAGCAGCGTAAACGTAGGACTGTTGACCTCAGCTTCAGGGATGCCCAAGCCCTCGGCAATGCCTTTAACGAGCTGGGTTTTGCCCGAGCCCAGTTCGCCGTAAAGGGCGACTACGTCTCCGGGGTGTAGCCGACGGGCCAGGTGCTTCCCCAGAGCGCGCGTGGCTTCGGGCGTGTCGGTCTCGCAGGGCAACAGGTCGGCAAGCGTAAGGGCGGCTTTCATACTGCCTTGGGGCGCAAAATGGCTAGCGGCACGATCATCTCCTGAAGCGAGATGCCGCCATGCTGAAACGTATCGCGGTAGAGGTTGACGTAGTAATGGTAGTTGGTAGGATAGACAAAATAGTAGTCTTCCTTGGCCAAAAGGTAGGTGGTGGTGATGCTGCTTCGCGGCAGGCCAAAGGGTAGGGGATCACGAATCAGGAGAGCGTGGCGTTCGTCGCAGCGCAGGTTGCGGCCAAACTTGAAGCGTAATGCCGTAGAAGTTTCCCGGTCGCCAATGACTTTGGTAGGATGTAGACACCGGATGGCGCCATGGTCCGTGGTTAGAAGGATAGTGCAACGCTGGTGGGCCAGCGCCTGAAACGCCTGGTAAAGCCAGGAGTGTTCAAACCAGGTGCGGGTCAGCGCTCGGTAGGCACGCTCGTCTGGGGCCAGTTCTTTAAGTACGTCGGAGTCGGAGCGGCTGTGCGCAAGGATATCGACAAAGTTAACCACAACAGCACTCAGGGTGTATTGCAAAAAGTCGTTCACCTGGCGGGCAAAGGTGCGTCCGTCAGCCGCGCCAAGGAGTTTTTCGTAGCGGATGCGGGCAGAAATGCGCCGGCGGGATAAGCATTCGCTCAGAAATAACTCTTCGTTACGGTTGCGGCTGTTTTCGCTTTCTTCGGCCTCAGACCAGGCATCGGGATAGCGCCGCGCGAGGTCACGCGGAAGCAGTCCGCTAAAGAGCGCATTTCGGGCATAGGGCGTTGCCGTAGGCAGGAGCGCAAAATAGTGCATGACGTTTAGATCAAAAAGCGGAGCCAAAAGGCGTTCAAATTCTAGCCATTGGTCCAAACGCATGCAGTCGATGACCAAAAACAGCACCGGACGGCCTTCTTCGAGCAAAGGGAACACAACGTGCGGTAGCACTTCGTGTGACAGCAGGGGACGGTCCTTACCAGGCGCGCTGGAAAGCCAGTTGGGATAGACCGCCTCGATGTAGCGGGCAAAAACCCTGTTTGCTTCCTGAAACTGATCTTCCAAAATCTGCCGTGCAGCTTCGTCTCCTTCTAACGTGACATCGAAGCGGGTTAGCTGGCGATAGAGGCTTACCCAGTCGTCGGGTGCCAGTTGCCCTTGTAAGGCGGCAGCAATACGCGCAAACGCCTGCAGGTATTCCTGGGAAATCTTTTCATTGCGGATGCGTGGCTGCTCGAGCAGGCGCTTGCAGGTCAGCAGAATCTGACTTGGATTGACCGGTTTGGTAAGGTAGTCACTGATCTGGCGCCCTAGGGCTTCTTCCATAAGCTGCTCTTCCTCGCTTTTGGTTACCAAGACGATCGGCAGCTCTGGTGCTAGGGCTTTGATGCCAGCCAGCGTTTCTAGACCGCCCATGCCCGGCATGTGCTCATCCAGCAAGACAACGTCGAAGTGGTTGCGCCGCACCTGCTCGATCGCATCGGCGCCGTTGGTGACGCTTGTTACCTCGTAGCCTTTGGTTTCCAGAAACAAGATATGGGGACGTAGCAATTCAATTTCGTCATCGGCCCAAAGGATGCGCGGCTTGCTTGGCATGGTAGCTTAAGGAAACTCTTCGAGGTTTACGGCTATAACGAACGCCCTAGTCAAGGATCTGGTCCAAACACACCAACGCATGACCCAGTAATGCTATTGCGTACGGGCCAGTTTACGTTTCCTACGCCACCAGAGCAGCTTTTTGGACGGCAGGCGCCGTTGGTTTTGGAAATTGGTTTCGGCGATGGCGGGTTCCTTCTGGATTTGGCAAGTCGACACCCCGAGTGGAACGTGCTGGGCGTGGAAATCTCTCCAGGTTCCGTGCGGCGGGCACGCCGTCGTCTTCGCCAAGCTGGTCTGACAAACGTACGGCTTTACCTGGGGCAGGCGCGTTTTTTGGTGCGCCAAGTGCTTCCTCCACGCAGTCTGCACAGCGTGTATGTCAACTTTCCAGATCCCTGGCCCAAAGAGCGGCATCGGGCGCGACGCTTGTTGCAGACCTCATTTTTTGCGTTACTGTCGACGCGCTTGGAAGCGCAGGGAACCTTACGCTTGACGACTGATGACGCGCCGTACTTTGCCTTTGCGCTCGAGGCTGCGCAGCAGACGGGTCTTTTCCGGATCGAAGTAACTGAACCACCCCCAGAAACGCTCCAAACCAAATACGCCCGCAAATGGCAAGCGCAACAAAAACCGATCTATCACGCCGTTTTCCATAAAGCTGCTGAAGCCCCCGACCCGTTTCTCCCAACCATCGAACGCTACGACGTCATGCATCATGCCGTGCTGGAAGGTGTGCTACCTAAGCTGGAGCATTTTGAAAAGCTGGTGCACGCTTTTGAGGGTGGACATGTAATTTTTTTGGCAGCTTATCGGTCCCTGGATGGGAGCGGATTGCTGTTTCTAGCGCGCATAGAAGAAGAGGATCTGGTCCAGGAAGTGCTCTTAGAAGCTGCCCCCAGGGAGGGCCGTGTGTTGGTACGCGTACTACCTTTTGGGTTGCCGCTTTCAACGCGAGGCACACGTGAAGCAGTACGTTACTTAAGCACGTGGCTGGAGGCTCAGGGGATGCGCTTATGTGAGGCGTTTTTTTAAAAAAACCGCGCGCTTTCATCGTAAAGCGCGCGGTTTTGGGGCTCGGATCAAGGGCTAAAATCAGGCCATTGCGGCTTCCTCATGTTCGATACGCAGCCCAAGCACTTTGAAAAACTCGGCTAGCCAGCGTGGATGGGCAGGCCAAGCGGGTGCTGTAACCAGGTTCCCATCAACTACCGCTTCATCGACCGGCACTTCGAGGTATTCACCGCCTGCAGCTTTCACTTCGGGACCGCAAGCTGGGTAAGCCGTGCAGCGCCGACCTTTGAGCACCCCGGCTGCCGCAAGTACCTGTAGCCCATGGCAAATGGCGGCAATAGGTTTGTTGGCTTGGGCAAAATGCCGGACGATCTCCAGCACACGCGGGTTCAGGCGAATGTACTCAGGCGCACGTCCCCCAGGAATCACCAGCGCATCGTAGTCTTCAGGACGAACGTCGTCGAACGTCGCGTTGAGCTGGAAGTTATGGCCTGGCTTTTCGGAATAGGTCTGATCGCCCTCAAAATCGTGCACGGCCGTGCGAACTTTCTGGCCTTTCTTCTTGTCTGGGCATACGGCGTCAACCTGGCACCCGACGGCTTGTAGCGCCTGGAAGGGGACCATGATTTCGTAGTCCTCGCCAAAGTCCCCCACGATCATCAAGATGCGTTTAGCTCCCATAGCAGCCTCCTTGTAGATGGGTGAATGGAAAGTGAACGAAGCGCTTCTCCTTTCATGCACGAAGGAACCTTGGGGCAGTTCCAGGACCAAATGTTACCGAATTGTTATTGGCGGGTACGTTGGGCGTCGAGGCTGTAATGGCCTGGACCCGTAAGCATCAGGGCCACAAAGACCAGCGCAATTTCCAGGGGGTACCAAGGGCCGCCAGGAATAGCCCCGCTAACGTGGCCCAAGGCAGCAACAAGCAGCGTGGCTACGACAGGCACTAAAGCCCAGGGCCAAAAAAGCCCCAAGATCAGGAGGATACCCCCACCTACAAATTCAGACAGTGCGGCCACGAATCCCCAAAACGTCGGCGCAAAGTCAATGCCGAAAACTTGCATCACGCTGCCCACGCGCGCCCAGCGTTCTGGGCCGCCAAACAGCTTAGGGCCACCATGGACGAAAAGGAACGTCAACCCTAACCCAAGTCGTAGCACGAGTAACCCTAGGTCATGCCGGTATTTTACAGGACGCAGCATACGCACCTTATCGTTTGGATGAAACTACACTTAGGTTTGCCTACGATAGCAAACCCGCTTTTTGAGCAGCTTCGCGCAGCAAGCGCTGCTGCTCGGCCGATAGGTTGCGGGGGATTTCGACGTGGATTTCGACGTAAAGGTCCCCTTTGGTAGTATCGGTTTCCACACCATGTCCCCGGATGCGCAGGCGCTCGCCCGGCTGCGTGCCTGGAGGAATGCGCAGCTTAAGATAGCGACCGTAAGCATCCACCAGTTCGCGCGTGGTGCCGAGCATGGCCTCTAGCGGATTAATGGTGAGCGTGGTATACAAATCGTCTCCCTCGCGCCGGAAGCGTGGGTGCGGCTCTACGTCGAAGATGATATATACGTTGCCTTTCGAGACGCCCGCAATTGTAGGGCCGCCATTCTTGAGGCGAATTTTAAAGCCAGGCCGTACGCCTTTCGGTACGTTAATGCGTACTTTTTGCCCATCAGGTAGCGTGATATCGGTTTTCCCGCCACGCAGGGCTTGTTCAAAGGGCAGGCGAACCCGCACCTCAACGTCGCGTGGGTGTCGCGTGCGGCTAAACGGATCCTGCCCAGTGCGCCCAAATCCACCAAAGAAGCGACTAAAGAGATCTCCGAGCCCGCCACCCAGCAGGTCTTCTAGGTTACCACTAGTTTCGAAGTGGACGAAGGTCCCCTCTGGCGTTTGATAGAAGCGACTTCCATTACCTGGACTAAACCCACCGAAGGCGTTAAAGGGATTTTTGCGGAGCATATCGTACTGCCGGCGTTTTTCAGGGTCCGACAGTACGCTATAGGCTTCCTGGATCTCTTTAAAGCGCTCTTCAGCCTGCGCCTTGTTCGGATTCCGATCTGGATGCCACTCCCGTGCCAGCTTCCGATACGCTTTTTTGATTTCTTCTTCGGTAGCTGTCTCAGGCACGCCTAGGATTTCGTAATAATCTTTGAGCATCTGCGCCATAGCATCCCCCCTGCGTCGCTAAATCTCAAACCCCAGATTTCAGGTATGTGGTCAAAGGCGTTTAGCACAGACCGTGCCAGGTCTGCAGGTTATGCAAAAATGACATAACGCCATAATTTAACAAAGGGCCGCCTGTTTGGGCTATGGTTGGCTTTAGACAAAAGGAAACGCTATGAAGCCGGGAACACTGATTGAGTACCTGGAAGACGATCAGCCGCAGCTTGCGCTTGTTTTGGAGGCACGCAACGATGGGTTGCAGGCGCTTACGCCTTCAGGCCGTCGCATTCGGTTACCCATCCGCCGTGTTGTGATTTGCCATGAGCAAGCCGCTTCGACAGCACAGTTGGCCGAAGTGGCCCGTGGGCTTATCGCGCAGCTGGAAGCGCGTGCTGAGGAAATAGACCTGGCCCTTCTTTGGGAGGCGGCCCGTGGGGAAGGAGCATCCTTTGAACTGCCGGCGCTTGCCCGCTTGTATTTTGGCACCGACGGTCCACAGGAGCAGTCTGCCTTGCTGCGGGCACTGCTGCGCGACAGGCTGTATTTCGGACGTAAAGGGTTAACGTTTGCGCCCCGTACGCCCGAACAGGTTGAGGCTTTGCGTTTGGCCGAGCAGCGTCGCCAGGAGCAAGTCGCTGCGCGAGAAGCACTCCGCCAGCAGCTTGCGCAGCTTTTAGAGGCTGGGGACGCAGCGGGCGTGGAGGCTTCGCCAGCACTACTTGACGCGCTCGAGGCGTTGCTGCGCCAGCGGCAACCGTCTGAAGCCGCAGCTGTGCTCGAGACATTGGCACGCGAGCGTGGGCTTACGGTGCGTGAGGCCGCCCTGGAAATCCTGGTCCGTGCTGGCCGATTAGAAGCTTCCGGCAGCAGCTTGGCATTGCTTTCAGGTATCGATCCGGAATTTTCTGCTGAAGTGCTTGCTGCTGCTCGAGCGCTGATGCCTTTTGCCCCCGAGGAAGGCCGCACTGACTTTACCCATTTGGAGGCATTCCACATCGACGACGCTACAACGCAAGAAATCGATGATGCGTTTACCGTAGAACCCCTTCCCGAAGGCGGTTGGCGTATTGGCGTGCACCTGGCCGACGTCCCCTACTTTGTTCGGCCAGGGGACGTGCTGGACCTTGAAGCGCAGCGTCGCGGGCTAACCCGTTACCTTCCTGAGGGGCCCATGCTGATGCTGCCCGAGCGACTCAGCTACGATTTGGCTAGCCTACGTCCTGGAACACTCAGGCCAAGCCTCAGCGTCGTCGTTACTGTCGATGCCCAGGGACAAATTCAGGCGACGCAACTCACCCGTGGGCAGGTGCGCATCGCTTACGGCTTCACCTACGAAACCGTTGATGCCCTGCTTAGCGGGCAGGCTACGCATGCGCTTGCCGAAGCCCTGCACGTGCTTTTTCACCTGAGCACGCAGCTTACAGCAGCCCGACTGGCCCGCGGTGCTTTGATCATCCGCAGGCCAGAGCTCAAGGTGCGGGTTGTAGGCGAAGCGATCACCGTGCAGGTGATTGATCCGCACACGCCAGCACGACGGCTGGTGAGCGAATGGATGATTCTGGCGAATGCCGCGGCCGCGCGTTGGGCAGCTGATCAAGGGTTACCCATGATTTATCGGGTACAAGACCCTCCGGAAGACCCTGAGCTCGAGGGGCAATGCCTAGATTATGATCCAGTCGTGCTGGAGACTCGGCTGCGGGGGCTGCGGCGCACGCGCCTCTCGACGCACCCGCAGCCGCATGCGGGCTTGGGCCTTGAAGCCTATGTGCAAATAACTTCGCCGATTCGGCGCTACGCCGATCTGGTGCTTCAACGCCAGCTTGTGGCTGCTTTAGCAGGGGACCCCTTACCCTACGATACAACAAAGCTTTTGGAAGTGCTGGCTACAGCTGAAGCAGCAGAGCAAGAAGCGCGGGCCTTAGAGCAACAGGCCAACCGCTACTGGGCGTTGGTGTGGCTTAGTCGACAAACCGACCAGGTATTTGAAGCGCTGGTGGTAGCACGGCGTCCAGCTGGCTATGTCGTCGAACTGCAGCCCTACGGTTTGCGCGGTCTATTGGCTACGGGAGATGTGCTGGTTCCTGGCACGTTGCTCGAGGTGCGCATCGAAGCCGTTGACCCACGACGAGGTAGCCTGCGCCTAGAGCGGGTCTAAATCAGCTTTCGGGTTGGAGAAGAAACGTTACTACGGTGTGGGCAAAGGCCTCGGGAGCGTCAGCATGCACCCAGTGGCCAGCTCCAGGAATGATGACCATTTGGGCTCTGGGAAACAGGCGGTGCATATGGGTAGCATCGGATTCGGTGAGGTAGTCGGAGCGCTCCCCACGCACAAAAAGTGCCGGTCCGGTAAACTGCCGCTGGTTGTTAATGGCCGCATTGATGCGGTCATAGTAGCGCATCAGGCCTTGCAGGTCAACCTGCCAGCGATAGGTCTGCGTGGCCGCATCATAGAGCAGGTTTTTGAGCAGAAACTGGCGGATGCTGTCTTCAGGAATAGAGGCCGCCAGGGCCTTGTCGATAGCTTGACGGTTATTGTACTGAGCAAGATCGATGTCCCTGAGGGCCTGAAGAATGTGGTTGTGGCGCGCTTCATAAGCACGCGGGGCGATGTCCACGACCACGAGACGATCGACCCGATCGGGAGCACGGAGCGCCAGTTCCATCGCCACTTTGCCGCCCATCGAGTGGCCCAGTACGTGCGCTCGGCCAAGCTGATGGCGGTCCATGAAAGCCAGCACATCGGCTGCCATCGTGGGATAGTCGATGGGTTCAGCATGGGGCGAGCGGCCGTGGCCCCGCAGGTCTAAAGCCCAAACGCGGAAATGCGGCGCAAACGCTTTGCTAGCTAGCGTGTGCCAGTTGCCACTGCTGCCCAATAGGCCGTGCAAAATCAGGAGGGCCGGACCCTCGGTTCCATAGGCACGGTACGCCAAGTCAACCGGTGCTGCAGGAGCTTCCATCACGTTGATGCTTTTGCGTGTACCCATTGCGCCAAGGCTTCTACGTCGGGCAAGGGGTCAAACTCGCCCACAAAACGGATTTCTGGTTCTAGCCGGTAGCCGGTGCGGGTTTCGACCACGTGTTGCACATAAGCAATGAGCGCACGCACTTGCGTCGCGGTAGCACGGCCGCGGTTAACGATGATGTTTGCATGTTTTGGCGAGACTTCAGCATCACCAATGCGCGTGCCCTTGAGGCCACACTGGTCGATAAGGCGTCCGGCACCAATGCCATCGATTTTTTTGAAGATCGAGCCGGCACTGGGTTCAGTTTCCAGTGGAGGGTGACGTTCTCGCCGCCAAGCCAGGTTCGCCTCCATGATTTCCCGCATGCGGGCTGGGTCACCAGGAGCAAGTTGAAACGTTGCGGCCAGCACGATGTCGTCGCGTTCATGGAGGATCGAATAGTCGTAGCCAAAGCAGAAGTACTCTGGCCCAACCGTCTGGCGCATGTTTTCCGCCGTCAGCACTTCAGCCTCGGCCAGCACTTCGGCAATAAACATCGTGCGTGCCCGCTCAGGCGGCGGCGAGAGAAAGTGCAGGTTTTGCCACAGCGCGCCTCCCACAGTGGAAGGAATGCCTACGTAGTGTTCCAGTCCGGAAAGGCCAGCATTGACGGCTACTTCGATGAGGTCGGGGTAGACGATGGCGCCACTTTCGGCCCAAAGACGGTGGCCATCTAGCAACCGGTAAGCCCGGGCGGCATTGCGGATGACCAGACCTCGAAAACCCCGGTCACCGACCAAGATGTTGGCACCTAGGCCAAGTACAAAATAAGGGATGCCTAGTTCACGCGCAGCCAAAACCGCTGTAGCAAGCTCATCACGCCTGTAGGCTTCGAAAAATAGGTCCGCTGGCCCACCGATTTTAAAAGTGGTATACGGGGCCAAGGGCACGTTTAGCCGAAGCCGCCGAGCATCAAGGCGTTTTTGCAGATAGCACAATACTTCGGAAACCAACCACACGGCGTCATGCAAAGGATAAAAAAGTTTTTTCTATACCACGCTGCGACGAATTTAGATTCGTCTGGCTTGACAGCCTGTTAGAACAAAATTTAATTTTAACTCGGAAGCGCTTTTGGATTTGCGATCTATCTCTTTTTTAAAACCGGTGAGCATAGGTTTTATACCGTTGGGCCGGTTTCGCTTGGAGCGGTAGGGTTGCAGGGAAAATCTTTAAGTACCCACCAGTGGGGACAGTGTACCGGATGAGGAGGACATCCGGGGTATACCTTGCGGAAGATTCCCAAAACCAGCCGAGGAGGTTTATCTATGGACGATCGGACCAGGCCAAGGAATGTGCTGCAGCACATTCTGGGAAGAGGTCTCCTTTTGGGGTTGCTCTTCGTTTTATCGCCAGTGTGGGTAGCCTATGCGCAGCAGGGTGTCATTCGGGGTCAGGTGATAGACCGGGATACCCGTGAAGGGTTACCGGGAGCCAACATTGTGGTGCAGGGGACCACACTGGGTGCAGCTACGGATATTGAGGGGCGCTATGAGATCGCAAACGTACCCGCAGGGACCTATACCGTATCGGTTTCCTATGTAGGGTACCGCTCAGCGCAGCAGCAAGTCAGTGTTGCCGCAGGCGCTACAGTAACGCTGAACTTTTTGCTGGAGCCTGACGTCCGGGGCTTAGAAGAAATTGTGGTTACGGGCGTCGCTTCTCGTACAGCCAAAGCTATTGCGCCGCTGGCCGTCTCGCGGATTAACACGGCCGATCTAGAGGTGGTGGGACAGTACAGCTCGGTCTCACAACTCATTAGTGGTAAAGTGGCTGGACTGCAGATTGTGAACCCATCGGGTAACCTGGGCGGTGGCTTTCGGTTTTTCATGCGTTCGGGTGGTGGGCTCTACGGTACCGGCCAGCCTGTGGTTTACATCGATGGGGTACGCGTCACCAATATCGAAATCGGTGGCTTTGGCGTTGGTGGCCAGCAATATTCTACCTTGGCTGGCTTGAATCCTGAAGATATCGAGTCGATCGAGGTCATCAAGGGTCCAGCAGGCGGTGCGCTCTACGGTACCAGTGGCCAAAACGGCGTCATCCTCATTACAACGAAGCGGGCACGCCGGCTTGCTAACGCGTTGCAGGTAGACTACCGTTCGACGTTTGGCTACAATACGCAGGCCCGCAAATACGATCCCGACCTCTACATAACTGCTGATGCGGCCAATGCGCTGTTCCGGCGCGGGCCCATCCAGGATCACGCTTTATCCATCCAGGGCACAGCGGGCTGGACGCGCTACTACACTTCGCTGGACCTCCGTCGGGAAGAAGGGCACTTGCCCAGCAATGCGTTGAATCGGCGGGCCTTTCGGGCCAACTTCGATGCCTATCCTTCGGATAGGGTCACGGTGCGGGTAAGCTCGGCTTTCTCGCTGACCGAAAACGATCGCCCCCAAAATGACAACAACATTTTCGGCTATTTGGGCAACACGCTGCTAACGCCGATCACATGGTATTTCACCGATAGCGCTGCTGTTCGGGCAATCGAAAACAAATTCCGCGAAAACCGCTTTGTGGGCTCCATCGAAATGATCTGGTCTCCGATTGCCCAACTGGAGCTGCGTGGCGTGATGGGTTACGATGGGCTCGACACGCGCAACGATGCCACCTATCCGCCTATCTACAGGTATAGCGGACGGGTTCGCGGCGAGCGTAACATCTACCAGCTGAGCCGTAACCAGTTTAACTACGACCTCAGCGTGCGCTATAGCTATACCTTGCCGAACCAAATTCGCGCGACCACCATTACGGGTACGCAAGCGTTCATTGTGACGCAGCGTACGTTCTGGGTGACGAAGCAAAACTTTGGCTCGGAGCTGGTGAAAAACATTGGCTCGGGGCTTGATTTTATCAACGCCAACGAAGGCTTTACCAACGCGCGCGAGGCTGGCGTTTTCCTGCAGCAGGAGTTCAACTGGCAAGACAAGCTCTTCCTGTCGGGTGGTTTTCGCTGGGACTTTGCAAGTGCCTATGGTCGTGATGCGGGCGATATCTTCTATCCCCGGGCAGACCTGTCGGCACGCCTTGATCAGTTAGGCTTCCTGCCCGGCTTTTTTAACCAGTTTAACCTCTTCAAGGCCCGTATTGCTTATGGAGAATCGGGCGCGCTGCCTGGCCTTCTGGACGGTCAGCCGCTTTTGTGGGCGCCTACACCCCCGTCGGGGTATGGCGTGGGGCTGGTCGTAAGCCGCTTTGGCAACACGGCCATCAAGCCAGAGCGCACGCGTGAGATTGAATTGGGCCTTGACTTTGAGTTCCGGGGTGGGCATGGCGTGGAGCTAACCTATTATCGCCAATACACCTCAAATTCGATTGTGACCTTCCTGCTGCCACCTTCTGGGGGCACAGGCGTGAACTCAGGAGGTATTCCCCGGAACGTAGGCCGCATCGATGGATGGGGACTAGAAACAGCAGCCTATGCGAACCCCATTCGCACACGTAATGTGCAGCTTTCGCTGAATGCTACCTTTACCTGGCAGGACAACAAAGTAAGAAGCCTAGGCGGCTCGTCGCCCATCTTCGATGCCTTTAGCTTCACGGTGATCGACGAAGGACTGCGGCGCAATACGTTCTACGTGCCGAAAATCAAAGGCCCCCGCTATGATAATCAAGGCCGTTTCGCTGGGGTAGAGTTGGAGAACAACGGGGAACGCTTCGATCATGGAACTCCCATTCCACGGTATACGGGTGCCATTGGAATGAACTTGCGCCTGTTCCGGGTGCTTACACTGACGGCCAACTCCCGCTATGCGCTTGGGCATAAGGTGCTCAACTATACGCTGGCGTTTACCTCGCGCACGGGCGACTTCATGAACCACCGGGAATACCTAGAGCTGCGCCGCAAGCTGGGCTTATCGATTGGCCAAAATGTCCCGCGGGAGCTCTGGGAGCCTATTACACCGCTGACACCCGGAACGCCTGAATACCAGCAAGCGGCTGAACGGTACGTACGCCTGCTGGGGACCAACAACGAGGTGGAAAACTACATCGAGCCTGGAGATTTCTGGAAGCTCGACGAGGTGGCCATCAGCCTGGATGCTACCTCGTGGTTGCGTCGCCTGACGCGCTTCCCGGGGCTGCGGTCTTTTGTGATAACCGCCGCAGGACGCAATCTGCTGATTGCGACCAAGTATCGCAATCCTGATCCTGAGGTCAACTTTAATGGTGGGATTACCACCACCAACGGTCAGGACTTCCTGACGTTGCCTGGACCGCGTGTCTATACCTTAGGGGTACGCATTGGGTTATAAACGACCACCAACCTACAGGCAAACAACCATGAAACGATATATTGCTCCCATAGCCGCCTGGATTCTGGTGGCCGTAGGACTGAGCTTTACAGGGGGGTGCAGCAACTTTGTGCAAGACATTGAGCCCCCTATCGATGAAGTCCAGGACCAATTCTTGGACGAAAGCCAGATTCCCTACGAAATCATTGGCTTGCAGCAGCAGTTTGGGCAGGGGTATGGGCAGTCGGCCATGCTAGGGGATCTGCTCTCGGATCAGTGCTTTTTTGACACCCGCGTGCAGAATGCCACGTTCCCTACCTATGCCAATATCGATCAGGGCAACCCCTTGCGGGATAACAACTCGACCACAGCAGCAATGCTGCCGCTGGGGCGGGCTTACTATATCTCTAAGGACCTGATCGAACGGGTAAATCGGATTGGGACGTTCCAGGACGAGTCGCTGCGGCAACAAGCGCTCTACAATGCCTACCTGTACGGTGGCCTAGTGCGCTTCACCTGGGCTTCCTACTATGGCCTGGGCCCAGACCAGGGAGGGGGATTTGATGAAGGGGGAGGACCTTTTGTCCCCAGTGCCCAGCTGTATGACCGGGCTGTAGCGCTCTGGACCGAGGCGTTGCAATACGCTAATGAGGTGCAGCAGCGGACGCTTTACTCCCTGATTGCCCGTGCGCATTTGTACAACGGTAAGTATGCCCAAGCCCGTGACGCAGCGCAGCGAGGAATGCGGCCTGGGGATGCCCCGTTTGTAGCGCGCTACTCTACGCAGGACAATAACCCCTGGTATTTTGGAGGTGGGCGTGGGCGAACGCAGATTGTGGTGGCCGACCGTTTCCAGGCCTATTTGGCAGCAGATCCTGCGGAGGCCTCCCGTATTCCTATTGAACGGGCTCCATCAGCTGCAGGCACTGTTTTCTACCGCCAAGCCAAGTATCCGGACCGGGAATCGAGCTTACCGATCATCACGTGGCAGGAAAACCACCTGATGCTGGCTGAGTTGGCCCTGCGTCTGGATAACGATGCTACGAGGGCCCTTACGCTGGTCAACGAGGTGCGGGCTTCCCGCAACCTGAGCCCCTTGAGTGCTGTAGACCTCGACGTTATTTATGTAGAGCGTGACAAAGAGCTGTTTGTGCAAGGTCAGCGGCTCATGGACCAGCGGCGTTTTAACCGGTGGCATTTGCCGGCGGGCACTTGGAAATACCTAGAGATCACGGAGCGTGAGCGCTTAAGCAATCCCAACTTAGGCGGATAAAAGAACGCGGCAACAAAAACAGAAGCGGGGAGTCCAGGTCGGGCTCCCCGCTTCTGTTTTGGCGTATGCCTTATGAACGCAAAGGCTTCCGAAGGTATTATGGTGCGCTGGATAAGCTGGGGCATGCTTTGGATTAGCTTGCTGCCTAGAGCACAGGCGCAAGAGCCCCAGAAAGAACTGGCGGTAGCCGAGGGTCCAACACGCGAAGAACGGCTGGCTTGGCTGGAAGCTGCCGATCGGTACATTCGTGATGTCTTTACGCGTCAGGACCGGCTGCAGTATCCGGAGGCTGCGCAGCGCTACCTACGCATGCTGACACTGCTGGACGATTCGCTCACGGAGGCGGAAGCGCGTATTCTTGCCCCACATGTGCAAGCCCTAGAGGCCATTTATCCAGATGCGCGGCGTAGTCTTTCTGGCGCTGCTTTGCAGCGTTGGTGGCAATGGCAAGATCCGCGGCCGGCTACGCCACGAAATGAGCGTTTGGAAGAGCATCTGGAGCGTTGGGCTTATGCGATACGTCACTACAGCGTAGGGGGTAAATTGGATGATCGGGGGCTTGTGTACGTTTGCTACGGCCCTCCTAGCCGAAAAACGTCCGTTCGTTTAGACCATGCCCGCTACCGACAGCAGGTTTTGGATCGGGAGCCTACACTAAGCCTAAGCGGATTCCCAGAAAACGAATTCTGGGTTTATGCTCACCTTCATAAAGACCTGCATTTCCTTTTTGTCCGGAAGGGGGCTGAGGGTTATCGCATCGGGACTTCTGAGGAGCTCATTCCGCGCGGCCTCTACCAAAGTCCGCGGCGCGTTATGGCCCTGCTGCGCACGCTAGAAGAGATTTACCGACAGCTTTCGATCTATCACATTGACTATGGGATGCTCTATGACGAACTCGCCACCTATATTACTGCCGTAGAAAGTCGCATTCCACGGCCTGAATTGCCCTCGGCCGTTGCTTTTGCTCAGGGCATACTTTCTAAAGTCCAGCAGCAAGACCTTACGGTACGTGAGCGCCAGCAAGCATTGCGCCCGCCTTTTTATTCGAACGTGCTCGAGGAAGTCGATACCTTAGCGATTCAGCTTCGCATAGCCCGTTTTCTCAATCCCGATGGAGTAACGCGCACCGAGGTTTACTGGTCTGGTCCAGTGGCGACATTTCGTTTGTCAAAAGCGCAGCAGCGGCGACTAGAGCGGCAGGGCGTCGATCCTGCGCAAGCGGCCTATGTGTTGGAAAGTTCGCTTTTGCAGTATGATGCCGATTACCGCATCACTGCTCCGGCCAAGTTTTATTATCGTTTAACTGCTGCAGCCCTTGAGCAGCTGCAGGGCTGGCTGGCACCTCAGCGCTACGTGGTAGAAAGCCCGCGTGATCTATATCATCTGGCCTTTGAAGTGGATCAATACGCGACGTTGCCCCATCGTTTTTCGCCTGAACAAGCTATTCTGGTAAAGCTTTTTGCAATCCGCTTGGATTCGCTAAGGGCACTTAAGGCCGATCCGGAGCTTTTGGAGATGAGCGATTTGCTTCCCCTCTGGTATGATGCTGCAGCAAGCGACACGTTGCCTGGGCGGCCCTATCCATTTGTGCAGCTAAGCCCAGAGGTGCCGCTAGCGCTGTATTTTGAGGTATATCATTTACGGCTTGGAGCAGGGGAGCGTACGCGCTATGAGGTTGCCTATGAAGTGCGGCGTCGGGCAGAAGGTGGGCTGTTGCGGCGAGGTGAACTCGTACAGATAGGTTCACGGACCGTTTATGAAGGGACAAGCCGCAAGGCACGAGAGTATATTGTTTTGGATTTACAGACCTGGAAAGATATGCGATCGGTAGAGGTAGTTGTTCGGGTTCGGGATTTGCATTCAGGTCAGGAAGTATGGCGCGCCATCAATTTCGAGCTGATCTCGTAAAGCAAAACCCGCGCAAATTGTCGCAGGCAGTGCAAGGAGATTTTTTTGAGCGTGTTTGGGCGGTGGTGGCGCAGATTCCACCAGGGCGGGTGACGACCTATGGGCACATTGCGGCATACTTAGGTGCGCGCAGTGCAGCGCGCACGGTGGGTTGGGCGCTCAATGCGGCAGCTGGAT
>VAPR01000303.1_pt1 | contig 34205 bp, 25 predicted proteins | sample 3380701 | NCBI WGS metagenome assembly VAPR01 (sample SAMN11536904, study PRJNA540576) | hot springs metagenome | isolation source: hot spring wet sediment | place: Spain: Lobios | collected 2014-01
GCAGCTCCGCTTGGCAAGAGATGGAGGGCAAGCTCATCCCGTTCGGGATGCGCCAGCCCTGTTACAGGGGCAATCCGCCAGAACGGACGGTCGCTACGGGCCACAGTATCTTTCGGGCTCCCTTGCCAGCGGAGAGCTGTGCAGCGTGGAGGCTCCGGTTGAGGGCAGTTCGCCGTTGCTGGTGGCAGTGTCGTGCGGCAGCCCATGGTGAGCAGCGGGAGGCAACTACCGAGTACCGCCGCTATTTGCAGGGCAGAACGCCATTGGCTACGGGCAGTGCCGGCGGGCAATCTGACAGGGGCAGCCATGTGGGGCATCTGTGCTCGCCGTTGCCTTACTCCAACACTTCCAGCCGGGCATACCGCAGGAGCAGCAGTTTCCGTCCTGCTGTTGAGAAGCGGACCACAGCGCGGCAGTCCTGCCCATTGCCTGAGAGCGATTCAACGATGCCGATCCCAAACACGGGATGGCGGACGCGCACGCCCGGGCGTAATCCAGCCTGCGGTGGCGCGGAGATGCCAGATGCAGGAATCCGGAGTCGGACAGGGAGAGCAGCCGGGCTCTGCTGCACGACCAGTTCTTCGGAGGGAAGCTCGGAGAGGAACTGGGAGGGCATAGTGGGCATGGGTTCGCCCCAGCGGCGACGGCTCTGCGCGTAGCTCAAATACAGCTTCTGCTGTGCGCGGGTAATGCCCACGTACAGGAGGCGCCGCTCCTCTTCGAGCTCTTCCGGTACGTTGACGGCTCGCCCGATAGGGAGCAGCCCTTGCTCCAAGCCTGTGATGAAGACGACGGGGAACTCCAATCCCTTGGCAGCATGCAGGGTCATGAGCGTAACGGCATTGCTGGCGGCTGGGGCTTGGTCGGTTTCGCTCAGGAGGGCAATCTGCTGCAGGTACTCCTGGAGGGTCGGTGTAGGGCTTTGCTCTGTATACTCTGCCAGTGTTGCCACGAAGCGCTCCAGGTTGCGGTAGCGCTCTTCGTCGTCATCCTGCTCGCGGTAGTGGGCGAGCAATCCTGTTGCTTCCAGGTACTCCAGCACGACGATGTCCAACGGCTGCGAGCCGAGAGCATCACGGAAGCGGCGGACCAGGGCAACCAGGTGGTGCAGCGTGTCCCGTGCTGATCGGCGCAGGGCTGGGATATCGTCGCACCGCTGCATAGCTTCCCAGAGGGTGCAGCCCCACGTCTGGGCGGCTGTGCGGAGGTGTTCTATCGTCGTCGCCCCAATGCCACGCGGGGGCACGTTGAGAACGCGCAGCCAGCTGACGCTATCGGCTGGGTTGACCAGGAGGCGAACGTATGCCAGAGCGTCTTTGATTTCCTTGCGCTGATAGAACGAGATGCCACCGACGAGGACGTACGGGATTCCTGCGCGGCGGCATGCGTCTTCGAGGGCTTGGGATTGAGCATTTGTGCGGTAGAGAACAGCGATGTCACTGTAGGAGCGTCCGTGGGCGCATTCGCGCTGAATCTGCTCGGCGATGCACGTAGCCTCGTCGCGTTCGTCGGCGCAGATGAGCAGCGTTGCTGGTTCACCTTCGGGGTTGTCTGTCCAGAGGCGCTTCGGGATTTGGTAGCGGTTGTGCCGGATGAGAACATCAGCCAGAGCTAAGATGCGTTTCGTGGAGCGGTAGTTCTGCTCCAGCCGAATGAGGGTGGCGTCGGGATAGTCGCGCTGGAATTCCACAATGTTGCGGATGTCAGCACCGCGCCACCGGTAGATGCTCTGGGCGTCATCGCCGACGACGCAGAGGTTGCGGTATCGCTCTGCCAGGAGGCGCAGGGCGACGTATTGGGCGCGGTTGGTGTCTTGGTACTCGTCCACGAAGATGTAGCGGAAGCGCTCCTGGTAACGCTGGAGCACCTCGGGGAAGCTCTGGAAGAGGCGGATCGTGTTGAGTAGCAGGTCGTCAAAGTCCATAGCGTTGTTGGCGCGTAGCTGGTGGTCGTATTCCTGGTAGAGCTGTGCCAGCAGGCGCTCTCGGGGAGTGGTAGCAGAGGCGGCAAGCTCTTGCCAGGAGAGCATTTGGTTTTTTGCCCGTGAGATTGCATGGCGCACTGCCGTGGGCTCCAGCACGTGCGAACCAATGCCCATCTGGCGCAGGATGAGGCGGAGCAGAGCCGTGGAGTCGTCGGTGTCGTAGATGGTGTAATCGGCCGTGTAGCCCAGCCGGGTGGCTTCAGCACGGAGGATACGGGCGAAGATGCTATGGAAGGTGCCCATCCAGAGGCGCTGCGCGTGGTGGGCGCCGACCAACGTCATGATGCGCTGGCGCATCTCATCGGCAGCTTTGTTCGTAAACGTCAGGGCGAGGATGCACTGAGGCGGCACACCACGCCAGAGCAGGTAGGCGATGCGGTACGTCAGCACGCGCGTCTTGCCGCTGCCAGCACCGGCGACAATCAGCAGCGGTCCATCACCATGGGTGACGGCTTCCCGTTGAGCGGGATTCAAGTGGGCGAGCAACTCTTCCAGCGAGGCTGCCATAGGACAGTGGGCTTCTGGCAGACGTGCAAAGTTAGAGCGTACTTCAGACGCTGCAGTCAGTGCCCGGCTTTAGAGCTACAGCATCCCGTAGGCGTCGACGTCCACAGTGAGCCGGACGCTAGAGACGGCGTAGCGGCGTTGGTACTTCGCCAGAGCGGTCCGGAGCACGCTCCGCAAGTGGTGGGCGGCAGGGTCCAGCGGCTTGAGGTTCTTCAGAATCACGACGCGTCGGAATCGGTTGCGGATGCGCACAACGGTTGGGATTGCTGGACCGAGCTTGAGGACGGCGGGATGCGGTGGGATGCAGCTAGCGAAGAAGTGCGCGTGTTGGTGGACTTTTTCCTCGTCCACACCGGAGAGTTCCACGACCACGAAGCGAGTGAAGGGGGGATAGAGAGCGGCTTTGCGGTGTTGCAGCTCGTCGTGGTAGAAGAGCTCATCGTTGCCCGTTTGCACTGCTACGAGCACGGGGTGCTCGGGATGTGCTGTTTGGATGAGCACTTCACCAGGGGCATCACTGCGGCGCCCAGCACGTCCGGCAACTTGTGTCAATAGCTGGAACGCCCGTTCTGAGGCTCGGAAGTCTGGCAGGAAGAGCTGCATATCGGCATTGATGACTCCTACCAGCGTTACGTGCGGCAAGTCCAATCCTTTTGCCACCATTTGGGTGCCGACGAGCACGTGGATATCCCCGCGGGCGAATTGGTGCAGCAAGCGCCGGTGGGAGCCCTTTCGGGTCGTGGTATCCGTGTCCATCCGGGCGATGCGGAGCTGCGGAAAGGCGGTCTTGAGCAGTTCGTGGAGCTCTTCTTCAATGCGCTGGGTGCCGGAGCCAATCTCCTCTAAGGTAGGGCTGCCGCACTGCGGACATTCCTCAAGCACGGGAGTAGAGTAGCCACAGTAGTGGCAGCGGAGCAGCTTGGGGACTTTGTGGTAGGTGAGCGAGACGCTACAGTGGGCGCACATCGGGATGTAGCCGCAGTCGGGGCATTGGAGCCATCGGGCGAAGCCACGCCGATTGTGGAAGAGGATCACGCCTTCGGCGCGCTCTACTCGCTGCTGCAGGGCAGCAAGGAGCTCGTCGGAGAAATTCCCACGAAGCCGATGCTGCCGACGGGCATCCCGGAGGTCAACAAGGCGGATGCTCGGCAGGCGAGCACCGTCGGCGCGCTGCTTCAGTTCCAACAGGTGGTACTTGCCGGTGTGGGCATTGTACATGCTCTCCAGCGATGGGGTCGCCGACCCCAGAATGGTGACAGCTCCCTCCATGTGTGCCCGCATGACAGCACAGTCGCGGGCATGGTACCGCGGTGCAGGGTCTTCCTGTTTGTACGAGGGTTCGTGTTCTTCGTCCACGATGAGGAGTCCCAAAGACGGCAACGGCGCAAAGACAGCGGAGCGAGCTCCAAGCACAATCGGGACATCGCCTCGGCGGATTGCCCGCCAGGCGGCGAAGCGTTCACCCGGGCTCATACGGCTGTGGAGCACGGCGATGCGCTGTGGGAAAGCCATCCGGAAGCGGTCAATAAGCTGTGGGGTGAGCGCAATTTCCGGGACCAGTACCAGCACGCTCTTCTTGTGTTCTAAGGCGATGTGGATAGCGTGCATGTAGACCAGCGTCTTCCCGCTACCGGTGACCCCGCGGAGCAGGAAAACTTTCGGCACTCCGGCCTCCAGCGCTTCGGCAATCCGGCGAACGGCGTAGTCTTGCTCTGGATTCAAAGGCAGCAGGAGTTCGTTGCGCTCTGCCAGGCGTGGTTCATCGGCTTCGAGGACATTCTCAGGCGCCTCGAGGGTAACTTCGCGGACGTAACCCTGCTGGAGCAGGTGGCGCAGGGTCGTGGTGGAAGTTTGGCTGCGACGGAGTGCCTCGCGTAGCGGCAGTGGAGCGGTGGAGTGTGCGGCGTGGGCATAGAGTACGCTGAGCAGGCGTGCCTGCGCAGGGGAGCGGTGCTGCAGGTGTTCCATGAGCGTCCGGAAGCGCTCCGGTTCGGAGCGAAGCTCTTCTGCCAGCTCAAGGGCTCGGAGAGTGCGCGCGCGTGGTAGTGCCGGCGCCCGAGTCTCCAGGGCAATGTAGCCCTGGTGCTCCAAAGCTTGGAGTTGGGCAGAGAGGCTTTCGCTGTGGAGCTGCCGGGTGAGGTAGCCGACACTGATAGGGCCTGCGTGCTGCATCAGCAGCCGCAGGATGGCTGCCCGTTTCGGAGCGCGGTGCTCCAACGCTGCCAGTTCTTCTTCGGTAGGAGTCCGCAGGAGGCACACCGTGGCATCTCGCTCCGGGACCATGCCTGGAGGAAGCGCGGCTTTCAGGACCTCGCCCCACGAGCAGAAGTAGTACTCGGCCACCCAGCGAGTGAAGCGGAGCAACGCCTCGGAGAACAGCGGCGTTTCATCCAGCAGCTCAATGACTGGCTTCGTTGGTGTTGTGGGCGGTGCCGCCAGCTCCTCAACGATGACCCCTGTCAACTCCCGGTTGCGAAATGACACAAGAGCACGCACCCCAACCAGTGGTCCGCTCACTGTGTCGGGGACGTGGTAGCTGAAGAGCTTCCCTGCGGGGACGGGCAGTGCGATATTGACGTAGCGTGGCATGCAGTTCCGCACGGTCATAGGCAGCGTCACAGACGAATTGCCTCTCGGGCATGACGTATGCGGCAGAGGGTGAGGGTGGTGGGCGGGGATTTTCCCGTATATTCGCACTGCCTTGCTGTGCAGAGGTGGAGCCGACAGCAACGGTCTGTCGTCGCAGAAGTTCGTGGTCTGTGTGCGAGGGCAGGGAACAAGGCTCCCCAGGAAGGGTCGGTCATGAACATCTACGTCGGGAACCTGCCGTACTCAGTGGACGAGCATCAGTTGCGCTCGTGGTTTGAGGAGTATGGCACGGTGGAGCGGGCAACGGTCATTACGGACCGGTTTACGGGGCGCTCGCGCGGCTTTGGCTTCGTTGAGATGCCCAACGATGAGGAAGCCCGCCGCGCTATTGAAGCGCTCAACGGGAGCGAGTTCGAGGGGCGCACGCTGGTGGTCAATCCCGCACGGCAGCGCACCGAACAGCCTCGGGGCGGACGCGCGGCTTCTCACCGCGGCGGACGGCGCTGGTAAGTCAGCGCACAGCACTCATCTGCTGTTCGTATTCGGCGGCAACCCGAAGGCAGTAGCTCTTGTACGGGCTTGCCGGAAGGCGGTTGACCGTCCGGTAGAACTCCTCCAGCGTGATGTAGCCTTGGTGGAGCGCGATTTCCTCCAGGCACGCAATCTTTGTGCCTTGCCGCTTCTCAATGGCGTGGATGAAGATGCTGGCTTCCACCAGTGCTTCCGGGGTTCCGGCATCCAACCATGCAATCCCACGCCCTAACAGGCGCACCTGGAGCCGTCCCTGGGCGAGGTAGGCGCGGTGAACGTCCACAATCTCCAGCTCGCCTCGGGCGCTGGGACGCAGGGTGGCGGCAATGTCTACTACGTCGGCTGTGTACACGTACAGCCCAGGGATAGCGTACGGCGAGCGTGGCTGCGCGGGTTTTTCCTCAAGGCTGAGCACCGAGCCGTCGGGAGCTAACTCCACAACGCCGTATCGCTGGGGGTCGTGGACGGGATAGCCGAAGATGGTTCCCCCGGTGTTCGTGCGTAGTGCCTCCCGGAGAAAGTCCAGCTTGCCGTAGAAGAGATTGTCGCCCAGGATGAGACACACTTGGTCCGAGCCAATGAAGTGCCGTCCGTAGAGGAAGGCCTCGGGGATACCGCGCGGTTCGGGCTGTACTGCATATGAGAGCTCAATGCCCCACTGGGAGCCATCGCCCAGCAGCTGGCGAAACTGCGGGAGGTCACGCGGGGTGGAGATGAGCAGAATCTGCCGGATACCCACCAGCATCAGGGTTGCCAGCGGGTAGTAAATCATCGGCTTGTCGTAGACGGGCTGGAGTTGCTTGCTGACGACGGCTGTCATCGGGTAGAGCCGTGTCCCGCTCCCACCGGCTAAGATGATGCCTTTCGTCATAGAGCTGCCTCGGCGTGGTACCGACGGCACAAAGATACGGGAAGCCGCAGGACAATGCTCCGCCGGCGGCAAACGTCCACCGAGCACGCAAGAGTAGTGCGCTCCTGATGGGTGTGGTGCCAACACCGGCGGTATCGGAAGAGCAGCTCTCCCGCGTCCTCCGGGAGGTGTTCGGGTTTGCTGACTTTCGCCCAGGACAGTTGCCGATTATCCGCTCGGTACTTGCCGGGGAGGACGTCCTCGTGGTCATGCCTACCGGGGGTGGGAAATCGCTCTGCTACCAATTGCCCGCGCTCGTGATGCCAGGGATGGTGGTGGTCATCTCACCCCTGATTGCGCTCATGGAGGACCAAGTGCAGGCTCTCTGCAAGCGTGGGATTCCGGCAGTCAGCCTGCATAGCGGGCTGGACGGAGTGGCGTTCGCACAGCGGCTGGAGCAATGTCAGCACGGGGCGTGCAAACTCCTCTACGTTGCCCCGGAGCGGTTACAGCAGGAAAGCTTCGTGCAGCAGCTCCAGCACTTTCCGCTCTCGCTGGTGGCTGTGGACGAGGCGCACTGTATTTCGGAGTGGGGGCATGACTTTCGCCCTGCATACCGTCGGATTGCCCCTGTCCTGCAGCGGCTTGGGCGTCCACCAGTCATAGCGTTGACGGCAACAGCAACGCCGGAGGTACAGGAGGATATCATCGCCCAGCTTCAGCTCCGCTCTCCGCGGCGCTTCCTCTTTGGGTTCGACCGCCCTAACCTTGTCTGGCTGGTGGAGCACGCAGAGGACAAACGTCGCCGTGTGGTAGAGCTCTGTGCAGCTCGGCGTGGGCAGTCTGTGCTGATCTATGCCGCCTCGCGGCGGCGGACGGAGCAGCTTGCCCACCTCTTGCGCCAGCACGGTATTGCGGCCGCGGCATACCATGCCGGCTTGTCGGCAGAGGTGCGTCAGCACGTGCAGCAGGATTTCCTCAGCGGACGCCTTCCAGTCGTTGTAGCAACGTCGGCGTTTGGACTTGGGATTGACAAGCCCGATATCCGAGCCGTTATCCACTACGATTTGCCACTGACGTTGGAGGCGTACTATCAGGAGGCTGGTCGCGCCGGGCGCGACGGAGCACTGGCAGACTGCATTGCGCTGGTAAATCCCGACGACTACAGCGTACAGCAACGCTTACTGGCTACGGCACACCCCGACTGGAATACCTTCGTGTTGGTGTACCAGCGGCTCAGGGAGCTGTCCGGCGGCAGAGCTGTGCTGCCGATGACAGTGGCGGAGCTTGCAAATGCCGTCCGTGAACCTGAGCCCGTCGTTGAGGCAATTCTCCGGCTGCTGGAGTATGCCGGGCTGGTGCAGCCGGCGGTTCCTGCCGGAGAGCTCGTACTTCGGCTCACGGCAACGCGCGAGGAGCTCGTGGAATACTGGCGTTGCAGCAGTGTTCCCGAGCGACGCCGGACGGTGGAAGTCCTCATGCGGAGCGCGGGACCGGAGGCATACAGCCGACCAGTGACGCTCTCCGTAGCGGAGCTCCTCCAGCGGCACGGACTGAGCCCGGAGGAGCTGGAGCGGGGATTGCGGGCGCTTGCGTATGCCCGCCTCATCGTGTACGAGCCGATTCTCCTGCAGCCTGGAATCGCCCTTGCACAGCCTTTGCCTGAAGTTCCTCCCTTCTCGCCGCACGAGCTTGCCCAGCGGCGCCAGCGAGCCTGGGAGAAGTTCCAGCAGGTGTTGCAGTATGCGGCTACTCCGGACTGTAAACGGCTGTTTCTGTTGCGGGCGTTTCAGGATTTCAGTCTCACCGAGCCGTGCGGGCGGTGCAGTAGCTGCCAGAGCCCTGCGGTAGCCCTGAGCCATGTTCGGCGCCTTCCCCGCAAGCTTGCAGTGTGGTGGCAGAAGAAGACATCGGTGCGGGATGCACGGCGCGATGCCGTTATCGCCCTTGCAGAGCGCGGGATGAGTTTGGAGCAAATCTGCCAGCAATCGGGGTTATCGGCGGCAACAGTTGCGCGCCTGGTGCAGGAAGCCTTGGAGCAGGGCGTTGCGCTGCCTCGGTCGTCGCTGGTGCCCGATGAGCGCTTCTACCAGGCTGTGCGGGTAGCTGTTGCGCGTCTCGGGCGTGCCCCATTGCGGGAGATTGCGGCTGCACTGGGAGGTGTTGACAACTACCCCTTACTCCGGATTGCGGTTGCTTTCGCCCGCCGCGAGCTCACATCCGGAAGGTCTTCCGGCGGTTGAGGATGTAGTCCACAAGGACTGTTTCCCCCAAGCGGCGCAGTCCACAGTAGAAGGCGCGCCCGCGGTTGGCGCGCGTTAGCTCTTCGACGAAGTTGACCAAGTAGGGGTCCCGAGCCAGCATGAAGGTGGAAATCACAATGCCATCGCGGCGGCAGGCAACGGCTTCCTCCAGGGTCTTGTTGACGATGCGGGGATCCAGCCCGAAGGCGTTTTTGTACAGGCGCCCGGCTTCATCGAAGATAGCTGAAGGCTTGCCATCGGTGAGCATGAAGATTTGCTTGTTCGCATCGCGGCAGCGGCGGAGCAGCATCCGTGCTAATCGGAGCCCATCGCGGGTGTTCGTGTGGAAGGGACCAACGGTGATAAAGGGGATATCAGCAACGCTGACCCGCCGGGCTTCATCGCCGAAAATGACCACTTCGAGGGTGTCCTTGGGATAGCGTGTCCGGATGAGCTCTGCCAGCGCCAGCGCAACCTGCTTGGCGGGCGTGATGCGGTCCTCGCCGTAGAGAATCATGGAGTGCGAGACGTCAATGAGCAGCACGGTGGCGCAGGAGGTAAGGTGTTCGGTTTCGTGCACCCGAATGTCTTCCTGCTGTAGCTGGAATGCCGAGAGATCGGCGCTGCGCAGCAGTGCGTTGGTGAGGGTTTCCGTGGGGTCTATGTTCGTCGGTTGGTCGCCGAAGGTGTACGGGCGGGTCTCGGGGAGCCATTCAATGCCATCACCGCTGTGCACCGTCTCGTGGAAGCCAAGGTCGGATTTCCGGAGGGTGCGGAAGATCTCCTGCAGTGCTTCCATGCGGAGCCGCTGTAGCGCTTTCGCTGTGGGCTCGATGTGTCCGGTAGCGGTCTCTGCAATGTAGCCGTGCGAGCGCAGGAACTCGACGAACTCATCCATCGTGATGGGGGAAGCCTGACCGGAGTACTGCTGGAGCTCGCGCAGAATGTCCAGAGCCTCTTCGGCATCAGCATTTGTCTGCAGGAGCAGCAGGGTGAACATCCGGAGGAGGCGCTGCAGGTGTTGTTCAGCCGTTTCTGATTGCTCGGTCCACTGGCGGTAGCGGATCCGCATGGTTCGGTTCACGGTGCTGGAACCTGAGTGGGGCGACGGATAACAGGGCGCAGCCAGTGTGGGCGCAGGAGGCGGTGGACCTGCTCGGCAGCCCGCAGTCCGTGTTCAATAGCGTTCTCCAGAGCAGGGGAGGCATCGTTGTCGGTGTTGGCAAAGACGATGCGCCCCACTGGTTGAGAGGCGTGCCGGGCTGCAAAGAGCGCTTCCGGTGTTGGAATCACGAGCGCATGACCCCAGACGAAGCAGGCAACATCCCGAACTTCGTTGGCGTGCTCAGGGGCAAGGCGGTGCAAGGCTTCCTGGACAAGCTGGTGTACAAAACGGCGGATGTGGGACTCCTCCAGCAGCATGCCCCGCTGCTCCGGTGACAGCGGAGCGTAGATGCACGAGACAAATCCCTCAACCGGCTGTTCCTGGAGCGGTGTTACGTCCACGATGTCCGTGAAGAGGCGGGCTTCCGGTACCCAGAGGTCAAAGGTGCCTTCCGGGACCAAGCGGAAGGGTGTGTGCAGGTGGACGGTCAGGTACGGCGCATAGCGCAGGCGGAGGATGGCCTGGTGCTGAGCTGGCGGGAGCTCTGGGATGGTGTGTTTGGCGAGATACTTCGGAGCGGCGAACACAGCAGCGTGAGATTCAAGAGCGACAACAGTGCCATCGGCTGTCATCACGAGCGTCTGAAGGCGGTCGGGACGGGTATGTTCAAGGCGGAAGGCGAGGCTACGGCGCCAGAGGCGGTGTTCTCCTATGCGCTTTGCCAGGCGCTGGCACAGCGGAGCCAAGCCACCAATGAAGGAATAGCGTGGGCACTGGAAATCCCAGCCGAACTCGCCGCTGTAGAAGTCGCGCAGGCAGTACGTGCTCACTTCCGCCAGCGGTGCGCCCATTGCCGAGCGGGCGTAGGCGTTGAGGAGCTGCGTCAATGTGGGGGAACGGTACGCATTCACAAACGTTTCTGCCGGTTGCGCAATGACGGAGCGCCACTGCCCGGGGAGCGAGTCCGGCAGCGGATATGGGGGAATGGGCAGTGTCTGCAGGTCTGTGCGGAATCGGCGGAATGCCGAGCGCTCTTCCCAGGGCAGGGGAAGCTCGTTCAAGACGCTGTCTCGCCAGAAGCTCCGATATGCTGCTCCGCGCAGCCAAAGGGCATCGTCAGGTATGGGTATCGGCTGGAGGTCTGTTGCTTCCAGTAGCTCGCGGAGAGCTGGGGAGAGCTCGGCAAAGTACAGCGCGCCGCACGGGACGGTGGCACCGTGCCAGAGTTCCGTCCGCGTTGCACCCCCGACAGTAGGCTCGTTCTCAACGACGAGTACCTCGTAACCGAGCCGATGGAGAAACCATGCGCTTGCCAATCCAGCAGGTCCTGCGCCGATGATGAGAACATCGCAGCGGACAGTGCGTACGGGAACTGCGGCGGCGTATCCCCGCCAGAAGAGTTGGTGCGCCGGCTCGCGGCGCTGGTACCAGAGCTGGAGGTGTAGCGTATCTCCCTCATCCTCTTCCATGGCACGATGGCGTCCGTTTGTGCGACATCCCACCGCTGCTCCGAGCAGGAACAGCCCCGACCGGAGGCCGATGCGGAGGAATTCACGGCGGGAGAACACCTCTTCACCCCGGTGCGTGTGGTGTATTGTGACGCACGATGGGTGCCTTTTGGTGCGCTACGATGATGGCAAGGGCTGCTTCCAGGTTGGGGACATGGAAGTCGGCGTCGGGGGTATGGTCGCAGCCGACCAGGATCGTGCGAATGCCGGCACGGCGTCCGGCAAGGATATCCGTGGCGGTATCGCCCACCATCCAGCAGAGTTCGGGATGGAGGCTCCATTTCTGGACGGCCTCCAGCAGCATGCCGGGTTCTGGCTTGCGGCGGAAACTGCCGCTATCGGCAGCATCTGTGCAGACGAAGATGTCGTCAACGCCGAAGCCGATCCGGCGGCGGAGCTCCTGCTGCATGTAGGCGTGGACGCGCTCGAGCTCCTCCAGCCCCATCAGTCCTTTGGCAACACCCTGCTGGTTTGTGACCACAATGCTCATCAACCCCAAGCGGCGGATGCCCTGCAGGAAGGCGAAGACATCGGGCAAGAAGCGGAACTCAGCAGGGGTGCGCACGTATCCGCCTACAATCCGCCAGTTGATGATGCCATCGCGGTCCAGGAAGACGGCTCCAGAAGGCATTGCCGCAGGTAGCTGAGCCAGGAACAGCGACGTTTGCACCACGGGCTCAGTGTACGTACTACCGTGCAAGGCGCAGGTGCCTCTTCGTCTTATGGGTGGCGTGTGTGTTCGGCGAGAGCGCTATGGACAACCTTTCTCTGGCGGCACTGACGGAGCACCTGGAGGAACGTCTCTGGCAGCGGCTTGCTGAGCAGGTAGACGAGCGCTTTCAGCACCTTGCTCTTGCTGGTGTTGCCGGCTCTCTGGCACCGATAGTGGTGGCAACGCTCTGGCGGCGGTGGCGCTGCCCTGTGCTGGTGATTACCCCATCGGCGGAAGACGTTGCCGAATGGGAGTACGACCTGGCTCACCTCTGCCCCGAGGCATCAGTGGTCACGTGGACACCGCAGCCGCGGCAGCTCTGGGAGCAGCTTCGCCATGTGGATGGAGCCCAGCTGCGCGGCATGGAAGCAGCGCTGGCACTGTATCGCCTCTCGGCTCCCGTGCTGGTCTGCTCACCGGAGGTGGTCACTATTGGGCTGCCGGACCCGCAGGAGCTCAGAAGCCAGATGGTGCAGCTGGAGGTAGGAGCGGAGTGCTCGCCGGAGGAGTTGGTCGGACGCCTCTTGCGGCATGGGTTCCAGCGGGTGGAGGCGGTCGCTGCCGTCGGAGATGTTGCTCGGCGGGGCGGCATTGTGGATGTCTTCCCCGTGGGATGGGAGCAGCCGCTTCGGATTGAGTTCTGGGGCAATACCGTGGAATCGCTCCGCTGTTTTGACCCGGAGACGCAGCGGAGCACGCTCCGCTTTGAACGTGTGGAGTTCTTCGCTGCTGCCGTCTGGGAGCAGCCGCGGGCGTCTCTGTGGGATTTCCTCCCGCCGGATACACTCCTGGTGCTTGAACGCCCAGAGCAGGTGCGCCAGAGCTGGGCACAACGTGAACACGAGCACATGTGGGAGCGTCTCCGCGCCTGGCGGCAGCTCTGGCTCAATCCCTTGCAAGCTGACGCCCTGGCGCTGGAGAGCCGTGGGCAGCCATCGGTCGGGCGCTCGGTGACACGCCTCCTCCAAGAGCTCCATCGCCTTGCCGAGAGCGGCTATGAGCTCTTCCTCTGCGCAGCGGATGCTGGGCGGCTTCGGCGCTTCCAGCACTTAGTGCATGCAGCGCTTCGGGCAGAGGAGAGCAACGATGGCGTGGACCCTTCCTTGCTGGAACGCCGTCTGCGGTGGGTGGAGGGAACGCCCGCTCGTGGCTTTCTCTGGCAGGCAGAACGAATCGCCGTGTGGACAGAACACGAGGTCTTCGGTCGCCTCCATCGTCAGCAGCTCCGTCGGCCTACGGCAGCGGGGCTCACCTTGCGCGAGCTCCATCAGCTCAAGCGCGGCGAGTACTTGGTCCACGTTGACCACGGCATCGGCATCTTCGATGGGCTACAGGTGTTGACCATTGGGCAGAGCCGGCAGGAGTGCGTGCGCGTGCTCTATGCCGAAGGCGACGTGCTCTACGTACCGTTGGACCACATCCACAAGCTCCAGCGCTACGAGGCGCAGGAGGGTATCAAGCCGAAAATCTACCGCTTGGGCAGCCGAGAATGGCAGGCGGTAAAGCTCCGTGCCAAGCGTCGGCTCAAAGAGGTTGCCCGCGAGCTGATTCGGCTCTATGCCCGGCGTAAGCTCCAACGTGGTTTCGCGTTCCCGCCGGATACCCTCTGGCAGCAGGAGTTGGAAGCCTCGTTCCAGTACGAGGACACCCCTGACCAGGCTCGCGCCACCAGCGAAGTCAAAGCCGATATGGAAGCGCCCGTGCCGATGGACCGGCTCATCTGCGGCGATGTTGGCTTTGGCAAGACAGAAATCGCCATCCGGGCAGCTTTCAAAGCCGTGCAGGCAGGCAAGCAAGTGGCGGTGCTGGTTCCGACGACGATTTTAGCAGAGCAGCACTTCGTGACCTTCTCCGAACGCTTGCGCCCGTATCCGGTTGTGATTGCCGTGCTGTCCCGCTTCCGGAGCCGCGCTGAGCAGCGCCGCATTCTCCAGCAGTTGGCGCAGGGACAGATCGACATCATCATCGGCACTCACCGCCTACTGAGCCCCGATGTGCGGTTCCACGACCTGGGGCTGCTCATCATCGATGAGGAGCACCGCTTCGGGGTAATGGCAAAGGAGCGTCTCCGCCAAATGCAAGCAACAGTGGATACGCTCCTGCTGACGGCTACGCCGATTCCCCGCACGCTCCACATGGCGCTCATCGGTGTGCGGGATATGAGCCTGATTGAGACCCCGCCGCAAGACCGTTTGCCTGTGCGTACGTACGTGGTGCAGTGGGATGATGAGCTCATCCGCTGCGGCATTGAGGCAGAGCTGGACCGCGGCGGACAGGTGTTCTTCGTAACCAACCACATTGAAGGCATTGAGCAGCTGCAGAAGCGCTTGCACGAGCTGGTGCCCCACGCCCGCATCGGCATTGCTCATGGACGTCTGCACAGCCGCCAGTTGGAGTCGGTGATGGAGGATTTCCTCCACCGCCGGCTGGATATCCTGCTGTGCACCAAGATTGTGGAGGCTGGCTTGGATTTCCCACACGCCAACACCATCTTCATCCACCATGCTGAAGACTTCGGATTGGCGGAGCTCTACCAGCTCCGCGGGCGCGTTGGGCGCAGCAACGTGCAGGCATACTGCTACCTGATTGTGCCACCAGTGGAGCAGTTGAGCACGGCTGCGTTGCGCCGGCTGCAGGCGCTGGAGGAGTTCACCGATTTGGGCAGCGGATTCCGCCTGGCACTGCGGGATTTGGAAATCCGCGGCGCCGGCAACCTCTTCGGTCCGGAGCAGAGCGGCTTCATTGCGCAGATGGGCTTTGAGCTCTACCAGCAGGTGTTAGAGCGCGCCATCGAAGAGCTGCGAGCGGAGGAGTTCCCGGAGCTGGGTCAGCGGCGTGTGCCCGTGTTGCAGGCACTGAGGAATCCAGGGCTGGTGCTGGATATTCCCGGCGAAGCGTATCTGCCCGATACGTACGTGCCAGGCGATGGCGAACGCTTCGCCATGTATAAGCGACTCTACCGCGCAGAGTCTGAGGCAGCCGTGGATGATATCGTCGCAGAGCTATCCGACCGCTTCGGTCCGCTTCCACCGCCAGCGCAGGCGTTGGTGGCGGCTGTACGCTTGCGGGTCTACCTGGTGCATACAGGGTGTCCGCGGGCAGTTGTCCGCACCGATCGCATGCGCTTAGAGCTACCCGCACGCCGGCACGAGCTCTTCTACCGCTACGCCTTCCCAGTGTGGGTCGACGTGGTCAATAGCTGGCAGGGAGCGCAGTTTGTGCAGGAGCGGCATCAAACGGTGGCAGAGTTCCCGCTTTCGGCACCAGAGGATGCCCTCCGGGTAGCTCGGCTGTTGTGGGAAGAACTGGTTTGCGCACTCAACGGTGTAGAGGTTGAGACCGCAGTCCTGGAGGAAGAGCAGCAGGAGTACGAGACGCCATGAGCTGGAGCTGTGGTATCGTCGGTTTGCCGAATGTGGGAAAGTCGCTGCTATGGAACGCTGTCACTGGTGGGAGCGCTGCGGTAGCGAACTATCCTTTCTGCACCATTGAGCCACACGTGGGGATGGTGCCCGTGCCGGATGCCCGCTTGGCGTTTTTGGCAGAGCTCTACCGACCCCCGGTGGTCACCCCAGCGATGCTGCAGGTTGTCGATATTGCTGGGTTGGTTCGTGGTGCTTCGCAGGGCGAGGGTCTGGGAAACCAGTTCCTTGCGCACATCCGCGAGGTAGACCTGCTCTGGCATGTGGTGCGGTGTTTTGGGAGCCCCGAGGTTGCCCATGTGTACGGCGCGGTTGACCCGCGACGGGATGCCGAGATCGTGGAGATGGAGCTGTTGGTGAAGGATGCCGAAACGATAGAGCGGCGTCGGCAGGCGCTCCAGAAGCGGCTCCGAGGTGGAGCGGGCGAGGCAGAACGCCGTGAAGCCGAGCTCGTGGAGGCGCTCTTCCAGCACGTTGCAGCGGGCAACCCCGTCTGGCAGTTCCCCAAGCCCGACGGAAGCCTGCCCTTCTTCCGGAGCTGGCAGCTCTTGACGGACAAGCCCATGCTCTACGTTGCGAACGTAGACGATAGCCCGCAGGCTCAGCAGTGGGTGGAGGAGCTGCGGCAATGGGCTGCACGCCGGGCAGCACCGGTTGTCCCAATTCCGGTAAGCTGGGAAGCGGAGTTAGCGCAGCTACCAGCAGCCGAGCAAGCTGAGTTCATGAAGGCGCTCGGAATCGAAGAGCTGGGCATTGTCCGCCTGCTTCGGGAGAGTCTGCGCCTGTTGCGCTTGGTGACCTTCTACACCGTCGTCGGTGGGCGGGAGCTGCGCGCGTGGTTGGTACCGGAAGGGACACTGGCACCGGAAGCTGCGGGCATGGTGCACTCCGACTTTGAGCGAGGATTCGTAGCTGTAGAGGTCATGACGGTGCAGGACCTGCAGCTCTACGGGTCGGAGGAGGCTGTGCGACGCGCCGGGCGGTATCGGCGCGAAGGGCGGAGCTACCGCATTGCCGATGGGGACGTGCTGTACTTTCGGGCAGCGGTGTAGCAGGGAGATGTGGCTGCTGCTCTTCGACATTGACGGCACTCTGCTGCGCCTGCGCCGGGAGCCGGTGCAGGCAGCGCTCCAGGAGGCGCTCTCCCTAACGCTGGGGCGCTCTGTTCCTGTGGAGTGGCTCCACGACCTGGCGGGGAAGACGGACCTGCAGATCTTCGCTGAAGCGGCTCTCCGCTGCGGCTGGAGCGAGCTCCGCATTCGGCGTGCCATGCCACAGTTTACGCGGCACTACGTCCAAGCCTTCCAGCGTCGGGTGCAGCCAGGCGATCTCGTCCAGCTGCCGGGTGTGGATGAGGTGTTGCGCACTGTCCGCGGACTACCCGGGATTGTGGTAGGGCTGCTAACGGGCAATCTGGAGCCTCTCGCGTGGTGGAAGCTCCGGCATGCAGGACTTGCTGGCTATTTTCAGCTCGGAGCTTTCGGTTCGGACCATTGGGAACGGAAACGCTTGCTACCGGTAGCGTGGGAGCGAGCTCGGCTCATGGGCATGAGTGTAGCTCCGCGGCAGACAGTTCTCGTTGGGGATTCACCGCGGGATGTGCTCTGCGCCCGTGCCTGGAATGTGCCCTGCATTGCTGTTGCGACAGGTTCTGCCGATGCAGCAGTCCTCCAGGCTGTGGGCGCAGCAGCAGTGCTGCCGAATTTGGCGTGTGTGGATGCATTCTGTCAAGCCCTCTATGAGCTCTGCACGCAAGCTCATCATCGCTATTGATGGTCCCGCCGGTGCTGGCAAAAGCACCACAGCGCGGCGTGTTGCCGAGCGCTTGGGGTACCTCTATATCGACACCGGCGCTATGTACCGAGCCGTGACCTTAGCAGCGTTGCGGGCGGGTATCCCGCTGGAGGAGGACGCCATCGCTCAATTGTTGCCACAGTTGCGCATCGAGGTACGCCCTTCCCCGGAGGGACAGCGGACGTTGCTCAATGGAGAAGATGTCACCGAGCAGCTCCGCTTGCCTGAGGTGACACGGTGGGTCAGCTTAGTCAGCTCCTTTGCGGCAGTCCGCCGCTTCCTGGTAGAGCAGCAGCGGCGGTTGGGGCAAGGAGGAGGGGTGGTCATGGATGGGCGTGATATCGGCACAGTCGTCTTCCCCGAGGCGGACGTCAAAGTGTTTTTGACGGCGTCGCTGGCAGAGCGAGCTCGGCGCCGTCTCCAGGAGCTCCGTGCCCAGGGGATTTCCGCAACAGAGGATGAAGTCGCTGCCGAACTCCAACGCCGGGATACCTTGGATTCCCAGCGCTCGGAAAGCCCCCTCACGTGCGCTCCGGATGCTGTTGTCATTGACACAACGGGGCTGACCATTGAGGAGCAGACCGAGCGCGTGCTTGAGCTGGTCCGGCAGAAAGCGTGCAATAAGCCCGAGTAATTGGGCGTCCACGGCGGTAGGACTACCGTCGGGGTAGACATGGACGTGCGTGTTGACCCGCATGCCGGCTTTTGCTGGGGAGTTGTGCGGACGATTCAAATCGCTGAGGAGAGCCTGCAGCAAGGGCAGCCCGTGTACGTGCTGGGGCACATCATCCACAACCCCCGCGAAGTAGAACGCTTGGAGCGGATGGGCTTGCGGACGATAACACACGAGCAACTGCCGGAAGCGGCTCGGGAGGGAGCCCGCGTGCTCATCCGAGCCCACGGGGAACCGCCCTCAACCTACCGGACTGCCTGGGAGCTGGGGCTTGAGCTCATTGACGCAACGTGCCCAATTGTGGCAAAGCTCCAGGAACGGGTTCGCAAGTTCTTCCTCCAGGGCTACCAAATCGTTGTCTTCGGCAAAGCCGAGCATCCAGAGATGATCGGCGTCCGCGGTGTCTGCGAAGACCAGTGCATCATCGTTCGCAGCGTGGAGGAGGCGCTCCAGCGCGTTGATATGACCCGACCGACGGTACTGTTTTCGCAGACGACAATGGACAAGAATGCCTTTGCCGAGCTAGCGCAGGCACTGCGGCAGCGCATCGCAGAACTCATCGTTGAAGAACCCGGCAGCATTGCGGCCGAATTCCTCGTCAAGGACACTATCTGCGGGCAAGTCTCTGGGCGAGAGCAGCACTTGCGCGCGTTCGCTGCCGAGCACGACGTGGTCATCTTCGTTGCTGGCAGGGCTTCCTCCAACGGACGGGTGCTCTACGAGGTCTGCCGCTCTGTCAACCCGCGGACCTACTTCATTGAGTCTGCTGACGAGCTCCAGCCGGAGTGGTTTGAACAGGCGCGCTGCGTCGGCATTACAGGGGCAACCAGCACGCCGCAGTGGTATATGCACGAAGTTGCGCGGGTGATTCGGCAGCGGTTCGGGCAGCAACGTGCCGAGACAGCTTAGCGCACAAGCCGGAAGTTGCGGTATTCACCAATTCGCCAGCCGGTGAGCTGTTCCAGCCAATCACTGAGCCGGATCCGCAACGGTGCTCGTGGGAGCCGTGTGGGGTCAAAGAGCTGCGTCCATTCCCGCGAGCGGGCAATCCGTTCGTGCATGACTGCTGGATGCGTCCCTGGGAAGCGTCGGACGTGGTAAGCAGAGCGGTAGTCAAAGAGCTCGCCCGGGGGCAGGTGTTGCCGAATCCAGTCCTCATCGTGCCAAAGACGATGCTGGGCGCGCAGCTTTTCCATCATCGCTCGCGGAGATCGCACCCATCCGTAGTGGTAGACGTAAGCCGGGAGCTCCCGTGCCCGTAGAGGGCGCGTCTTACCTGTGGGAAGCTGCTTGCGGAACCCCTGAGCATCGCCCCAGGAGATGACAGCCCCAGTGTTGCGGACGATGCGGACCTCGCGGCGGTACCACTGCCGCCCGACGCCGATGTAGTCGTAGCTCCCGTAGAAGTGGTAGTAGCACAGGAGGAATGCTTCCACGCGTCGGTCCTCAGTGGCTGCTATCAATGCCCGGCGGATGGTGTCGTAGTCGCATTCGTGCAGGACTTCGTCGGCTTGCAGGTAGATGCACCAGATCCCGCGGCAGGCGTTGAGAGCAATCTGCGTTTGCTCCGCCAGTACACGCCAGCCCGGTTCGGTGGGGAGCCACTGCGTGGGGATGATCCGCAGTTTTGCGTCACCGATGCTCTGCACCGCTTCCATCGTACCGTCGTCAGAATCGCCGACGGCGACGATCACTTCATCACACAACGGCAGCAGTGACCGCAGCGATTCCACGATAGGATACTCGTAGCGCAGGGCATTGCGCACGAAGGAAAATCCGCTGATGAAGGGCGATTCCATGGTGGACATGCGTACGTGCCTGGTGCAAAGTTAGCATGCACCTGTGCTGCAGCCAGGGGTTGGGGTGCTTTTGCCGTAAGTTTGTGGCTTGTTCGGTATGTCCAGAGCGGCTCTGGAAGTCCATGGCAGGCTGGGAGAGCTCACGCACAGAGGCGGAACAACAACTTCAGGAGGCGTTGAGCCGGAGTGGACGGCTTCCGCGGCATGTGGCTATCATCATGGATGGCAATGGGCGCTGGGCACAAGAGCGGGGGCTGCCCCGAGCAGAAGGGCATCGGCAGGGTATCCAAAGTGTGCGTGAGGTCGTGCAGGTTGCTGTTCAGCTCGGTATCCCGTACGTGACGCTGTACGCGTTCTCCATGGAAAATTGGCGCCGACCGCGCTCGGAAATCATGACGCTGATGCAGCTCCTGCAGTACTACCTCTGGCACGAGCTGCCTGAATTACAGCGGCATAACATTCGGCTGCGGGTTATCGGGAAGCTGAACGCGCTCCCTCGTCGGGTCCAACGCGTGCTGACCTCTGCGATACAGGCAACGGCACAGAACACGGGGCTCACCCTTACCCTGGCACTCAGCTACAGTGGACGCTGGGACATCGTGCGCGCCGTGCAGATGATTGCCATTGACGTGCGCCGCGGCAAACTTTCCCCGGAAGACATTACCGAGGAGCTCTTTGCGTCCTACCTCTTGACGCATGAGCTTCCCGACCCGGACTTGATTATCCGAACCAGCGGCGAGATGCGCTTGAGCAATTTCCTGCTCTGGGAGAGCGCCTACGCCGAGATGTACATCAGCAACCTGTATTGGCCCGATTTCCGGCGCTGTGCCTTCTATCGGGCGCTTGTGGACTACATCCGCCGGGAGCGCCGCTTTGGCATGCTGCCCGAGCAAGTTGCCCGGCAACGCCTCCCCGAGGAGCTCGGGGAACGGTTGGAGGAGTTACTCCATGCGGTGGAAGTGGTGCTTGAGCGTGGGACTTAGCCTCTGTGCCGCTGTCCTCTGGGCGCAAACCTCAGGGGGAAGCACGCGGATCCTCTCCCTCCGCGTGGAAGGAACTCGGTTTGCCGACCCGCAGACGGTAGCGTTGCTCTCCGGACTCCAGCCCGGCGATGAGTTGCGCCCGGGAGATGAGAAAATCCAGCGGGCACTCCGCAACCTGATGAACCGTGGGCAATTCGCCTCGGCAGAGATCCTCGTCGAGCGCGTTACCCCAATGGGAGTAGCCCTGCTGATTCGGGTGGAGGAGTTCCCGCGGCTGAGCTCGCTCATCATTGAGGGCGCGCGCAATGTCTCGGAAAAGCAGGTGCGGGACGCTATTGGACGCTCGCCCGGCGATATCCTCTCGCTGGAGACGCTCCGCCAAATCCGCGTAGCCATTGAACAGCTCTACCGCAAGGAGAAGGTGACGCTGCGCTCCGTAGAACTCCTCCGGGAGCCTACGGACACGGCTGGCTATGCTCGGCTCCGAATTCGGCTCAGTGAAGGTCCGACACCGTATGTAGTTGCAGTCCGCTTTGAAGGCAACCAGCAGCTTGACGACGACGAGCTCATGGATGCCTTCGAGGAGACGCGCCCGAAAGCGTGGTGGCAGTTCTGGCGTTCTGCTCGCTTTGACCCGCAGAAATACGAAGAAGACAAGCAGCGTCTCCTGCAGCTCTATCGCCGCCGGGGATTCTTGGATGCGGAGATTCTCCGCGATAGCGTCGCTACGGACACCGCCACAGGGGCAACGACGGTAACCCTCTGGCTCTCGGAAGGACCGCGCTACGTGGTGCGCACGATCACGATTGTCGGCAATACAGTGTTCCCAACCGACCAAATTCAGCAGCGCTTAGGCTTCCAGCGCGGCGACATCTATGATGCCGAGCGCTTTGAGAAGAACCTCCGGGGCAATGAAGACCAAACGGATGTGGCTTCGCTGTACCTGGACAACGGGTACCTGAGCGTAGAGCTGCTCAAAGAGGAGCAGCGGGTTGCCCCGGATTCGGTGGATATCACTGTGCGCATTTACGAGCGGCAGCGCTACCGAATCCGGCGGGTGGATATCGTCGGCAATACGAAGACCAAGGACAAAGTCATCCGCCGAGAGCTCTACACGTTCCCAGGCGACTACTTCAACCGGGCAGCGATCATCCGCAGTATCCGTGCCTTAGGGCTGCTGAACTACTTCAACCCCGAGGCACTCCGCCCGGATATTCGCTTGGTCAGCGAGGAGGAGGTAGACCTCATCTACCGTGTGGAAGAGCGGTCCACGGACGTGCTCAATGCCTCCATCGGGATTGCCCAAGGGATGGGGGTGACAGGCTCCGTCGGCATTGCGTTCAATAACTTCTCGCTCACAGAGCCGCTGCGTGGAGGCGCAGGACAGGTGTTCACCTTCAACTGGGAAGGGGCTGCCATTGGGTATCTGCAGCAATTTTCGCTGGGCTTTACCGAACCGTGGCTCTTTGACGAACCAACTACAGTTGGCTTCAACGCGTACGACATCCGGTACCGCTACGGCTACGACCTGCGGCAGACAGGGCTTGCTCTCAACGTAGGGCGGCGCTTCCGCTTCCCGGATGATTACTTCCGCGGTGACTGGCAGTTGGTCCTGCAGCGCAACAATCAGCAGAGTAGCGCTGGATTGTATCGACAAGGCATCACAACGGAGATCAGCCTGCGGCAGACTCTGAGCCGACTGAGCTTCAATAGCCTGATTTTCCCAACGAGCGGCTCCCGAGTGAGCCTGACCACGAAGTGGGCTCTGGGAGCTATTGGGATTGGAACGACGGACTACCTCAAGTTGGGCTTCGCTGCTGAGTTTGTGGCTCCGCTCTGGGGGCCAGAGTTGGCCGAACGCCTGGTGCTGTACGTTTCCACAGAGATGGGCTACCTGAAAGGCTTGCGCTCCGACACAACCATCCCTGCGGTTGAGTTCTACCGCATGGGAGGAAGTGGCTTAGGGGGACTCAATGTGACGCCGCTGCGCGGATATCCGGACCAGAGCATTGGGCCAGCAGCGGGTGGGACGGTGATGGCGCGGCATACGGCTGAGCTCCGCTTTGCGCTGACGCTCAATCCCATGCCCATTTACGTCTTAGCCTTTGCCGAAGCGGGTAATGTGTGGGAGAATCTGCGGCGAACCGATCCGTTTGAGCTCAAGCGAGCAGCCGGCATTGGAATGCGCGTGCTCCTGCTGCCGCTGGGATTGCTGGGCTTCGATTATGGCTACGGCTTTGACCCAGCCCGGCCTGGACAGCCACGCTCGGGCTGGAACTTCCACTTCCAGTTAGGTCGGTAAACAGGTGGACGACTGATGCTGTATCGCTGGATCCTCGTGGGAGTCCTTGTGCCTTTCCTCGTGCTTGCACAGCAACGGCGGACATCGGCCAGTGCGCCAGCCGGTGACGTACGCATTGCAGTTGTTGATTTGGAGACATTGGTGCGTCAGCTTCCCGAGGCAGCCCAGATTGACCGGCAACTGAGCGAGGCTGCCCAGCGGTTTCGGGACACGCTGGAGCGCCTCCGCACAGAGCTGGAGCGCCGGATCGATGAGTACCGCAAACGGGAAGCGCTCATGACGGCAGAGGCGAAGGCAAAGGAGGAGGAGGCTCTGCGGCAGCTCCAGGAACGCTATTTGCAGTACCAGGAGGACAAATTCGGTGTGACGGGCGAGCTGGCGCAGTTACGTGAACAGTTGCTGCAACCGCTCCGGACTCGTGTCCAGGAGGCCATCCGGCAGGTTGCCCGAGAGGAGAACTTCAATATCGTCCTGGATCGCTCCAGCTCGGCAGTGCTGTTCGCTGAAGACCGCATTGATTTGACCTACCGTGTGTTAGATCGGCTCAAGCGTGGGCAACCATGAGGTGCTCCTCAGCGGCTGTAGTACTGGCAATAGGGGTTGTTCCGCTCTGGGGACAGCTCAAACCGTTAGAGCAGCTTTTGGGTCCGGGCACAGCGCGGGTTGCCTTCATTAGCTCGGAAGAAATCCGCAAGCGCTTTCCCGAAGCACAACAAGCTGAACAGCGCCTTCGTTCGCTCAGCGACGAGTGGCAGCGCACGCTCGACGAGATGGGCAAGCAGATTGAGCAGCTTCAGACCGAGATTCAGAAAAACCGGCTCATCTGGACCGATGAGGAGCGCCGTCAGAAGGAAGCAGAGCTGGAGCGCCTGCGCCGGCGGCGGGAAGAGTTCTTCCGGCAATGCTTTGCCCCAGGTGGGCGCTACGATTCGGCAGCAGCAGCTATCTACCAGCCAGTGGAGGCGAAAATCTATGCCGCAGTCCAAGAGGTTGCCGTTGCCGATGGCTACGATTTCGTCTGGGACAAAAGCCGCCATCCCCTGGTGTTTGCCAACCCGAAGTACGACCTCACGGTCAAAGTCCTCAAGCGCTTAGGGGTGGACACAAAGGAGCTGGAAACCCAGCAACAGCAGCAAATTGAACAATTGGAGCGACAGCGGCAACAAGGCACGTCCGAGGAGCAGCGTCGTCGGGCTCCGCGTCGGCGTCCAGCGCCCGGAGAACAGCCCCAGACGCCTGAGCCATCTGAGGAAGACCGTCCGATACCGCGATGAGGACCTCATGAATGGGCGCAGCTACACGGCTGCAGAAGTTGCTCAGTACGTCGGTGGCATGCTTGAGGGCACCGGTACTGTGCGCATCCACGGACTCAACCGCATTGACGAGGCCGGACCAGGCGAGCTCACCTTCGTCCAAAATGCCCACTATGCCAAGTATCTGGCAGACACTCGTGCCGATTGTATCCTGCTGCCTCCCGACGTACCAGCCACGCCCCGTCCGGGGCAGGCCTTTATCCGCGTGCCCGATCCCTATCGGGCGTTCGTGCGGACAATGGAGCTCTTTGAGCCCGTGACAGAGCCGGCGTGGGGGACCTGGCATCCCACGGCTGTGGTAGATCCGACTGCGCTCGTTGCTCCGACGGCCGTCATCGGAGCATACTGCGTCGTGGGTCCGCGGTGTGTCATCGGTGACCGCGTCGTCCTGCATCCGTTGGTGGTGCTCTACGAAGAGGTTGTGGTCGGCGAGGGTTCGGTGCTCCATGCTGGTGTTGTCTGCTATCCACGCACGGTCATTGGCAAGCGGTGTCTGATTCATGCTGGCGTGGTGCTCGGCGCGGATGGTTTCGGCTTCTGGGAGCGGGATGGGGGAGAGCTGGAGAAAATCCGCCATATTGGCAACGTCGTGCTCGGCGATGATGTTGAAATCGGCGCAAATACCACAATTGACCGTGCGCTGGCTGGGAGTACGCGCATTGGCTCGGGGGTCAAGATTGACAACCTGGTGCACATTGCCCATAACGTCAGCATTGGCGAGCACACAGCAATTGCAGCGCAAGCAGGGATCTCGGGGAGTGTGCGCGTAGGCAGGCGCAACCGGTTGGGCGGGCAGGTCGGATTGGTAGGGCACATCAGTACAGGCGATGACGTCGTTGTAGAAGCCCAGTCCGGCGTTTCTAAGTCATTGCCTGGTCCGGGGCGCTATTTTGGGAGTCCGGCGCAGGAGCACTATACCGCAATGCGGCAGGAAGCCGCGTTGCGGTACCTGCCCGAATTGCTGCGGCAGGTTCAGGAACTTCGCCGTGCCGTAGAGGAATTGCGCTCGCTCTATGAGATGGTCCAGCAACGGGGTGGCTAAGCTATGGTTGAGTACCAGCGGACGCTGCGTGAGCCGGCTTCCGTTTCCGGTGTTGGGCTGCATACGGGCGAACCGTGTACGATTACCTTCTGCCCGGCACCGGAAGGGTACGGCTATCGCTTTGTGCGCACCGACATCCCAGGGGCACCGGAAATTCCAGCATTGGTGGACTACGTAGTGGACTGCAACCGCTGGACAACGCTCGGCAGTGGGGATGTCCGTGTCCATACGGTTGAGCACGTCTTGGCGGCATTGATGGGCTTGCGGGTAGATAATTGTCGCATTGAGCTGGATGCTGCCGAGCCACCCGTTGGGGATGGAAGCGCCCTGCCGTTCGTTGAGGCCATCCTTGCCGCCGGCATTGTAGAGCAGAAGACTCCGCGGGATTACCTCATCGTTGACCAGCCTATCCGCTACACCGATGAGCAGCGAGGCACCGATATGGTGGCGCTGCCTGACGATGATTTCCGCATCACCGTCATGATTGACTACCACACGCCTGCCCTAGGAAGCCAGCATACGGCTGTGTTCAACCTTGAAAAGGAGTTCGTCGCAGAGTTCGCTCCCGCCCGCACGTTCTGTCTCCTCTCGGAGGTAGACGCGCTGCTCAAGCAGGGGCTCATCCGCGGCGGGAGTTTGGACAACGCCATCGTCATTGTGGACCGAGCGCTGGGGCCAGAGGAGCTCCAGGCACTTGCCCGTCAGCTCGGTATTGATGGGGAGCTGCGCCTTGGGGTAAACGGCATTCTGAACGATGTGCCATTGCGGTATAAGAACGAGCCCGCACGGCACAAGCTGCTGGACCTTCTGGGCGATTTGGCGCTGGTTGGGGTCCCACTGCGAGCGCATATCTTAGCTGCCCGCCCCGGACATGCCACAAATGTCGAGTTTGCCCGCCGCATTCGCCGGCTTTACGAGCAGAAACAGCTAGTGCGCCGCTACCAGGTGCGACCCTCTGAAAACGCCGTCTTTGACATCGAAGCCATCCTCCGCATCATGCCACACCGGTATCCCTTCCTGCTGGTAGACCGGATTGTGGAGTACGACCTGGAGAACAACCGCATCTTGGGCTACAAGAACGTCACGTTCAACGAGCCCTTCTTTCAGGGGCATTTCCCAGGACGCCCGGTGATGCCGGGGGTGCTGATCGTGGAAGCGATGGCGCAGACAGGCTGTCTGCTGCTCTTGAAAGACTTAGCGCTGGACCCCGAGCGGGTTTTGGTCTTTTTCACCGGCATTGATAAAGCGCGCTTCCGCCGTCCTGTTGTCCCTGGTGATCAGCTCGTCATGGAAGTGCGGCTGCTGCACCGGCGCTTTCGGACCGTTGTGCTGGAAGGCAAAGCCTTTGTCAATGGGCAGCTGGCAGCGCAGGCCGAACTCCAGGCAGCAATCGTTGAGCGGTAAGGGCTGCAGACATGGTCAGGTGTCATCCCACGGCTGTAGTCTCACCGCGGGCTCGGATTGCCGATGGGGTCTCCATTGGTCCGTACAGCATTGTGGAGGACGACGTTGAAATCGGCGAAGATTCTGAGATTGCTTCGCATGTGGTGCTTGCAAACGGCACGCGCATTGGGCGGGAGTGCCGCATCTTTAGCGGCGCAGTCATCGGCAATCCACCGCAGGACTTGAAATACCAAGGCGAACCCACACTGGCCATCATTGGCGACCGCACGACAATTCGGGAGTTCGTTACCATCAACCGTGGGACTCGGGCAACGGGAAAGGTCGTCATCGGAAGCGATTGCCTCATCATGGCGTACTGCCATATTGCGCACGATTGCGTCATCGGTAACCATGTGATTTTGTCCAATGTCACCCAGCTTGCAGGACACGTCACTGTTGGGGAGTGGGCGGTGCTGGGAGGAGTGGTTAAGGTGCACCAGTTTTGCGCCATTGGCAAGCATGCGATGGTGGGAGCTGACGCCAAAATTGTCAAGGATGTTCCGCCGTATGCTCTCATCGGTCGGGAGCCACCGCGGGTGGAGGGTATCAACCGCATTGGACTGAAGCGGCGGGGATTTGCCGAGGAGACAATCCGAGCCTTGGAAGAGTTCTACCGCATCGTCTTCTTCTCCGGTCACAATCTCAGCGATGGTATTGCCCGCTATTTAGCGGAGCATCCCATCGTGCCGCCGGAGGTACAGGAATGCATTGACTTCATTCGGAATTCGCAGCGAGGTGTGTATTGCTCATGAGGTGAGGGAGCGATGGACCTCTTTGGACGACGCGAGCTTCTGGAGCTCATCCACTACGAGGGCAAACGCCCGTGTGTGTCACTGTATCTGCCGACGGAGCGAGTCACATCGGAGGCTCACCAGAATCCGGTGCGCTTCCGTAATGTGCTGCGGCGGGCTCACGAGGAATTAGTTCAGTGGGGCGCAACACCCAGCCAAGTGCACGACATCCTCCATCCGCTGGAAGAGCTGGCAGAACGAGAAGTCTACTGGCTCTACCAGAGCGATGGCTTGGCGGTATTCGCAGCGCCGGACTATGTCCACACGTATCGCCTTCCCGTGCGCTTCCGCGAAGAGGTCTTCGTTGGAGAGCGCTTTGTGGTCACGCCGCTAGTGCCGTTGTTTCTGGCCAATGGGCAGTTCTTGGTCTTGGCGCTGGAAAAGTACCGAGTGCGCCTGTACGCTGGCGGTCCGTCCGGTCTGGCAGAGGCCGAGCGCGAGCGCCTGCCACTGGATTTGTGGAAAGCGTTGCAGGTGGATATACCGGAGCCGGTTGTCCAGTTCCGGACGGGACTCCGCCTACGGCGTGGGCACACCCACTTAGTTGCTCACGGGCACGGCTATGGACGCGAAGACCTCAAACGCCTGATGGCAGAGTACTACCGCATGGTTGACCGTGCTTTAGTCCCATTAGGCAACGAACGGAAGCTACCGTTGGTGCTGGCGGGGGTGGAGTACGAGGTGGCTATCTACCGGGAGATTAGCCACTATCCGGTGTTGCTGCCCGATGCTATCTACGGCAATCCGGAGCAGTATAGCCTATCGGAATTGCACGCGCGTGCCCACCAGATCGTGCACCAATGGTCCGATGCTGAGCGGCGTGCGATGCTGGAGCGCTTCTGGCAACAGCGTGGGAATAGCCCCAAGGCAGCCGAGGAGCTCTCAACGGTTGTCTTCGCTGCGCTGCAAAGTCGGGTAGAAGTGCTCTTCATCCGGCTTGACGTAGAGCTTTGGGGCATCGTGGACGAGGCACAGCAGAAGCTGGAGCTGGTACCTGCGGGAACTCCGAGGGCAGTGCATCTGATAAACGAGGCAGCAGTTCGCACAGTTGCTGCTGGCGGGAAGGTATTCGCTGCATCTGCTGAGGAGCTGCCACGCGATGCTGCTATGGTTGCACTCCTACGGTACTCGCCGTAGTCTCAGCCGCTGCTGGCGAAGGCTTCCGCCCGTGAGGCGAACGGAGCGGGGTTGGGATGGCAATGAAGGTGAGCTGCCGATAGGCAGCCGGACCGTGGAAGCGCAGTTTTTCGTGTGCTACCAGCCCAATCATGGCGGCATTGTCCAGACAGTAGCTGAGCCGCGGGAGCACAACGCGGGCACCGATGCGCTGAGCGGCTTCCTGCATACGGCGCCGCAGCTCGCTGTTAGCAGAGACTCCGCCGGCAACGACGATAGTGCGCGCTCGGTAACGCCGGGCAGCATGAATGGTCTTGTGGACTAAAACATCCACGATTGCTGCCTGTACCGAGGCGCACAGGTCAGGCAGCGCGTCCGCCGGGACGCCTTCAGGAAAGGTTCGCTGGAGCATACCGCGGACGGCTGTTTTCAGTCCGCTGAAGCTGAAGTCGAAGGTGGGCTCTGTCAAGAGAGCGCGGGGGAAGGTGTACGCACGCGGATTGCCCTGAGCTGCCAGTCGGTCTATGGCAGGTCCGCCGGGATATCCCAAGCCCAGCAGGGAGGCGATTTTGTCGAACGCTTCGCCAGCGGCATCATCCCGCGTGGAGCCCAGCAGGGTAAGGCGCTGGAAATCTTCCACCCAAAAGAGCGCTGTGTGCCCACCGCTGACAACTAGTGCCAGGAAAGGGAACTCAAGCGCAGGGTCTTCCAGGAGCCCGGAGAAGATGTGCCCTTCAATGTGGTTGACCGGTACCACGGGCAGCCGTGTCCGGAGCGCCAGCCCTTTTGCGAAGTTCACCCCCACGAGCAGCGAGCCGATAAGCCCTGGCTGCGTCGTCACGGCGAGGGCATCTATCTGGCGGATGCTCAGCCCGGCATCGGTCAAGGCTTGGCGGACTACCGGGGCGATTGCCCGCAAGTGCGCTCGGGATGCTAGCTCTGGCACAACGCCACCGTACGTGCGGTGGACGGTCTGCGAGTGCATGACGTTGCTCAGGACCGTCCGCCCACGGACAACCGCTGCGGCTGTTTCGTCGCACGAGGTTTCAATCGCCAACACTGTGTAAGTCTGTGCGCTCATTCGCTCGGGAGCCCTTTGAGCAGACGGTACATCCATGTCAGAGCGGCAGCAACGGAGCGTTGCCGGTTGGCAGCCCGGTCGGTGCCGAAGAGATAGCGGCGTGCCTCTACGCTCTCCGGTGTTGCCAGGGCAATCCAGACGGTACCAACGGGCTTTTCAGGGGTGCCGCCCCCTGGACCTGCGATGCCTGTGATGCCGATGCCATAGGTAGCTCCGAAAGCCGTTCGGACATTCCGGGCCAGCAGTTCAGCAACCTCGCGGCTTACTGCCCCGACACGCTGCAAGAGTGCTGGCGGAATATCCAGGAACTTCGTCTTGGCAGCATTGCTGTAGACGATGTGCCCACCGAGGAAGTAGTCAGAGCTCCCGGGAATATCGGTGAGCGTGGCTCCGAGTAGTCCGCCAGTGCAAGACTCTGCTACTGCCAGTGTCTCACCGCGCTGCCGGAGTAGCTCGCCGACGGCTTGACTCAGCGTTACGTTGTCACCGTCGCCGATAACATACGGAGCAATGCGCTGCACGATGCGCTGCCGAGCTTCGGCAAGCAACTGTTCGGCGTGTTCCGGTGTGGGAGCTTCCACACTGAGCCGGAGCCGCACGCCCCAGAAGGAGGGAAGGAAGGCTAAACTAACCCCTTCGGGCAGGAGCTGACTGGGCTCGCCGAGCAGGTCTGCCAGTTGTGCCTCAGCAATGCCGGCGGTCACAAGAGTGTAGAACCGTATGGTGTGCCCGCCGAGCTGTGCTCGGAAAGCGCGCAGGCGTTCTATCCCGGAGTGCTCCATGATGGCTTTCATTTCTGCCGGCACCCCTGGCAAGGCTAAGAGAGCTTTCCCATGGCGCTCTATCCAAATGCCTGGAGCCTGTCCGACGGGGTTGGGAAGAGGGACTGCAGAAGGAGGCAGCAGAGCCTGCCGGAGAACTCGCTCCGAAAGTGGGATGCCGCGTCGCTGTGCTTGCTCCTCCAGCCATTGCCGCACGGTCGGATGTTCGCGGAGCTCTTCGCCGATGAAGGCAGCCAGTGCCTCCGCGGTGACATCGTCATGCGTTGGACCTAATCCACCCGTTGTCACGACAAGGTCTGCCATGTTCCACAGCGTGTGGAGTTCGGTAACGATTGGTTCGCGTTCGTCCCCGACAACGACATGGCGCACAACGCGGAAGCCCAGCTCGCTGCAGCGCTGCGCTAACCATGCAGCGTTCGTGTTGACAACCTGTCCGATGCACAGCTCATCACCAATGCTGAGAAGCGCTGCGTTCGCCATGGTGCTTTGGGAACACCGTTGGACTGGGCAAATGGACGATTGCGGGGCGTTCTGCGCGTAGAGTGCACTGGGGCTGCGACCATCTTCGTCAACGCTGCCGTGCTAGAGGGCTGGTAGCCGATGTGGCAGCGTGCTCTGGGCATCGGGATTGGGATGTGTTTGCTGGCAAGTGGGCTGCTACAGGGAGCCCACTGGCACGCAAGTGGAGCTGAGCACGCTGGGATTGCGAGCCCGTGTGCAGTGTGTGCAGCAGTAAGCCATCCTGCGGCACCGCCTCCCGATGCTATTGGGGTGCTGAAACCGGTGCTTCCCAGCATCGCAGTTGTACCTTCGCCACCGGAGCAACCCTCCCCAGTTTCTGCTTACAGGCTCTCGTGCCGGGCACCACCGCGGGCGTCGTTCACGAGCTGGCAATAGCCAAGGTGGGTGGCTGCAGGGGATGCAGCCAGCGGTGGTGTCGGATAAGCGAGAGGCACCGAGATGCGGTATCTGTTGAGTCTATGCGTGGTTGTACTCTGCCCGCTTGTTGGGGTAGGGCTACCGCAGGTGACCGTCGTTGTACGGGATAGCAGCGGTGCGCCGATACCAGGGGCGCGTGTTGTTCTGGAGCCGCTCCATCGGGGAGCGATAACGCAGCAGGACGGGCATGCCCGCTTGGGTGCTGTTCCTGTTGGACACTATCGCCTCCAGGTTCGTGCCGTGGGCTATGCAGTGCATGAGGTTCCCGTAACGGTGCGCGGCGATACCATTGTGACGCTGGTTCTGACGCCAGCGGTGGTTGCCTTGCCTGGTGTGGCAGTAGAGGGGCAGCGTCCGACGCCTCTGCCGGGGATGGGTTCGGTGACGGTGGTGCCCCCGCGCGAGCTGGATATCCATCGAGGGCAGAGCCTTGCTGAGCTTATCGCTTCTGTTCCCGGCACGGGGATGGTCACGACTGGACCGGCGATAGCCAAGCCGACGCTGCGTGGCATGACAGGCGAGCGCGTGCTCATCCTCAACGACGAGGTGCCGCTGTACGGGCAGCAGTGGGGCGTAGAGCATGCTCCGGAGCTGGACCCGCTCTTGGTGGAGTCGGTAGAGGTGCTCCGCGGTATGGCGGCGGTGCAGTACGGTAGCAATGCCTTGGCAGGGGTCATACGCTTTGTACCGAAGCCGCTCCCACTCCAGCCGGGGATGCACTGGGAGGGACGCCTGGAGGGCTTTTCAGCAAACCGTCAGGGTGCTGTAGCGTTCTGGGGTGAAGGGGCCACTCAGCGGTGGGGATGGCAGGTATTGGGCAGCGCGCGCAAAGCTGCCGATATGGCAACACCACACTACACACTGGCAAACACCGCCTTCGAGCAGTACAACGGACATGCAGCCGTACAGGCTCTGCTTGGCTCGCAGGGCTTGCTCCGCGCGCGGCTACAGGTGTACCAAGCACGCCTGGGCATCTTTGCCGGCATGCATCTGGGAAGTGTGGCGGATTTAGAGCGGGCTCTGCAGAGTTCCACACCCCTTGTGCAGCGCCCTGTCAGCTACGATATCCGTCCGCCGTACCAGCAGGTGCGCCATGTACTGACGGAGCTTGCCTACGAAGGGCAGCTTGGTGCTGTAGGGCAGCTCAGTGCAGTCGTGAGCTGGCAGCAGAATCGCCGGCGCGAGTACGATGCCCACCGCTTCTGGAATGATTCGCTGCAGGCTGTCTTGGGTGGGCGCCCCGCCTACGATGTGACGCTGACAACGTGGAATCTCCGTACAGAGCTGGCTCGGATGGTGGCCGGTGGGCAAGTGCATGCTGTGCTGGATGCCCGCCGGGAGGGAAGTGTATCGGAAGGGAGTCAGCGCTTCGTGCCGAACTTCCGCTCGTACACGCTCGGGGCTGGAGCGTGGTATGAGTGGACCGGGCATCAGTGGCGTGTGCTTGCCGGAGCACGGGTTGATGCAACCTGGCTGGCGGTTTGGCGGACAGTTGCTGGTACGTGGCAGAAGAGTCAGCACTGGTGGAGTGGTTCGGCAGTCAGTGCCGCGCTGCAGCGTACGTGGCGGGAGTGGGACTTCCGCATAGGAGTAGCCGGTGGATGGCGTGCTCCGACAGCGCTTGAGCTCTACGCCAACGGTATCCACCACGGTGCTGCCATCTTTGAAAGTGGCGATAGCACCCTCCCAACCGAGCGGGCATGGATGGGGGAGCTCAGGGTTGGATACCACACCACCGCTTGGCATGCTGAGGTAACGGGCTTCCTCTACGGCTTTCCGCGCTTTATCGCCAGCCTCCCAACGGGCAAGCCGGTGCTGACCATCCGCGGAGCATTCCCTGGCTTTCAGTACCAGGCGGTACCGGCGCTCATTGTGGGAGTAGAAGCGGCTGTCCAGGCGGAGCTGCTTCCATGGCTTCGCACGGAGCTTTGGGCAGATTTCCTACGAGGGCGCCAGACTCAGAGCGGGCAGCCCTTGTATGGTATTCCACCAGCCCGCGTGGCGCTGCGGGCACATGCCCATCTACCCTCTCCGGGCAGACTGCGAGAGCCATTTGTGGAGCTACAACTGTCGGCGGTCGGACGTGCTGCTGATGCGCCTCTGGACTTCGCACCAGCACCGCCCGGCTATGCACTCTGGCATGCGGCAGCAGGAGCAACGCTGACACTCGGTCCAACAGAGCTGCTACTATCTGCAGAAGTTCGCAACCTCTTCAACCGTGCTTACCGGGATTATTCCAGTCGATTGCGGTACTTCGCCGATGAGCCAGGGCGTATGGTCATTGTGCGCCTTGGGTGGCGATGGTAGCATGTTCCACAGAGGAGGGAGCTGAGTCATGCGAGTCCTCCGGTGGTGCATCTCTTCTGTCGTTGTGCTCGGTGTGGGAGGACTGTGGGGCTGCGAAAAGGACCCCGCCCATCCCCACGGAGACAATCCTCAGGAGCTCATCACAACGGTGCTTGTCCACGTGTGGGATGAACCCGATTCGACGCACGTACACACCTTTGCCTTCCGGGATGTGGACGGTCCTGGCGGCAATCCTCCAACGGTGGACACCCTCCACTTCCACGGACATGTACAAAGCTGGCGTCTACGGCTGGATTTCCTCAACGAGGCGGTGGAGCCGCCTGATACGTTGACGCCAGAAATCCGCCAGGAAGCCTCTGCGCATCAAGTCTTCTACGAGCCCTCGCCGG
>VAPR01000304.1_pt1 | contig 34201 bp, 42 predicted proteins | sample 3380701 | NCBI WGS metagenome assembly VAPR01 (sample SAMN11536904, study PRJNA540576) | hot springs metagenome | isolation source: hot spring wet sediment | place: Spain: Lobios | collected 2014-01
GAACATCGCATCTTGCGATGCGCGCGCGGTGAACGTCGCCCCATCCCAAACGCCCACTCGAACACGAACCGTCGCCGTGCCCGACACTGGATTGCCTGTCCCCGTCGGGGGAGTGAATTTTATCGTCACCTGAAGATCCGTGATCGCCCATGACGTTGACGGCGTGCTCACAAGGGCATTGAAGAGTGACTGATAGCCCGTTGATTGGTTCTTATTGTAGATGAAGACGGGATCCTCGCCAGGGAAGCTCGTCTTCGCGGCGACGTTGTCAGAGACGATATCCATGACGTGGACATGGAATTGCGTTGTCGAGATGTTCCTCGCCCCGATCTCGTCAACGGATGGGTTAGAGACGGCGGGGCGAAGAATCACAATTGGGGGATACGTGAATGGGGGGAGCCCCCCTCCCTCTCTGCGCTGAAGGGCGCTGAAAGGGACGACGTCCCCATGGCTCGCGACGAAGGGAGCTGTGTAAAAGGCGAGTCGAACTTGAGGCGCGCGACGCGTGCCATCGGCCGCGACGACAGTCAATTCTCCGCGCGGGCCGATCTCGATGTATTCGCCTGATGACGCTCCAATTCGGCTGATCACCGACCCATCGGCGTCTATAGCCGTCCTGAGCCTTTCCGAATCATCCCAAAGTGTTCGGTCCGGAGTATAGGGTGAGGGGGTTTCCTGTCCGGGAAGTGCGCGTTCGAGTTGGAACCGCGTGAAATCTATCTTCGTTCCGGCGGGGATGATGAGGATGTCCGCTGTGCCGACTCCAAAATCCATACCCTCGCCGAATTCTCCGAAGCCGAAGGAATGGACGAACGCGCGTCGGACGACCGCTTTCATGACGACCGTCCCACGGGGGACGGTTGCCTTCACATATTGTCGCCCGAGTCCAAATGGGTCAATAGGGGATTCGTCCCCGCCGATGAGTCTTCCATCGGCATCGTACATTTCGAGCGCCAAAGCGAGCTGTCCCTGAACGATGTGACCATAAATTTCGATCTGCGCTGAGAAGATGAAACTATTGTCATCAATGTTTTGAGATGTAAAGGTTCTTGAGATCAACTCTTCCCCGTCAACCTCTATTGGGCCCTCCAGGCGGAACCACCTTCCGTCTTTCTCGACAAGAGAGACAGAAGGATGGAGGGTCCAGCCCCGCGCGCCTTCTCTGAGATCGGTATTGTCAAAAAGGTTTGCGGGGGCGATCGCCGAAGAAGTCGCCTGGGCCTGGTTGAGAGCGAGAAGCTGGTCAACCCCGGCATGAACGACATCATCTTGATCGGGGAAGACGGCGATCTCGAGCGTGGGATTCCTCATCAAGAGAACCTGACGCGTACCTCCCAAAGAATACCCACCCGGCCCGGCTCGGACGAGAAATCTCGCCATGCGCGTCCCTCGTGGAGCGACAGCCTTCGGAGTCTTCTTCCTCACCCACTGCTGGGCGCTCGGAAGAAAAACAGGGCTGAAAGCTTCCCCAAGCTTTTGACCGAGAGGACGACCTTCGCCGTCGAGCCGCGCGCTATCGTAGAATTCGAACCCGATCTGTATCCCGCCATTTTGAAAAGCGCGTGGGGGGAAATTGTGCGTCTCTACGCCGAAATCGGCTGCGGCGATGATCTCATCATTCTCGTCAACCCCCTCCGTAACGTTTTGAGCAATGATAGGGGAAAGGGGAGAGAAGGAAGCGCCGCTCTGCGCCAGCTCGACGCTCTTTTGGTTCGAACGTGGACGCACGAAAGCCTGATAAATCGAAAGAACCACCCAAAACACGAGCCCCAGAATGAAGAGTGGGTTCTTCAAAAGGTTCCCGATCATGCTGACGATTTGTGCGGCGCCGGGGAGCCGACGGAGGGCATCGAGGAGGGCGAGGACCTGCGCAACGCTCAACCGATCGAGGAGAGTTCGCGCCTTTATACGATCTGGTAGGTCTTTCGACGGCACGATGGAGGCGACGGGCGCGGAATCGAAGTCTGCACTCACCCCCAGTGCATTCTTGGCGACGTATTTGAAGGAGAGGAGAACCCCCTCCTCGACGGGACCATAGAGAAAGGCCCCTGCCGCGTCAATACCCGTATCCCGCCAGGCGTTGTCCCCCATCGCTTTCACGAAGATTCGGGCTTCGACGGCCGGGTAGATCAGAGCGAAAGAACTCTCGACAAAGAGGGCCGTTGTGCCACTCGGCTGCTCGCGCCACACAGACCGTAAGGCGATACTGCCCGGGGGGACATGTGGAGGGGGAAGAGAGAGATCAATATGCGTGGTGCGGAGGAGGGACTGTAAGGGCTGAGTGTCGGAATCGGAGTATAGCGAAGGATGATATTCCTTGAGGACGAAGGATCGCGTTCCATCTGCGTGATCGGTGATTTGGTGAACTTCGAAGAGTTGAAAGACCCATCCGGGATCTCTGTGTGATACGGTGACTGCGTCGAATTTTGTAACTTCGAGCGCCGCGAGATGGGTTTTGAACCACGCTCTCTTGCGAAGATCGAAAATAGCCCGCGCGAAAGCACTTGTGACGCGAGCGGCTTGACTCGTCGTCATGTTCCCCAGATTGAGTTCCAGCGGACGTCCTCCTCCGGGCCGCCGGAACCTCACTTCGCGCGGACGCAATAAATCATCGTCAAGGTCGCGGTAGATCCCGACAAATTCTTCGGGGAGGTCTTCAGCGGGTATGGTGTCGAATTGAAAGGTTCCTTGTAGGATCACATCCCGCGTGAAGTGAAACAAGGGACGCGAGACATCGGCGGATCCATCTGAACGGGCTTCATACCATCGCGAGTCGAATTCGGCGGCGCGAGGGCGGCCGAAAATGGGGCGATACTTCCCATTGATCTCGACCACCTTGAAAAAGCAATGCTGTTCAAGTATGCCGAGAGCAGACACCGCATCGGTGGGTGTGGTCAGGGCCACGTTCATCTCGAACCGTTTGATCATCCGCGCGCCTTCGTCAATATCGTAGTCTATGACGATATCCCCGTACGCGGCGTTCGCTCTGGCGACCGTGTTGGGCATAGCGAACCCGTGAGCCCATCTGGCATCAAGGATTTGGATCTTCTCAGATGCCGAAGGGACATCTCGGACATTGGACCACCGATCACCGGCCTCGGGGATCTCCATGGCGGCGGCTGATTCTGTGACCCCGGCGATATAGGTCACGAGTGGATCCAGCCGGACGCGCCCGATGGCCGCAGTGGGTTGAGCCGGGGTCACCGCGACGGGGCCAGCCACAAGAGCCCCGTCGGCTCGCCACAGGGCGACGCGATGCGTCCCGCGACTCCCGGGGGCAAATACCCGCCCGAGTGCGGTAACAAAGATCGGCGAACTCACCCGGAACGCGAACCCAACCGTATAGAAAGGATCGGATTCTCCAGAAGATGGGCGATCGAAGACGGGGGGGAGTTCGAAGTGCCCTGTTCGGACAAAAGAATCTGGGATGAGTTCGTCGCACCACATCTGGAACTCCACCCAGGCCGGAAAGTCTATCTCATCATGATCAAATCCAAGCCCATAACGCTTATTCAGGAGAAAGTCCACGGTGCACCAGGCCGGTGACGTCGAATAGATTCGCGAGCCCCCGAAGAGAGCTGTGCCGCTGGCATCGTAATGTCGAACTTTCAGGCATTCGGCGATGACGCGGATATCGAGGGGGCTGGGTTGTGAGCCGCTGAGTTGATCTTCAGACAAAAGTTTTGCCCCCGCCGCGTCAACGATCTTGAGCACCAACATGGCCGTCGAGGAGAATCCGAGTCCCCCGACCTCGGCGGGGAAAAGAGGGCTGGCCGGTTGATTCCGTTCTCCGGGGAGGAAGTCGACGAAGACGTTCGGATGCCACGAAGCTGATCCATCTGAAGGCGGATCTCCAACGGTGAAGATGAGATTCCCATTCAGGTAAACCTTGAGGAGCCTATTCCACGGCCCCTCTCCCAACAATCCGACATAAAGGACCTCGTGGCCCTGTCCAATTCTGTCCTGCCGATAAACCTGCTTGGGGGCAACGACATGTTTGCCGTAAGCCACGACGATTGGGGCTCCGATCGCTCCGCTACCCATAGACCTTACTCACATCTTGCAGGACAACATCCCACCCCGTGCGTGCTCGCATGATCTGGACGATGGGATCGGGGGAAGGGGGAATCACCAACCATTCCCACGCTCCTTCGGGGAGAGGGCTCTCTCTGATCTCACTCCTCACTGCTGATTGAATGGGCATCCCCGCGAAATACCACTTACTTCGCTGGGGATCAAACATCCCCCGTGCCTGGCAATCTGTGAGACGCCCCGGGCATGATGAGAACCCCGGCACGCCTTCACTTCGATAAGGACATTGAGCCTCCGGGTCCGAAACCGGTCCATCATCGAAGAGTCCCATTGTCGCCCAGGGACACAACGCTTGCCCTTGGCGACGGGGGAAACGCGCGCTCGCTGGGTCGAGCCGTGATCGAACCTCGAACTCCGCCACCTGTCCCGAGAGTGTGATCAGACTCACCCGCCCCTTAATGAGGATCCATTTGAACTCCACCTCCGGAAACCACCAAAAGACTTCGGCGGGGGCGGACTCTAAGATGTTGGAATGGAAGAAGGCGCTCATCGCCTTATCGATATTTTGAACCTGCAGACGGATACGGTCCGCCGGGGCGCCCCCGAACGCCGCGTACTCGCCCGATTGAACAAGGAACGGGGCATATTCGTCCTGGCCAATCTTGATCTTCCTCGTAGCGAAATGAAAAACATCCGGTTGGATCATGAGATCAAGACATAACACACGCACCGGTATGCGCTTCCGCAGAATATCTTTCAATCCGTCTGGCAGAATCATCGGCATAATCAGGGCGCCGTGTACACAAATTCGAGAGCATCGATATTGACGACCGCGCCCGCTTGGTGGCGCACGCGGACGATGTTGACGTCAAGGGGAACCGAATAAAACTCGACGGCGGGGGCGTCGAACGTCGCCGGGAGAGGAAGGGCGTCGAAGATCACCTCTCCATTCAAAGAGATTTCGATCTCTCCCGCCCCCGCCGCCCAAAGGCGGAACCCATATCCTGGGTAGGTGAAGGAGAGGCTATTTCCGGGCGCCGTGCTTCTCACGACGTCGCTGGCTCTCCCGTTGACGATCCTCCCGCTTCCCGAAATGGGTGCCCAACTTCCGGAAAGTACAGCGTGATTTTCCTCCAAGACCGCCAGCGGGCTTGTGGGATACTCAAGCAACGCCTCCCCAATGGCTTCTTCAAGAACGATGGAGACATGTTCAAGCTCACGCATCTCGCCTTCAAAGGACAGGCCGCTGACAAGACGGACTGTGAACTTCCTCCCCAGCTCGAGATCGTCGAGCGTGAAGACTTCTTGAGAAGCACGCATACGGGCGAAAAACTCAAGGAGATGCTTGACTTCAGCCCACGTCCGGCCGAGGAACGAGATCTCCCACCGCATCCTGGGCGCCTGCACGAGCTCGACGAGTTTATGCCCACTCTCGGATGCGAATTCCCGCGTCCCGGCGATCAGATCCCGCCGAACTGGGAAGTTCGCTTCTGAGATTGAGAAAACATCCGTGATCGCCATCTCAAAAACCTCTGACAGTGATCGCCCGCACTGCGCGAACCGTGCGAAGCGGGATATTGAGCTTGGCAGCGATTTCTTCGAGCGCCTCAGGGCCGATGATCAAAAAGAAATTATTCACCTCGCGTCGCGTCCCTCCGCCACCCCCTGTCAAGAGCGAAGGCGGCGGAGATGCCGGTGCCGTGAGGGCCGGGGCTCCCACCGGAATTGCCGGAGTCACCGAGGTCACCACGCCCATTTCAGCAGGGAAGTCTGGGAGGAGTGGGGAGATTTCGACCCCTCCCCCGCTCTCTACGATTTGTCCCTGGCTCGATACGGTTGCCGAGCTCGCTGAAAGAATTTGTGCGAGAGCTATGAGTCCAGCCGTCTCCCCAGCCACTCCAGGCCCGGCAAAGAATCCGACAAGGATTGGGAGTAAAGGCAAGAGCCGTTCGATCACACCAGGCGGATTTTGAAGTCGTTGTCCGCTAGCGCGCGCGGCCAACTCGGGTGCGAAGAATCCCGCCAGGATGCCAAACGGTTGGAGTGCGCGAGGAAGGAGCGGCGTCACCAGCAGAGCAAGTTGCTGAATTGTCGCGGGTTCGAGCTGCCGTCCGGCGATGCCCGTGACGATTTGAGTCGCAAGCGGCGCGATCGCTTGAACGAGAGTTTGTTGTTGCGCTTCGGGGAGCTGACGAAAAGCGGGGAGGAGGCCCAGCAGTGGGGGGAGAAGCGGCTGAAGGATGGGCTGAACGAAGCGCGGGTCCTTGAGCAGCTCGGTGAGTGACTTCCGCTCGATAAGTGCAGGAACAATCACTTGCAGGAGAGCCTTCTGCGCCGGCGGAAGGGGAAGGCCGCCGATCACCCCGAGCAAGACGCGGATGAGAAAGTCCCTGTCCCCGAGGAGTTCCCCCAGATTTCTTCCCGCGAGGAGATCGGGGAGCGCGGCGGCGAGCCCGCCGGCGACGGCTCCGCGCAGTGGAGGTGGTAAGAAGCTCAAAACAGGTTGCAGAACTCCTTGAAGGAGAGCTGGAGTTGAGAGGACATTTTGGACAATACGAAGCAGGTCGGCGAACGTCTGGGCACTACTGAGAGCCGATCTGATCTGGGAACGGGTCGGTTCGGGAATCCGAGAAAGGAATGGATCAAGAGCTGAGAGGATGAAGGCTCTCAGCTCCGGTGGGATGGTCCCCCCCTGCTGAATCCCTTGAAAGATTCGGAGAAGAAGAGCGAGTTCCTCGGCCGTCAATCCTGCCTGCCCAAGTTGCAGCGCGTACAGGAGAAAAAGGATGAGCTCCGGAGAAAGCCCCCCTCTGATGAGTCCTCCTCCTTGCAGCGACTGAAGCATGCCGCGAGCCGCGACAATCCGCGCCGGGTCTGAAGTGTCTGTCGAGAGTAACCTCATCCCACCTGTAAGCTTTTCGGCCGTCCGTCTGTTGATGACGAACCCTCCCTCTTCAACAACGGCCAAGACCTCATCTCTTCCCCGCGAGCGCCCTGGGACGACCATCCCCCCGGAGAGAAGAGCGGGAAGAAGAGAAGGGCGCAATGTATCCGAAGAGTTCAGGAGATCCAGAGCGGATGCCCCTACAGCGTCCACAATCCGTGAGGGGACATAGATCTCTCCGGGTTCCAGCAGCGCGAAGCTGATCCTTCCACCGCGATGGAATTCTGGGATGAGGAATTCCCGGATTCGGCGACGCTGGAGCTGTCGTTCGGCCTCCGCTCGGAGCCAGGCAAGGTGCGCCTCAAAGAAGGGCCGTTGGGATTCGATCGAACGTCGGATGACCGTTCGATCCTTCAGTTGCTGATGGAGGAATTGCACCCACTGGTTCCAAAGCTGCTCGGCCTGCTGGAGGGCGACGTGGCCGTCGGTTTGATCCGTCTGAACCTCGGCGATCAATTCCCGAAGCTTTTGAAAGAGCTCCTCCACGCTCGCCGAAGCGAGGCGCTTTTCCCTCCCGCGACGGGCGATTCGACCAAAGAGGATCCCTAGCGGCAGGAGCGCGGCGCCGACGATCGCGGCAAATGGATTGGAGAGAAGCGCCGTGGCTATACCACTAAAGATTCCGACTCCCCCGGCAGCGCCCGCTGTCGCTCCCGCGAAGATGAGCGATCCGAGAATCCCCCCGCCTAGCCCCGCAAGGAGCCGACCTAACGTGCTCCCCCCTCCGAGCATCGAGCCCAAGCCGCCGCCGATGACCCCCCCGATATTGAATCCTCCGGGAAAGAGTATCCGAGAGAGCACATCGAGCCCAGGAATCTGCATTCCCCCGAGCGGCCCAGAAGGGATCGGAGGAATCCCAGGAAATCCGCCGAGCACTACCCCCCCAGGCAGCAGCCCCGGCGGTGCGGGGGCCGAGAGTCTCTCGATTCGAGCGGCAATGAACTCCAATGCCGATACGATTCGATCGAGGGAGTTGGAGAGAATCCGCTGAAGGTTTTGAACGGCTTCATGGATCTCTCTCAACGTCGCGAGGATCCTTTCGGTCAGCGACTCCAACTCGCGGAGAGCCCCTAGGCTTTGCGTTTCCACGTTCAGGATCTGCTTCGCACTCCCAGAAATGGGAAGATCGGGGCGCTCCCCGGGGACAAAGGAGCGCCCCAGGGCGGGAGGCACAAAAGGAGGGGTGGTTGGGGGAACGGTTCCTCCCAAGAGAACTCCGATCAGCCCCCCGAGGCCGACTGGTTGCCCGGCCTGTGGCCGAGGACCGAAAAGAAGATCAGCTAAGGCCGAAGCCAGGCGCCGCTTGAATTCGTCCGCCAGCGAAGCCCACAGAGTTCTCAGGAAATCTCCAAAACTCCGCGCGCGCACAACAGCTTCTTCGAACATCTGCCGCAGCTCTCCGCGCGTGAGCCCGAACAGGAGACGCGTCTTCTCGTAGACGATCTGCGCCTGGCGCACCTGCTCCTCCGCCATCTGGCGTGCCGTCCTGAGACGGACCGCCGCGATCTGCTCCTCGGCGGCCGCGACCATCTCGGCGATCTCGATCTCAGAGAGCCCGGCGCGCCGGGCGGCCTCGACGCGCTCCTCGAGCTGACGCCTGATCCGGGCGATCTCCTGTTCCCCAAGAAGACGGATTCTCTCCAGGGCGGCCTCGCTGACTCGAACATGAACCCCGGCCTCCTGAGCCGCTTTCGCCGCCTCATCCATGGCCTCCAGAAGGGCGATCCGCGCCTGCAGCCGCGACTCTTCGATTTCGTCTCGCACGCGTTTTTGCGCTTCGGCCTGACGCCTGAGGGCCTCTTCGATTTCCCGCGCGCCCTGAACGTGTGTTCGAGTCAGTTCGACGACGAGATCGATCTGTTCCCTTGTCAGTCGTGAGGTCTCCAAAAGATGAGCCAACCGCACCCGATCCGATGAGAGAGCCGCGTCAGCGAGAGCTTCAAGCGCGCGCCGCTCCTCCTCCGTCACAGCCGTTGACAACAGGCGCTGACGCAGCAGGACCTCCTGGAGCGTCTGCGTCTTCAAGAGGATGACGAGCCTCTCTTTCTCCCCCTCGACATTCCGCGACTGAAGCTCGGCGAGCTCGATCTGAAGCCAAGCGAGACGGACCGCGTGTTGCCGCTGCCCCTCCGTCATCTCGGCCAATTCCTTCATGCGAGCCAACAGCCTCGACTGTTCGGCCTCCGTCAGCTTGATGAAGGACGACCAATCAAGCGCTTCCCCCAACCGCCGCGCGAGTGAGGAGGCCTCGCGAAAGCTGTGAAGCAGCTTGAGTGTTCTCTCGAGGTCCTCCGTGTCCGTCCGAATCGGGATGTCGACCCCCAAGCGCCGTGAAAGCGCGGCGATTTCGACAAGCAGACGACGCGTTTGCTCTAATTCGGCCCGCTCGATCTCAACGCGCAGAACAGGGGTGAGTCGTCCACTCTGTAAAGCGGCGATCTCTCGCCGAAGCCGCTCCATCTCTTTCACCTGTTGGCGCGTTTGCTCACTGTCTCGCTCTCGTGCGCGCTGAAGTTCATCGAGTTCTCTTCTTCGCTGTTGGACGAGACTCAACTCGCGGAGAAGAGCCCGCGCCCTCTCCTCATCCCCACGAGCGAGCGCCTCGCGCGCGGCCTGCTGAAGGGATAACGCCTGCCGCTCAAGGCTTTGTCGCTTGAACAAAAGAGCCGTCTCTCGGTCGGCGAGTGCGGCGAGCCGTTCGAACGTGCGAACTTGATCCTCCAGCCTTAGCCTTTCCGTCTTCCGAGCTCTTTCCGCAGCTTTCTCCGCTCTCGCCAAGAGATTCGAGAAATCCTCGATCACGCGGGCCGCGCCTCGCAGCGGATTGATAAGAAAGGTAATAATTTCCCCAGAGAGGGCGAACTTCATCAGCTCCGTACGCGCGAATTGAATCGCCAAGCTGATTCCCGAGAACCGCGCCGCCACAGCCTCCTCAAAGAGTTTCATCTCGTGAGCGAGAAGCTCGAGAGCCTGAGCGCGCTGGACGAATTCATCAAAATTAATGCCGAGGGCTTCGATTTCCGCGCGGACTCGACTCCTACTCTGTCCGAGCTCATCGAGCGCCGCGATCAAAACGCGCGCCTGTCGCGCCCCGAAGAGCTCGGCCAGTGTGCCGAGGAGCCTTTGCTTATCCGCCGCCTGCGATATCGCCGCCGCGAGTTGATCGAGCGCCTCTCCGACATCTCCGGAGGAAACTCCTATTTCAAGCAACCGTTGCTTCAGGACTATCGCCGACTCGTCCGTTGACTCCAATATCTCCGCCAATCGCGCTACAACAGGCAGGAGACGCTCAACCGACACTCCAGAGAGAGTCGCCGCGTGTTGAAGGAGTTGAAGTTGTCCCGCTGAAAGACCGAGCGCACGCGCCATGTCTGACGCGGCATCCACCTGGTCGAGGAATTGTCTGCCCAATTCCTCAAGACGGGAGAAGGCCAAAATGGCCGCCGATCCGATCGCCAGAAGCCCTCCTCGGAGGAGACCGAGCCCCCCGAGCAGGTCGCGGACGCTTCTCCCTCCTTCGAGAAGACGCTGAGACAGAGAACGAAAAATCCCTTCGCCCTTCGCCCCCTCTGAGCTCAGTTGGCTCAGTTGTTGCGAGAGCGCCCGCGTCTCCTCTTTGATCATCCTCGAGTCCCGCACGAGCCCGCGCTCAATCTGACGAAGTTCCGTGAGCCTCTGCTGAAGGTTCGAGACGACCGAACTCTTCCTTCCGAACTCCTGCCGTGCTTCCGACACTCTAGCCTCGACGTCCCGGATCTCCTCACGCACGGCGCGAAGCTCCCGCTCAAAGAGCTGAAGCTGCCGTTGATTTTCGGCGATCGCGGCCTCCAACTCGGCGGCGCGTCGGGCAGGCGCGGAGAGGGCCGTGCCGGTCGCGGCCGCTTCGGACCGCATCCGATCGAATGCCGATGCCGATTGCTGACCGACCCGACTGACGGACGAGCCGAGGGAGTCCAAGGCATTTCGCATACGCCCGACAGCCGCTTCGGCCTCAGACGTCACGACTTCGATGATGATCTTGACTCCCTGCTCAGGCATCAACGATCCGCCTCTTGTACGAGCCGGTCGAGAAGAGCCCGTTCCCGCACCTGCCGCTCCCTCTCGACCATGAACATCCTCTCGGCCTCACGAATCCCCATGAGGATCCCGAGTGTCCGGACATCCACGTCCGCAAATGAGAGTCCCGCCTCTCGCATCTGCCACAGCCCGAGAATCATCGCGACGTCTTGTTTCTCCCATCGCCCCATCTCTCGCCCTTTCAGAAATTCGATGAAGACGTCGCGGGCTCTGGAAAATTTGTCTCGATGTCCTCTCTGACCAACCGGAAGAGCCCATCCACGGCGACTTTGGCGTGAAGCGCATCGAGATGCTGTCGCCAATCCGGCAGGGTCATGATGTCCTGCCCGCGGACCGTGTACCCCTCGACGGCGATCACAAGATCCCGAGCGAGGGCCGCGAGTCTCTTGAGCGTGAGCTCGCGCCTCAAGGCCACCCGGTTCCCCTGAGCGACCGTTCGCCAGACCTGGCTTCGACGGTCGTACTCCCGAAGCTGAGCGGACGAAATTTCGGGGAACGCCCAAAACGTCGTATGCATCATCATTCCAAGCGGAGCCTGGAGCTTGATGATGTACCTGACAGTTGCGGGGAGCCTTCGGATCAACGCATCGGACTCCTCTTGAGAGAGCTCACAGGAAGCGACTTGAGAGAAGAGCCGAACGGCACGGCGTTTCTCAAGTGGCGGGACTCGCCGCCTGGCTTCGTCCCCCTCGAAATTCTCTCCGTCCCGTTCGCATCGAATGACGATTCGATCGTAGATGGCCTCACAGGCTTCGATCTCATGATCGTGAATCAAGATCTCATCCGAACGCACGATCTCGCGTGGAAGGAAGAGTTCGTCGTAGATGAACCAGTCATCGTCTGTCGGACGGCGGACGATATGAGTGAAGGCTCCGACGACGCCGGGACGGCGTGGTGGAGAGATGCGAATCTCATCGGGCTGAAGTTCGTAAGGCATAAAATCCTCCATTTGGGACAGCGCGTCAGCGCGAGAGGGCGACGCGAGGAGAGGGAGGGGACGTCTCCCCTCACGCGGTGACGCGCGTGGATCAGCTGAAGAGAAAGTCCTTGTCGAAGTTGAAAGAAACCGAAACGGGGGCCGCACCCGCTTTCAAGAGACTCATCCCTACCCCAATGGCCACGATGTCGCCAACGGTCTCGAATGTGCGCGACGCGAATTTCACCTTCGGAGCATTCAGCGAGAATTCGTAGTCCGCTGCCGGGCTCGCTCCCGATATGGAGCCCCCCTTGAATGTGGCGCTCAATGAGCCAGCTGATTGATCGCGGATTTTCGAGATCTCCTCCGTCCCCTCATAGAGCGCGACGAACGATGCCGTCACGCGGCGATTCGCGAAGATCATTCGACTCGGCTTCGCCCCGGATTCGATCTGCCCTGTCGTCCGAAATCCCCCGCCGATCACATACTGTACATCGCGTGGAATCTCCTGCTCGAAGACAAGCTCGAAGGACCTGAGTCGGCGACTGGCGATCTCGTTGATCCCGAGCACGGTGAAGACGGTATTGTCCGCATGGGCATACACGTAGTTGACCGTGGCTTCGGACGCCGGCATTGTCTGAGCGCTTCCGTCCACATTATCGAGCGCGACGATATTCACCTCGGCCGTGACGCGATCGAGCTCCGGGACGGCGATCCGAACCCGCTGAACAGCACAGGAGATGAGGCGCCGCTTCTCGATCCCGTCATCAATGAGAACCTCGAAAAGGTTTGGAGTGCGTCCTCCCGTCGAGGGATTGATGAATGAAGGGGATGACGTGCGATGCGTTGCCGGCGTCCCAACAGAAGCATTGTTCACGATCCCCATGAATCTGTTGATGAAATAGGCCAGTCCCTCGACGTGTCCCTCGAAGGTGAGCGTGAGCTCATGGGTCCACCTCAGGGCACGCGACTCCGTTGGGAATTCATCCCCAGCTCCGATCCGCCCCGCATTATCTCTGGATTCCAATTGATCGAGATTGAGCCTGACGTCGGTGAGGGGCAGGCGAATCCACGTCGGCGTGGTGATGGGCTGAAGGGGCGCTGACTCGGATTGTTGCGAAACGGCGAGCTTCAGGTCCTGTCGAGCCACCAGCGGCATAGTTTACCTCCTCTTCTTACTGCCGGACTCCTCCTCATCGAGGACGAGTTCGAAATACGGGAGATCGATGAGCTCATGCGCAAGGGCGGGATCGAGATCCGCCGCACCGACGAAGACGTCGAATCCTTCAGGGGCTTCTCGGGCACCCTCCTCGTCACGAGCGAAGAAGAGCTTTCGTCGTGGAGTCGAATACACAACGCTCGAATAGGGTGACTTGAGTCGAACCCTCATCTACTTCCTCACAGCTACGGCGAGGACCCGCGATCGGTCGCGAGACATCAGCACCCTCACGCGATCCTCGAAGAAGGAGATCGTCACCTGGCCGTCTACGGTCGCCCCCACGACCACACCAGGGAGATGAGAGAGCTTCCTCGCCAGCTGGAGTCCGAATTCCTCGCTCGGCCAGGCGACGACCATCTGCACGATCTCTCGATCATCGTATTCGACGGCGAACGCCTCCAAATGAGCGAAGTCTCGATGCCATCTCCCCCGCGCTCGACCGACGAGCCGTTCGAACTCCGAGCGCGTCGTGCGCCCGAGGTGCACGCGGTTGAACTTCGGCCCGAGGACCTCACCGAGAAGCGAGTCCCTCCGCGTCTCACAGCCCCACACGAGACTCGCCATGAGAATGGCCACAAGACTTCTCACCTCTTCATCCTCTTCAGAAGATCAACCGTCGGCTCTCGACGAGCGTTGACGGCCACCTCGATCAGCAGATTAGCGATCTCATTGGTCAACTCGAGACCGAGCGCCGCCGCCTCCTTCTTCAGCTTCTCTCTGGCGCGGGCTTGCTTCTGCCCTCCCGAAAGAGAAGGGTTCGCCTCGAGATCGGCGACGATCTGCACGACGAGGGGGAGCAGTTGCACGAGCGCCCGCTTCCCTATGCGTACCCCGATGAGCTTGAGAAAAGAGAGAAACGTTTTCATCGTCGCTTCACGACCGCACGGCTCACGGTGTATCCCATGGCCGTGAGGGCCATGGCGAGCATGCCGATCGCGTTGGCGATCGGCCCCGTCGTCGGCAGGATATCGGCCGCGAGCAAAAAGCTCAACGCCGTCGCGATGAGCGAGAGCCAGAACTCCGTCGTCTTATATCCCGGCTTCATCGTTCCCTCCTTAGAAGATGATGGCCGCCCAAAACTGCCCGGCGAGGACCTTGAGGACCTCGAAGACGACAAGGGGAAGGGTATTCGGCAGCTTCGCGATCGTCAGCACAAGGATAGCGACCAGCCCCGGAGGCGGGGTCGCCACCCCGAAAGCCAGCCCGGCGCCGAGGAACATCGCCATCGGCCGGGTTCGGCTGCCAAAACCCTTGCAATTCGCGCACAATTCGCGCAATTTTGATCGAATTCTTGCTCGAATGGTTTTCCTGCTTCCTACCTCCATTTCGCGCCTCCTAGGGCGAAATTTGACGGTTTCTCATTTCATCGTAGAATTGACGACCTCACGGACGTCGAAATTTGGACACGTCTTTCCCTGCGCGCGGGCCGAGGGAAACTCCCTGTGCCCGCGAACCTCCAGCGGGCCTAAGGCCCACCTCAGAGTCCTGATGAGCTTGCGAAGACTCGCGAACTGGGCCTCAGCGAAGTCCGTCTTGCCGATGAGACATATCCCGATCGTCGGCGTGTTTGCGCCCTGGACGTGGGCCCCGACAAACTCCAGCGGGCGCCCCACTTCGATCTCTCCGTCCCGCCGAATCACGAAATGATACCCAATATCCTCCCATCCTTTCTCAATATGAAACCGACGAATCGTACGAACATCCCCCGACTCTGTATCCGAGCAATGCACGACGATCGTCGTGATCTCCCCCGGTTTTCGTTCGATCATCGTCGTCTCACATCGAGAAACAGCATGTAGACGAGGATGGGAAGATCGACAGCGACGATCTCGATCCCATCGTAGAAGATCGAGATCCGCGTCCCATCCACCACTTCCACTCTGGCATTGAAGGCTGCGCGCAGACCTTCCAGGATTGTCGCCGCCCCGGCCTGTCCTCTGGCCACCCCGGACCACTCCTGAACGGCGACGACCAACGCGTACTCCAGACGCTCGGTTCGGACGACACCCGTTGCCGCGCGGACTTCGGGGTCCGCCCGCCGGAATTGAACGAGCACGAGAGGAAGGGCCGAGAGTGCGGACTCAACGCCTTCCAGGCTCGAGCCGCCGTAAAATCCCGTCGCTCGGATGCCGAGGCTCGGAGCGAGCCCGTCAACGATCTCCTTGATCCTCTCGGCAATGCGCGCATACACCCATCACTCTCCGTTTACAGTCCGAAAAGATCCCTATCGTTGAAGACGGCCGTCCGCGTCTCCGTCCGCACATCCGCCGCAATCCCCTGGCCGATACTCTCCTTGACGCCGGCCTCCTCGCGTTTTCGGCGTAAGAACTCAACGGCATCTTCATAGGCCGCCCGTCGCGGAGCGTACGGACCCTCCGCATTGAGGGCCCTTCTGGAGATCAGCCTGTACGCGGCGATGTCGACACACAGCTGACGCAAGCGAGACGGGGACAAAAGATCCGCGGCTCGATTAGCGAGCTCCTCATCGATTTCAGAGCTCGCATCATCGAGCGCGCGCTGAATGACGGCGAGCGCCGCGGCGTCGAGCGTTCCCGCCCCGGCATCATCAGCGAGCTGAATGAGATCTCGCTCGCTCAGAACGGCCTTCAGATCATCAAGAGTCGCGTACGCCACTGTCTTCTCCGCTTGAGACCGGAGTGATGAGCTCCCGTGAAAGGAGATCCTGTGGATCGGCCCCCACACTCCGGATCTCCGATTCAGAGATCCGTTGTCCTGCCTTCCACAGGGCAGGACCAAGGTTGTCAACTAACACCATGAAGAACGACTCGTCCTTCCTCTTCTTCATATTCTTCATACGTTCATCACAACGACGGACCGAGGATAGAGGAGACGAGGTCCCCCCTTGAACCCCGCCCCGACCAGGATCGTGGGATTCGTCGAGTCTTCACGAGGGGGGATGACCCTCTGCCAAATCCCCGGCTGGGGCTCGCCGGCCTGCAATTTGTAGGCAGTGCGCGTCAGAAGGAAATCGCCGACCTGTTGCCCAGTTGGTCTCCGCCCCACGACGATGACTGTATTGTCTGGGATGAAGGGGATGAAGTTCCCCGCGTCATCGTAATATCCCTCGTCGTATTGGATCACTTCCGGGAGTCCGCGCAACGCCATGACGCGATTCACCTCCGTCAATCCAATCGTCGCCGTCGTCTGAAGGTTCATCAGCCCGCGGATGTCGGCGGTGTTCCCATTTTCGAGAAGGGAATTGATGACCTTTCGATTCGCATAGGCTCGCGCGCCCGAAAGGGAAGCCCCCGTCCCCCTCATCAGGAGGGCAACCGCGTCGAAGTCTCGTAGGGGCGTGGCGTTCGCTCGGTCGGCCCACGAGGTCGCGGCCGTGTAGGTCTGAACAGGAAAGGTCTCCGTGACGACCACTCCGTTCTCGTTGAAAGAGATCTGCCCAAGAAGCGCCTGCCAAATGAGAAATTCGATGCGGAGGTGGACCTTATTGAGCTGCCGCGTCAGCTCCCGCGTCACCAATTCCGAGACATCCACGACCTCTCCGAGTGTTCCCAAACGGCGCGCCGATTCGATCTCGCTCCGTGGAATTCTGGCGAACTGACCGAACTCAAGGGGAGTGTATTCCTTCGTCGTCACACCAAGTCGTTCATCGAATGCCGGATCCGCATCCGGAGCCACCGGGCGCGTCATCCCCCGGTCGTTATCCAAGATGTCCCATCTCACTCGATCCGTATTTCGTTCCACGAGGGGAAGAATTTGGTGTCCGAGCATCTGCTCCTGAGCGACTCCGGCATATTCCTGCACGACGAAATCGAGCTCGACGGCTGTAGGAAATCTCCAATTGATCGGCATAGGTCCTCCTCAGAACTTCAAGATTCCTCCTGGCAATGTGGTTGCTCCGAGGTCCGCCTCCCCGGCAGCGTCTAACCCTACGAGTTTTGTCTTCCTCAAGTACCCTCCCACAATCAACCCAGCCGAGACATCTGTGGTGGACGCATCGACGTCATGGGCGAGGAATCCGATGCACGTCTGACGCCCATCCGTTGCCGCATTGTCATAGGCGCCCGCCTTTCCGGAGGCCGTAATGATCCCCATCGCGCGCCCGGCCGGGAGGCTTCCCTGCCCGGCGGCAACCGTGACGGGGATGACCACCACAAGGTCAGCGCGAAGAGCGACCAATTCGTTCGGCACGAACTGCCCGACATCGCGAGTCGGCATACCTCACCTCCTCAAGCTGATCCTTTCACGTTGAGATTCATCCACTGCCTCAGTTGCTTCTTTCTCTCCTCGCTCAACTGAGTGCTGTGCTGATTGAGGACGTCTTCGTGTACGAATTCTGCAAACCTGATGACAGTGGGAAACTGCTTGAGCAATTGCATGAAGAGATCAAGCTGTGAAACTTTCTCTACGCGTTTCGTTTGCCCCTCTTGGAATGTCACCTCGACGGGGGTCTCCGAAAGCGACTCCATGAAATCAATTAACCCCGAACGGCGCAAGGCGGGAGGAATTCTCCCCTCCCGTTCGAGCTCCTCCACGAAGGCCTCTATCGTCCGACGGCGGGCTTCGCGACGGAGGCGCTCGGCTTCTTTTTGCGCTCGTTCCGTCTCTTCCCGAAGGGCCTTCAGTTGCTCGGTGAATGTGTTCTCGATCTGAGTGATCTGCTTCGACAAATCTTCGCGCTCGCTCGCGAAGATCTCCCGAAGTCGCGCGACGATCCGTTCTGTGAATTCCCTCACGTCCATATTCGTCTCCTCTTGTTGGAATGCCTCGAAGGCGGCTTCGAACTCATCCAGCGCTTCTCGAACCTCATCCGAATCGTTCCCATCAAGAACGGCCTCGACAAGGGCGAGGAGGGCTTCTAAAAGGGTGACGTATCCATCGTCTTCGGACGCGCGGAGGGGTCGCCTGAGCCCAGCGGCCGCCAGGGCTTGAAATCGCCTCTTCGTATATTTTCTGCGCCCGATCCACGCCGCGAGCGCTTCTGGATCCTCGGCCCCACGAGCTCTGAGCTGGGCGACGAGACGACGGAATCGTTCTCCCGTTCCGAGAGGGGGCTCCCGATCCTCGAAGACAGGATCGGTATGGGGGATTTCGGTGAATTCCAAAGGAGCTTGTCCCTTCCAGGCGGGGTGCTCCTCACCAAGCACAGCGACATGATCCAGGGCGAAAGACCCATCCGGGAGCTGACGGAACCCGGGAGAGAGGTGCGCATAGCGCCCTGCGCGAACATCCTCGATGAGATCCGGCGTCGGAGCCAGAAGCGCTTCGAGCTTATCCCCGTTGAGACGAAGATCGAGCACCCAACCCGCCGCAGGAGCGCCGGGCGCAGGATGGTGGCCCCGGCGGAGCATCGGCCGCAACACCCCGGCATGAAAATTGCGCACGACCTGCTCCAGGACCTCGCGGGAGACTTCACGCCCGTCGTACGACCCCGTCTCAAGAATCGTCCGCCAGACGGCTAACATCATAGCTATTGTACAGCTCAATTCGATGAAGAATGTTCAGAGTGCACATCGTGCAACATTTTTCGGGGGTTGGCGGATAAGATCGTGTGGCTTTTGTGAGCTGGTGATGTATATTGAGAGCGAACATCACCTATGCTTGAGGAGGAGATGAGATGGCGATCATGAAGAGAGAACTCCTCAGCGTGCACGAGGTCGCACAGAAGCTCGGGGTATCCCGGTGGACGGTTTATCGGTGGAGGAATAGCTTCCCAGAGCTCTTCATCGTCCTCCCCCCTGGGGAAGGGAAGAAAAGGCCGATTCTGCGCATTCGCGCGACAGATCTCGAGAAATTCCTCGAAGAGCGTCGCTTATGTACGAACGATTGATCGAAGTCCTCGGAGTCGGTGGATCGTTGCTTGTCCTCTTCGCCTATGGGCTGTATCTGCTCGAAAAGAAGCGAGTCGAGCTCACTTGGCAGCATGAGAACAATCGGTTCGACCGGCTTTCTCAGACGATCGAGAAGGCTTTCGAAGCGCAGATGCAACTCTACAAAGAGTTGACCACCGAGGTGAGGGTGATGAATCAAACTCAGTACGCGCTCACGGAGAAACTCGTCGAGGCCCACGCCATGCTGGTCGAAACTCAAAAGATGATCGGACAACTCGCTCAAGGGCTGGCCGAGCTGACGCACTTGACGAAAGAGGAACTCTCTCAGCTCTCCATGCTCACACGGGAGAGAGAACATTGATGGAGGACCACATGGGCCAACTCGACAGGACGCTCAGAGGACTCCTTCTCGACACGTTGATGATGCTCGGAGGGGAATCGAACCACCTCATCCTCCTCGCGGCCCTCCGAGAGCGAGGAGCCCTCATCAACCGAGCCCGACTCCATCTGCTCGCGGCATGGCTCGAGGCGGCCGGATACCTCGTCATCCGCCGGATCAATCCCCCGGGGTTGAACGTTGAGGTCATCGTCTATCAGCTCACACCAAAAGGCATAGACTTTGTCCGCGGATTGATCGAGGACCCTGATGTCGAGAGGATCGGATGAGATTCCGGCGCTCGCGATACGACGAACTCTCCCCACGCGCGCGGCACATCATTGATACCGCGCTCGAAGATGGACTCCCTGAGGCGGACATCGTTGCGCTCGTGAAAGAACAAACGGGGGAAACAATCTCAAAAAGTGCCCTCAACCGATACAAACTCAACCGCTGGCAGGTTATTCGCGAGCGAATTCGCGAACAGCAGCAACGCGCCCGGATCATTGCGGAAGCGTTGCGCGCCCACCCCACGGATGATCTCATCGCCGCCATCGAGCAGTATCTTCAAGCGGCCTTCCTGTACGAACTACAAGAGGGAAAGCTTGACGCGGCGGCAAAAGGGAACATCCTGGCTCGTCTGGCCGACGTGCGCCTGAAGCGCGAAAAACTCGATCTCGCAAGACTCAAGCAGGACATAGAGCGCGAGCGACTGGAACTCGAGCGCGAGAAAATCGAGCTTCAACGGCGGCGGGAAATGCTACCGGGGGCCCAAAAGACATGGGAACTCATTCTCGCCTACTTTGCCGATCATTCCCCGGATATTCTCGATGCCTTGCGCGTGCACTCCGAAGCGATCGCGACCATGCTCGAAAAATATTTCGCCGGACATGAGAAAGCGGACCTCCCTGGCTGAGATCTTCCGCACGGAAGCGGAGCGCTATGGCGCCCGATCGCCTGAAGCGCGCGAGCGGCGGGCTCGGGCATGGGACGACTTCGCCTTCTTCTGCCGAACGTATCTCCCGCACTATTTCACCCTCCCACTCGCTCCCTTCCAGCTCCACATCATCGAGGGCCTGCTGAAGGAACCCCGCCTGGCCATCGCCGCGCCCAGAGAGAGCGGCAAGAGCGTCCTCACCGGGATCGCTTTCCCGTTGTGGAGCATGCTCACGGGGCGCGTTCGGTTTCAGATCGATATCGGGGCATCTCTCGATCATTCTCGGAGTAATGTCCTCGCCATTCGCGAGGAGCTGGAATCAAACGAGCTCATCATCCGCGACTTCGGCCCCCAAAAACCGGAACTCACGGAAGGGAGCAAACCGTGGACGCAGACGATGCTCGTCACCCGAGGGCGCGCGGCCATCATGGCTCGCGGAGCGGGAAGCTCCATACGTGGGCTGAGATTCAGAGAGTTCCGTCCCGATCTCGTGCGTCTGGATGACGTCGAGGATGATGAGTCCGTACGATCGGAAGAGCAACGCGAGAAGCTCTTCCGATGGTTCAAGCGGGTCGTCCTGTTCCTCGGGCGCCACTCGCGGATCTTTGTGATCGGGACGATCCTTCACTCAGACTCCCTTCTCGCCCGCCTCGTGCGCGGAGAGTTGGGATTCAAGAGCTTCAAGTTCAAAGCCCTCACCGATGAGGGAGAATCTCTTTGGCCCGAGATGATGCCGGTCGAACGACTTCTGGAATTGCGTCGTCAGGACCCGATTTCCTTCTCCTTCGAGATGCAGAACGAACCTGTTGATGAAGAGACGGCGCTCTTCCGGAGAGAATGGCTGAGGTTTTACTCGGATCTCCCCACACATGAGGAATGGGCTCTTGTCGTCGAATTCGTGGATCCTGCCCTCGGGGGAAGCCGGGGCGACTTCAGCGCGATCGTCCGTGTGGCTCGCCATCGTCGCACGGGACGGCTCTACGTGATCTCTCCGTTCATCGAGCGCATCACCCCGGAGCGGCTGATCGAAAAGCTCTTCGAGCGATATCTCTATCTCTCGCCGCGCCCGACGGTCATCGGATTCGAATCTGTCGGGTTTCAAAAGGTGATCAAGCAGTGGCTCGACGAGAAGAGCCGACAGCGCGGAGTCTATCTCCCGGTGCGCGATGTCGATCAGCGGGGCATCTCGAAGGAGGCTCGAATCTCTCGACTGAGCCCCCTTTTCGAGAATGGGACGATCCTTCTCCCGGAAAGAGGTGCCGAGCGGCTTATCGAACAGCTCCTGCCGTTCCCTCGTGGCGACCACGATGATGGTCCAGACGCGCTGGAGGGAGCCGTCTCTCTCATCGGGATGTTCAGAGAGGCGACGGCTGGGTTTCGCGCCGCGCGGAGCTTTTGGACGGCGGTGACTCGATTCTGAAGGAGGCAAAAGATGGCGGCTCATCCGGAACTTCTGCGCCCACTCATTACAGACAGTGACCTTTGGCGCGTGCAATGGCGGAACCTCTTCATCCTCGACGTCGAACCACCGGGGGTGACTTGGGAGTTGATGCTCACCAATCATATCGAGGCAATCCCACGTTATTACGAGCTGACTTTGAAGGATCAGATCGTTTTCGAGAAGTTTCAGACGCGAAAGCTCGCAGCTCTGAGCTTCAACTGGAGACTTGAGGGAGAGGATCAACGGATCCTCGACTTCTGCCGTTCCGTCCTCGAAAGTGATTCCTTCAACATTCGCGCTGTGCGAAGCGCTCTTCACGACGCCATTGGATATGGATTCACCGTGATCGAATTGTTGTGGGGGAGGAGAGATGGAATGTGGGTAATCGAGCGGGCGATCGAGCGTCCACCGACGCTCTTCGCCTTCAATCGTATCGGTTTCCCCCAAACCGGCGAGTTGGGCATTCTCCGTCCGGGGTCCATAGCCCCGGAACCCGTCCCCCCCTTCAAGTTCGTCGTGTATTCTTTCCAACCCGACGAGGGGGACCGGACGGGAACCCCGCTCTTTCGCGAAGTCTTTTGGCCGTGCTGGATCTCGCGCCAAGCCATCAAGTTGATGTTGAAGACGGCCGAGAAGGGGAACGGGACGGTCGCCGTCTCGTACTCTCTGCCAGGCTCAACGGTCGTCACGGACGAATATGGACGGCAAACCACCATAGCCGCTCAAGCTCAAGCGCTGGCCGAGGCGATCGCGAACTCGACTGCGGTATCACACGGAGATGTTTTCTCGGTCCAGCTGCTGGAGAGGGCACGGCAGGGAGATCCCACGGTCTTTCGTGACATCATCCAATGGGCGGAGCAGCGGATCTCCCTCGTCTTCACGGGAGAGACACTGACCTCCCGAGGCGGCGATCAAGGAAGCGGTTCTTACGCTCTCGGGCGAGTTCATTTCGAGATCTTTCTCCAGAAAGTCATCTCGGATTGTCGTGATGAAGAGCTCGTCATCTCACAACAGATCCTCTCCCCACTCGTCAAACTCAACTTCGGGGAATCGGCCCCCGTTCCCCGATACGTCGTTGAAATCCCTCTCCCGGAGCCCGAGCTTGCCCCCTGGCACGTTACCGAGGGACTGGTCACGATCAACGAAGCCCGCCGTCGCCTCGGCCTTCCGCCGATCCCGGGTGGGGATAGCTTCCTTCGCGCGTCGAATCTGAAAGACTTCGATGAAGAATGGTGGAACGTGAAACCCTAACGCCTCGTCGTGCGCTCTCCCTGATGGAGGCCGTCATTGAGGGCTACACAGCTCGGCTGGTGCGCTCCTACAGGCGACGGATTCGAGCCCTCTCGGAATGGCTCATCGAGGATCCCGAACGGGCCGACGTGCTCGCGATGAAGAGGGGATTTCTCACCCCCCTGGCGCGCGCTCTCTTCGATGCCCGTCGGGCCGCTTTCCTCTTCGCTCTCGATGTCACCTCTCGCGAATCCACTGGATCCCTCCTCTTTCAAGTTGAACCGATCTTCACGCTCCCTCCGGAAGAAGCCATTCGGTTTCTTCTGAGGAAGCGCGTCCTCTCAAGGGAAGAATTCGATCGGCTCAACGAAGTGGAACAGTTCTACACCTTCACCGTCGCCCGAGTGAGCGAAGAAAAACTTCTCGACGACATTCGGATGATCATCGTCAACCACCTTCATGCGGGATCCCCGCAGCGCGAGATCGAGCGAGCGCTCCGCTCCATCCTCCCGTCATTCACGCAAGCCCGAATTGAACTGATTGCCCGACAGAATATCCGCCAGGCCGCCCTGGCGGGAAGATTCGAGCAGATGTGGCGAAGTCGGGATGTTCGCCCCTTCGTCCAATGGAAGACCATGGAGGACGATCGTGTGCGTCCCGCCCACCGAGCCCTTCACAACCAGATCTGGCCGATCGAGAGCGTGCCGATCTGGCCTCCCGCCGGGTTCAATTGTCGCTGCTGGGTCATCCAGCTCTCAGAAGATCAAACCCGGGGGCAACAAATCATTCGTATCCCAGGAAGCTATCGCACGATAGATGGTCACACATTGAGAGTCGGAAGAGTCGAGGATATCTCAACATACTCGATCTCCGGAGAACCGCTTCGCTTTGATTTCGTCAACAGACCGGAAGCTCTTGCCGTCCGCACGGTTCGTCCTGACACCCCCCCTCCGCCGCCGCGAACCCTCGAAAGACTCGAAGAGGTCCTCGCCGATCAACAAGAACGCGTCCGCGTCTCCCACTCTCCTATCAGGCGATTCGTTTGGATCAGTCCCCATGAGCAGCCCGCTGTATGGGCCTGGTGGAATCCGCACACAAAAGAGATCCATCTCCAACCTTTCATTTCGCAGGTATTACAAAATGCTCTCGACAAACTCAGCCGGCGACAACCTCTTTCCCCCTCGGAGACGGAGGCCATCAAGACCGTCCTCCACGAGCTGTTGCATACCCGGGGGGATCAGGATTTCTCCGATTATCACCTCACGCGCCGCCAGTTTGAGATCGAAGTCGTGAACGAGCTCCATGCGCGTTTGCGACTGAGAGATTTCGTTAAAGATCTTGGATTCGATCCGTCGCTTCTGGATGCCTCCTTCCTCAAAAATGGGCACGCTTACGAGGGTTGGGTGAATCCCCTCATCGAAGCTCTCGAAGCCATTGGGATTGGACGCGTCGAGGCCCTCTCGTTCTTCGAACGCTTAAATCTTCATGAACCGACGCGAAGCTACTACCGTCAAATACTCGATCTCGTCTTCACGAAACTCCGTCCGACAGAGACCGAAAGGAGGCATCTCGAAGACCTCTTTGACCTTGGAGCGCGAACAGGAAAGCTCAGGGAATTCGCCGACGAGGTGAAGCGACTCGCGCGGGGGCGAACGCGCCTCAAGAGGTGGCGCCCAGATCGATGAAATCCACAAAGGACGACATAGCCCTCAGGACCTTCTCCCCTCGCGCCCTCTGCTGAAAGCCTTCGAACTCCTCCTTCGAGATGTTGGGCCACCGGTCGAGATACTCGAGCCAGAGGAGCGCGTCCTCAACGGACCCGAACTCCTCGATGAGCGAATCGGCGAGCCGGGGAACGAGCGGGCGAACGCTCTCGGGATCGAGGTCTTCGAGCCTCTCCACAATCTTTTTCATCAACTCCTCCCTCATGTCTCCTCCTCAACGAGGAACCTCTCCAACAACCGACGGATCTCAGCGAGATCGGCGTCCTGAATCACGATGAAGGGGCGAGCCGGAAGGTTCGCCCGACGCTGGTGGGCCCGAACCCGCACCGCTCGTCCGCGCGATCTTCGCACATGCTCGCGCACGGTGATCGTCTCCCTGAGCCCGAACTGGTGGGCCGCCGCGTAGACGACGTTCGTGCCGATCTCCAAGACGTTTGGCCTGGGAAGCCGATACGTGATCGAATCCCGCAATCTCCCCGTCTCGACGAGAATCTTCTTCGTGCGTTTTTTTCGGAGCGTCTTCGGGGAGAGAGGAACCCAGGGGGGACGTCCACCCACTTCGAAGTTCGTGATGAACGAGTCAATAAGCGTATTACCGATCGCGTGGAGCGCAGCCGTCGGGCTGTGAAGATTCTTCATGAGTTCCTGGAGAAGATTCTGCAGTCGATCCAATCCCTGAATGCTCATTCCTCCTCGGCCTCCGGCGCCTCAAGCTCGAACGCTCCCCCTTCCGCCACCTCGACATCCCATCCGAAAGGATAGTTGTCCTGTGGTATGGAGAACCTCACAACAACTTCTCCACACGATGGACAGGTGATTTCATAGAAAAAGGGGAGATCTGGCGGCATCTCAACTTCCCACGTCTGCCCGCACCGACACTTCAAAAATGCTCGCTGCATTTCTCCCCCTCCTTTACAACCACGATCTCTTGGTTTTTGCGAATTTTCCAACACCCATGCACAGACGCGGCGAACCGCGCCACGACACCTTTCATCTCAATTCCCACCTTCCTTGCGCTCAAATGTACAGCCCTCTCTTCGCCCTCTAAGACCATCCAACGTGCCCTACGGCCGCCAGTCACGACGACACGACTCAGGGGATACTCGGCGTCAGGAAGGACAATGAAGGCATGGTCCCTCCAGTACCGCCCACAATAGCAATACCCCAGGATTATAGGATTCCCGCATGAGAATCGCGCCTCGATTTCTGAGCGACAAAACCGACAACAACACAACACGCCGAGATCAATCATCTTCCCCCTCCTTTCAGTGCATCGACGATCATCTTGATGATGCCGATGATCCCGATGATCACTATCGCGCCTATGAAGATGAGGGCGATGGTCGCCAATAACTTCGCCCCCCATTTCGTTGACCCGATGGCGATAATCGCGAGGAGGAAGAAAAAGACCGCGACGCATCCCAGTGGATCGGGGAACTCGTACCGACCATCGAGCCCCCCCGCGCTATTGCCCCGTTCGTTCCTGTACCTCATAGCTTCGAATCCTCCGTTTCACTTCAGGGATCTCCCGTGTGATTTCTTCGCGTGAGACCCTGTGGTCTCTCCCGAGACGCCGCTTAATGTCTCGCCGAGCGGCAATCTCCAAGAGGAGTCGGGTCGCCGCCCACGCCTGTCGCGGCGTCAAAGCCCAGAAGGCCCTTCGACGGAAATGACGACGGAGAAAGGCCTCCACGCGTGATCTGTCCCATCCGATGTACCTCGTGAGTTGTTCAAGCATAAAGATCTGCTGCTGGCTTGGCGCGCGATGAATGATGTTGGAAAAGCCCCCACCGGCACCATGCGAGGAGTCATGCAAGGAGGTAGGGGCACGAGAAAAGGAGGAGGGTCGGTGGAAGACCGATGCCGGTGGGGAGCTGGGACGAGCTTCGCGTTCCAATTCCTCGATAAGTCGTGACGCCTCATCGCGGGTGAGCGTGGCGAACGACGAAACGCTCCGACCGAGCACGGCTGAGGCGAAAGCCAGTCTCGCCTCTCGATCCGAAGCGAGAGAGGGAGCCGCGCGCCGCCACAACGCATGGAGCAATCGAAGTTGCCGCGTCGTCACCTTCATGATTCCACGTCGAAATCAAACTTCAACTGGCCCACAAAATCCGGCCAATTGGCCTTCGTCACCCGATAGATCGTGCGCATTTCATCGAGCGCCTGCCCGCGGAATTGCCTCACATAAGGCTCCCATTCGTCCCACGACCGTGCCCAATAGTACCCCGCGGGTCGGGATCGAGAACTTGCCACGGGGAGCAGATACACGGATCGGAGCGTACGCACGATGTCTTTCACCTCGCGCTCGTGGAGTCCTGTTTTGGCCGAGATTTCCGCGATCTTGATCGGATTCTCGATGGTTCGACGACGAATCAGTTGAGCCACGATCATCTCCCGAGAAGACGGCGGGAGACGATCCAGAGATATCTCGCGCAACCGCTGCGCGGCCTTTATTCGTGCGAGCAACGGAAGCCCACCACAGCAAGAAGGGCAAGGTTGCCCGTTATAATCTCCCGTGTCGCGACACCATGCGCACCCCATAGTTCCACCGAATCAGAGATAGAAGAGGCTGAGGCGGGGCAGGCCGTACTCCTCGCGCAAGCGCTTGGCGACGTAGTTCTGCAGCGTCTGCTCGTAGAGGTCCTCGCTCATGCGCTTTCGGTGCTCTTTGAGCTGGCGCTGGCCCTCGGCCCGGACCTGAGCGACGCGCTCTTCGGGAAGGCCCTGAAGGAGCGCCTCGTACAGGATCCGCTCCAGCCGCACCAGCTCCCGTTCCAGCGTCTCGAAATCCACCGCCTCGGTCATCCGCACGTCCTCCCGAAGAGCGTCCAACCGCCCGATCACTCGCTCGATCGCCTCGCGCAACGGACCGAATTCCGGCTCGCGCCGCTCATCGGCCAGCCGCCGCAACTCCGCGCGACCGCGCTCCAGATACTCGAGGGTCATCTCGCGGGAGAACGGCGACGGCGGAGGCGCGCCGTCGGAGCCCTCCCGCGCCCCGATGCGCGCGTGTTGATGTTGTGAGAATTCTTCCATAACAATCGGCTCGCAATAGGAGAGGGAGAAGGGACGCTTGAGGCGCCGACTAACACGATCCACGGCGCGCAGCACGACGTGTAGCGGAATCCCCATCTCCTTCCACTTCTCAATGAGCACCCACTCGCGAGGGGACAACAACCCGGCCCTCCCACACTGTCGAACGTATTCCTCGATCCTCGTGAAGTATCCGAAGTCATTCAACTCGTTCATCCCTTCTCCCTCTTACATTTAGGCTGATGCGATTGCGATCAGGAGGCGGGTCATCCCAGAAGAGAACCACGCCCCCACCAGCCCTGCAAAGAGCGACGCGAGTGTCGCCACCCCCGCCCAGAAGATCCCCACCCCAGACGGGAGAAGCCACGCGAAAAGGATCGCCCCGACAGAGGGAACCCCCGACGGGAAGAGAATCGCGCCGAACAAGCCAACAATGGCACCGACTTTCTTCATATTCCCCTCCTCAAAGGATTACCCCCGCGGCAGCCGTTTGAGCCCGGACCGGGTAGGACGACACCGTCCACTTCGCGTCCGCGAGCCGCGGCTTCCACTCTCGCGAGCGCGCGCTGCCGAATCTCCATGATGCGCTGCCTCCGGCGCTGCTCAGCGAGCCATTGCCGCGCGCGCTCTCTTCGACGCTTGAGCTCTTCCGATTCGGGAAAAACCTTGCGCTTTCGAAGCTCCATGAAATAGGCCACCCAGTTGATCCACATATCTCCTCCTTATTCGAGCCAACTGGGCCCCGAAATTGCGATACCCATAGCGGGCCTCTATCTCTTTGATGGAAAGCCCGCTGAGATATACGCGGAGGGCCCGCGCTAATCTCCGGCTTCGAAGAAGCGGAAAATCCACAAGTCCGATACGGGAGAGGTATCGCCAATGTCTGTAGACGAGCCTCTTTCTCGCGGCGACCTCCACAGCAGCGATTGGCCCCTGTTGTTGCTGGAGCTTCACGATCGCATGACAAATGTAACAGCTACCGACCTGGTGCAGATGAATGGGGCGCCTCTCGGATCGAATGGGGATCCCGATCCGTCGCGCCGCCGCAAGAATTTGTGAAACCCGCTGCCGGCTCACCCCGTAGAACGAGGCGATCGCGGTGATCGAGATCCCCCGATTGAACATGGCGATCATGTGCTTGTCGCGCGGAGAGAGTACCCTCTCGCGCGCTTGGGCGGCGATCGCCTGCGCCTTCGTTCGGTCAAGCTCATGGAGCTTGACGCCGAACGCCTCCAGAGCCCGCTCCACGCGGAACGGGCTCACCCCCGCTCGCTCCGCCGCCTCGATGAGCGTGCGAGCGCCGGCAGCGCGACTTAAGATCTCGCTGTATGTCCAAAACAGAACTCTCATTCCTTTTCGTCCTCCTTTGGGATCATCACATCCCGTACACGTACGAAGAGTTTTTGACCGGCGACCTCAACCTCAATGATCGCCGTCTCCTCCTCTTTCCATCTTGGGACCTTTGGAACCCAGGTTACTCTTCCAATGAGAATAACCTTTTGCCCCTTTTTGATCATTTCCATCCCTCCCCCTCCTCACTCACATCAATCGCGGTCCCACTTCGAGGATGATCTCTCGAAGTGACCGTTCTGGGTTCAACTTCAAAACGTCTTTCGCGAGCCCGATGAGCATCTCGAGCTCGCGATAGTTCGAGGCAAATGTCGCGAGAGCCTTCACCGCTTCAGTGGTGACGAGAGACTTCTCGAAAGCCTCGTTCAAGAGCGTCTCGATGTCCCCCAAGGACGGACGAGCCGTATTGAGATTGATCGTCAGTCGCCGCCGCGTCCGCACTCTCTCTAATGATGACCGCCTTAAGGTCTCATCCAACCGCTGTGTGCCCATGATCACAATCCCGATATGAATCCCATTCCAAAGATAAACAAGGTGATTCAAACTTTCAGGCGGGAGAAAATCCCCCTCATCAACGACGATCACTCGAGGGGTCTCCCGCAAGAACCCACGTATCCTGATGAGGAGATCCTCGACGGATCCCCTCGTCTCGAGCCCCAGTGCCCGCGCGAGAAGCCTCAAAAACGATTTTGGGCGTATCCCATCGTATGGTTCGACGATGATGTAATCCCCTCCACTTGTATATCTGTTTCCAAATTCCCGAGCCGCGAAGGTCTTGCCGATTCCGCTCGGTCCAATGATGATGACGAACTGTCGTGCGGTTGCAGCTTGAGCAATGCCGTATTTGATCTTCTTGTAGCTCTCATACTCCCTAACTTTCACTTCACCTGAGACTCTATGCTCTCGATCATCGAGCCAGATGAGGATTCGACGAGCTGTATTTGCCTGTGCTTCAAGGCTGACCCCCCCACCCCCATCGAGAAAATTTCTGAGGGTCGCCGGGCTGAGTCCGGTATTCATGCGTCGTCCGTTCTCTTGTTGTTTGCCGAAAAATTGCTGCATTGATCTGCTGATATCCTTCAACGTCCAATGTGGATACTCTTCCATGAATCGCTTCAACCGAGCACGCGCCTCTTCGACGCGCGCCTCCAAAATCGGTTCCTCCTGAATCCCTAATCGAAAATCTGTCATCGCCGTTGTTGCCCTTTCTGTCATACCCCCCCTCCTCTCACACAGATTTAGGGAGAGCCCGCCGCCGACATCTCTTGATGATGTCGGGATCGAGTTTCTCCAATTCCCCCTTGATCGCACGAAGCGCATCCAATTCCGCGATCTCCTCGTCCGCGCCTAATACCACATACGTGCGCGCGACGATTGCGGCGATGTTCTCGAGGACGTTCCGAATCCGCGCATCCATCTCCCGCTTCTTCATAATGAACCCTCCTGCCTTTCTCTTAATCTCCCACCAAGACGAATCTGGTCCCATCGATACCGACATGAATGGCACACCGCACTGTGTAATCTCCCACGAAAATACGAGAACGATGAGAGCTCCTTTGATTCGCCGCAGAAGAGACAAACGATACGCGCGACTCTGAGCGCTCGATACTCGGCAATGGCTTGATCTGCCTTTCTCATCTCATCCCTCCCACGGCATCCGAAGCCTGTGTCGTTCCAGCCCTTCCTCGTCACTTTCGTCCCACAGCCGGAGTTTCGGGAGTTTAACCACGCGCGGTTGGCGCGCTTCTTGGGGAACAAAGTCATATCTGGTGAGGCGCACAATCTTCGTTTCGCTCTGTCGTGAGAACTGACTCCGAGAGCGGGAGATGGCGCGCATCGCCGCCTGTACCGATGCGCCGTTCACCCACTCCTGAGCAAATCGAACGTGCTCCCGTTGCCGTGAGAGTGCCCGTTTCAACTCATCTGTTGTCGCCCGCCAACTCAGCAGCTCCGGCTGCTCGACGACAGTGACGAATCTCCCCTGGTAAAAGACCCATCCCCTCCCAATCTCCGAGGGATTAAACCGGAACTCGACCTTCGCGCGATGTGGAAGTTGCAAAAGAGCCGTTGAGCCTGATGGCTCGACATACTTGAAACGTTGCCCATGCCAAGTGATTTCGATCACCCCGTGCCGCACGGTCACCTCTTTGTAATCCATCAACATTTGCGCGAGCGCCCAATCCGAAGGAAGTTCGATGGGATGAGGATTTCGTCTGAGGAAGTCGATCGGTGAGAGCTCTCCGAACGCATCCCTGAGTCCCCTCTGGGGAGTATGCAGGTATTCATCAACAAAGGCGATGAACCACTCTCGGAAATCCTCCTCAAGCGGGAATATCGATCCGGTCTTCTCATAATATTCGACCCACTTTGGGGGGAGTTGCCGGATGTCGGCGAGCTTTGGTTGTCCCCGCTTCGCTAATTGATGGTGGGCTCTCCATGCCGCCTGAAACCAATGGGGCTTTTCATCGGGAGTGCGCCCCCTATACCCAGGTATGGTCTTCTCCCACCGCGCCACGAACGTATAGAACCATTCCGCGAGCTTCCCTCTCGGAGAGAATGGACGAGCACGTCGAATTTTGAGTTGAATCTCATGAGCGAGCCCGAGATTCCACATCTGGAAGACCGTTATGAGTTGATTCTCAAGCTCTATTGTGACCCGCGTGGGCTTCCCCTCGATGTCATAGGCAGTGAATTCTTTGCCGTTGTCGAAATGGATGAATGCCTGACGCCCCGCTGAAGAGACTGGAAGCCCACAGAGAATATCATCCACTCCAATCTCCTTTTTCCATTTCGACCGAGATATCGCATCGAGCACAGCCAACCGAACCCCCCGCGCCGAGGGCCTCTCCTCTATACAGAACCCTGCCAGCGCCCTCGACGCTAGGTCCACGACAGGGCAGAGGTGGAGCCGCACAAGCCGACCGAACCTATTGACGATCACATCAAATGGGCGCCAATCTGCCGTGAACGCCTCCCACGGGGCGAGATCGTCGTATCTCCTCACAATAGGTGCCACCGTCTGAGCAAGCTTCCTTTCTCCATTGACGACAAGGAGGCGGGCAACGTCTGGAATCGACGCAACCCACCTGCGCAGCCAGTGGTAGCATGAGTTTTTGTCCCGACTCCCAGCGTTCTTCCATGGTAGGTTCCATCCCTCGCGTTTTCCGACTTCAATCCACTCCTTTCCCAGGTGAGAGATTAAGATCTTCTTGCCGTCCGTATAGTTACGGAGGTTGGCTTTTAGCCATTCGAGAGCTCGCGATGGTACTTTCGCAAATCGGGAATCGGCACCTAAAAGGCTCGGCCGCCGTCGAAGGAAGGCGACCAGGCCTTCCTTCTTATATCTAGCCACCCAACGAGCAAAAGTTCGCATTGATGGGGGGAGGCGATCAGAGGGATACCGAGACAGCCACACGGGGTCTGTCGCGGCCGCCCTTGCGCATATCTCCGCCCTTTGTTGGGGTGGGGCTACCATCCATTCCCTCACCAGCCCAGCTAAGAACAAGCAGTGTCTGCGGATAGCACTACGCTCGTTGACTGGAAAGCGCAGAAGTTCCTTCTCGAATCTCTCATCCAAAGTGAGCCTAGATGTGAGCCCATCGAGGTTCAACCGCTGTTTTAGCCTGTTTGGTAGGTCTTCGATAGATAATCCCCTTCCAAGACGGCGACGATAGTAATAGTAAGTGCTCCGGGGAAGCTGTCTCTTGAGTAGCTCCATAACATCCATAGCGTCGCTCCTTTTGTCCTAGTTTCGGCCATAGTATAATGTCTCTCTTTTAAGAAGTCAAGACAGTTTTGAGTTGTCTTCGGATATACTTTCACGAGGTGGAGAATCTCCCATGGAAAAAAAGCATCCCACTGAGATCATAAGGCAGGCCCTAGAGGCAAGGGGACTCGCGGGACTTTCGTACCGCGAGCTGCATAAGCTATTGGGAATCAGGGGATTTTCTCGAGATACCCTTTGGCGAATGCTCTCCGTTGGGGATATCGTCAGGGGGGAATTTTACTTAGAACTAGCCGATCGACTTGGGATTGACCCTCACGAGTTGCTCTCAGCCGCGGTCTATTGGCGCATGCGGGAAAGAGAGGAGAGAGCGACAAAAGAAGAGAAAACCGCAAAGAAGACTCTCCTAGAATCCCGTCCTCTCATTGTAGGAGAGGCCTTGGCGGGAACTGAAAACAGTTTAGTATTCAGCGAGTACGACTCACCTGAGGCTCTTGACCCCATTGCTCTTAGCGATGAAGAGGTATATGCTGTGAAGATCGTCGGGGACTCTATGGAGCCTATCCTGAAAAATGGAGCAATAGTGATTGTATCCAAATACCGCCCCATCAGGAATAGGGATTACATCATTGTGCGACTGAAATCCGGCCATACGTATGTCAAACGAGTCGTCTTAAATCGTAAGCAACTGATTCTTGAGAGCTTAAATCCAGCATACCCTCCAATCCTCGTAAAGAGGTCTGAAGTAGATTGGATGCACAAGATCGTCGCCATCCGACTTCCATGAGGAGAATCATGATGAGTCCCAGGCAGATACAGTGTGAGAATTGCAGAGGATATAAGGTTCACATAGACAGGACACAAGTATTAGGATACTGGAAGAATAGGAGAGTGGCGCTGATCATCTCTGCCCTTTGCACTTTGTTACTCGTCACACTGATCGGGGCGCCACTAGCTCTGTTCATCAAGTGGCTGGCGAAAAGATTCTGGTTTGTGGAAACCACCAGAAACCATTGGTGCCTTTGCCTTATCTGTGGCTACGCATGGGTTCACCAATCGAGATGACCTTGGTGACCGAGGTCTGCATGTCATTTTATATGCAACCCCATGTCATTTTATACGCAAACATACCTACAATCCGCCAATGTCATTTTATGTGCAACCCCTACACGTTATCGCCCGCCATATGTCACTTTATATGCAATCCTAGCTCCGCCAGTAAGATATTGATATCCCACAACTTCCCTAATAATCCCACGCAGTCCCAAATCGCCCAAATTATGTGCAAAACGCTAATGGGGGCTCGCGCGTGAGGAGGAGAAGATGATCGCGATGCTCGCGGGTGGAACCGGAGCGGCCCGATTCTTGCGCGGGCTGCTCGCGGTGATCCC
>VAPR01000305.1_pt1 | contig 34121 bp, 28 predicted proteins | sample 3380701 | NCBI WGS metagenome assembly VAPR01 (sample SAMN11536904, study PRJNA540576) | hot springs metagenome | isolation source: hot spring wet sediment | place: Spain: Lobios | collected 2014-01
AAGCCGAAATAAAAACCCCGCTGTAGCCTGGTGGCAGGACTGACAGCGGGGCCGGAACAGAGAAGAGGCCGGGACAAACCACTGTTGATTATGAATTTTCCGTAGCATCGTGTCAAGAGGAAAATCACAAAAATTTTGCAACCGCCTGCCTCGGATGAGTTCCATCCTAAGTTTTGATACGGTGAGAACTTATGTAAATAAACCTGATTGTTGTCCCTGCAAACGCCCGAAATTACCGTCTCACGATACTTTTTGCCGCGGCTTGAATTGCTGCTAACACTGCTGTCGCCGTTGACTGGTTACCGAAATTAAGGCCGACTTCGGCCTGGGCCACACAAGCCGTCGCTTTACCTAAAAAACATGTGCACGACTATACCGCATCACCAACGCTCAAAAGCGTTCCCGTCTGTTTCCGCCTCGTTCGGCTGAGGAAGTACACGCACAACCGTACCGCTACCGCAATCGGCGTGCGTCGCTACCAACCTTGCCCTGACGTGCTAACTCGCGGCTAAGTGAACAACTCCCACAACCGCTACCGAGCCCTCGCCAGCCACGGTATGCTCGCCACAGCAAAAAAACGCACGCCAGTCCTACGACTGTCCAAACGATTGCTTCTTGCCAGTTCATAGCGTTACCCTGAGAGCCACGTCCAGTTTCGACGACTTGGTGTCATCCGCCGTTTGAACCAGTTCGTTCCTGCTCCATGCGGTCTCCGAGGGTCCGATGCCAGCCACCCGCCACGGATGAATCCGTCGGAATAATCAGTTCGGACACGAGCACTTGCTTCTGGTGGCTTCTTGGGTTTCCCGTATGTATTCGTCCGATTGATCGGTTCCGACCGTGGAGCAATTCAATTCGCGGCACGGCAGGTTGTGGTCGGTTTCCGCATGGTGCCGTTCTTCGCCTTGTGGCCTTCGCATTGAGGCAGAGTTTGCGACACGTTACAGAGCCCCATCAACAGTTTACACGGGCCGCGCCGTCACGTCGCCCAAACATGGCTCAAACCGGGACATTGGTGCACGTGGCCTGGCGGTGAATACGCTTGAGCAACCCCGTTAGTACCCGGCCCGGCCCAATCTCAAAAAACTGGTCGAACCCTTCCGCCAGGAGTTGTCGCATGGTATCCTCCCAGCGTACCGGTTGCACTAGCTGCCGCAAAAGCAGCTGGCGAATTTCCTGAGGGTCGGTGTGAGGCTGGGCATCCACGTTGGAATAAACGGGAATTCTGGCCGGTCGCAGCGGAATTTCGTTTAACACTTCCGCCAACGCTTCCACCGCCGATTGCATGATTTCCGTGTGGAAAGCTCCAGCCACTGCTAACCGCACCGTCTTACCCAGACCTTGTTCCTGGACGATTTGTTCGAGTCGATCGCAAGCGGCGCGCTCGCCAGAGAGCACAATGTTGCCAGGAGCCAGCAAATTAGCGATCCAAATCCGGCCAGCTGTACGCACCTGTTGACACAATCTTTCTACATCCTCGGTTGCCAGGCCGAGCACGCTTACCATTCCGCTCGGCGTGGTGTCGGAAGCCGCCTGCATGGCTTGCCCACGCCGTTGCACCAGCCGCACACCGTCTTCGAAATCCACAACACCGGCAAATGTCAAAGCCGTGTATTCTCCCAGACTTAAACCCGCAGCAGCTTCGCAAGCCGCTACCGTTTCGGCATGGGTCTGGCGGAAATGCTCCAGGGCAGCCAGACTCGCCACATAAATGGCTGGTTGACTGACTTCCGTCCGATTGAGCTGTTCTGCTGGGCCATGCAGGCAAAGCTCAAGCAGATCATAGCCGAGGATTTCCGAAGCCCGCGCAAACAGTTGAGCCGTGCCGGGTGCCTGCTGTAACAAAGACTGCCCCATGCCCACATACTGGGCGCCCTGACCGGGAAAGAGAAACGCGATTCGCGACATAATTTCTCCTCAATCTGCCATCTCTTTCGCTGGCGAGCCGACGGTCCGATTGCTTCTGCTGAAGCTGCTTTTCAGATCGGCCGGGGTCGAGATGGTCGTTCGACAGCGGACGACACGTAATCGCGCATGGCGTGGCGGTTAACCGGCTTCCGCCGGCGCGCTAATCAACGGACTGGTTCCCAGTTCCTGGACAATAATCTGATTCAGCCCGGCGGCCGCCAACCGGGCCGCCATACCCACGGCATTGCGAATGGCTTTCGCACCGCTGGCTCCGTGGCAAATAATGCAAATACCGTCTATACCCAGCAGTGGTGCGCCTCCCTGCGAGCTGTAGTCGTAGGTCTCGATTAGCTGCTGAATCACCTGCTGGCCCAGATGGCGTTCTGCCTGCAACTGTTTCGCCAGTTCCGCCGCTGTTACCCGCATGATAAACTCAAACACGCCTTCGCAACACTTCAACACCACATTGCCGACAAAACCATCACTGACGATTACATCCGCCACACCCCGATGAATATCGCGGCCTTCAATGTTACCGATGAACTGATCGCGCAGCGGGCTGCTATCGAATAGAGCGTGGGTTTCTTTGGCCAGTTCGTGACCTTTCGCTTCTTCCGTGCCCACGTTCATCAAGCCAATGGTAGGCCGTTCTTTTTTCAGCACGTGCTTGGCATAAATCGCTCCCATGACACCGTATTGGTAAAGGTGCATAGGGCGCGGGCTGACATTGGCACCGACATCCAGCAACACACACGGGCCTTTCATTGTAGGCATGGTAGCGGCAATGCCTGGCCGGCTGACGTGAGGGAGAAATCGCCGCAACCGCAAACCAGCAGCGACCATGGCTCCGGTGTTTCCTGCTGAAACGATCGCCTCGACTTTGCGTTCGGCCAGCAATTGCCATAAGCGGACGATCGAGCTATCCGGTTTTTGTCGCAAACCGGCCACAGGGCTGTCTTCCATGGTGATTACCTGCGAACAGTGAAAGATGTCCAGCCGTTCCTGTTCGCGCGGGCTCAGAGAGCCGGCTTGCTGGAGGGCATTGCGAACTGCATTTTCTTCGCCAACCAGAATAATGCGCAGGGAATTGTCAGCACGCAATGCCTCGATTGCCCCAGCGACAATAGGCCCTGGAGCATAATCTCCACCCATCGCATCCACAGCAATACGCATGGCAGATTCCCTTATGACAACCCCAACCTACCTCCTGGCAGGACAAAGTGCACTGAAGGCTCGAATTGGTGTTCTCCGCACGGTGCTGGTCCCGGTAAGCCCCATCGCCGCCGAGAAGATCACTTGTTTTCTTCTTCCTCTTTCCCTGAGATAATGGTTCGGTCGCGGTATTTACCGCAGTTGGGGCATACCCGATGGGACAGTACCGGCTCACCGCAGTGCGGACAGTAGTTGACCTGGATAGGCGTGGCGTGATGATGGCTGCGCCGCTTACCCTGTTTGCTGCGGGAAGTTCGTCGCTTCGGAACGGCCATGATTGCACCTGTACCGCAATTTTCGAGGATTGTTTCCGGTCTCGAGGCGAGCGTCTGGCTCACCTGGATAGACGCACACGAGTCCGAAAAGATAACGCCGGGCCGAATTCACCCACCCGGCGAGTTGCTATATGTTATCGCGGGACCGTGTTCTCGTCCACACGTGCGTCCGGAGGTAAGCGCAGAACCAATCCGGGCGGCAACTGATTGACGTCGCGCAGCACGTCGCGGTTGAGGCGAAGGATTTCCGGCCAGCGATCGCCACTTCCCAGCGTCCGTTTGGCAATCAACCAGATGGTATCGTTAGGTTGCACGCGGTATAGTTTGTAGGCTCCGGAAGGTGCGGGAGCAGGTGCCGAGGGTGGATACACAGCGGTACCAGGATTTGCACTTCCGGGAGCCGTGTTTGTCCCGGATGTGGCGTTGGCTGCGTAGCTGGGTGTTGGCGATGCCGCTTCTATGAGTTGCGGATATCGGCGCTGCAAAATGTAGGCTGGCGGCAAAAGAATGGTTGCACCGGGCGACGGTACTGTCAATCCAGGATTCCGATCGCGGTTGAATGCCGCCAGGGCTCGCGCGAAGCGTTCGGAACCGTATTTGTTGCGGCTAATCCCGTCCCAGGTTTCGCCCGGCCCGGCAGTGTATCGCTGCACTTCGTAATCCAGCACTTCGACAGGCTTGCCTGACGGAGATGGAACTATCTTGACCGGATAGCCATCAGGCGGTGGCGGCGTTAGCGGTTGCGTCTGCGGGCGAATGGTGACTGGAATGGCGTCTTCCGGTTTCGGTTGGTTGTCGCGCGACGCCACCAAAGAGGCTGGCGGTGCTGGGTAGCTGCGATCGAAAGCATCCGAGGGTGGCGGAGACGGCACATTCAGGCTGGGCGGATTCGTGGCGGATGGCGCGGGCTTGGCCATGTCATTAACCGCTCGGGGTTCCGTCGAAGGCGAAACCACCGGTTGCATTGGCTTGTCCAGAGGCGCTTTTTCCACCGACGGAACAACTGGGCTCCCCGGAAGAGGTACGGCGGCTGATGGAGCGGACGGTTTTCCAAAAGAAACGTCGTTTGGAGTCACGACTACTGGAGGAGCGGGCAGCAAACTCTTTTCCTGGGGGCCAGTTTTCTCCTCGGTAGCGTTTGGTTTCTGCGTCGGTGGTACTGCATCGGCTTGGGTTACAGGGGACGGCGGCGGAGGAACCGGAACTGGAGGCTCGGCTGGCGGCGACGGTTCTGGTGGCCTGGCTGGTGCACTGCTGAACGGACTGCTGGGCGGCTCGGTCGAAGGGGGTGTGCTCATCTGCGGTGAGCCAGAATCCCTCGGTTTTGCCGGAACGGTTGCACTCGCAGAAGTTTTTTCCGCATCGGCCAGGGAAACCGGAGGCTTTTCTGTGATTAAGACCGGCGGAGCTGGTGGCAAGTTATCCGGTGGCGTTGGAGGCTTTGCCTCGCCGGCAGCGTGAACAGTTGGTGGACTTTCCGTGGCGGAGCGGATTTCAGGTTGGAAAGATGAGGCCTGTTGCGACGGGGAAGAATGCGTTGCTGCACTGGAAGATTCCGAACGTGCCGGAACAACTTGCGGCTCAGCAACGGATGCAGAGCTGGACTGAGCTAAGCCGCCGGTACCAGGGGTGAGAAAATAAAGCTTGTACGCAAGTGCGCCGCCGACGACTGCAAAGACCGTCGCCGCTATGCTCAAACCAACCTTGGTTTCGCGTGTCATTCTGAGTCTCCTGCCGAATGGTCGGAGCAGTTACGATCCAGACCGTTACCGAGGCGTTGAGCAGCACGCAAACGAGCGCTGCGCGCCCGAGGGTTAGCCTGAATTTCTGCCGCTTGCGGGCGTACCGGCTTTTTCGTGAGCTCGATCCACAACTCTTTTTGGCGGAAGGCCCGTTTCACCAGTCGGTCTTCGAGGGAATGGAAGCTGATAATGACCGCCCGTCTGCCACCGCGAAGGCAATCGGGCAAGACAGCGAGGAATTGTTGCAGCGCTCCGAGTTCGTCGTTGACGGCGATGCGCAGAGCTTGAAAAGTGCGGGTGGCGGGATCGATACGCCCAGCTCCCCGCGGTACACAGGAGCGCACCAGTTCAGCTAGCTGAAAAGTGGTGCGTAACGGCTGGCGTTGCCGCACCTGCACAATGCGACGGGCAATGCGACGGCTGAACCGTTCCTCCCCGTAGCGCCAGAGAATATCCGCCAGTTCCCGTTCGCTCAGGCGTTGGAGCAAATCAGCAGCGGTGGGTCGGTTCGAGGTCGGATCCAACCGCATATCCAGAGGGCCATCTTGCTGGAAACTGAAACCACGCTTAGGGTCTGCCAGCTGGTCACTGGCAAATCCCAGATCAGCCAGCACGCCGTCGAGTCGGCCCAGGCCTGTTTCCCGCAGAATTTCGTCCAGGTGTTCGAACCGGCTATGCCGCCAGAGCACGCGACAGGGATAGTTCCGCCGTTGCGCGATTGCCAGCATGGTTGGGTCCTGATCAATGGCCAGCAGTGTTCCGTTCGGGCCGATTCGTTCCGCAATGGCCACGGCGTGGCCTCCAGCACCAACGGTAACGTCTGCGATGCATTGTCCCGGTTGGGGATTCAGATACTCCAGCACCGCTTGCAAGAGCACCGGCACGTGCCGTGCGGCCTGCTCTTCGCAAGTCTGATTGCCAAGGTTGTCCTCGGCCATGATCTTTGTCTCCAGCTGCCCGCGCCAACCAGGTGCCTGCCTGGCGATACCCGACCATGTTGTATCACCACCAGCATTCATCTGCGCCAGGCCTTGCTCGCTTATAGCCAGGGAAGTGGGGAAACGGCAACGGCAATTTTCGCGGCATCGGTGTTGAGGCCGGTTATAGGCTTATCGCACGCCAGTCCAGGCAACTAACGGAGCTATCCTTGCAACTACGGGAGTAGTCCTTAAAGCACGAAGCCGATCCGGTCCGCGGATCGGCCTCGCCTCGGGGAACAGGGGTAGGGTCAAGCGGCCAGGCAAGTCCTGTTGCCACCACGGCGCCCACCTGGGTCGCCAGGGAAAGCTGTAGAATCTTGCGGAGCAGGTATCACTATCTGCCGCTTTGCCCGACAGGGTCGGCATTCCCTGCCGACCGCAGTGGCACTTTCATCCGCTGCGGAATTCCCCTGCCTCACCGCAATTAGACATCGGCTCGCCTTACCGCCCCCGTGTAACTCGTCGGCACCAGAGATGCCCAATTCAGGCTTGGGGCTGCCGCAGAACAGATATACTCGCTCCGGTGTGTGCTATCGTTCCAAACTGTGCCCGCGCTGTCTGCTGAATTCTTGGACGCGGTGTCGGTGTGGGCCACTGTGCCGGTTCATTCCGAACCGCGGTCCAGCTTAAACAATCGCAGAAGCGCTTCGAGCAATCGCCCGCCTTGTTGCGCTTCCTCACGCAGAGCGCTCAGGGGAACGTGAAGATATTTGTTCTGCAGCAAGCGAAAAGCTCCCTCGATAATCGCCATGTCTTCGGGTGTTAACTTGCCGTTGAGCCGGCTCAGGCACTGTTGCTGCACCTCCAGGCGAATCCGCTCCCACTCCTGACAGAGTCTGGTGATGGCAGGGCCGAGACTGCGACGCGACCAGCTGGCGAGAAATGCATCGGTTTCGCTTTGCACCAGTGCCTCCGCCGCTGGAACATGCTTGAGCCGTTCGCGCAACACCTCGTCGCGGATACGGTTGAGGTCATCCACGTTGAGCAAGAGGTCCACTTCTTCGAGATCGGCGATAGCCGGGTCGAAATCACGCGGTACTGCCAGGTCGAGAATGGCCACATGCCGCCCCAGCCGACGCGGCAGCACTTTCTCAAACCGTGGCCGCGTTACTATCGCCTCGGGTGCTCCGGTGCAGCTCAAAACAATGTCCGCCTCTACCAGAGCCTCGTCGAGTTGCTCCCAGGGCCAGACTTCGCCCCGATAAGTGCGTGCCAGGGCAAGTGCTTTGTCAACGCTACGGTTGCAAACCAGCACTCGCCGGGGCCGTAATTCCAGCAAATGCTTCAGCGTCAATTCCCCGATCTTACCGGCACCGAGCAACAAAACCGTCTTGTCGCGGAAACTCGCAAAAACCTGCCGCAAATAGTCCAATCCTAAACTGGCCACCGACATTTTCCCGTGGGCAATCCCGGTCTCTCGCCGTACTCGCTTGCTGACGACGCGCGCCTGCTGGAACAGCGCGTGTAACACCGGCCCAACCGTCCCGACTTGCTGTGCCTGTTCGTATGCCGATTTCACCTGATTGGCGATCTGATCCTCGCCAACAACCAGGCTGTCAAGACCGCAGGCAACGCGGAACAAATGTCGCACTGCCTCGCGCTGTTGGTGCTGGTAAAGATAGGTTTGCAGCTCCGCCGGCGCTATTCCGCTGGCGCCAGATGCAGGCGAACCACCAGCCGTCAGGTATTCGGCGAACCACACTGCCAGCGCAGACTTATCGGGCAATGATTCGTCGGACAATCCAGCCAGATATATTTCGACCCGATTGCACGTGCTGAGCACGACCACTTCAGCAGCAAATCGGCTCTGCAAATCGGCGAGCAATCTCGGAAGCCGATCCCGGCCAATGGCAAGCCGTTCTCGCAAAGCCATCGGCATGGTGCGGTGGTTTGCTCCAATTACGGTAACGTTCATGAGCCTCCTCCAAACCGATGCCAGCTAGGAGCGAACGTCTCGATGCTCAGGGCCAGTAACAACAACACGAACGCCAAAATGGCTCCCCATGCAAATCTCCGGCCACGCTCATGTTTGCGATAACGCAGGTCCAGAAGCAGCACGAACACCGCTACCAACAACAGCCCGCTGAGCACCTTGGGGTCCACCCAACTCCAATGCTGCCGGGGTATCAGCAAGATCAGCCCCATCACCACGCCGGCAGTCCACAGAGGAAAGGCCCAGGCGACTCCGTGCCGAATCATCGCTTCCAACCGCTCCAGACTCAACAGCCGCAACCGATCGTCCAGAGGCTGCTTGTGCCGCAACCGCCACGATTGCACCAGATACATCAGGCTGGCGATGAAACTGACACACACCCCTACCCCGCCCAGCACCAGCAGCGCCACGTGAGCAGTAACCAGCCAGCTATCCAGCGGCCCAAACATTTCCGGAAGACCCTGACCGCCGGCGAAACCGCTGGCTAATCCGATCAAACCCAGCACCACAGGCAACACAAAAAGGGCCCACGCAATCCGCCGGTAATGCACTGCACCATACAAACCCAGAAAGGCAACTATCCAGCCCAGCCACAACAACGAGCGGGCTTCTCCAGGCGGGGGTGACCAGCGCACCGCGAGGTAAAGCGAATGTGCCAGCAGCCCCGCTGCCATGAAAGTTATGGCGATCAGTCGCAAAGGTTTCCAGTCCGGCTTCCATAAACGTAAGAGTTCCGCCAGCCAGGCCACGCCGTAGCTTGCACTAAAGCAAACCACATTGACACGGTGCCAGTCCATTGCTCTTACCGGTAGGGGTCAGGCCAGCACGAGTTCCACAGGGCAATGCCTGCTGTGTCCAACATCATTTTAGGCAGCGAGTTTCCCCGTCCGAATCACAGGAGGTTGCGAACCGCCCGCACTATGTCCGCCGCGGTCAGTCCATACTTGCGCAGTAAATCTTCCGGCGAACCCGATTCGGCGTAGGTATCGTTCAGAGCCACAAACCGCATCGGTACCGGGCAATGTTCCACAACGACCTGCGCTACTGCACTCCCCAGGCCACCGTGTTTGAGATGTTCCTCCGCCACGACAATGCGACCGGTCTGTCGTGCTGCCTGCACGATGGCCTCGTGATCAATTGGCTTGACCGTATGCATGTCGAGCACCCGCGTCCGAATGCCCTGCTGAGCTAGCTCTTCCGCCGCCTGCAACGCTGCCGCTACCATGAGACCATTGGCGATGATCGTTGCGTCCTGGCCATCGCGGAGCAAATTCGCTTTGCCCAGGCGAAACGGAGGATTTTCCGGGTAAACAATCGGAACATTAGGTCGGCCCACGCGCAGGTAAGCCGGGCCTCGCTCTTGTGCCAGTGCAAAAACCGCCTGACGGGTGCTGTGTTCATCGGCTGGAACCACGACGGTAAAGTTTGGCAAAACGCACGCCAACGCCACGTCTTCGATACCCATCTGCGACGGACCGTCCTCGCCGATGGAAATTCCAGCATGGCTACCGACTACCTTGACATCCAGAGCCGGGAACGCCACCGACATGCGCAACTGGTCAAAAGCGTTGCACATCACGAAGCAGGCGAAACTTGCCAGCCAGGGCCGCTTACCACTGGCTGCCAAACCGCTGGCCACGCTTACCAGATTCGATTCCGCAATGCCAACGTTGAAAAACCGCTCCGGAAACCGCCGCGCGAAATGTTCGGTGCGTGTCGAATTGTGCACATCGCCATCCAGAACAACGACGTCAGGATCACGCTCGCCGAGCTCAGCTAAAGCCAAACCAAATGCCTCCCGTGTGCTCTTGCCCAGTTTCATGCCGTCCCTCATCGCTGGTAATCCGTTTTGCGACTTTTTCTCGCATCACATTGTAGCGAGCTTCGCCGGGTATGGAATAACTGCGAAACCAGGTTTCCTTAGCAGCGTCCGCCGCACGCAATTCTCCTGTACAAACCTGCATAACGCCTTCGTTCATCATCCGGCAGAAAGTAGAGGTAGAGCTGCGAACTGCCCGACTGGCGCTGCCAGCGTCAAACCGCAGCGTGAAAACAATCCACCGGGCAACAAGCTGCACCAAGACAATGCTCAGACGCAAGCAACTGCGATATACTTTTGCAGCAAAGAGCCGGCGGTGGGATTTGAACCCACAACCCCCGCTTTACGAAAGCGGTGCTCTGCCGTTGAGCTACGCCGGCATCATCGCAAACCATCCCGACAGCCAGGCAGTTGCCATATTCTACGCTGCAACCGCTTCGCGTACAGTTCAATCGCAAGCTGCGTACCTGCCGGCGGCTGGCCGATTACAGAATCTGTAAATCATCGGTGCGTGGCAGGTCGCTGAGATCACGCAGGCCAAAAACTTCCAGGAATCGCCGCGTTGTAACGTAGCATTGTTCTCGCCTGTTTCTGGGGGATTCTCCCACCTTCTCTGCCGCCTGGTTTCGTCTTCCTGCCGGCACCGGATCATCGCCCTGCTTACCATCACCGCTATCGGCCACCGACTGGGCAATTGCTTGCGATGTGTTCGGTGACGAAGTCGCCTGCAAAGGTTGGCTATTTGCTGCTTCGCCATCCGACTCGCTGTTCGGCAAAGCTCCGGCAACTGGTGTCATGGTGTTGGCAGCGGATGCGCTTACGCTGGCAGGTTGCACGGCTATCAGGCCACGCCGCAACAATTGCCGCAGTGCCGCAGTGCTATCGCGCCCGCGCAGTGCTTCGATGGTACTGCGGGTGACTGGCTGCCGATAGGCGATAATCGCCAGCACTTCGATGGCCGCTAGCGATAAAACCGCTTCTTTCTTCTGCCCGTAAAGACGCTCTATCAGATACCGGTACTGCGGCCGTATGGTAAGCAGGTAACCTTCGCCCTGTCGCACAAAAGCATAAGGACGGCCCTGCTCGCGATAACGCTTTTGCAATTCTGCCACCGCCTGGTGAAATTGTTCCTCCGTCAAACCGGCAATAACCTCTCCCGCTCGGTGAGCGGTAACGGGCCTGCCTTCGACGAAACACAAGGCTTCGATAATGCGCACAAGTGGCGGTGGAGCTTCGGCAGTGGTTTGCTCAGCGTCTGCGGAGGCGTTCACGCTTTCACTCAGTCCGTGGTCAGCGCACGCGGTTCTCACTTGCCGGATCGCTCCGGGCGATGAGTTCCGGTGCCCTTGTTCGCTAGTTATTTGGCAGCTATGTGCGGGCACTGCGTCTGGTTGCATCCGGGCAACTGTCTCCAGCTCGTCAGCCATCAAGCTCGCCTTTTTGCTGAATACTATAAGCGAAATCAGCCCCAGACGTGAACGACGGAGCAGTGTTCCCGCGCATGTCCGTAATCAAAGCTGCTTCGGGCATCAATGCGGGGAGAGACCGCATCATCGGCCCCAGGCAGTTTGAACCAGGAGCCAGTGGCCAAAATGACCGAAACGCCGCCAAGCGTTGCCCATAGATTACGGTTTCAAATCGGGCAATCTGCTATTCTGACGTGCATCCTCGAGGTACTGCTGCCACTGTTGACGGGTCATGCGAGTAGGAACCAGGTCTTCGTCGCGCAATCGCTCAAGGACACGCTGAGCCTGATCCACTGCTCGCAGGGCATCGTCGAAACGCTGGGCAGCCAGGTAAGCTCGCCTCGCCTCGAACCATGCTCGTAAGCCTGCCAGCTGCTGCTCGTATTCTCGTCCCAGGGTTTCATACACCGCTGCCGCTTTTTCATATTCGCCGAGATGAAAATAGCAGTCCGCCAGGGCAAAGCGACTTTCTCGCACCAGCACGGCCAGTTCGCTGGAAAGGGGCTGCTTTTTTTCCCGTACCAGCAGACTTTGCGCCAAAGCGTCAAATACCTCAGCAGCGCGGCTGAGGTGCTTTCGTTTTTGCTGGCGGTGGAACTGCCGCCTGGTTTCGGTGTCCGCAGCGACGGCTTTGCGATCTTCCTGTTTGCCCGCCAAACGGTAGCATTCTCCTAACCAGTAACGCAACGAATAGCTTTGGGGAGCGTCCGGACGGTAGCGACTGATGGCTTTTTCGAGATACTCGGCAGCGGTTTCGTACTGCTCGCGGCGATAGTGAATGTGTCCAAGGGCAGATAAAGCCCGGCGATATTCAGGCGGTTCGTTGCCGCTCACCGGCACGGCGAGGATTTCCCGCAAGGCATTCTCCGCTTCGTCCAACTTGCCCAGGTCCATCCATGCCAGGGCCAGCTGATAATAGCCGCGGATGCGATCGGGGCCTTGCAGAACCAGGGCCTTCTGCAACGCCTCGACTGCCTTCTGGGCTAGCTTCAACTGCTGCCAGCACTCGCCGAGAGTTACCAGCATCTGTTGCCGCAGGGCGTCGTGATCGAGGCTGTTCCATTGTTCGGGTTTACCTGTGCCCAGTTTATCCATCTCGCTCAGGGCTTGCTCGAGCAAACGAATCGCTCTCGGATAGTCCTGGGCTCGCTGGAAGGAAACGGCTGCTTGCTGGAGCAACATGATTTTTTCCTGAGGCGCGGGTTGGTGGTCGTCGTCGGTCAGCTCACTGATTCGGGCAGTTTGTTCAAACATCTCTCCTGCTTCGCGAAAGGCCGCTTGCATGACTTGCTGCTGTTCAGCGCTCAACTCCTCCCCATCTTGCTGACGCTGCCAGAAACGGTCAGCCCAATGCCATAAGGCGCGGCTCAGGGCTAGATTGGCCCGTGGCCTTTTGCCAACCGCTTCCTGCCAGGTTCGCGCCAGGTCGCGGGCCAGTTCGTAGTGTCCGGCCTCCATCCAGTGCTGCCACAACTGTTGCAACCACTCTTCCAGTTGCCCGACAGAAATATAGGGATTGTTGAGAATGCCAGTTTGCAGAGCACTTTGCACCAGTCGGAGTGCTTCTGAATCCTGGCCGCGTACCTGTCGCAGCATCGCTAACCGCAACTGTGCCACCTGACATTCCGCTGTGGCCTGTGCTTGAGTGCTGAGCAAACGTTGCCAGACATTTTCGGCCTCCGCTAACTGATTCAGTCCGTCAGCATAGCATTTCCCCAACCACAACAGCGCCTGCGGCAAATGGGGCCAGGTTTCGGGAACCACCTGTAAAAGCCGATTCCACGTCTGAACGGCCTCCTCGTAACGGCTTTCTTCCATCCAGGCTTTTGCCGACAGGTGCAAAGCTTCGGGATAAAGCGGGTCAAGAGCCGGGATACGTGCCAGAACCTCCCGAGCTTCACTGAAGCGTTGCAGTTGTATGAGGATTTGAGCATGGCGTAACCGTGCCGCTTGAACATCGCGTACTTGCGGTTGCAATAACAACCTCTGACTCGCTTCCAGAGCAGCCTGCCAGTTTGCTGAAACTTCCTGAGCTTTATGCTGCGACTGTACAGCCAACTGTTGCAGATAGTAACGCACCAATCGTTCGTAGCCCAGCGAGCGCTCGGAAGGATTTTCGTCTAACAACTGGTAAATTCGTTGCGGCCAGTCTGCCGGAGCCTGACCGCGCAAGACCTGAGACCAGAGTTTACGGTAAGCCCAGCGCGGCTGCCAATCGCGTGGCAGGCCCAATCGCTCCGCCCGCTCCAGTGCCGATTCGATTTGCTCGAGCAATTCCGCAGGAACTACGGTAGGTTTTGTCGCAACCGACCCTGTCGTTAAGGCATTGGGAGCGTTGGCCAGAATCGCGTCGGCGTCCGCCAGCCAACAACCGGCCAGCACTAATGCTGCCATCGCTTGCAAACGGGCTGGGGCCGGTCCTTCTAATACACGCTCCGCTAGCTGACGAGCCGTTGTGTAATCGCCGGCCTCTTCGGCAGCCATTGCTTGCAGTGTGATTGCTTGCCAATCGGCGCGAGCCCGTTCAGTTCGCCACGGTTGCCACCATAAGGTGAGCAGAGCAGCTAACACACCGGCCAGGAAGACCGGGATTTGCCACCGCCGACCCCAGCCGCACCTATCCGAACCTTCGACACTGGTGTTTTCGCTCGCGCCTGCTGAACTGGACAACAGGAGTTGCGCCACCGTCGCCTGCACGGGCTGGGATTGCCGGCTCTCTTTTTCGCCTTGCAAAATTGGCTCGTCAGATGTCATGGGTTCGCAACGTCGAATAGGGCCAGGATCATCTCTGCCCTGCCGGCCTATGCACGGTTCTCTGGCTGCTCAAAAGTCGGATTTTCCGCGCGTGGTTCGGGCACACCAATGTCGGTTTGTGCCACAAGTCCGGCTGATCTGTCAAGCCCGACTCACATTCCACGAAGCCGAGCTCCTATCTTTCCAGGCGACTCAAGGGAATAACGCGGGGTTTTCGACTTGACATGGCGAGTCTTATCCCCTAGTAATTAGTGGCACAGCTTCCTTTCGCATTACTCGAACCTAACAAAGCGCTGGGAGCCAGGCACAGTAACTCGCCGCCAACCTATTATCAATCATGAGGTCCAGTCAACTTAGCATCCGCTACTCGCTTCCGCGCTGCTACCAAGCTGTGCTTTGCGGTGTTCTGGCAATACTAACGCTGGCGCAGGGCTTTCTGCCTGTCCAGCCCGCGCTGGCTCTATTGCAACTTCAGGGTGAAGCGGAGCGTGAAAACTCCGAGTGTTCTTCGCGGGAAGCTCCTTTCTGCAATGAGTTCGGGTTGACTGGCCATTGTGGGACTTGCTGGCGTCGCGCGGTTCACCGCCAGTATTCGCAGGAACTGATTGCCAAATCGCTGCGGGTCTGTGTAACATCGAGGCTCCCTGCCGAGCTTCGTGCACTTTTGTGGAGCTATACGCAGTTACCCCTCAGTCTGCATCTTCGTTTGCCACCGTTGCGCTGCTAATTGCCGTCTGCGTTTTATCGCGTTGCAACCCTGCAGTCCCGGGCAGCAATTGCGGACCCCGCGCTTTGCGCGCGAAAAACGGGAGGCCTACCATGAAAGCATTGCACCAATTGCTGAATGGATACAAACACTTTTGCGAACATTATTGTCCCGGTCATCGGGAACAGTTGGCCGAACTCGCCAAGGGTCAGCAGCCGCAGGTGATGCTCATCACCTGCGCCGATTCACGAATCGAACCTGGCTTGATTTTCCACGCCGAGCCAGGAGACCTCTTTGTGTTGCGCAACGCCGGCAACATCGTGCCTGCGTTTGGCCAGTCGGCGTCTGCGGAAGCAGGAACTATCGAATTTGCAGTGCTCGGCTTGAAAGTGCAAGACATCGTTGTCATGGGACACACTCAGTGCGGGGCTGTGCGCGCTATGCTCAACTTTGAGCAAATGCGTTCCCAGTTGCCGGCGTTGTGTCGCTCCCTGGAGCCCAATTTACGAGTGGCCACGCTAGCTCAGGCTCATCCTGACGCAAGTACCGCGAAAGACCCGCTCGAGCTGGCCGTGCGACTGAACGTGCTCGTCCAGGTGGACAATTTGCTGACCCACCCCGCTGTGGCTGCCGCAGTCGAGAATGGCACAGCTCGCTTGCACGCCTGGCTCTACTCCATTGAGACCGGCCAAATCCACGTCTATTGTCAGGATCGCGCCCAGTTTATGCCCTTGCACGAAGTCGGTTTACAACCGCTTTCTTTCCAGTGGCCGCTGCATCTGGCGACACCATGACTTGCACCCGATACGGGTAAGCTACATGCCGTTGCTCTGGCGATTTCGCCTTCGGAAATGGACAAGGAGAGCCTATATGAGCACAGACAAACGACACTGGTTGATTCAGGACTTCCTGGCTTCCATCGTAGTGTTTCTGGTGGCTGTGCCTCTTTCGATGGGCATCGCCATCGCCTCGGGGGTTCCAATGGAGAAAGCCGCGGGAGTAGGCATTCTGACGGCTATCGTAGGCGGTATTCTGGTCGGCATTCTTGCTGGGTGCCCGCTACAGGTCACCGGTCCGGCGGCTGGTTTAGCCGTGATGGTCAGCCAGTTTATTGAACGTTTCGGCTGGGATCAGCTAGCCATCATCGTCCTGGTGGCAGGTACCATACAATTGCTGGCGGGTCTGTTGCGTTTAGGGCAATGGTTTCGCGCCGTTCCGCCTTCGGTGATCGAAGGAATGCTGGCCGGCATCGGTGTGCTGATTTTCGCCTCGCAATTTCACATCATGGTAGATGATACACCGCCGGGTACCGGCAAGGAATTCGGCGGTGTCATCAACTTGGTCACCATTCCTGAGGCCGTGTATAAGGGCATCACTATGCCGGAGCACCGTTCAGCGGCGTTGGTCGGACTGGCCACCATCCTGGTTATCACGCTCTGGGTGAACCTGGCTCCTCAACGAATTCGATTTATTCCTGGACCGCTTGTGGGTGTCATTTTCGGCGCGACTTTGGCAGCCCTGATGGGCGCTTCGGTGAATTATGTGCAAATGCCGGACAATATCCTGGAAGCAGCCGGTCTTATTTCCTTCAACATAGATTGGTCGCAAATGGGCCTGCCGTTACTGCTGGCAGGTTTAGCCCTGGCGTTCGTGGCGAGTGCGGAAACTTTACTCACCGCTACCGCTGCAGACACGATGCAGCAACACGCTCCACGCACAAACTATGACCGCGAGCTTCTAGCGCAAGGAATTGGTAATTCCATCAACGGTATTTTCCAGTTATTGCCGATGACAGGTGTTATTGTTCGCACTGCCACTAATATCCAAGCCGGTGCACAAACACGCCTGGCGACAATCTTACATGGCGTCTGGTTACTGTTGTTCTGTGCCATGTTTCCGCAAGTTCTTCGGTTAGTACCCATAGCTGCCTTGGCTGCTATTCTGGTTTATACTGGTGCGAAGCTTTTCAAATGGCGCAATTTCGCAACCTTCTGGAACCTCGGCAAGGGTGAATTCTTAGTTTACGTAGCCACCTTAGGCACCGTGGTTGTTATAGACCTGCTCACGGGGATCATAACAGGTATAGTGCTGGCTATAATTCGCCTCCTATACATATTCTCGCAGCTTGACATCCGTCTCAATTTGGACGTAAATAGGCGGCTGGCGAATCTTTATCTGTCAGGCGCCGCCACGTTTATTCGGTTACCTAAATTGGCGGAAGTATTGCGCCAGGTACCTGGTGATTACGAGTTGCACATCCATTTAGAGGGACTGACCTATATAGACCACGCTTGCTTTGAGTTGCTCACGAACTGGGAAAAACAACATAATAAGACCGGTGGCACTTTGGTGCTCGACTGGGAAAGTCTGACTGCGAAGTTTCGCCCGATTAGTCAGAATTCCCAGAATCACCGCGAAAGTGCCACCGAGGTCCGCGTGCAGGAGTGAAAATGCCAGTTTAGGAGTGCAGCTAAGGCACGATAGCTGGCAAGTTTAGTTGCGCATTAGAAATCGAAAGCTAACCGCATACCAAACCCCTGTATCCAGCCGTCCGCCGGTGAGCCGACAGCATCGCGATGGGTAATACTATAGTTCCACTGCACCTTGGCATTGGGATTCAGGAACCAGTTGAGACCTAAAGTAATGTCGTGCAGGATAGCTCCGGGGATACCTTTGTCCGCAAGGTCTATATACTGGTAACGAATACCGACTTGCCAGGCGCCTGGTGCGAAAATGACCTCGCCATCCCGGTCTATATAGATGAAATTCTGCTTCGGGATCACGCGATTGAAATTGGCCCCCGATCCACCATGGCGTAAATAAGGCCTATATTCGCCAGTGAGGAAATATAGTACCTCGACATAACCGCCATGATAGAAGGTGGTGCCCACAGGCACCGGGGCCGCGATCGGGAAAGCCACATCAGTAAACCAGGTAGTATAGTATTCCGCCACTACAGACCAGGGTCCGTAAACTAATGCGAATTCTGGCACTAGAATGTACATGCTGTCGCCGAGAAACCGAGCATCGGAGAAAGCCGTACTAAGAGGTCCTGGCCCGTTGCGCAATGAACCGCGTGCCCGCAAGCGATAGCGATCGTTGTCTAAGTCGCGGGCACTGGCACCGAGGCCCAGATGCACCAGGTACTTGCCGCCTTCCGCATAGATAGGCGTCCAGGTAAGTCGGCCAGTAACATCATATTCTCCATCGCCGGTGTTGAACCCGAATACTGTAGTGTTATTCTTGAAAACTCCGATCTGCCAGGTGATGTTTTCATCTTGAGTCCAGTTGAATATTTGCACGCCGGGGCGGAAGCCGTTATCGAGACCGCCTATAAACGCGTCGAACATGAAAGATCGTTCCATGAAGTTGAGCCAGCGACTGCTGGTGAGGTGCTCGAAACTGATCGGCGGTTTTTGGTTACCGACACGAATATTGCCGAGAATGGGGATATCCACAAGCTGAGCCCAGAGGTCAGTGGGGACCGGTGTGTTAGCCACGTCGGTTTCTCTTGCGGGGTCGAGAGGCTCGAAGTCGAAAGCGTTGACGAAATCATACTCGCAAACGAATTCGAAATTATGAAACAGCTTCCCGTCCACTGTAAATCGGGCGCGGCGGAAAAAGAAGCCGTCCTGCAGCTTTCCGATGCCGCCTGGGGCATTTTGCACGCGGTCGGAGGCAGTCATCCAGACGGTATCGAACTGGGTTCGGCCACCGACGTGAATGCGAAAACTACCATCAGTGGACTGAATTCCCAGGCCATTTTGCCAGTTCGCCCGAATCCACGGGGAGGGATCGCGTAATTCGACCAGCCGCCAGGGATTGTTTTTTAGCTCATCGGGATCGGGCTTCTGCTGGCCAGCCATGGGAAGGGAGGCTTCAACGGACTGTTCTTGCCCTGGTAAAGCGGTAGGTGGCTCCGATACCGAAGCAGGAGCTTTAGGCAGTTGCTCCTGCAATCTTTCCAGCGCTGTGCGGAGTTCGCGATTTTGTTGTTCGAGCATTTCGATGCGCCGCAATAATTCCTGAAGATCGGGCTGGGAAGAAGATTGCGAGTCTTGTTGCAGACCTGGAGGTGGGCTGGCAGGTTTCTGCTGCGGCACCTCCTCGGTTGCCAGAAGTAAGCTTGCAAAAAGCAAGAGGAGGCAAGTCACGCTCCCCAAGAATCGCAGCACACGCATTTTTTCCTCCCGATCTGATGGGCCACAAATGCAGAGCAATGCCCAACCGAGAAACGCCCCGGGGCTTCTTGGCTCAGTTGGCACGTTGATGGAAACCTAAGGTGGTTCAAGCATCGGCGTTGTCAAACGTATCGCAAAAAACACTGGAAGGGTTTATGAAAAACGCAACGGGTTATAGCTGTCGGCGAACGATGCGGGCGTAATAACCGCCATCGGCAGGCTGGCCAGGAACCTGATCCACCTCGACATCCAGTTCCAGGTCTTGAATCACGCTCAGGACGTTGTGGACGACAGTGCGATTTTCTTCCGGTTCGAGGCTGCAGGTGGAATAGACAATCACGCCCCCAGGCCGGACACGTTCGGCGGCGTAAATGAGCAGTTTGGTTTGCAGGGGAACAAGTTTGCGTAGGGCACGCGGAGAGAGTTTCCAGCGTGCTTCCGGTCGCCGACCCAGCACACCCGTGTTGCTGCAGGGTACATCCACGAGAACGGCATCGAACGGGCCGGGGGGTGGTTCACCTTTGGGAGACAACAAACAGGTTTCGATGATACTGATTCCAAGCCGCTCAGCCAGTCGGGGAATCACCGCTAGCCGACGTTTGTCCACATCGCAGGCGAGAATGTGGCCTTGATTGGCCATCAATTCTGCCAGATGAGTTGTTTTGGCACCTGGAGCAGCACACAGGTCAAGTACCTTCCAGCCCGGTTGCGGATCGAGCGCTGAAACCACCTGCATGGAAGATTCGTCCTGAACGGTAAACCATCCTTCAGCAAATCCCGGCAACTCAGCAGGGGCAACATGCTGCTCGAGACGAATAGACTGAGGATGCTGACCGGGCTGGCATTTTATGCCGGCTGCACGCAAGCGCTCCAGCAGCGAATTTCGGTCGGTTTTCAGTAAATTCACCCGCAAGTAGGTCGGCGGAGGGGCAGCAAACCAGAAACCGAGACGGTAGAGCTCGGCCTGGTCATAGCGTTCGGCCCAGCGGCTCACCAACCAGGGTGGAAAGGCGAAAGCGATCGCAATGTATTGCAAGGGCTGAGTTTGCGGGTCGGGTAAAAGAGGCATGCGAAGCAAGCGGTATCGCCCATCTTCGCACGGCACGGCCTGGGAGCTGGGGGTGTCGCTGAACTCGTCGGTTATTGTTTCTGCCAATCGGCGGAGGATGGCATTGATAAAGCCCTTACCGCGAGGCTTACCGGCCAGCTCCGCAACTTCCACAGTTTCATGAATGGCGGCATGTACGGCAATGTGCGTCAGCAAGACCAGCTGGTATGCCCCGACCCGCAAAGTTTCCCAAATCCATGGTTCGACGCGATGGAGCGGACGTTTCACGAACGGCCGCAGTAAACGATCCAACGTCAGCCGACGGCGCTGCACACCATACACCAGCTGAGTTACCAGACGGCGATCCGCCGCGTTCAGAGGAGTGCGTTGCAATTGTTCATCGAGAATTTCCTGAGCGAAGCGGCGATGGCGTCTGCATTCCAGTAACACTTGGACAGCAACAGCGCGTGGAGTGAGTGCTTTCCAGTGGAACGTTGTAGCCGATTTCGTCATAGTCTTTCCGCTCCTAACAATTCGCCGCCCTGCATGTGGTGACCGCGGAGAAATTCCCCGACGGACATGACCTTGCCTCCTGCCGGTTGGATTTGGAGCAGTTCGACCGTACCCTGTCCGCTGGCCACTCGCACGGTATCAGGATGCACCGCGATGATTGTGCCGGGTCGAGCGTCAGTGGTCTCCGGCCAGGCTCGCGCTCGGCGAATAATCAAGCGAAGCGGTGGTTTATCGCGGCGATGCCAGAACGTATAAGCAGTGGGCCAGGGTTGCATCGCCCGTATCTGGTTAACCACCTGCTGAGCCGAGCGCGACCAGTCAACCAGACCGTGCTCTTTTTTCAGCTTCGGGGCTCGCGTCGCCTGGCTGGAATCCTGAGCAATGGCACGAACCTGACCCGATTCGATCTGATCAATGACCTGCAAGGCTAAACGGGCACCGATCACGGCCAGACGTGCTTCCAATTCTCCGGCAGTTTCGTCGGGAAGAATGTCCACGGCTTCCTGAGCGAGAATATCTCCGGCGTCCATCTGTGGCGACATGCGAATAATGGTGACGCCGGTACGGGTTTCGCCATGGTAAATGGCCCAGGCGACCGGAGCGGCTCCGCGGTATTTGGGCAAAAGCGAAGCGTGGACGTTTATTCCGCCATGCCGGGCTACGGATAACACTTCTGGCGAAAGAATCTGCCCATAGGCTGCTACTACCAGAAGCTCCGGCTCAAAAGCTTTCAGTCCCGCAATACCTTCGGACGTGTTTATTTTTTCTGGCTGGAAAACGGGGATGCCGTGTGCCAGAGCAATCTTTTTGATCGAGCGCACCATTTCCTTTTCCCTGCCGCTGGGCCGGTCAGGATTGGCAACCAGTCCGGCGACACAGTGCCGACTTGCCAGCAGAGCCTGGAACGTCGGCTCCGCGAACCGCCCGGTTCCCATCATGACAATCCGCATGGCATCGCCCAGAGTTCTCCGCACCGCCTCGGCAAGTGACTAAGTGGTGGTGATCATGCCGGCTCACGCACGCCAACGGCCTTCTGGCTTTGCAGTTCCACGAGAGCCTGCAACTGATCAATAATGACCTTATCCGGTGGGATTTTGCCCCGAGCCTGGGCATCGCGGTAACGCTGAACCAGGTCGTCAAGGAAATCGCGGCTGGCCAGGCGTGCTGTCTCGCTCATACGGTCAATAAACAAAATGCCGTGCAAATGATCGGTCTCGTGCTGCACCACCCGCGCTTCCAGTCCGCTGACGGTGCGGTCAATTTCCTGCCCGTCCAGATTGAAAGCCCGCAAACGAACGGAACGAGCCCGGCGAATGGGCTGATACAGTCCGGGGAAACTCAGGCATCCTTCGTCTTCTTCGACAGAACCCCGGAAATCGCTCAATACGGGATTGACGATCACCTGCACTGCACCCGGATCATCCCCCTCCCGGTCGCAGCGCATGAGAAAAATCTGGTAGGGATAACCGACCTGGGGTGCGGCCAGTCCCAATCCACGATGTTCCAAAAGCAAGCGAGTCATCTCACGAACCAACTCGCGTATGGCCTGATCCACCCGCCGAACCGGACATGCCGGAAAGCGCAGAGCCGGATGGGGATATTGCACGATTTCCATGAGGCATCACCTTACTGTAATGGTTAGTCGGCGTTCGCTCAGAGCCAATGCTCTCCTGCAATAAGCCTACGCCTGTTCGCCGTAATAGCAAAGGGAAAGAGCAAGCAGGAGTATTTTTCTTTGGCTGAACCCTCCGCTCGATTACATGCCTGATGCGGCCGGGAGCCTCAGGCGAATTTCCTATCCACTCCCCTGGCGATAGGTATAATGTCTCCGACTGGACAACCAGGGAGCCTGCGGATGTCCGCAGCATTAGAACTATACGAGAAGCTCAAACCGCGGCTGGGCGAAGATGAAACGAAAGCGCTCCTGGCTTACATCGAAAGCACAGGAGTGGCTCGCGCTGCTACCCGAGAGGACCTGCTGGAGCTTCAGGCTGAGTTTCACGCTTTGCGCAGCGATCTCGATCAGTTGCAACAACTCCGCCCGCAGGGTTGACCGATTACAGCAGGAATTGGATGCGATAAGCGCTCGCTTGCAACAAGAGCTACCGCCTTTGTCCGCGGGCATCGCAGACCAGCGCGTGGAAACGGCTCATTTGCGACAGACCATGCAGCAGTTGCTAGCCGATTTAGGCCAGTTTCGCCAAGAACTTACTGCATTGCAGGCTGATGTTGAACAGTTACGCCACGATCTGGAGCAGTTGCGGGCCCAGGTTAGCCAGCAACAGCAGCAATTACAGCAACTGCGGACCGATGTTGAACAGTTACGCCAGGAGTTACAACATTTGCGAGCGGAGCTGAGTCAGTTACGCCAGGAAATGGTGGCTTTACAGGTTAAGGTGCAGGAGTTGGAGGAGTACATGCGGCAACAGCGCCAGGACTTGCGAGATTTGCAGCAAAAAGTTACTTCGCTGGAAGTGCGGCTCGAAGCGGTTCGGGCGGATTTACTGAAATGGATGTTCATCTTCTGGCTGGGAAATCTGGGCGGCATCGGTGCCATACTGTTCGTGCTGGCTCGCTATATCTTGTTGCGTTAGGCTTCGGACTGCTCCATCCTCGTCAGGTTGTCGCCATCCGCAGGCTGAGTCAACCCGCTTGGGTCATTTCCAGCGTTGCATATTCCCCGTTTTCCCCACCGACTCGCTTCGGCTACGCCTTGACTTGCGCGAGCACGTACAGGCTTCCGCTTCCATTTGTCGGTCTCAGTCAGGGCTTAACCTCGGAGGGACACACGCAGGGCAGTTGACCACAACCGGGACACTGTCGGCCGTATTTATGGTGAAATACTTCGGCCAAATCTACGCCTGCCACATTGGCCAGCGTCGCCAGCCAAGCCAGCGTGTCGGCCAGTTCCTCGGCAATGGAAGATGCGGTATTCGTGCGGATGGCCGCCGAGAGTTCTCCCACTTCTTCCAAAAACCACAAGAAACACCCCTGTAAGCCGCGTTTGGTGTCCTTTTCGCCGTACAGCGCCCGAATCACGGTCTGAACCTCGTCCAGAGTGTAACCGGTAGAAGCCCTGGCACCGCCGCCCCCACCTGCAACCGGAGCCAGCAAGGTAACTTCGTCATTGTGGTGCAGGACACGCTGCCGATTTGCCTCACGCTCCTGATTAACCAGAACCACCTGAACCATTCCTGCGGGTAACGCCAATTTTTCGAGCAACTGTTCCAGAGTGCTCCCGTCAGAAAGTTCCACGACAAGTTCCTGTTTGCCCAGCCGTTGACGGAGCACGCCCATCGGCTTGACGCGGATTTGCATAGCGTATCCTCGCTCCTGTTGGCCCGCCCACACGGAGGAGTCGGGACGTTGTTACACAAAGCGCAGCCTGTCGAAATTGTACCCCGGCCGTCGTATTGCCGCCGCGAGGTACCGCCATAAATGCCCGGCATCTGCCGTTTGCAGTTACGAACCTGGCACAGCAATGGCCCACGACTCAGGCCAGGGTGAACAACAGGAACAAGATGGCCGCGATGAAAAACAGTTCGCTCCGCTGCCTGGGTTGCGGCGAGCCGAGCGGCGACCAGGCTCGCTTTGGTTCGCGTGAATACGTCCGCACCCACCACCGTACCACTGGTTGCGACGCCAATTCCTCCGGAACATATTCCCCGCCGGTAGAACCCGTCAGAGCTTGCAATAACTCGTCGCGCCGGCGTGTTTCCACGATTTTTCCGTCCTGGTATAGAAACTCCCCAGGAGTCAGTCCCGGTACGTAGGAAGGCGGCTCGGGTCGCCCCACACCCAGTACGTGAATGCGAATTTTTCTGGCCTGCGCCTGGGCAGCCACTTCCGACGGATAGGCATCCTGGTCATCGCCATCGCTAATCAGCAGGATGTCCTGGAAACCTTCAGCTTGCGGCTCGTGGGCATTCAGCGCAACTTCCAACCCCTGTCGTAAGCTGGTTCCTATCGCTCCATGTTCACTTACGGCTATCCGGCCAGCAGGCCCCCAGAAATCCGGGTCTGCCAGGTCGAGTAATGCCCGTATGTGTCGGTAGTCATCCGTCAGCGGACAAACCAGGCGTGCCTGTCCCGCAAACCAAACCATCCCGACCCGGTATCCCCCCTGCCTTTCCAGTATGTCAAGCCAGTCGGCCACATAAATTTTTGCCCTTTGCAGTCGGGAGAGCATGGCCGTATTCTCAGGGTTAGGCCGATCTCGAGCAAGCATACTCCGGCTAATATCCAGAGCGATTATCAAGTCCCGACCAAATGCCACCCGCCCTTTGGGATCATGGCCCCATTGTGGCCCGGCCGCAGCAATCACCAAGAACAATGAGGCCAGCACTAACCCCAACTCCTTTCGCCAGGCTCGCCAACCCTGAACCAGTTGCCCGCCAGCTAGCCCGGCGACTGTTTTCGCCGTGGCCAGCGCCTGCCTCTGCCGACACCGCCATAATCCCCAGACGGCCGGGACCAGCGCCACCAGAAGCCACGCCCACGGATAAGCAAAATGATTCGTCCAGCTCATCGTCGGTATCCGTTGCGGCAGAGCACAGCATCACGGAATCGGCACCCCGCTTTTACACTCCCAGGCGATGACTGCCATCACCGACAGCAAGGCCAGGACGGCTAAATACGGATATGTCTCTCGATAGCGGTAATACTGCGGCTGGGAAATTACGGGCCGGGTCAGCTGGACCCATTTGCTCAGCGCCTGTTCCAGAGCGGCACTATCGGGAGCCTCAAGGAAAATGCCGCCGGTCAGTTCTGCCACATCCCGCAAAATTTGCCGACCGATTTCGGCATCGCGACGCACTCGCGGATCGTCCAGTTGTTGCGGATCGGGGCCGATTCGGATGGAATCAATGGCGATGCCCAGCGACCGTGCCAGTTGGGCTGCTTCTACAGGATGGCGAGCTCCCCGCAGAAGTTCCTCGGGCACATTATGCTCGCCGTCACTGACCAAAAGAATCCGACGTCCCGGCAACTCGCTGCGTTGCAGCAAATAAAGGGACACGAGCAAAGCGTCGCCGATATTAGTGGCCGATTCGGGTGGTGCGCTGATCGGTTCAGCCCGCTCCAGCATTTGCAGTATTGCATGGTGGTTGGGAGTCGGCGGTGCCAGGTCTTGCACAAATACCGCGAAAGTAACCAGACCGATCAGATCGTGCTGATGTTCACTGCCAGACCAATCCTGGACTAGTTTTTTCAGTGTGCGTTTCGCGGCTTCCATGCGAGTAACCGGTCGGTCGGCGATCAGGTAATCCTGCTCGGCCATGCTGCCGCTCACGTCCAGCGCCAGTATCCAGGCCAGCGCCCGAACCGGCACACGCGCTTGCGGATCCGGGTAACGCGGCCTGGCCAGTGCGAGAATCACCGTTGCGAGTACCAAACTCCAGAGACCCTGGGAAACCCAATAACGCCAGCCTCGCCGAATCGGCAAATGCGAGGCTACGAATTGCACCAGGGAATGAGGCAAAGCGGGTTGCCGACGCTTGCACCAGTACCACCAGACTGGCAGCCCGGCCAGCAATAGCAGTGCCCAGGGATTTGCCAGTTCCCACTTCACGGGTGAGAAGCCCTCTCGCTCTGGGTAGCCGGTCCGTTTACCTGACTACCCCGGGAAAATTGTTCACCCTGGGTATTGTTCGCAACTGTCGAGGTGAAGGCACCTCCGAAAATTCCTGTGAACTGTGATCAGGTGGTCGCATGCAACAGGCAATCGCCGGTCAGACCAGCGTCTCGGTTTTGTTTGCCGAGAGGAATGGCTATTCTCTTTCGCGGTTGCGAAAATGTCGCGGCTGCGAAAATGCTGATTCGCTTTAGCCCTGCAACTGAAGGCCGAGCCAATCAGCCGGTTGCGAGCACCTTCGTCGGCGCCAGCTCCTGGAGCTGCTGGTCCCAGTGAGCGATGGCGACAAGCTGGCCCTGCTCATCAAAGACGGCTACCTCGCCAGCGGTCAGGTTTGCCAGTTGAGCTGACCAGAGATGATGGGGCAACCGCAGCCGTTGGCCCTGGCATAGTCGTTGTACACGCTGATGGTCGGCGAGGATGAAGCGCGGCAATTCCGCGACCGCTTCCGCAATTGGCAACAGCGCTGCTCGGGCCTCTTCGGGCGAAACGGTAAGCGGCACGGCTTGTTCGAGGCAAAAGTGACCAATACGCAGGCGTGTCAGTTCTTCGACATAGGCACCGCAACCTAGAGCTTCACCCAGGTCGCGTGCCAGTGCTCGTATATAAGTGCCGCGACCGCACTCCACTTCTAACTGCGCCCGAGGCCAGCAGTAATCCAGCAATTCGATGCGGTAAATGACAATTCGCCGTGGTGCCAGCTGGACGGCTTGATTTTGGCGTGCTGCCTTCCAGGCACGCCGGCCCTGCACTTTCACCGCAGCATAAGCAGGGGGGACCTGCTCCTGTTCACCGAGAAACTTTTGCAGAGCAGCCCGCAGCGTTTCGACAGGCACGGGGCGAACGTCCGGAGTTGGTGTAATCGGCCCTTCGGCATCATCGGTAGCGCTCCGCGCGCCCAGATGCAACGTGGTGCGATACACTTTCCGCATGGCCTGAATATATTCGAGCAACCGTGTGGCTTTTCCTAAAGCGACTACCAGCACTCCCGTTGCCAGGGGGTCCAGTGTCCCGGCGTGTCCGGGCCGGCTTTTAGGAAACCAATCCTGCACGCAATCTACCGCCTCGCGCGAGGTCATGCCGCGCGGTTTATTGACCACTAAAAGTCCGGAGATTTCCTCTTGCGGCATGGTCGTTTCCTCTGCCACTGCTTGCCGACGACCACTCGTCGAGCCTGCCGCCCAGAACAATCGGAAGGGGCTGGCACTGCGAATCTTTTTTGGTCAAGGCCACCGATTGCCCCGCCATCTGCCGACCGCCAACCCAGTGTGCTGGCCCCAGACCCCTGGCCATTTGTTGCTACTTTCCCCCAAGCGCTAGCTACCAATGACTGGCCAATGGGCTTCAATATTTGACGCCTTCGGAGCGGCGTTCGCCCAGGAAAGGCTGCAATGCCAGGGCAGCACCGTCCAGCATCATGCGTAATTCACTGCTAATGGCCACAAATTGCCAACCCTGAGCGATGCGGCTTTGGGCCTCACGAACCGACATGCAATGCAATCCTGCTGCCACACCATGCCGTCGGCAAGCGGCCAGAATTTCGCTCAGCGCCTGTTCAAACGCTTCCGAGGAAGGTGGTCGGCCATCCGCGCTGCGCATGGACCAGGCAAGGTCGTTGGGCCCAACAAAAATCGCATCTATGCCCGGCACAGAAAAAATCTCATCGGCTCGCCGTACCGCTTCGATATGTTCGCACTGGAGCACAACGAGGATTTCCTCGTTGGCGTGCTCGTAATATTCCGCAGCGGTGGCGTCGAAGTTCAGGGCGTGCACGTTGCCACCCACACTGCGCACCCCCTGCGGTGGATATTTCGCTGCCGCTACTGCTTCTTCGGCTTCCTTGCGGCTGTTGACCATGGGCACAACGATACCGTAGGCTCCGTTGTCCAGAACACGCTTGATGTGGTCGAGGCGATTCATCGGCACCCGCCCTAACGGCACACAGCCTGCTTCCGCGATTGCGGCAAACATGTGGGTAGCAGTTTCCCAATCCACGCAGGTATGTTCAATGTCCACAGTGAGCCAATCGAAACCGGCCCGCGCCATGAATCGTGCCGCCAGAATACTTCCCAACGACAGCCAGGTGCCAATGCTGGGCTGGCCCTGACGCAATTTCCGTTTGACGCCGTTGGTTCGCATGTCGCTTTCTCCTGTGAGTGCCGGATTAGCGGCCCTGTGATCGGGGGCAGTGGTCAGCTATGCCGGGATAAATGGGGGATGCTTGCTGGCGGGTGCCTGGCAAATGCCTAAAGCGCAACTGGCTCGGCTGGGGGTGTACGCAATTCTCGCGGCAACGGAAACTGCACGAATTCCTCCCGGATAATGCGAGTTTCCACGGTAGCCTGATAACGTTCCCGGAACCAGGCAAGCGCTTCCTGAACCACGTCTTCCGGAGCGCTGGCACCGGCTGTAATCAAAACCGTATCTACGCCGTCGAGCACCGAGGGATCGAGTTCGCCAATGTGGTTGATGAGATAGGCCGGTTTGCCACACGCCTGGGCAATTTCTGCAAGGCGCTGGCTGTTCGAGCTATTCTGACTGCCGAAGACCAGTACCACATCCGCCAGTGGCGCCAGAGCTTTGACCGCTTCCTGCCGGTTCTGGGTGGCATAGCAGATATCGTCTTTGTTCGGCCCGGCGATTTGTGGGAACTTGCGTCGCAGGGCCTCGACGATTTCGTTGGCCTCATCCACGCTCAGAGTCGTCTGGGTCAGATACGCCACCTTGGCGTTAGCAGGCAACTCAAGTTTTTCCACATCGGCCACGCTTTCCACCAGCCGGATCGCGTGCGGCGCTTCGCCAGTGGTGCCTACAACTTCGTCGTGTCCGGCATGACCGATGAGGAAGATGGTATAACCTTCACGGGCGAAACGCTGGGCTTCCAGATGAACCTTGGTGACCAAGGGACAGGTAGCATCAATGGCTCGCAGACGACGACGGGCCGCGGTCTGACGCACCTCCGGTGCAACTCCGTGGGCACTATAAAGCACCACACTTCCTTCCGGTACGTCAGCAAGGTCATTGACGAAAACAACGCCTCGCTGCCGGAACCGCTCGACCACCACCTGGTTGTGAACGATCTCGTGGTACACGTAAACGGGTGCGCCGAATAGTTCCAGCGCCCGTTCCAGACTTTCAATGGCCATTACCACGCCGGCACAAAATCCGCGCGGCTCCGCCAGAAGCACTCGCATAGTCACTCCTTACCGGTGTCTTCCGACAAATCCAAATCATTGTAGGAAAAGCAGGAGTGTCGGTACGGTAACAAAAGTCCACGCTTCCAGGTCATCGCTCGATGATGGATTCGAGCCTGTCCTGAAATACATTCATGGCCTATAGTTGTCGCAGAAGCAACATCACAGGCAAGTCTGAGGAAAGCAATGGCCGAAGAGGAAATTTTCCAGCCAGATTCTCCGGGTTCTGATTCGGCACCTTCAGAATCGTCGCAACGCTCAGCCCCAGCGCAACCGTCAGAGGAAGTGAAGCTGGCAGGGACAGTCCATCGCTGGCCGCTGCGTCGGTGGGCTACCGTGCTGGCTGTAGTGTTGCTGCTGGTGCTGGGCGGCATATACGCCTGGCAAACGTTTTTTCCCTCACTTGCCCAGCGACTGCACAACGCAGAAGCCAGCTGGCGGGCTGGATTGCTTGCTCGCCGAGATCGCAATTGGAACCAGGCAGCCGCGCGATTTGCTCAGGCCGCACGCGCCACCGAAACGGTGATCACCACCCTCGAGAATGCACAAAACCAGCGATCTCTCACGGAACAGGAAAAACGCCTTCTGGGACAGGCATACTGGCTGCGGGCACGTGCTTTGTTCGGTATTGCGGCCGTGCAGTTGGAGAGCCAGGCTGCTGAAAAACAGAGTTCTCCACCCGCGGGGTTACCAGAGGCTGACAAGGAGGATGTACTGGAACTTTTCATGATTCCCGATGCCGCCAGCCGAAGGGAAGCGCTGGTTTGTCTGTACCGTGCCAGTCATTACTGGCCGGACAATCTCCCGGTGTTGCGGGAAGCCTTGAAGCACCGCATGAATGAACCTTTTGACAACTGGAACTGGCAACACCTGCGACAGTTAGCGGATACAGTAGCAGCCGGCAACGCCACCGATCTAAATTTGTTAGCGCGTGCCTACTTTGTGCTGGCTCTGTATGGTTATCATCAGCCGGAACCGAGCGGCGATGGCTTTCGGTTGCCGCCCGCCGAAAACAAGCAACGTTCCCCCATGCTCGAGTCGCTGCAATGGTTGCAGAAACTCGAAAGCATCGAGCAACCTCTGCGTTTCCGTTCGGTGTATCTGCGAGCGCAGGTCTGGCAATGGCTGGCAGAAAGTTATCGCCGGCAAGCACCGCGCGACCCTTCCGAGTCCGAAAAATACCGGGGTCTGCTCGAGCACTTGCTTTTCGACGCTACGACGGGGTTGCCGGGAGCCTTAGGACAACGTGCTGAAAAAACCCTGGCTGAGCTTTCACCGATGGACATCGAAGGAGTCTTCGGGCTGTATCGGCTGGCGCTGCAAAACCTTGGTAAAACCGCAAGTACCGCGGATGCAGAAGCCCAAAACCGGCTGCGTAACCTGGCAGAGTCCGCGGTCCGATTGGTGCAACAGGCCAGCTCGTTTCCGCCGCATCGAGCCTTGCATGCCTGGCGTGCCCTGGGGGAATCCGCCAGCGTTGTGCGCCAGATTCAAACACGATTTTCCGTTTTGCCTGAGTGGTGGCAGCAGGCGGGCGAGCAAATCTATCAATCCGCCGAAAAAATCGCCACCACCTTCAGCGACACGATCGACGTGGAAACCTGTCAAGAGCTAGCGTATCTGGCGATCCAGCTTGCCCTGGCCGACCAATCCAAGCAACAAACTCAGCGCCGTCACTGGCTCCAGCAAGCCGAACTCTGGGCGAAACGTGCCCGCCAACAGCTCGACAAATTCGGCCCGAGTCCGCAAGTGAAAGAGCAACAGGAAAAACTGGAGCGCCGACTTCACGCCTTGCGGATCAGCCCGCGCTAAAGTAAGCCATCAACGCAACCGTTGCACCATTTCCTTGACCAGTGCCTCGGTATTGGCACTGGTGGCGTTCTGCATTTCCTGGGGCGAAAAGGGCGATCGGAATTCTTCCCCGTCCAGACGCTGGGGCAAATGCCACTCGATTACAACCAGTGTCTTTTCGTCTTTTTCACCGCGTGGAACACCGAGCCATTCGATGCGTGCTGGCCAGAGCGAATCGCCGCCCCACCAGCAATCCTGCCGCAACAGAAACACCCGACACCGCCGGGGAACGTCAGGCGCCTGCGGTAATTGACCGCGAAACGCATCGTGCAAGGTTTTTTCATTCCAGGTTCCCTCCAGCAGCCAGGCATGTCTCCCATCAGGTAATTGACTGGCTTGCGGTGTTCCCCACTGAAGGCGGTTTGCTAGTTCCCGCAATCGGCCTCGCAAGCTGAGATAACCCAGTTCCGCCCAGATGGCCTCGCGGACCTGAGCCGCTTCGTTTTCAGGTAAGTTCGCCTGGCGGATAGCCTGTTCCAGCTCCTCAACGGTAAACCGTTCTAACCGCGGTTCAGCCTGGCCGATACGTTCACGCCGCCAGACAGTCTGACCGTCGCAGTAAATGAAAAGTTCGGCCTGAACGTCACCTACACGGGCACGGATTTCCAGTCTGGAACGGCGTTTGGGACCAACCCAGTAACTGCCGACGGTTTCAGCAACAATCCCGCCCTGCAACCAGTGCTGGCGAAACTCCGCCCGCCAGAATTCTGCTTGCGGCAGGTGCCTGAGGGCTTTTTCCAAAAGAGCCTTACCTTCGACCGAAGCGGCACTTCCAGGCTGATTCTGGGCGAGTATTCCAGCGACGGATCCCAGGGTAAACACCGCAAGCGCGACCAGCGGTTTGTACCGATTCTGCCGAAAATAGCCAGTTTGACGAAAGAATCGCCTCATCATTGCCGAAATATATTCCGAAGAATCTCCGTCGTGTATCCTCCCGTCCAGGCTGAAAGGGAAAGGAAGCGACCTATGCGACGAATGGTGGTACTCGTTGCCGCCGCGGTAAGCCTGCTGGGATGTCAGGGCCCGGATATGGTACGCGGGCCAATCAGCTGTGGCCCACCGATGCCGCCGGTGTTACGCGGAGCAGTAGGCCCCTGGGGGGAGCCGGTCACCATGTTGCCACCAGTCGGGCCACACGCTCCCGGTGCGCAGAACGGTTTAGGCCCCGAAATTCCGCATCCGTTCCCGATTCAGCAAGCCAGTTACACGCCCAACCCGGGTTCGGTGAGTGCAGGATTGATGGGGATACCCACCGGAGCGCCAGCGGTTCCTGGTATGCCACCCGTTCCGGGAATGCCGGCTGGGTTACCGGGTACGGGCACGGCTAGCGTGGTGCCGGGGGCCATCCCACCCATTCCCAGTATGATGGTGCCGCAGGGCCAGGTTTTTGCCCCAGGGGCGATGACTCACGCCCAGCCTCCGTTTGCGATCCGCCGGTCGCAGGTTCATTTCACCGCCCCGAAAGCCGCAAAAATTGGCTGGTATGCTCAGGCACCGGTGCAGGATAAGGACGGTAAACCTGTGCTCGTTCCCTACACTCTCGATATCCCTGGCCGTTACAATTTCGTCCAGGGTGCGATTTACCGCATCAAACTTTACAACATTCCCGGCCGTCCCGGCGTAGAGCTGTATCCGACTCTTGAAGTCGTGCCCAGTAATCCCAAGACGGAAGCCTTCCTGGCACACAACGCCATTCCTGTTGAATTCACGGAAGAGGACTTCGACCAGGTGTTGAACGGCAACTTCATCACCAAGGTCATTTATCTTCCCGATCCGCGATTCCAGAGCCCTCTGGGAGCTGCTCCGGAGGAACTTACCTCGACGCGATTGGAGCCCGGACAGGACCCGGTAGCGGAAGCGTATAAGCGCGGGCATATTTTGCTGATCGTGCGCATGGGTGGAATTCAGCTGGAGACGCCGAACAGCCCACCTCTGGACAATCCAGGCCCCTACGGTCCACCACAACTCCCTGCCCCACCGTTGCCGCCAGGCGTCGTGGCACCTGTTCCCGCTGGCAAACCGTCCACACCGCCCCTATCCGCGCCGGTACCGCGATTCAATCCACCCACTCAAGGGCCGCCCGGACCCATTGTCCCGGCCAATCCGAATCGTTCGAACCTCTTGCCGGAATTGCCTGCCGAGCAGGGCTCCAAACCCGCTAACTCCGGAATCCAACCCGTGGCTTATCAGCTTGACAGCAAAGGCAATGCACGCCCTGTGGCAGTACCGCCCGCTTCTCCCCCTCCATATCCCATGACGTATGTGCCGCGGGAATATGGTAACATTGCCGGCAGTGCAAACAGCGACTCCAGCAGCAACAACTCCGGCAACACCCGCAAATCCCGGCGAGGTCTGCTGGACAGCATCCTGCCCTGATCACCGCACACTCCTGCTTCTTCCCAGGCAACTGTGAGGAAGAACCATGCTGCTCTTGCGTCGTGGGCAACTCCGGTCGTCCGGGGGCAATTGGTATGCCAGACTGCTGACCCTTGCAACAGCGTTAGTTTTCTGGGCCAATGTGCTGGCAACCTCAGAATCTCCGGCCCCGCGCGCCCCTTTGCTCTATGTGCAGCTCAAAGTGCCCACCGGCTATACGCTGACTTTCCTCAGCAAACCAGAAGCGACCGCTGCGTCAAAAACTCCTAACACAGTCGGGCTGAAACCGGGTTATGGGTACTGGCTCCGTTTACAGGGCCCCCCAGGCGAACGAGAGACGTATTACCCTCTGCTCGAAGTAGTTGATACTTTGCCACTCCCGTCCCGGCTGAAAGCGTGGGATTTGCCCGTGCCGTTGACGATCACCGACGACGATCTGCTGCGACTGCAGGATGGCAAACTGATCACCAAAGTAGTGGTTGCGGAGTATGACCCTTCCACGGTGAGCGCTACACGAGCGACGCCGGCCTC
>VAPR01000306.1_pt1 | contig 34101 bp, 30 predicted proteins | sample 3380701 | NCBI WGS metagenome assembly VAPR01 (sample SAMN11536904, study PRJNA540576) | hot springs metagenome | isolation source: hot spring wet sediment | place: Spain: Lobios | collected 2014-01
GCTGTGTTCCAACTCGCCTCCATAAACAGCAACCCTTGAGTTGCTACGCCATTACGGTCTTCTGTTAATTTGAACTGGTCAAGCCCTTTCAAGCACACATCGTAAGCAAAGGCTCGCACCTTCGGCATCTCCAAGAGTTGTGCAGCCGCAAGCAAGGTGCGGAAGGCTAAAGCGTAAGCCACATTTTCATGCTGATCGTAAGTGTCATGGTTGATGCTACCGAAGAAGCCGCCTGCGTTGATGAACACCTGCACCGCATCAGCGATAGTGCCGTAAGTGCCGATGAGACCCCGCAACCCCAACTCCACCCAAAGTTGCAGCATTTGAAGGGCGTCACCAGAAACCTCAAAAATGGGGTCAGGGGTTTTGGCTTCCGCTGTGTAAGGATAGGGAGTCCCGTCCAAAGTCATGCGGCGAGGGAACCAGCCGTTAGGCAATCGGGGCACTCGCTGTGCCAACCAAGTGGCACACCACAACGCCCGCTCTATCAGGAAGCGACTCAAAGCATCGTCGTTCACTTCATCAGCAAACCGCAACATCTGAAAACCAATGCGAGCGATGCTACCGGGGCAAAACCAATCGTTGTTGTGCTTGAGGTTCAAGACAAAGCGGTCAGTAGTGGTTTCACGGTAAGGCAGGATGAACCCATCTTCTTGCAGAAATCCGCACTCCAATACATGCCTCAGTAGCCCTAAGGCAATTTCCATGAGAACCTCATCGCCGACAAACTTGCCAAAGCGAAAAAGTTCCAATGCCCCACCAACTGCGTTAGCAGCCCAACCCGGTCCCTCCAAAGAGCCGAAGTCGTGCCAAAGTTGCGGATTACCCTGCACATCCACGAAACTGCTGCATGCCCTCCAATGGTCACCGCACCACTCTAAGCACGATAGTGCAAATCGCACAGAATCGTAGGCACTGTCAAAAATCGTGTAGTTGGGGTTTTCGGGGACATAAAAGGAACCGCTCATTCAAGTCACCATCCGAACGGGAACGCCCCGCTCTGCCAAGTAGCGCTTGATATCAGCAATTCGGTATTTGCCGTAATGGGTAATGGACGCAATCAAAGCGGCTTCGGCTTTGCCAATCGTCAAGGCTTCATAGATGTGTTCTAAAGTGCCCGCACCACCCGAAGCGATAACAGGGACAGGCACAGCTTCGGCGATGCGCTTCGTCAAGCCGATGTCGTAGCCCGCTTGAGCCCCATCAGCATCCATACTGGTAAGCAAGATTTCACCAGCTCCCAGTTCAACAACTTTTATTGCCCACTCAATAGCATCCAGACCCGTTGGGGTGCGACCGCCATGGATGTAAACCTCCCAACGGCAGTTCTCTTCAAATCGCTCATCACCTTCAAAAGGCCTTGGTTCCCGTCCAACTCGCTTTGCATCAATGGCAACCACGATGCATTGGCTTCCGAACCGCTCAGCCCCCTCACGAACAAGGTCGGGGTTTTGCACAGCAGCAGTGTTGATGCTCACTTTGTCCGCACCAGCTTTGAGCACAGCGCGGATATCCTCAACCGTGCGCAGCCCGCCGCCCACCGTATAAGGGATGAACACACGCTCAGCCACCCGCGCTGCCAATTCCGCTACGATGCGTCGCCGTTCAGCAGACGCAGTGATGTCCAAAAACACCAACTCGTCAGCACCCTCTTCATCGTAATAGGCACCCAGCTCCACAGGATCACCAGCATCCCGCAGTTGCAAAAAGTGTGTCCCTTTAACCACCCGACCGTCCTTGACATCCAGACAAGGGATGATACGCTTTGCTAACATCGTTCATCACCAGTTCTTGCTCTCAGCAGCAGCCAATTAGGTTTACCGAACACTTCACAGCTATCTGACGACCAATTCCCGAAAAGGAACAAATCGCTTCAGGCTTCTATTTTAGCCTTTCAAGCCACAATTTTTCCCAATGAAGCCGAGTGCCAGCAGATACTGTCCATTAACCCCACTGCTTGTGACCCCTGTCCAGAAGGCAGGAAGTGAAAGCGATTTGGTCATCGCCGTTGCTAACCTGCTCCCTATCTTCAAAGACACGATGCCTGAAGCGGTATTGGTGCTTTCGCAAGATAGAAACCGCATTGGATTAGGCATCGCTGGCGCCGAGCATTTCCCTGAAGCTTGGCAAGGGTTCACTCATGAAGGGAACCGCTACTTCTTCGTTGTCCCTGAACGAAGGGATAACCAATGGCATTGGCACATTGGCAACCTGTTTGAAAATTGGCAGCCTATCGCTATATTCCCGATGCCTATCAGCAGCGGTAGGCCTTCAACCGCTCATTGAGGAGGGGAAAGACAAATGAGGCTATCTTTGAAATGGGGTTTATTAGCAGTATTGATAGCGACGCTTTGGGTTTGGGGTGCAGCCCAGGAGAGACTGGTCGTCGTTGTGCTTGCGCCCCAAGAGGGGATGCTTTTCGGATGGGCACAACAGCCACCAACGGTCACGATAATATCCGCTTTGTCGGCGAGTAACGGTCGCACCGAGTCCCTATGCATCAGCGAGGTTCCCTGATCACTGCCCAACTAACCTTTCCCAAACAAGGGCGCTACCGGTTGATTGTGCGTATTTCTATCCAGCGAGAAGGACAAACTTTGCATGTGTTGGCATCATTTGAACAGACCAAATCGCCTTTTGGCCATCCCCAAGCAAGGAGTCCTAAAGCAACCCTGTTTGTGTGGTAAAATTCTCTTGCCGCTCTGCCGATACATTGACAGGCGGGGAAAATGCGTCTAAAATTTGCGGCAACGCACCTTCACAATGGTAGGCTGAGGGGTGGTGGTGTGGCAATCAACTTCTGGGCAAACATTCCCGCAATGGCTCACCCAGAGGGAAAATCTTTCCCCTTAAGGGGGGTGTCCTATGCAAAGGCACGAAGAGCCAACCAAAACTTTCTATAGCGATGGGGCGGAAGGGCGTCAATTGCTCGCAGAGTTAGCATCTCTACACGATACGCAGCGCTACCGGGAGTATCACTGGGAAGGTTCGTTTGCGGATTATTTGGAGATCGTCGCCAAAAACCCCAAGGTTGCCCGCAGTGCTTACCAACGCATCTACGACATGATCCTGCACTTTGGAACCACCGAATACACCCAACACCGAGAGAAATTAGTGCACTATCACTTTTTTGATGACCCTGTTGGCAACGGCGAAGACGCCATCTTCGGCTTAGATCGGTATCTGATGACGCTGGTGAACATCTTCAAATCCGCTGCCCGCCGCTATGGCACGGAGCGACGCATCATCCTGCTGCACGGTCCCGTTGGCAGTTCCAAAAGCACCATTGTGCGACTGCTGAAGAAGGGGTTGGAATACTACACCCGCTTGCCAGAAGGAGCTGTTTACTCCTTCTCGTGGGTTCTGGAAGACGGCAGCGTCGTCCCCTGCCCACTCAACGAAGAACCACTCAAGTTGATTCCCATAGAAATACGCACCAAGTTTCTGGAACGGCTCAATGAGGGCAAAACAGAGGACGAACAAGTTTGGGTAGAGGGTGACTTGTGCCCCCTGTGCCGCTTCTACTTCCGCGAGTTCATGCGCAAGTATCAGGGCGATTGGCAGAAGATCGTGGAAAACCACATCCGTGTCCGCCGAGTGATCTTTAGCGAAAAGGACCGGATCGGGATTGGCACCTTCCAACCGAAGGACGAAAAGTCACAAGACGCTACGGAGTTGACCGGTGACATCAACTACCGCAAGATTGCCATTTACGGCTCTGAATCCGACCCACGCGCCTTCGACTTTGATGGCGAGTTCTGTGTTGCCAACCGAGGGTTGCTGGAGTTTATTGAGTTGCTCAAGTTGGAGACAGAGTTCCTTTACGACTTGCTGGGCGCCGCCCAAGAGCATGTCATCAAACCCCGCAAGTTCGCTCAGGTGGACATCGATGAAGTTGTGATCGGTCACAGTGTTGCAGGAGCAACTCCTATCCCCTACCTGCATCGCCCCACTGGTCAGGTTGGTTTTGCGACAATGGAAGAACTCTTTAATCGGTTTGCTGACCGACCTGAAGAACTGATGGTTCTTTCCGTAGATGAACGAACCCGCCAACCTGTCTGGACGCCTGTTCGGGGACTTTTCCGTCACCCCTTTACTGGTCCGATGATGCAAACAGCGCAAGAGTGGGGCGTTATTGAAACGACACCCAACCACGCCCTTTACGACAGAGAAATGCGCTTGTTCCGACCAGCAGAGCAACGAGAGGTTATGGCAGTTCGGTCTCTTCCCATCGTTTGGCAACCGCTGACGGAGATTAACTTGGAAATCCCTACACTGGAAGAAGGACAGCGACAAGAGTGGATTACTCAACCCGCTTGTGGTTGGGCGAGGTTCGCCTTGACCCGCTACGCCACGCAAGTAAAAATCCGTTACCGCCTCCCCCACGATGCCGACGACCTCAACGCTTTGTTGTCATTGATTGCTTGGTATGTCGCCGAAGGGCATGTCAACAGCGACAACGGCGGCATCGTTATCTCTTGCACCGACCCTGAACAACTGGAGCGCTTGCGAGTGGCCTATCAACGCATCACCACAGGCAAGGGATATATTGACCGAGAGGCAAAAACCGAGAGCCCTTGGCGGCTCCACCTTGGCTCAGAAGCCATTAAGGAGTTGCTTGTCACTCTATGCGGTAAAGGCGTTGATCACAAGCGATTGCCTGATTTCGTGTTCAACCTCCCCAAGGCACAATTGGAACACCTGTGGAACGAATTGATGGCTTCGGGCGGTTCCCACAAGTTCAGCGGCGATGGGCGTGTTTCTGAAGAATACCAGAACTGCTCCTTTGACTACAAAACGGCTTCGCCCATGCTGGCAGCTCAGATAGGTTTTCTTGCCAGTTTGCTGGGCATGGACTATAGCGTTTTCTTGTGGAAGCGACCAGATGGTAAGCGAGATGCTTATCGCATCCGTTTCTGTTCGGGTGAAGAAAAACTCGGCGATCGCCCCCATTATTCCCTTCCCCACCTTTTTGTTCGCGAGGCAGTCAATGAGTGGGTCTACGACATCGAATGCGTAGGCAACCATAACTTTGTCTGTGGCGTTGGCAACCTTTGCGCTCACAACACCAACGAACCAGAATACCGAAAGCTGCAGAAGAACGAATACATGGAGGCGCTGCGAGACCGCACTATCAAGGTGGACATCCCTTATGTGCTCAAACTCTCCGACGAAGTGCGGATTTACGAAAAGTTCTTCAACCCACAGAGAGTAAGGGGCAAGCACATCGCCCCCCACACCTTGGAAATTGCCGCTATGTGGGCAATCCTGACCCGCTTAGAAGAACCCAAAAAGTTCCAACTCTCCCTGATGCAGAAACTGAAACTTTACGATGGTAAAGCCTTGCCCGGTTTCACTGAAGACCATGTTTTGGAACTGCGGGAGGAAGCCCCTCGGGAGGGCATGTTTGGCATCTCGCCTCGCTATGTCATGGACAAGATCTCCAACGCTTTGGTCAGCGAGGACAATCCCCACTGCGTTAACCCCTTCATGGTCATAAAGGAGTTGGACGAAGGCTTGGACCACTACTCCCTCATCAGTTCCGAAGAGCAGCGCAAGCGGTATCGGGAACTGTTAGCCTTGGTGCGGCAAGAATACGAGGAAATCATCAAGAACGAGGTTCGCCGCGCTATCACCGCTGACGAGGAAGCCCTCAAGCGCCTCAGCCAAAACTACATCGAGAATGTCAAGGCATATGTGCGGGGCGAAAAGGTGCGCAACCGCTACACCGGTGAACTGGAAGAACCCGACGAACGGCTCATGCGTTCGGTGGAAGAGAAAATTGACATCCCCGAGTCTCGCAAGGATGACTTCCGTCGCGAGATTATGAACTACATCGCCAGCCTCGCCTTGGAAGGCAAGCAGTTTGACTATAAGAGCAACGAACGCTTGCTGCGCGCCTTGGAACTGAAACTCTTTGAAGACCAAAAGGACTCCATCCGCCTGAGCGCCATCGCTACTGGTGTCGTGGACAAGGAAACGCAAGAGAAGATTGATGTCATCAAAGCGAGGCTCGTGCGCGAGTATGGCTACTGCGATGTTTGCGCTACCGATGTGCTGACCTATGTCGCCAGCATCTTCGCCCGAGGGGATATCAAGGAGCGAGAGGAAGCGCGGCGGTAGCAAATTCGTGGTGCGACAAAGCTCCATCATCTCCTTCCCGCAGTGGAAGGTGACGACGGTAATGGCAACCAAGACTTTGGTGCGCAACAAAGTGACAGAACAGCTCAAGGCAGTTGTAGACGCAATGCGGCAAGCCTGCAAGCCTGAATTCGGCATCTTGTGTGGATTGATCGGGCAGAAGACGATAAACGCTTGATGCGACACGCTCTGGACGACGACACGGTCTACCTTTAATTTGCTTGCGTTTGCCCGAAGCCATTCTCAGCAACAATTGCATTAGCGTGCAGGCTTTTGGGAGGCGAAGGGAATGCAACAACCGATAGGCGAACAACAACCGACAGGGGCAGGTGGGCGCTACGACATTGTGGAACGCATTGAGCGGGATGCCGCTCGCTTCCGCGACATCGTCAAAGGCAAAATCCGCCAGAACTTGCGTAAGTTCATCACCAACACCGAACTTATCGGGAAGCAAGGCAAGACCATTGTCTCCATCCCCGTGCCGCAGATTGAAATCCCTCACTTTACCTACAACTTCCGCGATGTGGGGGGCGTGGGGCAAGGGGAAGGCGAAGAGGGCGATATCCTTTGGCTGGAAGGCGAAGAAGGGGAAGGGCAACGGGGCGCTGGTTTTCTGCCCGGTCTGCATCCTGTGGAAGTGGAGTTCACTCTGGAAGAACTGGTGGAGTTGTTGGGGGAAGCCTTGGAGTTGCCCCGATTGGAACCGAAGAGCACAGGCGGTTTGGAGTCTGAAAAGCACCGCTACAAAAGCATCCGTCGGGTCGGTCCAGAAGCCCTTCGGCACTTCAAACGAACCTTCCGACAAGCCCTCAAACGACAACTCCTGACCGGCACTTACGACCCTAACGATCCTGTGATTGTGCCTATCCGCGACGACACCCGCTACCGCAGTTTTGAGATGGAACCTCGTCCCGAAAGCAAAGCCGTGATCTTCTTCATGATGGATGTGTCGGGCAGCATGGGCGATGAGCAGAAAGAAATTGTCCGCATCACGGCTTTCTGGATTGACCAATGGGTGCGCCGCCACTACCGAGGCGTGGAACGCCGCTACATTGTCCACGACGCTGCCGCTCGGGAAGTTCCAGAAGACTTGTTCTACCGACTGCGAGAAAGCGGTGGCACGAAGATTTCTTCGGCTTACAAGCTCTGCGCTCACCTCATCAACGAACACTATCCGCCCGAAGAGTGGAACATCTACGCGTTTCACTTCAGTGACGGAGATAACTGGGAAGAAGACGATGCCGATGCTTTTGAAGTCTTGGGCGAACACTTGCTGCCAAAAGTCAACTTGTTTGGCTATGGGCAAGTTTACAGCCATTGGGGAACAGGACGGTTCCTACACGACCTCGCTGACGAGTTTGGGGATGAATTTGACAACTTGCGGCTGACCGAAATCCGAACCAAAGATGCCATCTTGAACGCAATCCGCGACCTGTTGGGCAAATCAAGCGATGGGGAACGAGACTTTCGGCCTCGCTCCCGCCGCTGGTAACAGGCTCAAAGGCGCAAGGGTGCTGACTGTGAACCGTTCTTTGGAAACGGCTACTCTCGTCGCTAAGTGGACTTTTGTTGTAGCGCTACACCTTTTACAACACGCTGTTGCACAAGTGCAGTAAGAAGGCTTGAGCCCAAAAGAAGGTGAACATTGATGAGCCTGCCGCCAGAACTGCAAAGGGCGCAACAAGAGATAGAAGCGATCGCTTGCGATTATGGCTTGGACTTTTTCCCGGTCGTATTTGAGTTGGTCACCTACAAGCAGATGAACCAATTGGCGGCTTACACGGGTTTCCCCATCCGCTATCCCCACTGGCGTTGGGGCATGGAATACGAACGGGTGCGCAAAAGTTACGCTTACGGGTTGCAAATCATTCACGAGATGGTCATCAATAACAACCCTTGCTACGCCTACTTGTTGTCCAGCAACACCCTGTTGGAGCACAAGATGGTCATTGCCCATGTGTTGGCTCATGCCGACTTTTTCAAAAACAACCAGTGGTTTGCGCCAACAAACCGCAAGATGTTGGACGAGATGGCAAACCACGCTGTCCGCATCCAACGTTACATGGAACGCTATGGCGAAGATCGGGTGGAGAGTTTCCTCGATTTGTGCCTGTCCATTGAAGACTTGATCGACTACCACGCAGCGTATGTCAAGCGCTACCCGACGAAAGAAGAAAATGGCGAGGATCCAGAAGTTCCTGTGTTGACGGTTCCTCGATTGCCCAGCAAGCCTTACCTGGACAAGTGGGTCAACCCGCCAGAGTTTTTAGAAGAGCTGCGCCAGTTGCGGCAGCGCCGGCGACAGGAGCGACGAAAGTTTCCCGCCCGCCCCGAAAAAGACTTGCTCCTATTCCTACTTCATCACGCCCCGTTAGAAGAGTGGCAGCGAGACATCTTAGCTATCGTCCGCGAAGAGAGTTACTACTTTGCTCCACAGCGAATGACCAAGATTTTGAACGAAGGTTGGGCAACCTTTTGGCACAGCAAGATCATGACAGAAAGGGTGCTGCAAGACAGCGAAGTGGTTGACTACGCAGAACGCCATGCCGCAGTCACCGCTGCTGCCCCCGGTGCCCTCAACCCTTACAAGTTGGGCTTGGAGTTGCTCCGAGACATCAAGGAGCGATGGGACAAAGGACGGTTTGGCAAGGAGTATGAGGAGTGCAACGATTTGGCATTGAAGGAAAATTGGGATAAAGGGTTAGGGTTGGGCATGGCGAAACTCTTTGAGGTTCGCCGCATCCACAATGATGTCACTTTCATTGACACCTTCCTAACCGAAGAGTTTGTCCGCAAGCACCGCTTGTTTGTCTACGAGTTCAACCGCCATACTGGCGCTTACGAAATCACCTCCCGCTCCTTTGAAACTGTCAAGCAAAAACTGCTTTTCTTGCTGACCAACTGTGGGACTCCTATCATCTGGGTGACTGACGGAAACTACCGCAACCGAGGGGAACTTTACCTTTGGCATCAACACGAAGGCGTGGATTTGCGCTGGGATTACGCTGTGGAAACCCTCAAGCGAATTCACGCGTTGTGGAAGCGACCCGTGCATTTGGAAACGGTGAAGAATCGGCGGCGGGTGCGGGTGAGCGTTTACGACAACGATCGCGTCCAAGAAGATGTTCTGTAGGAGGTGACCGTTCGTGTTGTCCGAACAATTAGCGCACAAGTTTTGGCTCGCCTTGGATAACCTCAGAGGCAACTCCGTAAGCGCAACAACGGAAAACGCAACCCTTACTGCCCAACTGCGCACCCATGACGCTTTCTCCTGTGTTGTAGAGCGCTTGACCGTTCAATGGTCAGCGTCGGTGGAATGGGAGACCATCTTGGAAAAGTGTGAAAAAGGGTTGCAAGGGTTGCACCGCGACTTTTCGTTGGTAGAGCGAGATGATAGGCATCGCCAAGCCCTTTTCCGCTCCCCTCTTGCCCGCGAGGTTTACTGGGAAGCAATCCTTTCCCGATCCCTCAACTTGACTTTGACTGTCTGCCGCTTTCGGTGCCAACCCGATGGGGGACGCACGGTTGAACCCTTTGTCCTCACTGAAGAGCAGCTGTCAGCCTTCCTGCAACCTTTGTTGGATTGACAGTTTGCTTTTGAAGCCTCCTCGCTTGCTGCTGAAGGTTCAAAGCCCTGAGACGCAAGCGTAAAGGGGTGCGTGGTGACAGCAACAAGACCAACACAGTGCGTAGGGGACAGCGAACAATTATCGGCACGAGGACGCCAACCAGCAGAATAACCAGCCAACCAGTATTGCGTCCACCTACTACGAAACCTGCAAGCGCCTAACCCGTCGCTACACCTATGATCCCCATTTGGACCCCCAGTTGGTTTGGACGGGGAAAGCTGAACACAATTTTTTCGAAGAGGTGGTTTCGCTCCACATTTACAACGGCTGAACAGAAAGGGTCATGGTTGTGTCGGCTTGGGTGGGCTGAGAGAAAAGGTGGCGGTGAATTGGGCACCTTTGGGGTTAAGGAGCAAGGAGTGCAAACGCACTTCTAAAGGGGCGAGATCAAAGCGGATCAACGGGTTGAATGCCTTGAACCGCTCCTGAATCCATCCTGTGGGAAGGGGTAGGAGGTCTGCAAGGTAGGCATCGCGCAATCGCCAGTGCACTTCGTTGCCCAAAGGGAACAATTCCGCCGTTGCGCTAAAAGGGACCCGAACTAACGGCATCCCAGCAAGTTCTACCCGCCAACGCCCTTCTACCTCTACGCTTCCCCGCCGCAACCAAACTTGAGGGCTCTCTACACCTTCCCTTGTTAGGCGTTCTGTCAAGTAGCGCTGAAGCGCCTCAGCAGCCACGAATCCTTTCATCTCACCTTCAGAAGCCGATATCAGCACCAACCGCTTCTCCCGAAGAGACCCCTTCATGTCAAACCGGACGGAACGGGCATGGGCTTGCAAGTCAGCAATCAGCAATCCTTCGTAAACCGTGTCCTTTAGCAGCAGGTGCACTTCGCCGATGCGCCCTTCCTTTTCAGGTTTTGTGGTGAAGCCAATGGGCAACAACTCCAGCAATTGCCCTCCTTGAAACTGCAACCCTTTGATGGTCACTGTGAGTTTGCGAAACTTGCCCCGAAGGGTGGGGAAGCCGGGGGCTCCATCTAACTCGGCGTCTACCTGTTGAGCGGTCAAGGATTGGCGAAGGGCTCTCTCCAACTCCCGCTCCACCCGCTCAGGCGTGACCTGAGTGAAGAAGAGCGCAAAAAGAGCGATTAAACCCAAGAGCACTTTTTCCATCCTCGGTCGCCCTCACTTTCCCAGCAACATCGCTTTAATTGGGCAGTCGTTGGCAAGCACATCATAAGTTTGACGGGAAACTTTGGTGGTGCACAGGGAGACAAAAAGCGCCTGCCCGTTCCCAGCTTGGGGACAATCAGTGCATTGCTTGATCCAAAGCCAAGTCGGCTAAATAGGAACTGCGGACGAACGGTCCGGAGAACACATACCGAAAGCCCATTTCGTAACCAATGCGCTCCAGTTCGGCAAACTCTTCGGGAGGCACATAGCGAGCAACAGGAAGGTGGCGAGTAGTAGGGCGGATGTATTGACCGACGGTCACAATCTCGCAACCGATGGAGCGCAAGTCATGAAAGACTTCTATCACCTCGTCTATCGTTTCGCCCAAACCCAACATCAGTCCTGACTTGGTGATCATCTGCGGGTCCAATTCTTTGACGATCTCCAGAACCCTAAGGGAGCGATCGTAACTGGCTTGGGGACGGACCAGTTTTTGCAAACGGGGCACTGTTTCCAAGTTGTGGTTGTAGACTTCGGGATGAGCCTCCACGACAATGGCAATGAGTTCCCGGCGGGCATGAAAATCGGGGGTGAGCACTTCTACAGTGGTTTGTGGGCACAAAGTTTTTATGGCTCGGATTGTGCGGGCAAACTGAGTTGCTCCCTCATCTGGCAGGTCATCGCGGGTCACTGAGGTTAAGACAGCGTGGCGCAAACTCAACTGCTTGACCATCGTAGCAACCTTGATGGGCTCAAAAGGGTCAACGGGGTCCCCTCGCCCCGTTTTGATGGCGCAGAACCCACACCGACGGGTGCAAGTGTCGCCCAGCAGCAAAAAAGTAGCGGTGCCACGAGCAAAGCATTCGCCAATGTTGGGGCAACGCGCGCTTTGGCAAACAGTGTGGATGCCCCGCCGCTCTAATTCCTGCCGAAGGGGCTCTGCATGAGACCTCTTTGGACCCTTTCGCAGCCATGCAGGGATGGACGCAAAAGTGGGCACATGATCCCCTCCTTTGCCCGCTCAATCATCCCCGTATTCTGCCCACTTGCGCACCCCTTCGTAAACACGCACGCGCAATTTAAACTCGGGAAGCACCTTCTTCAGTTCCCGGTGCAACTCAATGGCGATGTTTTCCACTGTTGGCACGGATTCCATAACCTCGTTGAGCATCACATGGTCATAGCGCTGCAGCACTTCCCAGACACGCTGCTTAAACTCGCCGAACTCCAATAGCATATCGCTATCGGGTTCCCCTTCCAAAATGATGTCCACCCGGTAGGTATGCCCGTGTGGGCGACCGCATTTAGGGTGTCCGGGAATGTAGTGTCCCGAGTCAAGAAACTCTGTGCGGGCTAACCGCATGCGTTTCATCGGTGCTCTCCTCCTGTTTGTTCAAGTATAGGTTTTTCCTTGTGGGCAAAGGGACCAACGCCCCATCTTACGGAGCAGGCAATCGGGGGCGCTTGCCTTTTATTCAGAGTCGTTCTCTAAGATCCCTTCCCATTCGGCGAAGACATCATAGGGGTGGATGCTCTCAAAGGAGTCACAGCGCACCCTTGCCCAAACCTTAGGGTAGCGGGCTTGAAGGGTTTTCACGCAGTCACGCACTACATCCTCCACGAATTTGGGGTTCTGGTGCATGGCTTCCACAATGGCTTTTTCCTGCGGCCGCTTGAGCAGTAGGCGAACAGGGGTAGAGAAAGAAGCTTCGGCAATCTCTACTAATTCTTCTGGCGTGATGGTGTAACCATTGGTTTGCAACTCAATGCGGAGTGCCCCCCGTTGGTTGTGGGTGACACTGCCCGTCATCGCCATCGCACACGGACACGCCAACGCACCGTAAACCTCTACCCCTACCATCCGCTGTTGGGTAGCCGTGTCGTAACTGGCAAACAGTTTGAAGGGATGCCCCTCCACATGCGATTCTGACTCCAACCGGACGGTGCAGTATTGGGCGTAGTTGTGGGCTTGTAAAAGTTCACGAGCTAGCCGCTCCGCCAGCTCCTCAAAGGAAGTTGCCTCCAATGGGAACTCGAAGGCACGGATAATCTCTTCAGCGAAGCGGCTCATGTGTGCCCCCCGCTGCTCCGAGGGGAGGTTAACAGAGGCTTCTATGGTCACAAACACCTGCATGGTTTCCCCATTACGGCATAGCAGCACAGGGTAACGAAACTGCGAGACCCCCACACGGGTCAACGCTATCTCGTGAGTAGGGCGCTCTGATTGAATGTCAGGCAACCCTCGCTTCTGTTCCTCTATGGTGAAAACTTGCGACCTCTTCATCATCTAACATCACCCGCTCAATTATGAGCCCGAACCCGACGGTTCGTAACAACCGCCGACACACAGAACCGAGATAGATAACGCTCCCTTAACGAACTTTGGTTCCGATTTTAGGGGGAGTGAAGTTGGGATCAAGGGTGCGCTGTTTGGTTGACTAACTATGCTTTTCGGAGCCGGACTCCTAAGCCTGGCTCAAGGCGCAGGTGCAGGTAGGGTCCGCAAGGGTTAAAACCTGCTGTAAATGGCGACTGTTGAAGGAAAAGGTGCGTGTCCAAATCCACGAAAGCGAAGCCACCAATGCCAGCGGCAAAGTGAGCACCTGCTGATAACCCCAGTTCCGTTTCCACCATCGCTCCAATCATCAAAGCGAGCCGTGCTGTTTGGGCAAGAGCAGCGATGCGCTGTCCTTCCCAGATGCCGCTTTTCATTAGTTTGATGTTGATTGCGTGGGCAGCTTTCTCCCGCACTAATCGCAGAGCGTCAGCAGCCGTGACCACCATTTCGTCAGCGCAGATGGGCACAAAGGAACGCTCCGTTAGCCATCGCATCCCTTCCCAATCATCCTTCGGCACAGGCTGCTCAAACAGGAGAGGCACGATACCCCGTCGTTCCAACCGTTGCAACAACCGCCACGCATCAGGAGCTGTATAGGCTTGATTGGCGTCCAATTGCAAGGCAGCCTTAGGAACAACCTGGGAGACAGCGACAATACGGGCTTCGTCCTCGTCAGTATCGCCACTTAATTTGATTTTCAAGCGGCGGAAGCCTTGGGCAGCAAACTGTTGAGCGAATAGGGCTGCCTCTTCTGGCGGCATGATCGGAACGGTGACATCCGTTTCCAGCGAGTCTGTGCTTCCTCCCATCCACTCGCATAAAGGTATGCCTCGTCGCTTACATAAAGCATCCAGCAAGGCAATTTCTGCAGCAGCGCATGCTGTGTGTTGGGCGCCTAAGTGCTTTTGCAGTTGCTCTATGCGAGGACGCCACGCAGCGGGTTGACCGACCCAAAGGGTTCGGATTTCTTCCAACGAGGCGGCGATAGTTTTGGTTGTTTCGCCCATTAGGGTTGGTGCGGGGGCAGCTTCACCCCACCCTTCCGTCCCATCCTCCAACCTCACTTGCACCCACCAGTTCGCGGTTGCGACCGTCGTCTCCGAAGAGATAGCAAACGGCGTGTGCAAGGGAACTTCCACCAACGACCAACGCATTTCCACAATCCGCATCGCTTGAGACATCCCTTAGCCCCCCATTTCTCCTTTCAAACTCGCTTTCGGGCTGATTTGGCGACGGAGCGGGTAAGCACAAAGGCACACCAACCCGCAAGGGCAAGGTAAATGATGCCTTGCCAGATCCCCCACAAAAGAGGATCTGGAGCCCTCGGGTCTTCCATCAGAACGAACAAACCAACTAAGGCAACAATGGGGTTATAAACTAAGGGCAGGCGGCGAAGGTCCACCATCCAGCCGTAAGTGACCCAACCGCCGAAATCTTCTAACTCCCGCGATGCTTCCGCACCGAAAAACAACTCTACGAACACCACCCAAAACACAGGCAGGATGAACAGCACGAACGCTTGTCCAGCGAAGGTGACAGCCACTGTCGTCATGCTCTGCCGCAGCCGGAAAGACAACCACAAGGTCACTGCTACCAGCAACACTGCCCAACTGAGGACCAACCATTGGCTCTTCCCCAGTTCTCTTAAAGTGACCCACAACGAGTGGTCTTGAAGGAGGCTCAGTGCCAGCAGCGGCAAGAAGAAAAGCCACAGAATTCCCAACACCGCTAACTGCGAGAGGAATTTGCCCATGACGATCTGGCTGGCAGAAAGGCGGGTGATGACCAGCATGTCCCAAGTGGCTTTTTCAAACTCCGAGGCAAACAGCGAGTGGGTCATCAACGACGCCAGTAGCCACAACGCAAAGCACTCTATGCCCAGCACAATCGCATACAGGTTGTTCTGCATCGTTTCCCGAAGCAGCCAGATGTAGAGCGCAACAATGGGAGACACAAAAAGCACTGACTGATAAATCGGGCGCCGAAGCAACCACCGCGCTTGCCTTAGCAAATGGTAGCGAAACAGCGGATTCTGGACCACCCACTTTTGCCAAATGCTCATAACCCCACCGCCCAGTTTCGTTGTTGGCTTGTGCAATTAGTCTCGTGTAGCAACCGCCCAAAAGTCGGTGGCATCCAGTAAAAGCCCGCACGCCCCGTTGCCTTTGGAGCAGACGGCTCTTTAATTCTGGAGCGATGCTTCTGCATCGCCCAAATTATCAACATCTCTGGGAGGTTCACCTCCCAAGCAAACCGCCTCGCTTCACAACAGAATCAGGGATGGGATGAACCACTCGTAGGGTGACGAAGGATTGGCGATGGCTAGGCACATCCAAGTTAGGCGTGATGTCCATCCCCTCCACGGGTGCCGTCAGCACCAAGAGGAACTCTTGCCTTCCATCGGGTTGAGCAGGGAAAGGAAGGGTAAGGGTGATTTTTTGTCCCGGAGGAATTGCGGGTGAACGAGTGGTCCCAAGGACTTTTAGCCCAACAGGTGGATCTCGATACCACCGCCGCCTTGCAACGGGAGCATACCGAACCAAAGCGCAATCGCCTTCCTTTAATGCATATGGCAATTGGTTTTCCACTGTCACAACGAAACGATTGTCCTTCCGCTGCACTTGCACCTGCACGGTGCCGTTGAGGGTAAGGGGCTTGACAAAGTAGAACAAGCGGAAACTAAGGTTAGGCACGCGCAAGAGGGTGGTGATGTTTGCCCCTCCTTCTTGCGTTTGCAACGCAGTGCCAGCGGTGGGACTATCTTCCTCAACCGCTGTGAAGACAGCTTCTGCCAAACCAAAATCCAAAAGGTAACTCCCTGCCCGTTGGAGGAACAAGGTCGCAGCAGCAAACAAGTAAGCGTTGGGTTCGCCCGATGTCGTGACCACCAAGCCTCGGGTCAAATTTTGCACGCCCAATTGGTAGAGCCCAAAAGCGGCTCGCCCTATCACGAACACGAACGCAACCGCAATCACAGGGGCAACCAACCAGTGCCAATCCAACGCTCGCCGCTTTTGCAACAAGAAGTAAGCCGTCGGAATGAGGAGCAAAAAGTAAACCAACAAAGTCACACCGATGCTAAGCGCGCTGGGTAACTCTAAGCGGAAGGGAAGAGGGGGAGGCTGCAAAGGGGTTGGAAGGGTTCCCGTGGTGGAGAATGGAGTGTATGGATTGTAGTATTGAACGCTCGGCCAACGAGAATACTGCCACCCTTGCCACACACCTAAGGGGAGAAGCCATAACGACCATCGGTGCGCAACGGTCATAAGCGCCAATCCTCTGACGCTACTTTGCCAAAAAGCTGGTAACCCTTTCCACTCCCGAAACGGTTTGTCCCAGAAGTTGAAAGCCGTGAAAATGACGACACCAAATCCATAAGGTCGGATCGAGATGAGGGGCAATTTCGCCGTCCCCACAACCAATGAACTTTCTTCGGTCAACTCACCAACGGTGATAAACGCTGCGTTGCGAGGTGGTTCAGTTTTGCTCCATTGGGTAAGTGCCTGCCAATTTTGCCATTGCACTGTTTTGAGATTTCGGATGGGCAAAAGAGAAGCCAAGAGCCGATGGCGCAAGTAGATGGCAGCGGGACCACCGGGCACCACCAACACGCCACCCATTGCAACCCACTGACGGATAGCTTGCCATTGGCTCAAAGTCAATCGCTCCGCTCCTGGACTCAACACCAAAACACTCACGCCCGTTAGCGCTGCTATCTTGTTGGGCAACTCTTCGGGACGGCAATATGCCCAAACCCACTCAATAGGGGCAAGGCTTCCCGGACGCCCAACGGGTGGCATAGGAACAGGTGAGGAGGTCGTAGGTTGTTGGGGATTGAGATGGCGCAGCCACTCCAAGCCACCCATCTCGTCACCCAAACCAACCACAAGCCGAATTTGATTTGAAGGGAAGACAGAGATAGTCTGCTTAAGGACTTCCCTCACCCCTCGCAGCTGCACCGTGATACCAGTTGTGTCCGAGAGGACAAAGGGTAGCGCCAAGAACTCTTTTCGGCTCCCAGTAGGCAAAGGGAGCGGGAACACATGCTCCCGATCACCACGCAACCGATTGACTGACACAACCAAAGTAGCGTCTACAGATGGACCGTTGTTTTGGGCAGTGATTTTCAAGGGCAAACAACCGAAGGGAGGCATAGCGGTGCCGAAAAGGGGACGCACTTCCATTTCCACCAACCTTCGTTGCGCTCCCGCTAAGGCCGTGAGCCCAAATACCGAAACAGCGAGCAGCCAATACCGCACGGCAAGACACCGCCTCTCGCCTCAGTTGAGTTCGCTCCCAATTTTGTCATGGTTTGTCTCCTGCTGGCTTGAGTCTCAGCAGGGCGACCGTTCAAAAGTCGTTGGTTCGGGGCAAGAGCTCGCAAGCCTTGCCGCCTTCATAGCGGATGGCTCTTTACTTTTGGAAGAAGAGACGACTTAGCAAACGAAAGAGGTTACGACAAGGTGTTGGTTTTGCAGGTTTCACCACTTGCAAGGGTGCAAAAGAAGTGAGGGACAGTAATTTGCCTTTTCCCTTTCGGCAAGGGCAAGAGGTTGAGCAAAGCCTTTTCAGTGGGTGACTTTGGGCAAGTAGGTTCTTAGGTCAAAGTTCGGGCTGTTTTGTTTGTCGTGGCAACGCAGGCAAGTGACCTCGTTCACGATTTTGGTGGAAGGGCGTTCGCCAGGACGCTGCCCATGCATGCGCGCAGTGGCTGGATCTTGCAGTTCTACATGGCAATCCACGCACTCCACACCCCTGTTCTTTTTGACCGTCACGACACCCCTCATGCGGAACTCCAACGAGTGACAAGGCAAACAACTTTTGTCCATGCGTTTTTGCTTGACCAAGGTGTCAATGGCGTGAGCGTGACCAGTGCTGAGCCACTGCTCATACTGGGCTTGGTGGCAAGAACCACAAAACTCAGGTGGCAAGTATTCCCGCTTCTCTGCGATCTTCAGCAGTTCCTGCATTTCTCGCTCCAATTCCTTTTGGCGCTTCTCGTAGTAGGCGTTCACGATTTGTTTGACTTGGTCATGATCGGGGTGTCCTGAGGCATAAAGCCATTGCCCTTCTACCCGGAAGGGTTCTCGGTCAGACTGCCCCTGCCACAAGTTGAGGGAAAGGATGGCGGCGCGTGACTGAGGCAAGGCAATAACTGTCACCCCACCAATCTTTTCGCTCACCTTGGCAGGGCTGGGAGACAACTCGGCGTTGGGAGAAGCTGAGGGAAGTTGATCGTCCAGGAGCAAGATATCAGTAGCCCCTTTGAGACGGGGAGCAATTTCCATCACTTCGTTGCGGTCCACATATACGAGGGCTGCCACCACAGTGTTGGGTTGGCGAAGCCCCTGAAGGTAGATAGAAGCGCGTTGCCAATATTGTTCATCCTCAAGAGGCGGTCGCCCCAAGTTGGCAACGACTAAGTTCAGGGCTTTCCCGTTCAAACGGAAAGTTGCGAAGTTTCCATCTCGAGGCGGTAGGAGCAAAGGGATCCCGTTTGCGTTGGTGCGGATCACCGATAACCGCTTTTCGTCCCGAGGGCTTAAAGCGATCCCTTGGTAACCGATCAACTGGTAAGCCTTCAGCAGAGGTGGGACTACATCAGCGCCTCCTGTAAAATCGCCCCCCTCTAAAATCCCGACGACACTACCCCTCCGTTCCAGTTGATGCTTAGTTGCCAAGATCAAACTTGCTACTTTTGCCAAGTCTTCTGCCCGCTTTCCAGGGCAACCGCATACCTCCAACTTCCCTTGGCGATTAGCAGTGATCAAAAGGACTAAGTCAGGGGGCTCTTGGGGCAACGCCAGTTGGGGAGGCATTGGTCGCGAGGTTCGGCGCACATTCCAATACAGCCCCAAAAGCAGCAAAGAGAGCATTACCACGCTCATTATGGCTATTCGGGTCAAATGCTGTTGAGCATGTCGCTGAGTCATGCCCGCATCACCACCGATTATCTTAACGCAAAACGATCTCTTTGCATTTCCCTCTCACTGGACGGTGACGCGGGCTTCTGCTACCAACGGTCCAACTCGGGCACGCACTATCCCGTGTCCGGGGCGAGTGGCAATGAATTCTCCATCGGGGGTGAGGATGCCGATCCGACCATGCACGGACCAAAGGGGACGGAGGGGACGCTGCAGCGGCGGTTGCACTTCCAATTCAAATCGCACCCTCTCACCAACCCGCAAGACAACAAACTCTGGGTGAAGGCGCAGTTGTCTGATGAGGGGAAGCGTTGCTCCTGGCCGGCGAGGGAGCGGGATGAGGAGGCGAATCTCTTCCGCATCCAAGAGGAAACTTTCCAGCCGCTCTTGATAGAAAGAGGCTTGCTCGACGCTGGGGCGAATGCGAACCGTGCAACGACGGTTGCGGGGCAGTTCTACCGTGAACATGCCGCTGGCATCGGTTTTGGTGACGATGCGGACACCGTCGTCCAACAAGATCTCCACTTCCGCATCGGCTAAGGGCAGGGTTGGGTCCTCTTCATCCACCACCGTGCCGACAAGGCGAGTGGGACCGGGATTGCCAGGAGGAACACTACCCCCTGTCAAACCATCCCCACAACCAATTGCTCCAAGAACAAGCAATAGCGTCAAGCAAAGGAAGCAAGCCTTCGCACAACCCAGATGGGTGGTTTTGCTTTCCCTTCTTTCAGCTTTCATCTTCATATCACCGCAAAAGTTGGTTTTGCTTCCAAGCCTCAGAGAGTGGCAACCAGCCGAGGGAGTCAACGAACTCTTGGGCATTGCCCAACCCTTTTTGGCGGGCGATAAGGTTCGCCAGAGCAAGGTAAGTGCGGAAGCGAAGTGGGTCCTCTAACCAAGAGTCCTCATGTCCTGCCTCACGCCACTCTTGCCGCCAGTTTTCCAACAGCCGATGAAATTCTGTCAAGGCTTGCTCTGCCCCTTTAGGATCGCTGTCCAACAACCACGCCCCTTTGAGGGCTAAGCAGCGGGAGAGGAGGTCGGCATCGCCCACTTCGTGCGCTAAGGTTTCTGCCCTTGACAACCATTCGGTAGCATCTTGGTCCGATTGTTCGTGAGCAATTTGGGCAAGTAGCCAAGCAGCGAAAGCAGCAATGTGGCGCATTCCCCTGTCATCGGCAAGGGAAAAGGCTTGGTTTGCTCGGCGAGCGGCTGACGCCAACTGACCCAATTGAAGATCAAACCATGCCAACAAGCAAAGGGTGTGGGCAAGTTCCAAAGGGCAGTGCATTGCCTCCGCCAGTTCAACAGCGGCTTGGGCATGGTAAAGGGCATCTTCGGCGTCCTCTTCACGCAGGTAGGTTTCTGCCAACGCCTTGTGAGCCCACAACTCCGCTCGCCGGGAGCGCAACCTTAAGGCTTTTGTCAAGGCGCTTTTCGCCCACTGCTTCGCCCCAGCAAAATCTCCTGAGACTGCCAAAGTGTGTGCCAAAAGCGTCTCCACGATGACCTCCCGCTCTTGATCGCCAGAAAAGGACGCCAGTTCCCGCACCCGCATAGCCGTTTCGTAAGCCTTGAGCCATTTCCCTTGAAAGCGTTGACAAGCAGCGATAGTGAGCAAGGCCTCCAACTGTTGGTCCCGATCGCCCAACCGTTCCGCAATGCGAAGGGCAGCCATTGCCAACTTTTCCGCTTCAGCAAAATCGCCACAAGCGTAGTAGACATTTGCCCGGTTGGCAGCAACAAAGAGGTGCACGATTTCTCTATCCCGTTCAGAAGGCGCGCTTTCGGCCAACTCTTCGGCTTCGTCCAAGTGTTGCATTGCCAACTGAAAGTCTCCCATCCACTCAGCGACAGCAGCAAGAGCGACAGCCGCCTCCCATCGGTTATGCCAATTGCCTTGTTGCCAAGCGACAAGAAACTGTTTGCGTGCCTCTTCGGGGCGTCCCAGCAACAAGAGGGCGCGACCAATGCTTTGGCGGCAGGCAAGAGCATAGGGAAGGTTGCCATCTTGCTCAAACAAGCGGTGAGCCCGGTGGAGAACCTCAAGGGCACCTTCTAAGTCACCCATGAGCAAACGCAAATTACCCAGGCGGAATAGGATAGTCGCTTCCTTGTGCTGATCGTTCAGTTCCCGAGCAAGGAGCAAGGCTTGCTCATAAGTAGCAACAGCAGCTCGCCAATCTGGCGGGGAGGCTTGGGCTTGGGCAAGGGCAAACAACCCCTCCAGCCGCTCCTGCAACCGCCGTTCCCAATCGCCCGATGGCACTTGAAGTAGTTCTGCCGTTGGTCGCTCTTGAGGTTCTCCCGTCGGAGCCTTTGAAGTTGTTAGGTCCACACCGAAGAAAAACGCCAAGGGTTTACCCGTCCGCTTAGCAATGAGGGTGAGTTTGTCGGGCTGAGCTAAAGTAGTGCCTGCAATGTATTGGTAAAGGAGTGCCCGGGAGCAACCGATGTCTTTCGCCACCTGTTCTACGGACAAACCCGCTTCTTTGATGGCTTGCAAAATGAGTGCGCCTTGCTGCTTGCGTCCTTCAGGTGTCGTCAGGTCTAGCTCCATGCCCATCACCTTTGATGTTGCCATTGGCGCTTTCATTTTAGCGCATTTCGCTCTAAAAGGAAAGAGAAAGCAGACTTTTGTCTAACCAAAACAGATGTGTTTACAAAATGGACGGCGTGTGGTATAATTTAACTGAACAAATCGCCCGAAAGGAGGGCTTGGCAATGGCACGCCTCGTTGGGAGCGTCGTGGTGACGATTCTGTTAGCGATGGCACTGTTGGGCTGCGGCGGCGGGAAAACCAACCCCTTGAGCCAACCTGATTACCCCCCGACAGGGACAGTAGAAGGGCGCTTAGTAGTCCCCAACAGTGGACGGCAAGCCCCTGTCATGTCGCGGTTTACCGTGCGGGTGCACGGCACTGAAGAGCGCATCCAGTGGCGAGCACAAGTGCGAACGGAAGGGTTCTTTCGCATTGAAAATGTGCCTGCCGGCGAACAAACCATCACCTTGGAGGACCCCCAAAGCGGTTGGGGAGCTGTCCTTGTAGTGTTCATTCGCCCAGGTCAAGTGGTGAATGTGGGCGAAGTGGAACCAACCCCTCTGGGGCAAATTGCGGGGATGGTCACGGAGTTGGGCACAGGCAAACCGGTTGCTCGCGCCCGCATCGTAGCACGCCCCGTAGAAAGCTCCGACGAACCCCTCTCTCAACTCCCCCTCCGCCCCTTGTTTTCTACGATCACCAACCAGCAGGGCGCTTATAGCCTATTGGTGCCTGAAGGCACCTACTTGGTTGAAGCCTACCACCCCAGTTACGAACCCACCGCAAGCACTGCGTCAGTGCAAGTTGGTCGGACAACGGCATTGGACTTTCAGTTAGCCCCTCGTCAGGATTTAGGCACTCTCTTCGGCACTGTGACAGCCGTGGTCAACGGGGCGCAAGTGCCGGTTCCCGGTGCTTTAGTGGCGTTGGTGCCTCAAGGAATTTCCCTTCCCGAACCACCGCTGACACCCCTTGAGATGACGGTTGGCGAGGTAGTCAAGGCGTTGCAAAACCCAGTCAAAGGGTCTGGGCAAGTCCCTCGTTATGGTCGCCGCCCTCTCTTTACCTTCACCCGTGCTGACGGCAGTTACGAAATCACAGGCATCCCTGCAGGAACTTACCTCGCTGTTGCGCTGAAGCGAGGCTACGGCAGGGACGAGAAGACGGTGACAGTGGAAGCGAACCAACGCGTGCAAGCAGACTTCGTGCTGCAGGCTACATGGGGCGTTGTCAAGGGCACTGTCACGGACGGGGAAACAGGTCAACCTATTGCAGGGGCGTTGGTGATTGCTGTTCGGAAAGGTGACCCTTGGTGGGATTGGGACGAGTGGCGTCCACTGGCTTTTGCTCGGTCCAACCGCCCTGCCTGGCACCGCCCCAAAGGGGCTCCTGCAGGGGGTGCATCTCCGTCCATTGGTCAGCCACCCATGTTCCCTGTTTTGCCTCCCATTGTTCCTCCTGTGCGAGCAGGCACAGTGACGGACAGGGAAGGGAATTACCAACTGCTGCTTCCACCCGGCGATTACTTCATCTCTGCCACTGCCGACGGTTACGACTGGCAAGCACAAGAAGTGGACGGTTTGCAATCTGGGCAAACTGTAGTGGTGGATTTTGCCTTGATCAAAATGCAAGCGGATGAAGGAGATTGGGAGAGCCTTGAAGTCACTCTGTCCGTTCCTGCATCTGTAAAGCAGGGAACACCAGTGCCCTTGCAATTGACTGTGCGAAACATCGGCGACCAAGTCCTGACTCTGGAATTTGGCCTGCCAGAAGCGGATTTCCTCGTGACAACAGAAGATGGCAGGGAAGTGTGGCGCTGGTCTCACGGGAAGGCCTTCCCCGCAATCCTGCAGCAAATCGTTTTGCGTCCGGGAGAAGTGCGTCGGTTTCGGGAAGTTTGGCGGCAAGTGGACAACAATGGACGGAGGGTGCCTGCTGGAAACTACCAAGTCGTTGGCATTTTCGCAAGTCGGCTGCAAACAGACCCGCAACCTCTTTCCATTGTCCCTTAGCTGGGCCTGAGGGAAGAAAGCAAAAAATCTTCCCCTCCCTGCCGATAACGAAAGAGGAGTGACGGTAGCGAAAGGAACGAAGGAACGCTTGGCGAGGTGAGCACCTATGCGACGCTTGAACATTGCGCTGATCTTGAGCGCCTTAGCCCTTTTGCCTGCTTGGGGGCAAGACATAAGCATCACCGCTGTTGTGCAGAAAAGCGGGTTGCAATGGGAGGAAGCGATAGCAGCGTTGCTCCTTGCCCGAGTCTTAGACCTTGACGCTACTTTCATCATCCGCACCCGCAAGGAAGCGGCAACACCTGTGTTCGTGCTGGGTCCTGCATTCGTCATCGCCAAGGCAAGCAAAAAGGACATCAAGGAAATCCTCAGCGCCCGGGGCAAAGGGCACGGTTGGGGACTCATTGCCCATCGGTTGGGTGTGCATCCCGGAGTGTTTAACCGAAGTCGCATCGCTCTGGACAAGTTGAGCGATGATGACCTCGTTGCCTCCGTTTGGTTGAGCGTGCTCAGTCAAACTTTTCCGTTTTCCCAAGACACTCTCGTAAGGTTGCAGCAGCAGGGGCTTTCTTGGGGAGACATTGTGACGGTTCTCCAAATCGCAGCAGGTGCCAACACTTCGCCCGAGCAAGTTTTGGCTCATTGGCGCAAAGAAAGGGATTGGGCGAAAGTGCGGGAACACTTCGGCGTCTCCCCTTTCTGGTTGCCGTCCCATGCGAAAACCAATGACTTGAACCCTCCTAACGATAAGGGCAAAGGTCCGCGAGGTAAAGGTCGAGGGAAAGCATCGCCCTAATTGCTTGCCATGTTCGATTGTTGACAACTCGCTGCGCCTTGTTGCCCGCATCCCTTCGTCCGTCTTATCAAGGAAAACTGGCGCAAACTTTTTAGTGAGCAAACCGAATGAGGAGAGGGGAAGCACGATGAACGAAGTGGTGCGGGAAGTGGCTTTGTCAACAGGGCAAAAGATTTGCCTTGTCCGAGGTGACATCACAGCGGAAGCGGTGGACGCTATTGTCAATGCGGCGAACTCGCACCTACAACACGGCGGTGGCGTCGCTGGGGTGATTGTTCGGAAGGGAGGCACTATCATTCAGCAAGAGAGCAACGAGTGGGTGCGCCAACACGGTCCTGTCCCTACTGGGCAGGTAGCCATCACCAGTGCTGGTGCGCTGCCAGCCAAAGCAGTGATCCACGCCGTCGGACCCGTTTGGGGCGAACAATCACCAGAGGAGTCGGACCGATTGTTGCGCAGCGCTGTGTGGAACAGTTTGCGCATGGCGCACGAAAAAGGCTTTGCTTCCATTGCCCTCCCCGCTATCAGTGCGGGCATCTTTGGCTTCCCTAAGGACCGATGTGCTGCGATCTTGTTGGACACCGCTGCCCAGTTCCTCTCTCAACATCCCGACAGTTCTTTGAAGGAGGTTCGCTTTGTGCTCTTTGACGAACCCACCTTCCAAGCCTTCTTGGAAGCCTTTGACGCCCGATGGGCAACTTCAGCTTCTTGACAACTACTCTTCTTCCAGAAGGATCCCTTCTCGCAACCACTGAAGGAACTGAGGCGGAGCCACCAGTTGAGGTGGCAACGGGTCACGGTGGAGTTGGAGCCGAGCAATTGGTTCGCCTGTTAGGAAGTAAACGACTTCTGCGCCTGCTTCCTTGGCAATGAGCCAACCAGCAGCAATATCCCAAACCCGGTTGTCTGTCAAGACGCCGCCGATGAAGGACCCCTTTGCCACAAAAGTAAAGCAAGCGACAGCCGTGCCGAGACTACGCACCTTGCAGGGCAAATGGACACGCATCCGTTTAATGCTAAGGGTGCTAAGCCCCAACAGGTCGTCTTTGTGCACGACTTCTGTTTGACGGGCGAAAATCCGCTGACCGTTAAGCCATGCCCCTTTTCCTTGCTGCGCCAAATACATTTCGCCAAACGATGGGTAGTAGACAGCGCCAAGGGCAGGCAGCCCCTCTTCTACCAAGCCGATAGAGACAGCCCAAATGGGAATGCCTGCAACAAAGTTGGCTGTCCCATCGATCGGGTCTACGACCCATGCCACCTTGGTTTGGACCCCTCGTTCTACCTCCTCACCCAACACCTCCACGCCGGGGAAATGTTTTTCCAATTCAGAACGCAGGAAGTCTTCCACCCTCTTGTCTGCCTCGGTGACAAAGGAGCGATCGGGCTTTTCCGAGGGGGTAACGCGCCCATAAAAAGAGAGCGCCAGTTCACCTGCTTGCCGAGTGATTTGCGCCAACACTTCCAGATCTGTCAAGAGCTATGCACCTCCATTGGTCCTGCGGGCGTTGATAGTTTAGAACGGCTGAACACAGCGATGGTTGCAGGCAAATCCCCATGCAAAACTTCGCAGCGGTGCTGCAGGGAAAAACCCAAGTAGGGCGCTATGGTTTCCACCCATTCAGGGTGATGTGTGATGACGACCAAGCGACCGTTATCACTCAGCAATTCGTCTGCCACTTGAAGCAGCGTTCGGTGGGTTTCCCGAGCGCGGGCGGGAGAACCCAAGCGGACACCAAAAGGCGGGTTGGTAATGAGACATTGGAAGGTTTTCGGAGGGAACTTTTGAGGAAGATCCGCAAGGTTTGACACTCCCCAAGCGATCGTATCTGCCACCAGAGCCCGATCCGCATTCTGTTGCGCCCCCACAATGTGCTTGGGGGAGACATCTGCACCAAACAGAGGAACCCTTAGGTTCCAATCGGCGCGCATATCCCATTCCAAAAGCAATTCGTCAAAATCCGTCTTTGCAAAGAAGGGGAGGGAGCGAAAGAGGAACTGGTTCTTGCGAAAGAACCCTGCTGGCACCGAACGAGCGAGGAGGGCTGCTTCAACCAAAACAGTGCCACTGCCGCACATGGGGTCTAAGAGGCTCTCGTGAGGCTGCCACTGAGCCAGCAACACCATAGCAGCGGCTAACACAGGGTTGAGGGCAGCTGGGTGGTCGTAAACCCGATACCCTCGCCGATGCAATGCTTCCTCACCCACAAAGTCTATGCCAACAACGCAATGCTCTCCAGTCACTTCCACCCGCACCAACACATCGGGTTGGTCGAGCCGGACGGGTTGGCGGTGTCCTGTGCGTTCCCTGATTTTATCCACGATAGCTTGACCGCTGGTTCTCTCTATGTCAGGGGATTGAAACAGGTGCCGACCGTGCCGGTTGGAGCGGACGCAGAAGGCGGTTTCTGGCAACAGCCACTCTTGCCATTCTATTCCTTTGACGAGGTCGTAGATGTCTTGCAGACCCTCCATCGTGCGTCGGATGGTGCCTTCTGCCAGCACCCAAACCCCTCTTTGGATAGTGCGCGCTGTGTAGCAAAGGCGGGCGAGTTCAACAAGCGATCCAATGGTGCCGCGCACCCAGCCTTTCCTTTCACTCGCTTGGGAGGCTATTCGTAGACCCAATTGCTGTAACTCCTGTGCAGCGATCGCTTCTATGCCTCGCACGGTCGTGAACAGAACAGGATAGGACATTCACAACACCACCAAACTTGTTGACGCTACCTGACAGCAATTTGATGATGCCTCGGTAAAATTTTAAGGTGTTGGTAAACCGTGCGACGAAAAGAGGTGGCTGCATGCCTAACTGGTTGTCGCTCACATTTGCGTTTTTGTTTGGGGCTGCGGTGGGCAGTTTTGTGAATGTTTGCATCTATCGGCTACCTCGTCGATTGTCGTTGGTGCGTCCACCGTCCCATTGCCCTTTTTGTGGTGCCTACCTAACGGCTTTTGATCTGGTGCCGTTGCTCAGTTACCTTTGGTTGGGGGCAAAGTGTCGGCACTGCAAGACCCCGATTAGCCCTCGCTACTTCTTCGTGGAGTTGCTCTCAGGCTTCATGTTCGTCGGGGCAGTGGAACGCTACGGCGTCACAGGGGATGGGGTTTTGGTCGCCGTCTCGTTAGCTGCCTTGATCGTGATCGCTTTGGTGGACTGGGAGTTCTTTCTCGTTCCCGATGAAGCCGTTTGGGCATTGGGTGTCTTTGGGTTCCTGCGCCAAATCTTTGGCTATGGGATCCCAGGGGCTGTTACCAGTCTTGCAGGAGCATTGTTTTCAGGATTGCTTATTTGGCTGGTGGGCATCTTGGGGCGGTGGTTGTTCCGCAAGGAAGCAATGGGGTTTGGCGATGTAAAAATCGCAGCAGCGGTAGGAGCTCACTTGAGGCTGAGTTGGCTGCTGCTGCCCTTCTTCCTCTTCAGCGTCTTCTTGGGCGCTTTGATGGGGGTGCTCCTTGCCCTCTGGCACCGAAAAACCCTTACTGGCTACATCCCTTTCGGTCCTGCTATGGCAATCGCTGCTGGCATCGTGTTTCTTGCTCCTGACAGCGTGATCCAGTTTGTCTTACGCCTGTATGGCGTAACACTATAACTGTCAACCTTTGGAGGCGATTAAGTGTGATAGTTTTGGGTCGCAACGAAGCCTTTGCTTATGGTTACCATTGGGTTGGGGAAGAGGAAGCAGCGGCGGAGCAGATTGAGTTTGCTCGCCGGCTCCTTTATCTGCCCGTCGGGTCAAAAGTGCTCATGCCTTTTTGTGGTCCCGGTTGGTATGCCCACGAGTTAGCCATGTGGGGCTTTTCGGTTGTGGGGGTAGAACGAGTGCGTCCATTCGTCGTCGAAGCCCAACAGCGCAGCCAAAGAATGGGCTTGACAGCCACCTTCTTCCTCGGCGACCCGATGCGTTTGCCCTTGCGCTCCCATCAGTTTGACGGGGTGATGAGCATTGGCAATCGGTTCGGGCTCACCGGGGAAGAAGCAGGAGACAAAGAATTCTTGACGGAGTTAGCCCGTGTCCTCAAGCCTCAAGCCCGTCTGGTCCTCTCTCTTCCCCATCGGGATGGGCTTCTTCACCGATGGCAGGAGCGGGACTGGGAGACCCTCAGTGATGGCTCCCGCATCTTCGTCTTCCGCCAGTGGGATCCGTTGACAGGGCAAGTTTGGGAAGAGTGGCACCAAACCCTCGACACAAACCAATCCCGCTTGTTTGTGGTAATCTACCGCGTCTACACAGCAACAGAGTTGGAGCAACTCCTAAGAGCCTGTGGCTTTCGGCTCACCAACGCCTTCGGTAGTTTCTTAGGTAGTCCCCTTTCCCACGAAAGCCGATGGATGCTGGTTCAAGCGATGAAAGAATGACTTGGTGCTGTCTCAAGGTGAGCAAACCAGCGCCCTAAAAAGCCCGAGTCTTAAGCAACTACACAAGTTGGCTACTGACCAAGAGCCTTAAAGGGGGCGAACAACACTTTCCCATTCGCAAAATGTCCACAGAACTACTTGGAACGGGACGATTGGGTGCGGCAAAGTTTGAGGGATGAGGCAAAAGGATGCTTGCATCTGCTGCTAAACTTTCTCTCGTGACAGCAGTGTGAAAGCACGAGGCGTTAAGCCCTGTGTGAGGTGATCAACGATGAAGTTGGCAGTGCAAGAGGGGATGTTGCCGGGGGCTTCGTTGGAGGAGAAGTTGGAAAAGGCGGCGACATGGGGCTATGAGGGGGTGGAGTTTTGGGGCAGCGATTGGCTGCTTCAAAACCTTTCTTCGGTGCGCACCGCTGCGGAGAAAGCTGGGGTCAAAGTGAGCACTATTTGTGCCGGGTATCGTGGCTCTGTGCTTGATCCCGACCCAAGTGTGCGGCGCCAAGCCATAGAAGAGATCAAAGCCCGCTTGACCGCTGCTGCGGAGTTAGGAGCGGTTGGGCTCATTTTCGTGCCTATCTTCGGTGGTCCTCGCCTCCCTGACCTCTCCCCCTACAAGAGCGCTGTGGATTTGGAAATGGATTTGCTGTTAGTCATTTTGGAGGAACTGGGCAAGCATGCGGAGCAAGTGAAAGCTGTGCTGCTTTTGGAACCCCTCAACCGCTACGAGACCCACTTCCTCCGTCGGGTGGAACAAGCCGTAGAGATTTGCGAGAAAATGGGCAACCCCTACATCGGATTGATGGCGGACTTCTTCCACATGAACATTGAAGAAGCCTCCATCCCTGAAGCCATTCGCAAAGGGGGCAAGTGGCTCAAGCATGTGCACTTAGCCGACAGCAACCGCTTGCTGCCCGGTTGGGGACACACGGACTTCCGCAGCGGATTCGCTGCCTTGAAAGAGATCGGTTTTGATGGCTTCATGGCGTTGGAATGCGGAGTGCCCGGTGATCCCCATGAGACCTTGCCTCGCAGTGCGCAATACCTTCGTTCCTGCTTCCCGTAAGCAGAGGGGAAGAGCCTAAAAATTCCAAGCGGGCAAGGTGTCTGTTGACACATCGGTAGAGAGTGATAGCATTAAACTGGTAACCCGAAGCAGCTGGTGACTGTTTATGGCAATCAACGAGCGCCAAAAGGGAAACGGCAATGCCCAAAATGCGTATAGCGAAGGGGATGATGGCAACAAGGGAGGAGAAAAGCGCCTTGCCCGCTGGGCTCCTCCTAACGAGGCGAGTCGCGCCCTCGCTCTAAAGCCAACTTTGAAGGACGAAATCAACTCCCGCAAAGCGTGGTATCGCTGCCAATTAGGGCGTGCCCTTTGGGCTCTGGGGCGTGTCCATGAAGCAATAGAGCACTTTGAAAAGGCATGCGAACTTATGCCCTACGAACCCTACTATCGGTTAGAGTTAGCAGAAGCCTACTTAGCCTTGGGACGCTACGAGGAAGCTGTCGAGCAGTTGGAGCAGACAATCCTTTGGGCACCTTGGGACGATTACTATCATGTGCGGTTGGCAGCGGCTTACTTGGTGGCGGGACGGTTGGACGACGCTGTTGCCACAATGGAGAAGACGGTCAAATTGAGCCCCCTCAACGCATCCTATCACTTCTTGTTGGGGCTCCTTTACTTGATGCAAGGGGAAAAAGAGCGCGCTGCTTTCCACTTGCGGTTTCGGTGCCAATTAGACCAATACGATCAAAGTTTCCTCCGACAGTTCCAAAAACTGTGCGGCAATGCCCTGCATTTGCCGAAACTTCACTAAGCCTCCCAACTTCCTTCCAAGTGCGTCACCAGCTGTCAATAGAATTGTCAAATCGGGTAGCCTTCATTCCGAAGTTTCTGACAAAAGGGAGTGACCGCACTCATGCTCATCGGTATTCTGGGTGGCACAGGGCGAATGGGTGTCCGACTCTCTATGGCTTGGGCAAAACATGGACACACCATCTGGCTTGGAAGCCGCGATCCTCAGCGAGCCCAGAAAGCCGCAGCTCAAGTCGCTGAAGCAACGGGTGGAACTGTTCATGGAGTGGACTTGTGGACAGCTGCTAAAGAAGGTGAAGTTATCGTCTTAGCGATCCCCTACCGCTCGTGTGCAGGTTGGCTGCAGCGGTTACGAAACGAGTTGCGAGGCAAAATCATCGTAGACATCACCAACCCGTTCACTGCTATCCCCGCAGGGCAAACCTCTGGAGTAGAAGAAAACGCTAAGGCTTTAGAGGTTCCTGCCCGTTGGGTCGCCGCTTTCAAAACCAACTTTTGGACCACTTTGGATGAACCTGTCACCGAAGACGGGATTGTCCGCGACTGCTTCTACTGTGGCGACGATGCAGAAGCCAAAGCTATCGTCGCTACCCTTATCCAACAAGTGGGTTTCCGACCAGTGGATTGCGGAACCCTGCGATCAGCACGGGTTTTGGATCAAATGGTGTCCCTCATGATTGAGTTGGACCACCGATATGGGCGAAAGGGTAAATGCTCGTGGAAACTTTTAGACTGACGGTTGTCAAGGCAGGAAGGCAGCAATGATGCGTTGGTTGAGTGTTCTCATCGGATGCAGCCTCCTCTTCATCGCAACGGGTGCGCCCAGCCGGGAAGAACTGACGCCTCTGTTAGGCAGGTTAGCGATGGGGATAGCCGATGAAGCCCTTTTTCAGCAGTTGAGGGACCGCCTGCGCCAAGATCCTGATGCTCCTGCTTTGTGGGCATGGTTGGGATTTGCTCATGCCCTTCGGGGAGAGTGGGGCGAAGCCCATTTGGCTTACCAACGCGCTAAGCACCTCAATGCTCGCCCCAGCTTCCCTTGGTTCCCCCCTACTCTACCAACTTCTTGGCTGCCAGAACATGGCAACCTGCGACCAATCACAATTGGTGCCCAATCAGTTTGGCAATCCCCTTGCGTTTTCGTAGAACCCCAACCCGCATCGGATCCGCAACGCAAGGAACGATTCCAACGCATAGTGGTTGTTTATCTCTACGACCCTGAGAGCCAGCAGAGTCGTCAATGGGTTCGGTGGTATGTGCAGCAAAATTTGCCCGAAGAGATGAGCGATCTCCCCGCCGTTTTTGCAGTGGCTCTAAGACAGTTATCGGAGCAACTGGGGACCACCCCTCGTTTACCTGTTAACGCTTGGCTATTTGAGAAGGGCAACGGAGGTGCTTTTTCCCTTCCCAGCAACACCTTCTTCTTCGGACTCCTGCCCAGTGACCGTTGGTCGTGGTGGCTTAAGGTTGCACACGAAGCAGGACATCATGTGGTCCCTGCTTTTGGTGATTTTGAAGGGTTCCACGAACCTTACTCCGGGGGCTTTTTGGGTGAGCGGCTGTTTGCCTTGTGGTTGTGGACCCAAAAGAGCTATCCAAAGGAGCTGCACCTGCCCTTGACAGCTTACCTCCGCAGGACCATTGCAGCAGAAATCATTAGTGCTCAACAGTGGTTACTGAGAACGCAAGAACCAGAAGTTCCAACAATGCCTTCCTTCTTGGGGCTTTGCCTTTACATAGAGCGCTTGGGCGGTGCGAGTTTGTTGCGCACGGTCTTACAGCACGCGGGAGGGGATTCTTGGGCTGCTTTCCAAAGAGGTTTTCAACAAGCCTTGTTGGATCAGTTGCCAACAGGTTTGCGCCTCTCCTTGCGAGTTCCTGATGCCAACACCCCTCTGTCTTCTTTTGACCCTGTTGCCTTGGCAGAAGGGAATTCTGCCCCAACCCTTCAATTAGCTTGGTGGCTTCCTGTTGGACAGTATCGCTGCACCTTGCTTGTCCAAGGGCAAGGCGTTTTGCAAATGCGATGGGGCGACAGAATCGTCAACGAGTGGACATTAGCCGATCGGAAGGAACAGACTTTGCAAGCCTCCTTTGCTAACGAGTATACAGGGTGGCAACGCCTTCGCTTCTGGTGGCTTTCTGGAAGTGGCAAAATCATCAGCGTCTTGTTGCAATTGGACCGACGAAACGACCGCTAAGTTTGCTCTGAAGACAGGAGTGGGTGACCTCAAATGCTGTCTGAGCACCGGAAGCAGCGTGCCATTCGGCAATTGCAGGCGTTGGAGCAAAAAGCCCGACACCTGCAACGCCTTCTGAACGACGGGGAGTTGGGAGAGCAATTGCAAGTTCTGTCTGAACTGGTGCAACACCTGCACGATGTCCGTCAAGCCCTCCTAAGAGAAGCTGTAGAACGAGGTCTCTTGCGTGCTACCCGCGCTGACGAGACAGGAGAAATTGCCGATGAGCTGATAGACTGGTTAGAGCGATTGCGTTGGTCTTAGCAACGATGAGGCACCAGAGGTGAGGGTGCGATGAAGTTCACTGATGGGTTTTGGTTGATGCGACCGGGGTGCGTGCGTCATGCGGCTGCTCAAGCCTACGAGGTGCGGTTAGAGGCTAACCAACTGTTGATCTTCGCCCCTACCCGACCGATCCACCACCGTGCTGCCACTTTAGAGACTCCCCTGCTGACCGTCTGCTTCTCTTCTCCGTTGGAGAATGTCATCCGCGTCCAAGTGGTCCACCACAAGGGCACACCGCCTCGTCCTCCCTTCTTCTCGTTGGAACCCACAACGCCACCTGTAGTGACAATGCAGGAGAACGATGAGTGGGCACAACTGACCAGCGGGCGGTTGTCAGTGCGGGTGCACAAAAAAGGTGGTTGGTTGGTGGAGTTTCGGGATGGTGAAAAAGTCATCACGAAAGGGGGCGAACACAGCCTCGGGTTTGTAGACACCCCCGAAGGGCGGTTCATTTACGCCCACTTGTCCCTTGGCGTTGGGGAATGGGTCTACGGTTTGGGAGAACGCTTTACCCCTTTTATCAAAAACGGACAAAGCATAGACATGTGGAACGCCGATGCTGCCACCACCAGCGACCAAGCTTACAAGAACATTCCCTTCTACCTCACCAACCGAGGCTACGGCGTTTTTGTCAACCATCCCGAACGGGTTTCCTTTGAGATCGGAACTGAACATGTGGATCGGGTGCAATTTAGCGTGGCAGGGGAGTGGTTAGATTACTTCGTCATTTATGGACCGACCCCGAAGGAAGTGATAGAGCGCTACACTACCCTAACAGGACGACCTCCCATCCCTCCCCCTTGGTCTTTTGGGCTTTGGCTCACCACTTCCTTCACCACCAGTTACGACGAAGCCACTGTCACCCATTTCGTTCAAGGGATGCAGGAGAGGGAAATCCCCCTA
>VAPR01000309.1_pt1 | contig 34017 bp, 22 predicted proteins | sample 3380701 | NCBI WGS metagenome assembly VAPR01 (sample SAMN11536904, study PRJNA540576) | hot springs metagenome | isolation source: hot spring wet sediment | place: Spain: Lobios | collected 2014-01
TGCTCCGGGGTAGCTCAACAGGCAGAGCGGCGGGCTGTTAACCCGCGGGTTGCAGGTTCGAGTCCTGCCCCCGGAGCCAATCTCCTAAAGAGCAATTTTTCCTCGCAGACGCTTTCCACAACCTCCCTTGAGCTGCGCTTTGGTTTAGTCTTTCGAGAAGGGGTTAGCGTTGGTATACTTAGGTGAGGACTTGCGGAGAAGGGCGTGTCGTTTAAGGAGTGACCGAGATGCGGACCTTTGCAATCATTGGAGCGTTTATGGGTGCTTTTGCCCTGTTGGGAGCAGCTCCACCAGCTCAATGGTGGCAGCCGCTGCGCCAATTGAAGGCGTGGCAGTGGAATCAGCAGGGGCAGCGCGCTTACCATACTAACGAACCTGAGAAAGCACTCAAAGCCTTTCGGGAAGCACGAACAGTTGCGGGTGACCATCCTGTCTTGCGGTTGAACGAAGGGACAGCCTTGATGGCACTGAAGCGGTGGCGGGATGCCGAGCAAGCCTTACGGGCATCGCTCAAAGGGTTCTCTCCTCGACAGGTACGAGAGCAGTCCATCGCATACTACAACTTGGGCAACCTTTATTTTGCCCAGCAAAAGTGGGACGAAGCAGCAAAAGCGTATATTGCTGCCTTGAAGCGCACGCCAAACGACTGGGATGCCAAGTTCAACTTAGAATTGGTGCTTCGCCATCAGAAGAAACCGCCCCCGCAAAACCAAAAGCAAAAGGAGCCACCACCCCCACCTCCTCCACCCCCTGTGAATGAACAGAAACCGTTGAAGAACTTGTTGCAGGGGAGGTTGAACGCTCCATGGCAGGGCGAACGGGACTGGTAGTTGAGAAAGGTGCAATAGGGTTCGTCCTTCTCTGTCTTTTGCTGGCGTGGGGAGAAGCTAATGCTCAACCTCTTCGCAGCAGCGTCACTCTGCGCCGCAACAGCATTACTTTGCGTGTCTTCTTGGAAAACCCTCGCATCCCTGTCGGTGGCGTCTTTCTGCTTAAGGTTCAGGTAACTGCGCCCGGGGATTTGACTGGCACTGCTGTTCAATACGAGTTGCCTGCTTTCTGGGCGGACCGAGTAGTGCAGTTGAGTGCGATCAGCGATCGGGAGAACTTTGAACGAGGGGGGCGGATTTGGACTCGCATCACTTACACCCACCGCCTTGCACCGTTGCTGCTGGGGACTATCCGGTTTGATGGACTGCGGATAACTGCTTTGAAAGAACGCTTTGAAGTGCCTACGATTGAGGGGTTTGTGATGAGTGGTGGCACGGTTGAGCCTGAACAACCCCCGGCTGACCCTGTTAAGGTGCAGGCTTCTATTGTTCCCCAAAAGGTGTTCGTTGGGGAGCAAGTGGTTTACACCTTGCGGTTTTCTGTTTTGTCCACTGTAGACTTCGTCCAGAACCCAACTTACGAGATGCCTTCCACCGAAGGGTTCTGGTTGGAAGAGTTTCCGCAAATCACCCGAACCTTCCGAAGCGGCTATGAAATGCAATTGGTGCGCGTGGCATTGTTTCCTTTGCGGGAAGGGGTTTTGCGGGTTGGTTCTGCTACTGTGACCGTGCGCTTGCAAGGGTTCCCTGCAGTAGATCAACTCCGGACTCAACCTGTGCAGGTGCAAGCCTTACCTTTGCCTCAACCTGCTCCTGAAGGTTTCCAAAACTTGGTGGGGCGCGTCGTGGCGACCACTTTAGTGTCGTCAAACACTGTGAGCGTAGGCGAAACCCTCCAGGTGCAACTGAGGGTGGAAGGGACGGCTAACTTGCGCAATTTGGAAGAAGCCCCTTCCCTTTCCCTGCCCGATGCTATCGTGGGATTGCCGCGATCTCGGCTTCGCACAAGGGAGCAAGAGGGGAGACTTTGGTTTGTGAGGGAGTTTGTGTGGCGGGTTGTGCCGCAAAAAGAAGGGCAAATCACAATCCCTACCTTCCGCATCCCCTACTTCAACCCAAGCCGAAAGCGCTATGAAGTTGCCACCACTGCGCCAATCTCTATTCGTGTCCTGCCAGGCATTATGCCGGCAGCAAGGGTAGAAAGCCCCTCAGAAGTCAAGTCCCCTCCCTCCCCCATCATGCTGATCCTTTGGAGTGCGTTGGCGCTGGTAGGCATTGTCGCTTTGACCTTCGGGGTGCGGTATTGGCACCAGCAGCGGTTGTTGGCCATGGTGCCTGTTGCAGATCCGCAACTGCGTCGGACTATCTTGGCGTTGCGTAAAGAAGGAACACCTGCGTTCAGCCATGCGGTGCGCAATTGGCTCCGGGAGCAAATTTACCAACGCACAGGGGTTTTGCTTTCCCCCAACGACACCTCAGAGCGGGTGCAGGCGCTCCTGCTTGAGAAAGGGGTAAGCGAAGCAGCAGCGCGCTCTATCTCTGAAGTTTGGGAGAGGGTCAGTGGCTCGTTGGGTTGGGAGGAAGCCTTGGCGCTTCTTCGTCATGCCGCTGAGTTACCGCAGAGATTGTGATGAGGGGACGAGAAAGCGAGATGGAAGAATTGGGGCGCTTGTTAGCAGCAATCCGTGAGCGGTTGGATGCAAAGGAAAATTTGCGGGAAGAAGTCTTACCGTTAGCGCGCCAACTCATCCGAGAAAGCGCTGCCTTAATTAAGAGCACGCACCGCAAGGAGTGGGCACAAGCAGCGGAACGGCGCACCTCTTTGCTCGCCCTCGTTCGGGAACTCCGCAACAAGTTAGCGTTAGCGCCTGATCTTTGGTATGCGGGTTTTGTTCAAGATGCTCTAAAGGAAGTGGCGGAAGCATGTTTGGTTTATGCCCTCCTGCGCAATGAGCCCTTACCTACCCCTGAGGAACTGGGGGTGGACGATGCTCCCTACTTGAACGGGTTGTTGGAAGCAATGGGGGAGTTGCGTCGGGCAGTTTTGGATGCTATCCGCAGCGAAGACTTGGAGACAGCCGAACGGTGTTTGTCTATCATGGACGAAGTTTACTTTGCAGCGATGAGTTTTGACCAAGCCGACGCTGTCACTCAAGGGGTGCGCCGACGCACCGACGCGTTGCGAGCGATTTTGGAACGAACTCGCAGCGACATCACCTTAGCCTTGCATTACCGCAAGTTATCCCAACTGCTTCCTCCCTCCATGAAGGTAGTGGAGGAGGAAGGGGAAAACGAACTCCTGCCGTAAAACGCCGCTTCACAAAGCCTGCAGTTGTTCGGCAACCCCTTTGTGCAGTTCAAACTTGTCGTGCAAGACATTGACTGCGCGCACCATGTCGTCTTCCAATACGAGGCACGAAACGGAGTGTTGAGCATCGGCAACTTGAAGGACAGCGATGTTGGCGGCTATCATCGCATCCAAAATCCGAGCCATAATCCCGGGCACTTCCCTCGTGTTGAGCACAATCAAGCTGACGATGGCGCAATGGGTGACAACTTCCACAGGGGCATCCACGACCTCCAGTTTCGGTTGGATCTGAGCCAATATCCGCCGTCGCTGTCGGTGCGCTACCGAATTAGGGGCGAGGGTGAGCAAGTAAAGGCGGCTGTGGCGGTTGACCGCAACAGGGATGGTCAAACCATCCAACAATGACCGCACCCGCTCTAAATTGTCCCGAACAATGGCGAACTCAAAGAAGTTCTTGCTTTTGCTCACGAAGTAGATGACGATGCCTGCTTCGCCCAACAAGCGATAAATCTCCGTTTCGATTTCGGGCAGGTCATCCTGATGAGACACATGAACTTTTAAGTGGGCGACATAGGGCAAGTGGGTCACGCCGGTGAAGCGGAACACCTTTTGGGGCAAATCACTGGCTCGTTCACGAATTACGGTGCCCGGATGCTCACTGTCGGGTTTGCGCACCCAGACAGGGATGCGATGGTCCATAGCAACCTCCACACAACGAGGATGAACAACCCGTGCGCCCAAGTGAGCCATTTCAGAGACCTCTTCATAAGTCACTGAAGGGAGCACTCGCGCTTTATTGCCGACGAGGCGAGGGTCAGCAGTCATGACTCCTTCCACATCGGTGTAAATCTCGCAAGCCTCCGCATGCAGGGCAGCCGCTAACGCGCCTGCAGTAGTGTCCGAACCGCCACGCCCCAAGGTAGTGATTTGCCCATGCCCACCCAACTGGTAATGCTCCGTCACCCCTTGAAAACCCGCTACGACAGGGATGTAGCCTGCTTTAAGGGCTTCTTGGATTGGAGTGGGGTCAATGCGAACGATCCGAGCATTGCCGAAGTTGCTATCGGTGTAAATGCCTGCTTGTCCCCCTGTCAGGGCGATGGTCCTGTAGCCGCTGATCACCTTAATGGCTTGCGCCATCAAAGCAATGCTGATGATTTCCCCGCAGGTCATCAACAGGTCCAACTCCCTTGGTTCCACAGGCACCTGTGGGTCAATCTCCTTTGCCAAACTGATCAAGGTATCTGTGGCGTAGGGGTCTCCTTTGCGACCGGGAGCAGAGACGACCACCACAGGGGCGTAACCTTCCCGCTTTGCCCTCACCACCCGTTGGGCAGCGATAAACAGCTTCTCTTTGGTTGCGACGGAAGTGCCGCCAAACTTTTGCACAATGATTCGCACGCTCATCCCCCCTAAGCAACAAATCCCTTACAACCCAAACTTTTGGCGCAGGGCTTGGACAACTTTTTCCACTTCTGCCCGACGGACCAACAACATGACGGAGTCGTGGGAGTCGCCAGTTTCCAAAAGTTCTACGCCCTGCTCGTAAAGCGCTTCGGCAATTCGCGCCATCACCCCAGGTAAGTCTCGCATGGCAGAGGAAAGGACATAGACCAAGGCACAATCGCGCGTGACCCGCACTGGCAGCCTTAGTTGCTTGAGCACCTTCTGGGCTTTAGAAAGAGACTCCTTGCGCAGAAGGAAGTGGAGACCGTCAGGATGAAACTTGATGAGGAACAGGCTCACCCCTGCATCTGCCAAAGCTTTGAAAACCTTCAACCGTTCATGCGCGTCTGGGGCAACTTGCACTTCCACATGGACCATGCCTTCTTCTACAGCGATGCCTGTCACGCCTCGCTTCCGTTCAAACTCTTCTTGTTGCGGTTCCACAACAGCAATCATCCGTGCTCCCCTTCGTCCCATGACCGTTGGTGGCAAAGCTGTCGCCCTTCGGGGACGAACAATGCCACCCATCACCTCCTTGCCCTCATCGCAGTTTGACCACCCCAGTGCTCTCAATGATGACAGGCAGATAAGGCGAGATTTGTCAAAAATCAACCAGCAGGTTGGCTGAAATTATAGCGCACTTGGAGAAACAGATTGTCAGCGAGTGGCCTGAGTGATCGTTCAAACTTTGGTGGTTGACTGTCAGAGATGTGCTGCGTTAGGAGACATACCCAACAGACAAGAACACGACATCGGTAGGAGTAGCGTAAGTCGCAAAATAACTTCGCCCCTGACGGGGCTCTTACAAAGATTCTTCAGCTCGTTAGCGACAAGGCTTGCAGGTTCCTAATCTGAGCCACCAGCTTTTGAATAGTTACTGGCTTGACGAGAGCAAATGGCGGGATGCTCCCAAACGGGACCATCTCCCCGTTGCCAAACCAAATGCACCCGCCAGTTTTGATCATCTCGTTCTGGGAAATCGCGGCGGAAGTGTCCCCCTCGGCTTTCTGTGCGTTCCAAGGCTGCTCGCGCAATCAACCAAGCGGTAGTGACCCAGTGGGTGCAAAGACCTCGTCCCCCTTTGCCCAACTCGCTCAACCGAGCCAAAGCTTTCTCTAACCCTTCTGCCCATCGCACTACGCCCACCAGTTCGCTCATAGTCTGCTGAATTTGTCGGAGCACTTGGGGATCTCCTTGGGGATGTGGGTGTGAAGGAAGTTTGGTAGGCAAAGGAGGCAAGGGTGATGCCAACCACTCATCCATTGCTTGCACTGCTCGGTAGCCAAACACCAACCCTTCGGTCAGGGAGTTACTGGCGAGCCGATTTGCCCCGTGCAGCCCGGTGCAGGCGCATTCACCGATAGCGAACAACCTGGGCACCTTAGTGCGCCCCCAAAGATCGGTGCGGATGCCTCCCATGTGATAGTGAGCGGCTGGCGCAACGGGCACAGGCTCTCGTCCAATGTTGAAGCCCCGCTCCAAGCACAACCGGTAGATGTTGGGAAACCGCTCCTTGACAAACTCTTCGCCTCGGTGGGCAATAGTCAACCACACATAGGGCATGCCTGTTTCCTGCATCTCAGTGAAAATGGCGCGGGCAACGATATCCCGAGGGGCTAACTCGGCGCGAGGGTGATAGCGCAGCATGAAGCGCTCCCCTTTGGCGTTCAACAAGAACGCTCCTTCTCCCCGAACGGCTTCGGAAATGAGGGGACGGGGCACTTCCCCAACAGCCAACGCGGTTGGATGAAACTGAACGAACTCGACATCAGCAACCGTTGCACCGATGGCAAACGCCATCGCTACCCCTTCTCCTGTTGCTCCCTTGGGATTGGTCGTAACGGCAAACAGTTGTCCGCTACCACCTGTTGCCAACACAGTGACCTTAGCTCGCCACACCTCCCTTTCCCCATCGCGCACTGCCATCGCCCCAACACACTCACCCTGATGCTCTACCAACCCCACAACGGTCACTTGCTCATAAAGGCGCACGCCTCGTTCCTCTACAACCTTGGGCAGCGTTTCCATTACTGCGCGCCCTGTGGCATCGCCGTAAGCGTGAACGATGCGTTCTACCGAGTGTGCCCCTTCAATGGTCAAAACTAACTGTCCATCGTCGGTGTCAAAAGGCACTCCGATTTGCCACAGCGCCAACACTTGTTTGGGTGCTTCCTTGACCAAAACCCAAACAGCGTCTTCATCGCACAAACCAGCACCAGCGGCGACGGTGTCGGCAAAGTGCTTTTCGGGACTGTCCGATGGTGCGAGGGCGGCTGCCATGCCCCCTTGTGCCCAAAAGGTGTTGGCTTCATCAAAACTACCCTTGTTGAGCACCACTACTTGCCCTTTTGGCGCTGCGTGGTAAGCGCACCACAATCCGGCGATCCCACCACCGACAATCAGCACATCGCACTCTCGTTCCGTCAAATCAGTTGCCCAGCTTGTCATCGGATATCACGCTCCTGATAGTTCATCAGTGCGTTCTTCAGTTTGCCAAAGGATAGGGCGTCCGCCTTGCTTCGAAAACAGCACCGGAACTCCTTTCCCGGGCACCTTGCTCTCTAACCATTGGCGGAACAACTGAACCGCTTCGTCACAGGTTAGGCAGCGCCCCTCCAACAAATCGCTCAACTCCTTCAAGTCCAAGACCACGAACTCCAAAGGCAAAAGGGCTGTGTGCAGGAGCTCACGGTGGGAGACGACAGAAAGCCAACCACGCTCATCGCTGACAGTTAGGCGCAACAACTCCTCTAAAGCAGAACGCTCGTGCTCTTTGGCAACTAAGAGGAAGCGACGCAACCTCTCTCGTTGTTCGGACGCACAAAACCATGCCTTCAACTCTGTCAAAGCTTGTTGGAAAGTAGCGAAAAGGTTCTCTTCGTCTACCTTCACGGTTCCGTCCAAAGTTAGCCCGCAGCGAGGGCAACAAGGGTTGCGAAGCAGTTTCTGCCGCAAGGCAGAACGCGTCTCTTGACAGTGTTTCTCTAAGGCACTATCCAGTTGCTGGCAAACCAAGTCGGCTTCCCTTGGTGCATTGGGAAGGCTACTGAGCGTGGTCAATATGCTCATCTGCGTGCCTTGCTTCAATTGCCACAGCCGTGCCCACTTTTCGTCCCGATGCACCCGGTCGTGGTGATCAAGATAGGCAGCGATGTAGTCGTCGCGGAACCGTTGGAAATCAGCTAACCACTTCTGCCAATGGTGGACAATGCCCTCACCGACCCGAATGTCTCCCATCAATTGTTGACGACGCTCTTCAAAGTCCTCGGTTAGACCTTGCATGTCCCTCAAGTAGCGCCAACCGTCAAGGAGCTGGGATGAAGCGGCAAAGAACTCAGCAAGGCTGTCAAAAGCCCGTTGCCATTGCGCCAACTGATCTGCCTCCCAACCCAACTGGGAGATTCCCTTTGCCCACATTTGCAGCCCTTCGGCAGCTGCCACAGGCTGTCCTGTCAAGACCGTCAGGGAGTAGCATTGGTGCAGAACTTCCAGCGTCTGTTGCCACATAGCGCTGGTTTGCTTTAGCTCACGCTGCCATTGGTCCAAACGGGCGTTGATGTCGAGCAACCGCAAGTTCCAATCTTTGGCTTTTTCGCGCAATTGGTTCCAAAGGCGCTGTTGCGTTTCGGGCGTCAGCGTCTCGGGCACCTGTAACAGCACGGGCGAGAGAAGTGGGCGCAACCTTTGCCATGTTTCGCTGTCCAGCAGATGAGCAGGTTGCAACTGCGCAACGGTGCGGATGAACGGCGTTGACAAGTTTTCAGGAAGGATGAGCTTGCCGCTCCGATCCGTTGCCACCAACCAACCAAGATGCACCAGCGCTGCAACCACCAGTTGGGTCAACTCCAAAGGCAACCCAAAAGGGCTTTTGGCTAACCGCAAAGCAACCTGCCGATAAGACGCACCGCTGCCAACAGCTGCCATAACGATGTTCGGTAACTCTGGCTTGCTCACCGTGACCCTTAGTTGCCCGTTGCGGCGAGCTACGATGCCCAACGGTATTGCTATTGCTTCTAACCAACGCTCCGCAAGGGTATCTGTCAAGGCAGGTGGCAGCCCCCGGGCGATGAGGCGGGCAAGGTCGTGAAGAGTTTGCAGGGAGGCTTCGCGCCGAGGCGCTACAGATGGGAAGCGAGGAAAGATGAAGGGCAAAGTAAGATTGGCAATCCTCTGCACCAATTCGTCCAGTGACGGGAACTCTGATTGTCCCTGCTTTCTCATCGGCAAAGTTTCTAACTTTGAACCGACAAGGCATACTATTGTTCCATCGCCATACAAGCGTTGCCAAAGGCGCTGGGTCTCCCGTTGGCGAGCTGGAAGCATCTCCCGAACGCGCTCCAAAACCTTCATGCCCAACTCACTTTCCGATAGCGACAAGTCTTGAGCGAGCAACCAGAGGGCAGTGTTTTCCACCCATCGTCGCTGCTCCGCTTCGTTGGGTTCTCGTGGCACCAAGCCCACCACCGCGCTGACAAACCGCGTCGGTTCGTCTGTGGCGACTTGCTCAAAGGCTATCGTTTCCTTCACCGCTTCCAATAACGCTGCGAAGTGGCAGAGTTGTTCGTTGATGGCAACAGGCAAACCGAAAAACAGGTGCAAGCATTCTTCGATTGCTGGTGACGCCAAATTGGCAACGGTTTGCCGCACTTGCGCTTCTGTCAAGTGGCGCAAATCGGTTACGGTCACCGATACCCGTCGCACCGATTGCATCCAATGGACAGTAAAGGTGCGGGGTTCTGAAAGTGACGGAAGCATCCACTCATCGCTGCGGCACTCCCATCCGAACCGCATTAGACGCGGATCATCCCCGCTAAGCGAAAGCGTCGCTTCAACCAAGCGCTGGCGAAAAGCACGGGTGACCGTGATTTGAGGGTCCAAGCGATAGGTGTCTTCAGGCGAACCTGTTCGGCGGGTCGCATCAACGAAGTTGGCTTCCGTGCGTAACCGCTCTAAAGTTGCCCAAATTTCGTCTGAAGACTTCATTAGCGCTTCTGCCAACAGTAAAGCCGACGGTTCCTCTCCACCGAGTTGAAACGCCAGTAATGCCTTGACAAGCCGCAAGGTTTCCTCGGGCTTTGGGCTAACTTGTTCCGAACGAAAGGAAGGCAACACGGTTAACACGAACGGACGCAACTGCGGGTGCTCGTAAAAATCAGGCTCAAAGTGGTCAATCAGCGCGTCGGGGGTGATGAGGGCGTGCCAAGGAGCATCAAGGTGCTTGCGGACTGTCTCCTGCACAAAGGTGACGATACTGCGGGTGCGAGAGAAAAAAACCCCTACGCTGCGTTCTAAGCAGCGAACGGTGAGTGGATGGAACGGGTAACGCGATACTAATTCGTCCACGCTGAAGCGTTGCGCCCAAGGAGCACGCAACCGCATCTCTTGCAATTGTTGTCGCAGTTGTTGTTCATTGCGTTTTTGCACCAACACTTGTTCTATCAGGGGTGAGGCGTGAGCAAGCCCTAACACCCAAGTTTGCCTGAAGCGGTCACGAACTTGCGCAAGGGCGTAAGGTTCCACCTGCTGCAACTCTTCTAAGCCTCGCTGTAATGCGCCAACCAACAACAGAGGCAACCGCTTAGTCGCTTGTGCCAGAAATTGCAGGAAAGAGGCATCACGGTTCAAAGCCTGCCCGTTTTTGGCATTCAGAAACATTGCCAGTTCATCCAACAACAGGACCATTCCCACAAACCCGTGCGAAGAGACGGCTTGCCAAATGCTGTTCAGCCATCTGGCTCGTTCTGCTGTTTCGGTGGGAACGAAGAAATTTTTCCGTTGGGCTTCCGCTGCCACTTCTTGTGCTACGATGGCTTCTAAGGCGAAAGCAGTTGGGTCAAATTCGTCAAGGCTGATGTAGGTGACGAAAAAACGAAGGTTTCCAAGGGGTTCCAGCAAAGGCGCCCATGTGGGATAGCGTTGAACGAACCGTCGTCGCGCCTCAGGAAACTCTGCCAACAAACCCAAAACAGCGAACAGGTGCGATTTGCCTGTGCCGTAAACGCCGCTAACGAAAAAAGCGCCGCCCGTGTTGAGGGCGGAAAGCAGCCCGTGCACCGCTGCCGCATTCGCCCCTTCCACGACGAGGTAGCTGTCAAGGAGCGAAAGGAGTTGCTTGGGGAGTTGCTCGGTTCGGTCAGCGTCCCGCACCTCGGTCAGTTGCACGACAGGGCTCACTTCCCTCAAGAGCACGAAGTCGCCGATCCGCAACATGCTCCCCACCCTCCCCTTGGTAAGGACACAGGTGTTCAAAAGCCCGTCCCCTTAGCCAACAAACTTTGCGCCTTCGTTCTACTTCTGCAATTCAGCGTTGGGTGACCATTGCGACCCGTTGGTCAATCAGTTCGTAAGCCCGTCGTTGGTCGCGGGCAAACAATTCAGCTCCTTGGTCTCTCAACTTGTCGGTGAGTTGGCGCAGGGAAGTCCCTTGAGGCTTATAAACCCGTTCTTGCACGATGCGCAGCACTTCATGGAACGGCTTGAAAGGCACGCCCTCAAGAGCCACTACTGCTTCTTCCCACTGACGAATTGTCTCTCCGTTCTGCACCATCCAAGGAAGAGGGTCAAAGACTGTGGGGCGAAGGGGAACACCGCGTTCTTGCAAGAATTGCTCAAGCGCTTCCAAAGTTTTGACCGGCACGGTGTTGGCAAGGTAGGGACCAAGCAGGGGTAACACATAGATCAATTCGCTGTAGACACCGGGCTTCTTGTTGCTGGTGCTCGCCAACAAAATTCGCTGCAATTGTAGGTGAGGGAACCGTTTTTTCAACCTCTTCCATCGGGTGGCTAACTCAGCAACTTGCTCGCGCTCCTCCTGCGTGAGCAGATCAGAGTCGTCTTCCAAGGGTTCGTCGAGAAAGATAGCTCGGAACAGCCGATAGACAAATTTGGCGTGAGCGATCCCTACTTTGCCCTTGAGCAGTTCCAACTCGCCTTGTTGTTCTGGGAATTGCTGTTGTTGCTTTTCAATCAACGCATCGGTAGCTGTATCCAAGCGACTGACGAAGAGGCTGTTAACCGACCGAACAGGGGAAGGGTCGCCACCCATGCTGGCGATTGCTTCCAACCCATCTAAGAAGCCGGCGACTGTATGCAAGTAGTGGTGGAAACCGAAGACCAGCGTAATGTTGGGGTTGAGAACTAACCCTTCCCGAAAAGCGCGCACCATTGCCCCTGCGATGGTGGCGCGGACTTGTTCAGGCGTTGCGCCCACATTGGCGATCTTGACAAACATGAGGGGTGAGAGGCGCTGGATTTGCACCGCTTCTGCAGCAACGGCTTCGGGATCGTTTGCCCTCAAAGCGTCGGTTTCCCGACTGACGCCTAAATGCTCTTCATTGTTCACCCATCGAGCCAACATTTCGGCAGAGCGAGAAGCTTCCAAATCGTAAAGGTGGTTGAAGATCTCTGCAGGCGAGTAGCCTTTTTGATGGAGGCGACGAATTTCGTCGTCCAATGCCCCTTCTTGGAGCCGCTGGAGCAGCAAGGTTTGGTTGCTGGTTTGTCCCAACACACCTTTTTGCAGCCACGCCTGCAGCGTCTCTTCGGGCACGAAACCGTCAATAGCAAACCCTGTGCCCTGATCCTCTGGGCAATACAAGTCCCGCAAAGTGCGCGCCACGACCATCCCTTCACCCTCCTTCGTCGGTGAGTGGATTGCTAAGGTTTCCTACCGCATCGCTGGAGGAAATTGCCCAACAACGATTTGCCCACGCTGGTGAGGATGGACTCTGGATGAAACTGGACGCCCTCCACAGCGACTTCGGGAGGAAACTCTTTGTGTCGGACGCCCATGATCTCTTCGTCGTCTTCGCTTATAGCCGAAATTTCTAGGCAATCGGGCAAACTCTCGGGCTCAATCACCAGAGAATGGTAGCGGGTAGCTTCAAAGGGGTTAGGCAAATCAGAGAAGATGGTTTTGCCGTCATGACGGATGAACGAGGTTTTGCCATGCACCAATCGCTTGGCGCGGACAATGCGTCCGCCAAAGGCTTGCCCGATGGCTTGGTGCCCCAAGCAAACGCCCAAGATAGGCACCTTGCCTGCATATTGCTTAATCACTTCCACCGAGATGCCTGCTTCGTTAGGGGTGCAAGGACCAGGCGAGATCACGATGTGCGTTGGCTCCAGTTCCGCAATTTGCTCAGGCGCAAGAGCATCGTTGCGAAACACCAGCACTTCTGCTCCCAACTCGCCCAAGTATTGGACAAGGTTGTAGGTGAAACTGTCGTAATTGTCAATGACGACGACGCGTGGCATGGTCTTCACCTCTTGGGAAAAGTTTGCGATGGGAAAGCGGTTATTGCCAGCCGGGGACACGGCGGAATCGGTTGCCCTCTGTCCGCTCCACCAACCCTTTCAGTTCCAAAAGGGTGAGGGCAGAAAGGGCATCACCAGTTGTCAATTGACTATCGCGGATAATGTCGTCCGCATGGCGCCATTCGTTGGTCAACACACCCCAAACTTTCGTTTCCGGTGGGGACAAATCGGGCAAAGGACGCTGTCCTCGGGGAGTGCCTCGAGGAGTTGGCAAAGCCTTCATGCCTAATTCGTCCAACAGGTCCTTGACGGAAGTGAACAACCTCGCCCCTTCCCGCAACAGGTGATGGTTACCCTCAAAACTGGGTTGATCGACAGGACCGGGGACGACGAACACTTCGCGCCCTTGCTCGGCTGCCCAATCAGCGGTGATCAGAGCGCCACTGTTAAGAGGGGCTTCAACAATGATAACTGCAAGGGACACACCACTGATTAAACGGTTGCGCTGGGGAAAGTGCCATGCTTGGGGTTTGATGCCCAGCGGAAATTCAGTAAGCAACGCTCCTTGCTCAGGGATTTGTCGCGCCAACTCTTTGTTGCTGCGGGGATACAGAACATCCAACCCGCTACCCAAGAAGGCAAAGGTGCGCCCTTGGGCTTCTATCGCCCCTTTGTGGGCGGCGGTGTCAATCCCTTCTGCCAAACCGCTAACGACGGTTAGCCCTGCTGCCGCAACTTCTGCAGCGATTTGGAAAGCGATTCGGCGCCCGTAATCTGTGGGTCGGCGAGTGCCTACGATAGCGATGGCTCGCTCATCTGTAGCTTCTACCGTGCCCAACACATACAAAACGGGAGGAGCATCGGGCAAGCGCCGAAGCAAAGGTGGGTAGCGAGAGTCCAAGATGGTTAAAAGCCAAGCCCCCATTCGCTCCAACCGCCACAAGTCTCGTTCTGGTTGGGCATCTCGTTGGGCTTGACGGAGTTTGGTTAGGTGCACTTCTGAAAAGCCAGGGAGCCGCAAAAGCGCCGTGTCTGAGGCAGCAAATACCCCTTCAGGCGAACCGAAAGCCTCCAACAGTTGTCGCTGTCGTTGAGGAGAGAGTCCGGATCGGCTAAGCCGCAACCAAGCCAATGTCTCCTCAGGGCGCATGGAAGCCCCTCCCCTTAAGGCTTTTGCGATGGCTCTTGCTTTGGCTCACTCCTCCCCTGCCCTTCAGGAAGTGCTGGGGTTTCCAACAATGGGAGGCTTTCTACCTGCACTTCTGTGGTGGGCAAGGCGGCTTTGGTGACTGCCAAAAGTTTCTCGGTGAGGTCAGCCAAGCGCGCTTCGTGTTGGCGATGGGTTTCTATCAGGAGGTCTTGCAAGCGGGTCAGTTGCTGACGGGCTTGCGCTAATTCTGTTTGTGTCTGACGAGCAAATGCCAACCGTTCTTTCCAACCTTTCCGACCCATCCACCACCCGATCAACCATCCGAGGATAGCAGCTCCTCCTGCGCCGTAGAGCACCAATTCCCAGAGCCGCACTCGGAGGGCAAAACTCTCCATGTCCCAGCTTGAGAGGAAGGTTAAGCCTCGCCAAAAGTAAAGGACAACCATCTTCGTCTGCGGGTCAAAGGAGGCAGCGGCGTGGTTGATGAAGGCGAAGTAAGCCGCATAGATGATCAGGAAAACGACTACCACGAACCCCAAGAAGGCACCCATGTTCCTTCCCCCTTCGGTCAGTAACCACCGGTTCCCAAACCACCCGGTCCACCGGGCATTCCCAGACCGCCCGGTCCTCCGGGCATCCCAAACATGCCGCCCGGCATCCCCAGTCCACCGGGCAAGCCAGTTCCGGGTGCTCCCGTGATTTGGATGACAGGAGGCGGAAGGGTATTGTCTACTCGAAAGCCGTAGCGCTTTTCCACTCGGTTGCCAGCATAGTCCCGGGCTTGCAGCACTACCACATACTCACCATCAGGCAACGGAGTTAACACCCTCACCCGACCAGTTGGTTGAGGGGAAGGAGCGGGGGCTGCTTCTTTCACCCCTGGTTGCTCCCGTTTTGCAGGTGGTTCTGCATGGACATAGATCACCCATTCGGCTTGCACGGGCTTGAACTCTGCAAACAGGTCCTTGGTTTGGAGGGGTTGCGTGCGAAGCGACAACAACTGCGCTCGCAACTCCCGTTCGGCAACGCCTGATCCGCCATCCATCACCCGCACCCGCAAGTAGATGGGTGCCCGACCGGGGATGGCAGGAGCATCCCGAAGAGAAAAGTCTTCCCGCAACCGATAGCCCACAATCTGCCGCCAAATCCCTGATGGGTCAGTCCCGTAAAGCAACAGAGTGGGGTTGTGGATGCTGGGAGGGGCTGTGTCGGGCACGAAGGTCGGCAAGGTAAAGGCGTAGACCCGAGCATTAGTGTCCACCACGCAAATCCCAAAAGGCGCCGCTACCAAAGGTGCTAATACCCCAGTGGAGAGGTAGTTTGGATTGACATCGCCCAAGCGGAATCGCCAAAGCACTTCCCCTTGCTGAGCATCCAACCCGTAAAGCATTCCATCGTGGGTAACTGCCCAAAGGGTTTGATCAGTGAGCAACATGGGCGCATAAAGGCCCGAAGGAAGTTCCCGAGACCAGCGTTCCGATAACCGTCGTCCGCTAAAGGCATACACCATCCGTTCGTCCGTTGCTACATAAACCATTCCATCCGGCGCGACCACAGGAGCCCCATAGATAGTGCCTTTCACTCGGTTATAGGACAAAATGCCGCCTCGGGGAGATAAGCGCACGAGATAGTTGCCTGTTGCTACCAACACGGTTTCAGTTTGGGGATCGAAAACGGGGTCGGTGAGGCTGGTGCCAGCAGGGAGAAGGGGACGGGCATACTCCCTCAGTTGCACTTGTCCACCTTTTTCGGTCACGCTGATGAAAAAGAGGCGCTGCGCACCACCGCCAACGCAGAGGAAAGTGCCTCCTTTCCACCGACCAACAGCAAAGTTAGTAGTGACAGGATACCCCAACCCTACCTGAGTCAAGGCACCGCCTGTCCCCTCTATGGGTGCCGCATGGACATAGCCATCAGAAGTGCCAATGAACAACCAGCCATCAGAGACCCCTAAGGCGTTGATGCTGACCCGTTCCCACGAAAGCGTGGCAACTTGGGCTCCCGTGAGAGGGTCATATACTAACACATCGCCTATGCTGGTGCCTACAAACAACCGATTGCCTGCCAAGATCGGTGTGGTTGTAAAGGAATAGGGTAGATTTTCCGTCTTCCACTCATACTTGCGAGCATCAAAAAGGCTGAAGCAAATCAGATCGTTAGAAGTCACCAAAAAAGCTCGCTCCCCGTCGTGCGTGATGGCGAGCCGGTTGTGTTGTCGCACTTGAGTAGGCACATAGTGCCAAAACAGCGTCAACGGGGGACGAAGGGGAAGGTTGACAACCCCACTGTTTCGCTCATCCCCACGCGGGAGTGACCAAGAAAACGTGCCCGGCTGCGCGGCAAGCAAACCAGCCACCAAAACCCCACCAACAAGCCAAAGAGTCACTCGGTTCATCTCAATCCCTCCTATCCCGCGCCGTCACGGCAATTATAAATCAGCCGCTGCCACTTTGCATCACATGTCAAACAACTGGCGGTCCAAGGTTCGGTAAGAGATCGCCTCCGCCACATGACGGGGGCGAATAGGTTCGCTACCTTCCAAATCGGCAATCGTCCGCGCAACCTTGACAATTCGGTCGTGAGCGCGTGCTGAGAGCCCCAAGGAATGAATCGCCGACCTCAATAACTCTTTTGCCTCTTCATCCAGAACGCAAACATCCTTCACCACTTTGGGAGGGAGGTGAGCGTTGCAAGTGATGGGAAGCCCTAAGGCTTCGTAACGGTTCCGTTGTCGTTCTCGCGCTCGCACTACCCGTTCTCGGATTTGCGACGAAGGCTCTCCTGAGCCTGGTTCCAAAATTTCTTCGGCGGTCAACCGGGGCACCTCCAAATGAAGGTCAAAACGATCCAACAACGGTCCTGAGATGCGGCGACGATAGGAGCGAATTTGTTGGGGTGAACAGCGACAACGCTTTGTAGCATCTGTGGCATAGCCACAAGGGCAAGGGTTCATGGCTGCCACCAACAAAAAACTGGCAGGGAAAGTGACGCTATGGGTCGCCCGCGCCACAGTCACCGTGCCCTCTTCCAACGGTTGACGCAACGCTTCCAAAACATCACGATGGAACTCTGGCAACTCATCTAAGAACAAAACCCCGTGGTGGGCAAGGGAAATTTCGCCGGGTTTGGGGAGAGAACCGCCACCAATCAAGCCAGCTGCTGAAACAGTATGGTGGGGAGCCCGGAAGGGGCGTTCCCTCACCAACCCCTGCCCTTTGGGCAACTTGCCGGCAACACTGTAAATTTTGGTGACTTCCAACGCCTCAGTTAGGGTGAGAGGGGGTAAGATGGTAGGGAGTCGTCGGGCTAACATCGTTTTCCCTGCTCCCGGAGGACCTACCATTAGCACGGAGTGCCCACCTGCTGCAGCGATTTCCAAAGCACGCTTTGCGCTCTCCTGCCCCTTCACTTCCGAAAAATCCACGCTGTAGTGGGGCTCATCCACAGCGATCTCAGGAGCCAGCACAGGTGCCAGTTCGCCAGCAAGGGCTTGCACAGCTTCCGGGAGGCTTCCAACGCCATACACGGTTACCCCATCCACAACAGCGGCTTCCAAAGCGTTGTCAGCAGGCACAACGAGCCGGGAGCGTTTCTGCTGCTTTGCTTCCAACGCAATCGCCAACACACCGTTGACTGAACGCACTGTGCCGTCCAAGGACAACTCACCCAAAATCAGGGTGCCCTCAGGGATGGACGATAACTGCCCTGTTGCTGCTAAAATCCCGATTGCAATGGGCAGATCAAAGGCTGGTCCTTCTTTGCGCACATCGGCAGGTGAGAGGTTGACAGTGATGCGCTTGGCGGGGAAATGGTAGCCACAGTTGCGGAGGGCTGCTCGGACCCGTTGAGAACTCTCCTGCACGGCTTTGTCGGGTAAGCCCACAATGGTGAAGGCAGGATTCCCCGGAGCGATGTCTACTTCCACTCGCACCAGATAGGGATCCAAACCCCAAACCGCGCCGCTCTCCAGCACTGCCAGCATGGCACATCACCGTCCGCTATTTTGCCATCCTCTCTTGGCAAAAGAAATTTGTCAGAGAAGCCAGCGTTAGAATTTGCGTCAGTTGCAAAGGTGCCTTTGAGGCCTCAAAAGCAAGGACTGGATAAAAAAACCGCCTCCCAAAGGGAAAGTTGCATTAAAGCAAAGCAACCCAAACAGTAATGGAGGGGAAGGAGAATGGCTGGGTTAGTTGTTGCTCCACAGGTTCTGGCTGTGGAGGAAGGGGTTAAGGTGCTGCAAGAAGGAGGCACAGCAGCGGACGCCGCCGTCGCTGCTGCGATGGTCCAAGGCGTGATTGACCCGCAGATGTGCGGGATCGGTGGTTTTGGAGTAGCCCTTGTCTACGAAGCGAAAAAGCAACAGGTCTACTGCCTTGCCTTCCATGCCCGCGCCGGCGGCAAAGCCACGCCCGACATGTGGGCGGACAAAGTGATCTGTGAAGCCCCGGATGGGTTTGGCTTCTTTTTGCAAGGTGCGGTCAACGATGTGGGCGCTCAATCGGTTGGCGTGCCCGGGACAGTAGCAGGGCTTGCAGCCCTCCTCCAGCGCTTCGGCTCCTGGTCTTGGGAACGGGTGTTGCAACCTGCCATCCGCATTGCGGAAGAAGGGTTCATAGTCAGCGTGGAGTTAGCCCGCAGTTGGCAAGCGAAGGAACGCTTTCCCGAACGCCCCTCTTTGTTGCAGCGGTTGCAGATGTCGCCAGAAGCCCACCGCCTTTTCCTTAAACCCAACGGTGCCCCCTACCAAGCAGGAGAGGTATTGCGCAATCCTGATTTAGCCCAGACTCTTCACCTCTTAGCCCGTCGCGGTCCCGAGGAGTTTTACCACGGAGCAATCGGTTCCGCTGTGCTTAGGGAGTTAGAAGCACAAGGAGGACACATTACCCGCAATGACTTAGAGCGCTATCAAGTTCGCTGGCAAGAACCAGTGCGCGCCACCTACCGCGACTTAGAGGTTGTTTCTGCACCCCTCCCAGCAGGAGGCTTGACACTGTTGCAAATCCTACGGATCTTGGAAGGCTTTGACCTAACCCAAATGGGACACAACACACCTCAATACTTGTTCACGGTTGCTCAAGCCTTCAAGGCTGCATTCACCGATAAGGTGCGCTACCTTGGAGATCCAGAATTTGTTGAAGTGCCTGTTGAGGAACTTCTTTCTTCGAAGTGGGTGAACCGTTGGCGGGAACGGATTGTCAAGGGCGAAGTGCTCACCGTTCCTCGTTTGGGGATCAGTGAACCGCACGGGACTACTCACATTACTGTCGTTGATTCTGAAGGCAACATCGTAGCGTTGACCCACACCTTAGGGTCTTCCTCAGGAGTTATTCCTCGGGGAACAGGGTTCATGCTCAACAATGCCATGGTTGGTTTTCATCCCCTTCCCGGCTATCCCAACTCTATTGCTCCAGGCAAAGCCCGCCTTTCAGGCATGGCACCTACCATCGTGCTACGCGACGGACACCCTTGGTTGGTTCTGGGGGCACCGGGAGGAGCACGCATTGTTAGTGGGATTGTGCAAGTGTTGCTAAATGTTGTAGATTTCGGGATGTCTCCAATAGAAGCCGTTGCTGCTCCCCGATTTGACGCTCAGGTGGATGTCATTGAATGCCAAGCCCGTATCCCTTGGCAGGTGTTGGAAAAAGTTCAGCAACAGGGACAACCATGCCTTAGGCTCCCACAAAGTTACGGTGGGATCGCTTTGGTGCAACTGGCAGTCCGTCAGGGGAATCGCTGGGTCGGGGCATCAGATCCTGCTGGTGGAGGGACAGCGCTGAGTCCTTAGCTGTCACTGCCGGCGAGGTTGCCAAAGTCCGACCCGAGGGTTTTCAGGGCGAAGGCGATGGAGTTCTTCAATCAATTCGCGCTCCCTTTGGGTCAGGTTTCGGGGGACAACAACTTTAACTCTGACATACAAATCGCCACGCCCACCAGTTGGCTTGGGCATTCCCAGACCAGTGAGTCGGAGCAACTGCCCGCTTTGGGTGCCTGGGGGCACCCGGACCTTAACGCGCCCATCTAAGGTGGGAACCTCTATTTCAGCGCCCAAAGCAGCTTCAGCGAAGGTGACGGGCACTTCACAATACAAGTCGCTGCCCTTGCGTTCAAAGAACGGATGTTTTCGGAGGCGAACAGTGAGGTAAAGGTCGCCGTTTGGTCCACCATTGCGCCCAGCGGCTCCTTGCCCTTGCAACCGCAATTTTGTGCCTTCCTCTACTCCGACCGGAACACGCACCTCTACGGAACGAGTAGTGCGGACTGTTCCTCGCCCTTCACAATAGGGACAGCGACTGTCAATCACGGTCCCTTCCCCACGACAGCGAGTGCACGGCGAACCAACGCTGAAGAGCCCTCGAGAGTAGTGAACAACGCCACTACCACCGCAAGCGGGGCAAGTGCGGGTGGTGCCCCCTTGACCTCGGCAGGTTGTGCAGGGCTCATCCACAGTGACCGTGATACGCTTGGTTGCACCGAAAGCGGCGTCTTCCAAATCTATCTCCAACTCTGCCTCCACATCTTGACCTCGTTGAGCCCGAGGGGGGCGAGTTTGAGTTGTCGTTCGGGTGCCGAAAAAGTCACTTAGCAAGTCGCCAAAAGTGGAAAACAGGTCCTGCCAGTTTCCAAAGCTCCATTCCGTTCCCTCCTGTGTGGGAGGGATCCAACCAAGGTTTTCCACATCGATGCCTTGCTGCTTTGCTTGCCACGCAGCATGCCACTGATGCCCGAAGCGATCGTAAAGCCGCCGCTTTTCAGGATCGGAGAGCACTTCGTAGGCTTCTTGAATCTCCTTGAACCGCTCCTCAGCCTCTTTCTTGTTGGGGTTCAAATCCGGATGGTATTGGCGCACCAAGCGGCGGTAGGCTTGCTTGATCTCCTTTTCCGTTGCGTTGCGCGAAACACCTAAAACCTCGTAGTAATCGCGTTTAACTCGTGCTGGCATCGGGCATCACTTGTGCTCCGCCTTCAAGTCGGGAGCACACCCACTCAACTGGTTTACCGTTGCCGTTCCGGCGGAATTGTTGTCATCATGACGCTGCCCCTTCGCCAGATAGTGACAGGAACCGAACGGTTGGGAGGGATGGATTGGGTTACTTTGGCGAAGTCGCCGATAGTCAGGATTTCTTGATTGGCGACGACCGTGACGACATCGCTTTCTTGAATGTTGGCTTGAGCAGCAGGCGAGTTGGGGGCGACCTCAAGAACCAAAACGCCACGGATACGGGCAGGGACTTGCAACTGCTGCCGAAGTTCCCCAGTCAGTTCACCCACCACTAACCCTCGCCACCGGTGTTTTGCTTCGGCTTCAGCGACCACTTCAGGGGTGCGCTCTGCGATTTGGACAGGCACGGTCATTTCCTTCCCACCCCGGAGAATAGTCAACTGCACAGTGGTGCCAGGAGGGGTGCGTCCTACAAGGCTCTGCAAGTGAGGGATGTTGCGGACGGGAATTCCGTTGAAGGAAAGGATGACATCTTGCGATTTCAACCCTGCCCTTTCCGCTGGCGAGTTGGGGAGCACTTGCACGATTACAACGCCCCGAGGTTCTGTCAATCCCAAGGCAGAAGGGTCTGCAAGGTCGCTCACTTCCTGCAGCTCTACGCCCAACCAACCCCGAACAACCCGCCCCTGCTTGATGATTTGCTCCATGACGAACTTAACGGTGTTGATGGGAATCGCGAAACCGATGCCCACATTGCCACCTGTTGGCGAGGTAATAGCGGTGTTGATGCCAATCACTTCGCCCCGGATGTTACACAAGGGACCACCGCTGTTGCCGGGGTTGATAGCAGCGTCGGTTTGCAGGAATTCTGTGTAACTGATCAAGGCACCTGCTTCTACTGGTCGGCGCCCGATTGCGCTGATGATCCCTACCGTCATGGTCTGACGCAAGCCGAAGGGGTTGCCGACAGCAATTGCCCAATCTCCGACCCGCACCTTGTCGCTATCGCCCAAGGGGGCAGGGACCAAACGAGTGTTGCCGGGCTCAATTTTCAGCACCGCGATATCGGTCACTTCGTCGGAACCTATCAGTTTTGCTTCAAACCGTTGGTCGTTGGAGAGGGCGACAACGATGCGCCTGAGCCCTTCTACCACATGGCGGTTGGTCAGGATGTAGCCATCGGCGCTTACAATCACCCCCGAACCTCGAGCACGCAATTGGGGTGAAGGAGGCTCTTCCTCTGGGGCTGGGATGCCTCGCTCAAAGAAGCGGCGGAAAAACTCCTCAAAAGGGTCCATTTCAGGACCTGGGGGGATGCGAAACATCGGGCGAGGGGGAGTAAGGCGAGGACTTAAGATGGTCACGGTAGACGGCTCTACCTTCTGGGCAACCCAAGCAAAAGCGTCTTGCAATTGCTCAGCGACCTGTAGCGCCCTTTCTGGCGGCTGAGGGGCAGTTGGCACGCCCGTTTGGGCGGTCAATTTTTCTGACGAGGGCACTAACCACCGGCTGGCTAATGCCCCCAGCCCAAAAGCGACCAACACGGAAAGGGCTAACACCATTGCTTGCCGGTTCGGGCGCTCCATCCACTGGCGCATTGTTATCGCCCCCTTGTTGCTCACCTATGGTTTAATCAGCGGGTTTGTAGTCGGCATCAATGACCTCTCCCCCAGTTGTAGCTTCCCGCTGCGCTTCGCTACCACCCGCAGCCGTTTGAGCGGTTGCCCGATACAGTTGCTCCGAAACGCGGAACATTGCCTCCTTCAACCGTTCAATTCCGTTGCGGATGGCAGCGATGTCGTCTCCCTTCATCCGATCCCTCAGGTCATTGATTGCGGTTTCTACAGCTGATTTATCTGACGCACTGAGGCGCTCGCCGTGTTCCTTCAAAGTCTTTTCGGCAGAGTAGATCAACGCATCGGCTTCGTTGCGGGTTTCTGCCAATTCGCGCATGCGCCGGTCCTGCTCCACAAACATTTCTGCCTCACGGATCATGCGCTCAATTTCGTCACGAGGTAGGTTGGTAGAGTCTTTGATCACGATGGACTGCTCGCGCCCCGTTGCCAAATCCTTAGCGGTCACATGCAAGATTCCGTTGGTGTCAATGTCAAAGGTGACCTCAATTTGCGGAACACCACGAGGGGCAGGGGGAATGCCCGTCAAGTAGAACTTGCCCAAACTGCGGTTGTCCTTTGCCAACGGTCGCTCGCCTTGCAGCACATGAATTTCCACTGTCGTCTGACCATCTGCAGCGGTTGTAAAGATCTCGCTCTTGCGCGTCGGGATAGTGGTGTTGCGGGGGATAAGGGTAGTCATAACGCCTCCCAAAGTCTCCACACCCAACGACAAGGGCACTACATCCAACAACACGATGTCCTTCGTTTTGCCTGTGAGTACAGCTGCTTGGATAGCCGCACCGACAGCGACGACTTCATCGGGATTAACACCCTTGTGCGGTTCCTTCCCTGTCAGTTTGCGCACCAACTCTTGCACCATCGGCATCCGGGTCGCACCGCCAACAAGGATGACTTCTTCAATCTGGGAAAGTTTCACCCCTGCATCGTTGATGGCTTGCCTGAAGGGACGCTCACACCGCTCCAACAAGTCGCGAGTGAGTTCCTCAAACTTGGCACGGGTGATCCGAACATTTAAGTGCAGCGGACCCTTGTCTGGGTGGAAGGAGATGAAAGGTAGGTTCACTTCGGTTTCCAACATGGACGAGAGTTCAATCTTGGCTTTTTCAGCGGCTTCCTTCAATCGCTGCAGTGCTTGCCGATCCTTGCGCAAGTCAATGCCGTGTTCGTTGGCGAAGATGTCAGCAAGGTAGTTCATCAGCCGCTCGTCCCAGTCGTCGCCACCAAGGTGGCTATCGCCAGCCGTTGCCTTGACTTCAAAGACGCCCTCCCCGATCTCCAAGATGGAGACATCAAAGGTGCCACCCCCTAAGTCCCAGACCAAGATCAAGCCCTCCCGCTTCTTGTCAAAGCCGTAAGCCAAAGCCGCTGCGGTTGGCTCAGGGATGATGCGCAGCACTTCCAACCCCGCAATTTCGCCTGCGTTCTTTGTTGCAGTGCGTTGGGCGCTGTCAAAGTAGGCAGGCACAGTGATGACTGCTTGCTTAATCTCTTCACCAAGGTAGGCTTCAGCGTCCTGCTTCAGTTTTTGCAGGACGAACGCTGAGATTTCCTCCGGCGTGAAGCGCTTGTTGCCCAATGCGGGGATTTCGACCATGGGGATGTCGTTGGAACCGGACACCACCTTGTAAGGCACCCGCCTGCGCTCCACCTCGGTCGCCGTGTAGGTGCGACCGATGAAGCGCTTGATGGAGTAGACGGTATTTTCAGGGTTCAACATGGCTTGTCTCTTGGCAGGAATTCCTACCAACCGTTGCCCATCTTTGGTGAAAGCAACCACACTGGGTGTCAGGTTGGAACCTTCCGCATTGGGGATGACGCGGACATTGCCATCCGCTTCCATCACAGCAATGACCGAGTTTGTCGTGCCCAAGTCGATCCCAACGGCGCGGGGCATCAAAGACACCTCCTTCTGGTCTTGCTCCTGCTTCTGGTGTTGCATTGCTTCTTCCGTTATCCCTTGACAACATCAGACTAAATCTCTGCTTCAGCTGCCCATATTTTACCCCAATTTGCCGCATTTGTTAACAGCCTGCCTGCTCGCCCTTCACGATTCTTGCTAATTAAAGGCTCAACCCCTCAAGCGTTGCGAGCTTCCACCCTACTCAGCAGCGCTACCCCTCCTCTGTGCTTTTCTCCTCACCGCACCTCTAACTCTCGCATGGCAAACGAAGGGGCAATGAGTGTAATGCGCAACCGTTGAGTCGGGGTAGGCTCAAAGTCCACGACAGTGACGAAGGTCTCGGCATCCGTAGCCCGTTCAGCGACCTTGCGCCATTGCGTCCCATCCCAAACTTCCACCCGCACCTGATGCGCCTTTGCGCGATCTGTCCACCACAGTGCTACTTGCCGAACAGGTTGGGATTGCGAGAGTTCTACCACAAGGCTTACTTCGCCGCTTCCTTGCCACGAAGTGCGCCAATCCCCATCGGTCAGAGCAGCCGTATCGCCTGCCCCTTGCACCTTTACCCCTTTCGCTAAATTGGGGGGCAAGCGCAGTTCGCTCAACCCTACTCCGTCAAACCACGCTGCCCCTCGCCGGTTGCGGAAAAGGGCGTAGACGACTGCTTCCTGTAGTGGCTTTTCGGGGACAATCAGAAACCAACCCCACTCCCACCTACCAGTGGCTTCAAAGGGGACGATTTGCCCCCACAAAGGGGTCCCGTCCGCATAGCGACCATCAAAGTAAATGGAGTAGTCACCTCCCAGACCCGTAGGGAACACATTCTCGCCCTTGCTGAACCCATGCAGGATCAACGGCACTGGCTGAGTCTGCTTAAGAACGACGCGCTGCACCCCACCCCGATGGGTTTGGGTGTCCCTACTCTCGCAAAAGATGCTTTGTTTGCCGTCTATAGCATCGGTGCTCACCTTATAGCCAACCCCGTAAAAATCCCAACGAGGCAACGGGGGTTGAATGCCTTCCTCAAAAGAGCCATTGCTCAACAAGTTGCTTTCAGGCGGGATGGCAATCAATGAAGTCCACTGAGCGACTTTGCCTTGCTCTCCCCTCTCAGTGCTCCACGCCACTTGCACTTGCGCACTGGACAATTGCATTTGCAAGGGCGGGCGCAAGGGCACCAAGCGCGTTTCTGTGACCATGCGGGCTTTCAGGGTTACTTCTCTCGGGACAAACTCAAGGGGCGAAGCCACCGAAATAGTTGCTTTGAGTGCCTCCCCCGTGTTGTTTTGCACTCGGACTAAAATACCGGGTTCGCCACCGAAGGGCACGATAGTTACCTGCACAGGAGGCAGCACAGGCAGGGTTGCTTCGTCAAGCGTGACGGTCACTGCTACTCCCTGCACTGTCGCTTGCATTGCCACTTGGATGACCACTTGCTTGTTTTCTGCTTCCTTGGGCACCTTCAGGGTCAACAATTCCCGACGCAACGCCTTCGGTGGCAAATCACCCAAATCAAGTTCAGCGGTAGATGCTATTGGAGCAATGCTCGTGCTCACCTTTAGGGTAGCAATCAGTTTGACCGATCGGAGCGGTTCTTTGCCTGTGTTGCGCAGATCTATGGGAAGGCGAACCAATTCGCCAGTAGTGAGTTGTTCAGGCATTACCACATTGGTCTCTACGGCTAATTGTTCTCGCACGATGGCGCCAACAATCCGTTGGGCTTCAACAAAATCGGCTGCTACATTGGCACCGTTGGGAACTTGTTCCCATGCTAAAGCTAACTCCTGAATTTGCCGCAACCATTGCACCCAGTCTGCCAATACTTTCGGTTGCGCTTGAGCCATTTGCTGGGTAGCTTGTTGTAGGGCTGCCGACGCTTGGTTTCGCCGTTGGGCTTTACTCACGGCGCGCTGCAAGTGCACTTTTGCCAAAGCTGCCAATCCTTCAGCGGCAGCGATCGGGTTAGGCGCAAACCACAAAAGCGCTGTTTCCCTTGGCGCTAAAGTGCCTGAAATCACGAGAGTCAAAGGCGACCATTTAGTAGCGCCTACAGCAAAGGGGAAAGGCTTCATATCGGTCAGCACCCAAAGGCGTGCATTGCGGACACCGATCGCTCTTAACCCCAGTTGGGCAGCGTCCACGAAAATCCGCACTGACTGAACCTGGTCGGTGGAGTTATGCACGGTAAAATGAAGGTTGCCCTCACCCCATCGCCCAAACCGCTCCACCAGAACATGATTGTTGTCTGTCCAAGCGTGGGTGATGGGTTCCCAACCAGCCTCGCACAAGCGGACAATCAACGGCATATAGCGCCGGAAGAGGTGACGGTCGCGGTTGTGAAACTCGGGATTGTTCCAATAGTTGCCGAAAGCGCCTGCCCCGGGTGCAAAGCAACTGGGTGGGAAACCGTAAAACAGCGCCCATTGAAAGTAGCCCTCCGCAACATCGCCTGTGAACTCGCGGTCAAAAAATTCGTTGTTGAGGGGCAAGAACGGCTTGCGAGAGGCAAGCACGCGTCGGTAGTCAAAAAAGGCGAAATCGTCTCGGCTGCGTGTCCAACGGATTTCCCAACCGCCGACATCTAACCAATGAGCAGGGAAAGGGAAGGCTGCCACGAACCCGTTTGCCATGACCAACTTACCTGCTGCATGGAGTTGACCGGCTGCTGTAGCGAGGTATTCGTAAATCCCAAACGCCGCCACTTGGGTTGGTTGTTTGGTGCGCCAACTGAAGGTCAACGGAAAATCTGCCACCCGCCAATGGTCACGACGGTAATTTTCGTTGGGCATCACCCATTCGCCAAACCCGTCAAAGTAGAGCCCATCTAACCGCTCATCAGTTAGCACCTTCCGCAGCGTTTCATCCATTGCCGTTGCTTTCGTCCTTACGACTCCCGCCCCTTGTCCCCTATCCCGCCCAAGATCGGGGTCAGCGTTGACCAGAAAGTTGTAAAGGGTTTGCCCTTCTGCCCAATGCACGGGATCGGTCTTTTGCACTCGCATGGAGAACCGCCCTTGCTCATCTTGGATGCCACTGCTCTTGACAATTTCTGCTAAATTGGGGTGCTGCTCCCACTTCTTGGGGTAAGCGAACAACTGCTCCACACTTAAGTCTGTTGGCGCCTCTGGCGGCAGGTAAAACCAAGCTGACCAAGGCTCCACATAGGGGAAGTTGTAGATCCCATGCTTGCGGTTGAACTCAGGGCTTTCGGAACCTTCGTAGTAGGCGAAGCTAAAGTCCACAAAGTCCATGATTTTGCTGATGTCTGTGAAGGGCATCCAGATCCCAAACCGCTTGACCCGCACCCGAAAACTTTCAGGGAACAAACGGTAAAACTTGTCAGCGGCTGCCCGAAAGCCCCAACGAGGTTCATCCAAACCGTAAACGACGAACCGAAACACAGCAATGCTGGGGCGACGGGGACGGTTGGGATCAGTGATGTCTCTTGTGCCCCCATCTGGAGACAAACCAAAATCCCACTCCAACCGCAACTGCTTTTGAGCGGCATCGTAAACGAAACGGTGCACCACTGGCAAGTCCAACGCAACACCCATCGCTATGCCCAAATCCTCAGTGTTCAAAGCGCAGAAAGGATAGGGCGAATGTTCCCCTCGGGTGCTGTAGCGAGTGGTAGCGGTGTAACGAGCAGCAAGTTTTGGATCAATCACCTGCGCTGTTCGCAAGTTGTCCCACCATTGCCAACCGGTGGCGTCTAAGGGCAACCCAAACGCCAGCACGACAGCACGGTCACGCCCTGTCGTATCCCGAAGCACGCCCTCACAGAACAAAGCATCGGGACGCTGGGTAAAGGTAGCGGTGAGTTCCAACCCCTCGCCGCTCAGTTGCAACTGCAAAGTTTCTCCCTTCCGCTCCCCTTTCCCTTGCAGAAGCACCCATCGCAAGTTTTCTGGCTTGTCAGTTGGTTCCGCAACGAAAAAGCCCCCAACTCCGCTGAACAAGCGGCGGTTAACGCGAACTGTAGTGATGGAACCGCTGGGAGCGAAGGTTAATTGCAGCCCATCTTTAGTGCTGAGCGTTTGAGCGTTTGCTAACGCTAACACTATGCTACCCGTCAATGTAACTAAAATGAGCCGCATCATGGCTTGCTCACCTCATGAGCAGGGGCTCTTTACGGAGGCTTTTGCTTCAGCAATTCTGCGATGGCTGAAGCCACCCGTTGCGCTGCGCCTCGGTGCTTTGCCAACATCTGGGCTGCTTGCCAACGGATGGTCTGGCGAAAGGGAGGCGACTGGAGCAGCTTCAAAGCGACCTGTCGCAAGTCTTCGTGATTTCGCACGAGGAAACCAACCCCCTCCCGCTGGAGCAATTCGGCATGGGGTCGGAAGTTGTCCAAATAAGGACCAAACAGCACGGGAACGCCGTGCAACACGGGTTCCATGATGTTGTGTCCACCTCGAGGGATGAGGCTGCCCCCTACAAAAGCGATGGTTGCCAACCCATAAAGTTTCGCCAATTCGCCTACCGTGTCCAAAACGAGCACTTCGTTGCTGCGTAACGGTTTGCCGAAACAGCGGGAACGACGCACGGGAACCAATCCGAAAGAAGAGACGATACTCACAACTCGTTCCACTCGGTCCATATGCCGGGGCGCCAAAAGCAACCGCAAGTTAGGGAATTGAGGTGTTAGCTGTTGGTAAACGCGCAGCAGTTTTTCTTCCTCACCCTCATGAGTGCTTCCTCCAATAAGCAACAAAGTCTCCTGAAGCAAACCCAGTTCCGCCCGCAGGAACTCTTTGGTGCTTTCGGTCAAATGCACTTCCGGCTGATCCATCTTGACATCGCCTACCACACGCACCCGTTCTGTTGGCATCCCCAATTGCAGGATGCGTTCGGCGTCCAGCTCGCTGCGCATCAAGCACAAATCCAGATGGCTCAGCAACCAGCGGTAAACGGATCTTCCAATAGGCTGCTGTGCTCGGACGAAAGTGGCATCGGAAATGCGTCCATTGACCAATACGACCTTTGCCCCTTGTTCCTTAGCAGCATGCATCAAATTGCCCCACAACTCCGTTTCCGTCAGCACCAACACATCAGGTCTCACCCGTTCCATCGCCCAACGGGGGAAGGGAAAGAGGTCAAAGGGCAAGAAGGCAAAAGCGTTGGCGGAAGGGATGCGTTGCTGAGCGGTTTTCATGCCTGTCTCTGTGACTGTTGTGAGCAGCAGCCAGAGGTTAGGGAATTGTTCCCGCAGCGCTGCGACCACACTGCTGGCAGCAGCAACTTCCCCGACCGAAACGGCGTGCACCCAAAAGCGAGGGATCCCTCGGGTTGCTGCCCATTCGGTTGGGTAGCGTCCCGTCCAATCGTAAATGGCTGTCACACGCGTGCCGTTGTGCAGCCGACGCAGCCCGTAGGCGAAGAAAAAGGGAGACAACAACCACATGGTCTGGATGTAAGCCCAACGCATCCCGCGTTGACAAAAACATCCCGACACGACACTCATCGCCTCCAATGGCAAATTTTAAGCAGTCGCACCAGCCAACAATTTTGCCAATGGTTGATGGGGGGAGAACCATGAAGGTGGTTGTTCAGTGGTTAGAACAACGCTTCCGCCTTGAAGACCTTGGGACGAACTTCCGAACGGAAGTGTTAGCAGGCGTCACCACTTTCCTAACCATGTGCTACATCATCTTCGTCAACCCCGTCATCTTGGGCACGACTGGAATGGACAAGGGAGCAGTGATGGTGGCTACTTGTGTAGGTGCTGCTATTGGCACCTTCTTGATGGGCATCCTTGCGAACTACCCTATCGCTATGGCACCGGGAATGGGACACAACGCGTTCTTTGCCTTCATCGTCTGCGCAGCAATGGGGTTCACTTGGCAGCAAGCGTTGGGCGCGAACTTCATCTCAGGATTGCTGTTCATCATCTTGGTGTTGGCAGGGATGAGCCAAGCCTTTGTAGACGCTGTGCCCTTGTCCCTCAAGCACGCCATTGCCGTCGGCATCGGGCTTTTGTTGGCGCTAATCGGATTAGAGTGGGGCGGGTTCATCCAACACTCCCCTGCCACAATGGTGACGCTGGGCGATTTGTCCAGCCAATCGGTGCTTATTACCACCGTCGGCTTTTTGGTCATGGTGGTGCTACTTGTTTTGAATGTTCGCGGTGCCATCATCATCGGGTTGTTGGCGGGATTAATCGTTGCCATCCTGTTGGGCGTCACGAAGTATCAGGGAATTGTCTCGGCACCCCCCTCTGTTGCGCCCACCGCCTTCAAATTCGCCGAAGGTTTGGCGTCCTTCGGACAGTTGAGCCGACACTGGGTAGACATCGTAGCAGTCATCTTTGTGTTGCTGTTCCTCGACATTTTTGACACAGTGGGCACTCTCATCGGCGTCGGGGCACAAGCAGGTTTGCTGCGTAACGGAACCTTACCAAAAGCAAAAGAAGCCTTGCTTGCCGACGCTGTAGGCACTGTTGCTGGTGTTTGTCTTGGCACCTCCACCATCACCAGTTACATTGAAAGCAGCGCTGGCATCTCCCAAGGTGGGCGCACAGGGTTGACGGCAGTTGTGGTCGCCTTGTTGTTCCTGCTGGGGCTGTTTTTTTACCCACTGGTGGAGATGATGAGTGCCGAAGTAGCAGTGTCTATCCCTTTTGCTACTGCTGGGACACCACCCTTTAGCCAACATCCGATCATTGCTCCCGCTTTGATTTTGGTCGGGGTGTTCATGATGACAGGGGTGCAGCACATCAAGTGGACCGACTTCACCGAAGCCATCCCTGCCTTCCTCACCCTTGTGCTCATCCCGCTCACTTTCAGTATCACGGAAGGGATTGCTTTCGGGTTCATTAGTTATGCGTTGCTCAAATTGGTTACCAAGCGGGCGAAAGAAGCCCACTGGTTGCTCTACCTGCTGTCCGTGTTGTTCCTTGTTTTGTTCGCTGTGCGCACCTATTTGGCAGGCTAACCCTTCACCGCCTCAAGGGAACTATCAAACAAGTTTCATCCTAATAGGATTGTGATGGCTTGGACCGATCAATTTCTTCAAGGTGTGCCAACAGGCAGCAAGATATGGACACTACGATCGACCGCTTTTTGCTGCACACCATTGCCTACGGCAACACCAGTTGGTAGAAGAAAGGCTTGGGGTGTAACAGGTGTGCCACAGTTACTATCTGCTGCAACGGCTGCAAGCCCGCTTGGGACGCAGCATACTTTGTTCTTGGGATTTCGAAACGACTCGAAAAGAAAATTTTGAGCATTCACCGGAGGCACCCAAATTGGGCACGCAGGGTGTTGCAACTTTTTGGTATGCCTATGGCAACTTTGGCAGGAGCAATCAAGAACGATGATCATAAACCTTGATGAAGCCGACTGAGGAGACCCCACAGCTAACTGTTACCGATGTTGTCGAGAAAATCGAAGGAGATTTTGCAGTCACTGGGCTACACCAGCGTTGAAGAGTTAGTCCGCATCGTTTACCAAGTGCAGCACGGAAGAAAGAGGTGACCGATCTGGTGTCGCCTTTGGACGAATTATTTAACGACGAAGGGTTGTGCGAAAAGATTCGTCGCAAGTTACCTCTCCTTTTTGCACTGGCAGAGCAGCAAGCATCCAGAGCGGGACGAGTTGGAATGGAAGTGGGCACATTAAGGGAGCAAATCCTTATTTCCCTTCTCATCTACAAATTCGGGGAAGACAAGGTAAACTTGGATATACCGATCACCGAGCATGAGGTAGATGTGCATGTTTCGAATCATCCTTTGTCCATCAAGACTGTTACGGTTCGATCCCGGAGCATCCCTGCTGTGAAAATTGTTTGGACTGTTGATTGGGAGCAGGTTACAAAATTCGTGGAAACTTACGAGCCCAGATGCGACATGCTCTTGGTCATTATCCGTTGGGGCGAAATGGGAGGATTCTACGGCATACCTTTGCAGGCACAGTTGGAAGTTCTTCGAAGCCTCGGCAAGGAGGAATATTTGAGGACACCCAAACGAGGCACTAACCCACGCGGAGTGGACATTTCTCCTGTGGGCGTTCAAGGATTACTCGAACATCCGCTCACCAAAACCTTAGTGGTAGAGTGGCAACGCCCTGCTGACTTGGCAACAAGAGAGTTGAAGTTGGCGCCCTACAAGCGGTGGCTCCAATATTGGCAGTCAGACGAGTGGATGGAGGTGCAGTAAAATGGCGCGGTTCGGGTCGCGCACAAGTGCTTTCGGAAGCCCTGGCAGGATAGCGCACGATTCCACCCCGTTCTATAGCCGTCGGCTCTATGAAGGGTTGCCTAAAGAAGAACCAGTGACTTATCAGGAAACACCTTTACCGCCCGAATGCGTCAACCGAATTTTTTGCAAGAGTTCCGAGCGGATGGAAGAGTTGCCTGACTGCTCGGTCCACTTGATGGTTACCTCGCCCCCATACAATGTTGGCAAAGAGTATGACGATAACTTGACTCTGGACGAGTATCGGGCTTTCTTGAAGCGGGTCATGGCGGAAGTTTACCGGGTATTGGTTCCGGGTGGGCGGGCTTGTGTCAACTTAGCCAATTTAGGTCGCCGCCCTTACCTGCCCCTTCACGCTTTTGTCATTCAAGACATGCTGGAGATCGGCTTTCTAATGCGGGGCGAAATCATCTGGGACAAGGCATCCAGTGCCAGCCCCTCAACGGCTTGGGGAAGTTGGTGTTCACCGAAAAACCCGACCCTGCGCGATACCCACGAATACATCCTCGTCTTTTGCAAGCAAACTTTCAGCCGTTCAAATCCCTTCCGACGCAAGCCGACAATCAGTCGGGACGAGTTTTTAGAGTTCACCAAAAGTGTCTGGCGTTTCCCTGCTGAACCCGCAACGAAAGTTGGTCACCCCGCCCCTTTCCCCGTCGAACTTCCCTACCGCCTCATCCAACTTTACACTTTTGAGGGAGAGGTCATTTTAGACCCGTTCATTGGGAGCGGGACAACGGCAATTGCCGCTTTAAAAGCCAATCGGATTTTTGTCGGTTACGACATCAACCCTGAATATGTAGCACTGGCAAATCAGCGCATTGAAAACTTCTTAGCTCAACAGTCGCTATTTTAAGTGAATTGAGCGACGGTGATATCTTGCGCGCAAGCAGTGGGTTGTGCCAACGCCGATTTGTCTGCCGAACCCAACAAGGTTGCCTGTTAACCCCAGAAGCTTACCACCGCCATGGGCTTTGATGCCACCCTACCCAAAACCAATCCCCTCTCCTGCTTCTGGACAAAGCATAAAAGAAGCCGGGACGCCATCTTGCGGAATAACACAGATAAGCCCGTGCAGTATCTCAGGCAACACACCCACCTAAGACTCGACAAGCGATGGCTGTGATACGGTAGAATAGAATGGAGGCTGACAAAAGGGCTCTATGTCGGGAGGCGAAGGCGAATGAAACGAAAATGGCTTTGGTTGCTCGCCTTTGTTGGCTTGATAGTGCTGGCTTTGATGGCTTCCTTCGTCCATCAAAACAGATCATTACGACGGCAAGTTGAGCAGGAGTTGGAGAGGTTGCGGCAAGAAGGGGAACCGACCCGTCTTTCGGACTTGCTCCCCCCTATCCC
>VAPR01000314.1_pt1 | contig 33661 bp, 29 predicted proteins | sample 3380701 | NCBI WGS metagenome assembly VAPR01 (sample SAMN11536904, study PRJNA540576) | hot springs metagenome | isolation source: hot spring wet sediment | place: Spain: Lobios | collected 2014-01
ATTAGAACAAAAGATTGGTTTTTCTTATCTAAGCCTTCAATGTTTTTTTCTATAACGACAATATTGGCTCTTATTTTAACTGTTATTTTTATTTTCTCTTCTTATTTGCAAAAAGTTTTTCAATTTACTTTTTTAAACAAAGAATTGGTTATCTCATCAATAATTTTAGTTCTAATCTTCCTTGGCCTCAACGAGGTAGTCAAAAAAATTTTTTACAAGAAATTTCCTGAAGTAATTTAAAATTTAAATTGATTAGCGAAACCACCTATTAATGGAAGAGGTGACCTTTTACCGTTCAAAACATTAATAATACCCACAACAGAAAGAATTATCCAAAAAATCCAAATTACTGGACCTAAAAACCATCCTATTAACGGAATAGCTGTAAAGAATGAAGTGATTACTTCAGCAATAAATAAAACTAGACCTTGTTTAGCATGAAACTTGACGAATTCGTCTTTCTTCTCCATTAAAAGGGGTACTAAAACAAGAATACCAATATAACTTAAAATCGCTATAATGTTTTTCTCTTCTTTTTTATCAGTTTTTTCTGTTTGTGGTTCTTGAATTGTTGTTTTTTCTTCTTCCATTATTATTATTTATTTCAATACCGACCTTTTTATTAATTTTAATTTATAATTTTTAAAACTTCCTATTAACCTTTAATTACACCCAATGGTACTAATTTAACAACTTTTTTAGCAATACCAATTTTGTCAACGACATCAACAACTTCAGAAACATCTTTATAGGCAGAAGGGGCTTCTTCAGCTAAACCAGACATACTTCCAGCTGCCACAGCAATTCCTCTGTTCTCTAACTCTTTTTTAAGTTCACTTCCCCGAATTTGCTTTTTTGCTTGAGCTCTCGACATAGCTCTTCCAGCACCATGAGGAGCTGAACCAAAAGAAAGTTCGCCAGCTAATTTTTGACCAATTGAAACATAACTGGATGTTCCCATTGATCCAGGAATTAAAGTGGGTTGTCCGATTTCTTTATATTTAGAAACTAATTCAGGATGATTTTGCCAAAACGCTCTTGTTGCTCCTTTGCGATGGACAATTAACTTTTTATTATCATATTCTTCAACTTTAGCAATATTATGGGCAACATCATAAACTTGTTTTAATTCAATTTCTTTGCCAAAAACTTTTTTGAATGCTTTTCTAATTTCATAAAAAACAAGTTGTCTATTCGCCCAAGCAAAATTTGCTGAAGCATTCATTGCTAAAAAGTATTGTTTTCCTAATTCAGAATTCAATTCACCATAAGATAATTCTCGATCAATCAAATCAATGCCTTTTCTATTTAATTCCATTAGAAATTCTCTTACATAATCAGTGCACACTTGATGTCCTAAACCTCTTGAACCACAATGAATCATAACTGTAACTCTATTTTTTTCTAAACCTAATTTTTTAGCAATTTCTTCATTAAAAACTTCAGCTACTCTTTGAATTTCAACGAAATGATTACCAGCACCAATTGTTCCTAATTGATCTCTACCTCTATCTTTGGCAGTTTTAGAAACAGCATCAGCATCAGCTTCTAATTTTCCATAACTTTCAGTTGCTTCAAGATCTTCTTTATTAGCATAACCTATTTCTCTAAGCCAATGAGCACCATTTTCTAAAACTTTTTTCATTTCGTCATTGTTCAATTTCCAAAACCCACCCCTTCCAACTCCTGAAGGAACTTGACGATAAATTTCTTCTGTCAATTTTGGAATTTGATTTTTTATCTCTTCATAAAAAAATGGAGTTGTTAAAAGCCTGACTCCACAATTTGAAACAATAATATTATTAGCAACAAAATTATGAGAAGGGTGATTAATTGTCAAATCATAAACATAGCCTTTATAAGGTATTTCCTCAATTTTTTCAATTTCATCAACAACAAATTTATCACCAAAACTATAGTGTTCTACAAATTCTTTAAATGATGGAAAGTTAAATGGAACCCTGACATCAAAAGTTTCTTCCCAAATTGATCTTTCAATAAATCTTTCATTGACAAAATTTCCTTGAAAATTATTAATCAAAACACTTACTGGTGATTTTTGTTTATATAAATTTTTAATTTTTGCTCTTAATTCCTTTCTAAATTTAATTGTTTTGTTTTTGTATTCTAAAAAGGCAATTGCTAAATTGTTAAGTTTTTCTTTTTGAAGATGATAAGAATAGCCAATTTTTTTAAAAAACTTCAGTATATTTTCTTGATTGCTCAAAATTTCAAATCTTAATCCCAAAGTTTTTTCTCTTAACCCAAGATCTTTTCTTATTTCTATTTTTGAAGTTTGAATATCAAATTCTTTTAGTAATTTTTTAATTTGTTTCATAAATTCAATTCCATTTTGAAGGGCATTGAAATTTTTATTAATGTTAAGCTTTAAGGATTGAAAATTGTATTTATGAACTGTTATTGGGGAAGAAAGCTCAGCACCAAAAAAACCACTCAAAAACAATCTTTTTTGCCATTTTTCTAATTTAAATAACCATTGAGGCAAAATAAATTCTCTTTCTGTTTTTTTACCAAGAGGATAACCTAAAGCTAAAAGTAACAAAGCAAAACTTTTTGAAACTCTTAAAACAAATTCTTTTCTTTCAAAAGTGTATTCTTTGCCACTATAACTTTTTGTTTTTAGTTTTCTTTGGCGACTGAAAATATACGATTTAATTTTAAGAACATCCAAGTCTTTTTTAATTTCTAAAAGATTTTCTAAATCTGCCCAAATAGATAAATTTCTGCAATTTTTATCAATACTACCATCTCCTAAAGCATATCCAAAAATTTTAAGAATATAAGGTAAAGCTTCTGAATCAGAATAAAGAGGCAATAATTTTTTCTCTTTAAGATATTTGATTATTTGTGATATTTTATTGCCTTGATTTTCGATTTTATTTTTTCGACAAAATTCTTTAAATTTTTCTTCATCAAGAATTAAAAATCTTTTTGGTTTTTTATATTCAACGCCTTCAAAGGGAAAAGTAACAATTTTATCACCAATTGCTAATTTATCAGCAACCTTAAAACCTTCGATAGTAAAAACAGGGTGGTCTTTGGTAATTAAAATTTCTTTGCCAAATTTAGTTGTAATTTTTAATAAACTATTATTTTCTTTTCTTCTTAAAAGTAAAAGTGGGTTTGAAATTTCTAAGTTTTTGTTTTCTAAATTTAAAAGAATTGTCTGATGATAATTTTTAATATTTTTTATTTTCAAATAAGCTCCAAAGTTTAAATTAATTTTAGTTTCTGGATGAAGACAATTGATATCAAAACCAATCATTCCCGGTGAAATAATTCCTTTTTCAAAATCAAAAGCAGCTATGCCGCCAACACAATTTGAAACCAAAAAACTATCTGCAATAAAATTATGATTTTCACTTTTAACTGTAAGATCATAAACAAAATCTTTATAGTCTACTTTAGTTATTTTTTTAATCTTATCCCAAACAAAACCGCTTTTACCTAAATTTTTTGTTCTTTCTTTTAAAAATTCATCAAAAGAAGGAAAATTGGTAGAAATTCTTGGTTTAATTTTCCAATTTTCTTTATTTAATTTCCAACAAACATCAATAATAAACCTTCTGGTAAGATTTTCATTTACTAAAACACTGGCTACTTTTTGATAACTTAAACCAGTTTTAAGCAATTGAGGAATAGTTATTTTAATGGCTTTTTCTTTCTCTTCTAAAGCTTGTTTTTTTAGTGATAAATAAACAACAGCAACATTTGCTAGGAATTTTCTTTCTTGACAATATTCATAACCTATTTTACTCCACAAATTGATCAAATTTTCATAAGAACTTGAAAAAACTAATTCTAAAGATGCTGTTTTCTTTTCTTTTTTAGAAATAATAAATCTATGAATCTGAATTTTTGTTGCCTTAACATTAAATTCAAAACAAAGTTTGGCAATGTTTTTTAAAAATTTCTTACCATTTTCTATTAAATCAATACTTTTATCAACAGGAAAAATTGGGGCAACGAAATTATGTCTTTTGTTGTTTCTTCGATAAGGCTTTCTCAGTTCACAACCAAAAAGAGAGGCTAAAAATAATCTTTTTTGCCATAAAGGAGCCTTAAAAATCCATTTCGGAACATCATAACTTTGAAAAACTTTATTTCCCAAAGGAGTTCCTAAAGAATGAAGCAAAATTACTAAGCTACTTGCATTAACATAAAAGCTATAACTAACACTACCATTTTGATATTTTTTAGAATAAATTTTTGAAGAAGTATAACCAAGAATTTCTAAATCTTTTTTAATTTCTTCTAAATCTTCAAGTTTACCAGCAAAATGAATAATTCCATCTTTCTTTTTACCGATAAAATTCATTGAACCATCACCAAAAACAAAACCCATAATTTTTAAAATGTAAGGCAATTTAGGATGATCGTAGCTAAGAGGTAGTAAATTTCTTAATTTTAATTTTTCGATTATTATTTTGCTTCTTGTCTGCCAATTTTGAGGAAATAATCTTTTGATTGTCTTTATAATATCTTTTTCGCCTAAGATTTTTTCCTTACTTGGTTTTTCAAAAGGAACACCTTGAAAGCCATAAATAGCAATTTCATCATTTTCCTTTAAATCAATGAGTTTTTTCATTCCTTCTGGTGTATAAAATGGATGATCTTCTGTTGCTCTTACTTTATAACCAGCATAAGTTTCTATCTCAAAAACATTTGTATAAGGTTTTAATTTGAAAAACTTAACAATGGAAGAATTTTTTATTGATTTTGAAGAATAATCAAAAATAGGAAGTTCTACTTCAGAAAAAATATTTTTTAATTTTTCAATTTCCAGATAATAACCTAAATTAGAAAGAATTTTAGATTCTTTTGTTAAACATGCACCATATCCTTCGTGAATATCTGGCATTGCTAAAGAGTATTTATAAATTCCCGGTAAAGTTGTCATATTCACCAATTGCCATAAACTTTTATCTCTCATAATTTCATCAATCATTTTTTCCGAAGCAAAAAATCTTGCTGGCACCTTCATATCACTTCGAAAACTTTTCGGTATTTCCCAAATATAATCACTAATCTTTACCAAATCTTTTTTTGTGGGAATTTCCATTAATTTAATTATAATATTCTTCAAAACAAATTCTCAAAAAATTTATAGCCAAGGAAAATTACTTTATAAACCTATTTCAAATGGAAGATTGTTTAAAATAAATTCTTGAGGTTTTTCTATAAAAATAATTCTTTTACCTAATGAGTGAGCATAACCAATTTCTAACAAAGCTGAAGCACCTACATAACCTTCCGGATCGCAAACGATTAAAGCATCACTATTTTCTATAGAATTTAAATGGTAACGCTCCAATTCTAATGGAGACAAATTTTCTTCACCACTAAAAACAACAAATTCTTCACCTGGATTTTTAGGCTTAGTAAATCGTGGACTTAAAACTTTTGTTCCTTTTCTTTCTAGTTGTTTTTTAATTTTAAGAATATAATCAAGATGTTTTCTAAAACTACCACTTAGAGTAACATATCTAAATTCTTGACGGACAACACCATTAATTAAATTGGAATCAGATGGAATGATTTTTTCAATTTTGTATTTTTCACATATTGCTTGAGCGATAACTGAAAAAGGTCGAGCTCCATGCATCCATTTTGGATTATCGGGCATTAAATTTTCAAGTTCATTTAAGGTTATTTTTTTATATATTTCTCTGTTTTTGCTTTTATAATCTTTAATTGTTATTAAAAATGGATGATCACCGTCTTTGAATAAATTATTTTTTTGAAGTGGATATTTTGCTAATTTCATATAAGTAAGCTCACCACCGGTTAGAAAAGCAATTTTTGGTTTATTTTCTAAAGATGGAAGTTTGTTTTTGACAAAGTTAACAACATCTTCTAAAGAAACTTCAGAAATATCTTTATTGATTTGAGGAAATTCTGTTAAAATCACCCCAACACCTAAATCTAAATTCTTTCTTTCAATAGCTTCATCACCATACATTATTACTAATTCCGTTGAACCTCCACCAATATTAATTAAAAGTAAGGGTTCTATTAGATTGCATTTACCAACAAGCGCTTTTTCCAAATAAAAATTTTCTAAATCCTGACTTATGATGTTGAAATACAAACCAGTTCTTAAAAAAACTTCATCAACAAAAGCAATTTTAGTTTTAGTGGCTAATTTTCTAAAAATACCAGTAGCATATATTTTTATTACTGAATCTTTATTTTCACTTTTAACTGCTTCCAAAAGTTCAAAGAGTTCTTTCTTTGATTCAGGAGATATTCCACCTTCGGGATCAAAATTTTCTTTGAAGTTAATAGAACGTTGCAAGAGAAGATTTAATTTTTGACCGGAATATTTATAAACTTTTATAGTTGACGACCCTACATCGATTAAAATTTTTAACGAAGTCGTCATTGTAAATACAAATAATTAATTTGACCTTTTGAAAAGTATAAAAAAAATCGAACTTTGTCAAGTTTTTAACGGTAGATTTTAGTTAATAAAATGAAGTTAATTTTTTAATTTTTAAATTAATTCATTATATAAACTCTAGCATTTTTAAAATTTTTTTTTATTTATTCCACAATTTCATTTTTTGAAATTTCTACAATATAACTAATAACTATTTGCTAAAAGATAATATTTAGGATATTTAGGAAAGACCTTAGCCAATTATTCGAACTTTTTTAAATACGTTTTTTAAAAATAAGAAGTAAAATTAAACATTTTCACTTTATAATTTAAAATAATGAATCAATTGATTATTAAAAATGAAAAACCAACAAATACTAAAACACTACTTAGATTACGATCAAATAAAAAAAGAAATTGAGCTTGTTAAAGAAAATCTTAATAAAAGTAAACTTCAAGAAGCAAAAGAAAAATATCTAATCTTAAAAGAAAAAATCAAAAAATTTGTAGAAGAAATAGTCTTTTTAATTGAAGAGGCATTTTTTAATATTAAAAACAAAGTCAACAAAGAAGAACAAGAAAAAATTCATAATTTTCTTCATAATTTAGTTTTTGAAATATTTTTTGATAAAGATCATTATCTTTTCCCTGAAAAAGTAACTAATTATCCTTTGGGAAAAGAAATAACTACTCAATATAAAGGAGAAATTATTACAATTGCAAAAATATTAAAAACAAAAGATGAAAATTTTTGGTTTTTATTAGATGATATCCTTGTTGAAATAGATACTATTTTAGATATCATTGAGAATAAAGAGTTTTTATCAAATTACAGAGTTGTTAGTGCAAATAGAGAAGATTTAAAAAATGATATTAAAAAATTAAAAAGTAAAAGAATTAAAGATGTTCAAACTAAAAGAATAAGAGAGCTGTATAAGTTATAAAGAAAAAATAAACAATTTAATTTAAAGATTTCAAAATTTTTATCAATTCTTTCTTATCTTTTTCGTTCATCTTTTGTCCAGAAATAACAGTTATATTTGTGTCTTTTAAATTTAGACAAAACAAGATCTGCTTTAGATCGCTTATTTGAATTTGATCAAGCGTTTTTTTGTAGTGATCAATAGTTATCACTTGATCATACAATAAAAAATCAGTTATGTACCTATCTAAAGCATCAAGTGGATTTTTGTACTCAAAAATTAAGGATGTTATCAATTTTCTTTTGATACTATTTAGACGGTGATTATTAATTTGAATACGAAATAAGCTGTTTTTCAATTCATTAATAATTGTTTTAAGAACTATTTTTATATTTTGAAAATCGCTGATTAATTTCCATTTTAAAAATACTAATTCTTTTTGCTGTGGAAAAATTTTAACTGTTCCTCTCATATCGTAAATTAAACCCCTATTACATAACTGACTGAAAATCAAACTACTCTTTTGATTAACTAACAATTCATTCAAACAAGTTAATGTTTCTAAATTTTTAAGATTAATTTCAATTTTTACTGGAATAAAGATAGAAATAAAAGCTGTTCTTAAGAATGGAACATTCCCAATTAACAACATATTCTTATTTATGTTCTCTTCTTGTTTAATAAATTCTTCGCCATTTTTTTTCTTATAAGGTACACTATTCCACTCTTTTTCAAAAATATTGACAAGTTTTTTGACATCAAAATCTCCTAAAACAAAAAAAACAATATTATTTGCTAGAAAAATTGTTTTAAGCACTTTTCTCAACTCAATTTTTGATATCTTATCTAAATGATCATAAAATTTCTTAGCATTTTTTAAAGAAAAAGTATTTTCTTCTTTAAAGATAGTTTGTAATTCTAAATTATTTATTGTGGTTTCAATGTCGGAAGCTTTGTAATTACCTTCAATGATGATTCTTTTTTTCTCTGCGCTTATATTGTTTAAAAGATTGCTAGAAAAAATTTCTTTAATTATTTTAACCGCAAAATTTAAATTATTTTTAGGAATACCAAGATCTATTCTTAAGAAATTTTTATGGGCATTAATTTGAAAATCACCGTTAAGATCATTTTCAATATAGTTAAAAAGTTCAAAGAAGGATGGGTGAGCCCTTGTACCATTCATTAAAACATGTTCTAATAAATGGATTATCCAAAATTTATCTTCAGGCCATCTATATTTAACTAAACAACTTATAAATAAACTCTCTGTATCTTTTCTTTTAATTAGAATTACTCTTAAGCCATTTTTCAAAAAGAATTCACTTATAAGATCACCGGGCATTACCAATCTTACCTAAACTAAATCTTAATTTCTCGACATTCATAAAAAGATTTTCTTATAAAAATATTATATTAATTATATTATACATTTAATAATTTTTTCTTAAAGAAAAAGGAGGAGTTCTTAAAAACTCCTCCTTGCTAAAATCAAAATTTCTTACTTCTTGCCTTGACCTGTCCTTTCGTTCCAGTCGATCTTCTCAACTTTCACTTCTCCTGCGTTTACGGCCGGCGGTGTGTAGATAGTGGTTACGATCTCGGTATTAGTTTTGGGATCGTACACCCGGTGTTGAACGTATCCCAATCCCTTGTCAATGAACTCCTGCTTTTCATCCTTCTTGCCCATTTCTTTCTACCTCCTTTTTAGGGTTCTATTTAAATTAGATTCCAAGATTTTTATTTGTCAAGAGCTAATTAAGGTTCTAAAAATGTGTATTTTATTAAGTTTTTAAAGGTTTTTTAACAAATATTTTCTTTAAACTTTATACTTTTCAAAAATCTCTAACCAAAACTTTAAATTTTCTAAAGAATCAGCTTCAGTAATAATTGTATCTATATTAGAACTATCAGTTTTCTCAGTTTTTCAAAAAGTTAACAGAGGTCTGACCTCTGATAATCTCGTTTATAAATTTTTATAAAGTTCGATGTAAAAAGTACTTCCCCTACCTAAACCTTCTGATTCTGCCCAAATTCTACCTTGATGAGCATCAATTATATTTTTAGCAATATATAAACCTAAACCTGTACCTAGAATTTCTTTTTTCACCTCTTCTCCTCGACTAAAAGCTTCAAAAATTTTTTCTAGATTTTCCTTTTTAATACCACGACCGGTATCTTTAACAATAATTAAAATCTTATTACCTAAATCTTGGATTTTAATTTCAACAAAACCTTGGTCAGTATATTTAATAGCATTATCAATTAAATTACTTATAACTTGAACAGTTTTTTCTTTGTCACCTTTAATTAATATTGAAGGTGGCATATCACATTGCAAATTTAAATTTTTCTCTTTTGCTTTAACGGAATAAAACTCACAAAGATTTTTAATTTCAGGTATTAAATCAAAATTAATAAACTCATATTCCATTCTTCCTTCTTCAATTTTTCTTAAATCTAAAAGATTATTAACAAGATCAATTTCAGTTTGAATATTTTTTTCTATTTTTTTAAGAGTAGTTATGGCTTCTTGGGGCAATTCTCCATAATTTCCGTGAATTAATAAATCAACAAATCCTCTAATATTTATCATTGGTGATCTAATTTGATGAGAAGCAATTGAGAGAAATTCAGATTTTAATCTATTAAGTCGATCTAGTTCTTTGTTTAATTTTTCTAATTCTTCTCTTTGTTCAATTTCACGATACACAGATTGGATTAAAAACAAACTAAAAATAAACAACAAGAATAACACAATAAATTTTTCCATGATTTTATACAAATCCGTGATTTGAGCTATTTCATAAAGATTTAGGGTCAAAAGAATAATAATGAAAATTACAGCAGAAGCTAATCGAATATTAAACAATTGGTATCTATAAATTCCTATAAAAATTGAAATAACAAAGGGAAACATAAAAAGAGAACCATAAGGAACAAACTTTGTAATATGAAAAACATTTGGCATTATAAAATTAAAGAAAATCACTGAAAAAGAAGTTATAAATAAACCGGCTAGTAACAACAAATAAACATTTCTATTCTTTTTAGAAGAGACAAATTTAAGAATAAGATTATAAACCCCTCCTAAATTAAAAAAAGCTGCTAACAGTCCAAAAAAGATTATTCCTGGTCCCATAATAACATCTCTTTCAAATTCTGTAAAAACTTTTATTCCTTTAGCAGTTAATGGCGAAAGAACAATAAGTGAAATAATTATACTGGTTAAAAACGATAAATAAAGTTCTTTTTTATTAAACAAAAATGTGTCTAAAGGATAAACTTTAGTTAACAAATAGATCATAAAGTTTATCCAAACAGCTATAAAGAGAATAGTTCTCACCAACCATAAAAAAATAATCTCATTCATAATTCTAAAAACAAAAATATTTGCTAATCCCCAAATGCTTATCAAAATACAATAAATTAAGAAAATTCTGTTAGTAATGCTCTGCTTGTTTCTTAAATAACTTATGTAACCCAAAATGGTTATTATTAAACTAAATACAAAACCAATAACAATATCTATGTTTATAAAAGAAATTTTTTCAAACGGTATATTTAGTTGATTCATTGACCAAATGATTATCTTTTAAAAAATTTATTTTATTTTTTATTAATCTAATTCAACTAATGGTGGCCGCTTATAAGAAACTGCAGTTGGTTTGCTTGAAAAGCCTATTCTTAAAAAGCCAGCGACTATTTGATTGTTTTCTAAGTTCAACATTTGCTTAATTTTTTGATAAAAACCATCAATTACCTTAATATTTTCAGGGGTAAAAATTTGCTTGTTGCCAAAATTTGCTTGTTGCCATAAAAATACATTTCCACAAATAAATTGAGCACTTAGATTCAAAACCGTAGCTCTAAGCCAAATATTTTCCAATAATCTTCCCATTTCAATAAAATCTTGATCATTATTTTCAACAATAAAAGCAATTATCAAGCCTGAATTAATGACAGTTTTTGTGCTTTGTCGATAAATATTTTCAATCATTCCTATTTTATTGAAAAATTGTGCTATTTTCCAATTTCTCAAAAGTTTAAATAGAGCAATAGCAGGCGGTGGAACTTCCATTGTTTTAACATACAAACCCCCTCTAGTCTTTTGATCGTCTTCTTTCCATAAAATTTCATTGAACATTAATTGATGTAAATATTGATTGCTAAGATTTATTAAAATATCAAAAGGCAATAAAGGGGCTATTTCTTGGATTTTTTCCTGTTCTAATAAGACGATTTTTAATTTAGGAAAATTCTTAAAATCAGCAAGAAGATATTTTTTGTGCTCCTCTGGTAATTCTTTTTTTTGATAAGGTTTTCTATTTGAATGTCTTTCAAAAATAGCTTTATAAAGTTTATCGATTTCTTTACTCTTCTCTTTTTCAGATGATTCTTGAATATCAATCTTAAAGGAAATTAATTCATTTCGTTCATTTTTCTTTAATATAAGTTGAAAAGCAAAATTACAATCTAGATATTTTGCGGCAATTTTCATATTTTCTAATAAAGCGCCGTGAGCAATATAAGTTCCTCGATTATTAAAATTTAAAACTGGATGATCTTTTTCAGGTAAAGCAATTACTTCAATGGTATTTTCTTTTACTCTGAATTTCCATGGTTGAGAATTACCTCCAGAAGGAGCTAAATTGCCGGCTTCAATGATTTTTTGAATTTTTTCTTGGTTCATAATTTTTAATCGAAAATTATTAATTTTCCGACTTTTAAATGTTAAACAATTCTTGAAATTTTTTTAATTCTTTTTTTCTTAATTTTTCAATCTTCTTAAAATCTGGATCAAAAATTTTTTCAATATTTATGTCATATTTACCAGATTTTATTTTTTTACCTAAAAGAATTTCTTTTACAACATAAGCAGTAATAGCTCCTGACATCATGGCTGCAGTTACTATTTGTGGCCAAGAGTACAAAGTTTTACCAACTTCTTCAACAGATTTTAAAACACGAAGAGGGACTAAATTTAAATTAATTATTTTAGCCATTACTTTATACATTTTTGAAACATTAGTATTTACATCACTTAAATCGAGACTATTTAAATTGCCATGAAAAATTGGATAATTAGAATTAAGATCATACCTTTCAATATCTATTATTACATTATCACCATTATCAGTTGCCATCACTAACGGTATTTTTCTTTTACGACATTCTTCTCTTATTTTAATTTTCATTTCAATATTATCAAGTTCTTCAATAAGAAGATCTATACCATTCAAAAATCTACCCAAATTCTTTTCTGTTACTCCTTCTTTAAAAATTTCTATCCTTGAATATGGATTTAATTGATAAATAAACCGTGAAATTGCTTCAGCTTTATTTAAACCGACATTAGTAAAATCTAGTAAAATTCTATTTAAATTCGATGGGTCAATAATATCTGGATCAGCTAATTTCATAAATTTTCCTACGCCTAAAAAAGCTAAAGCAATAGCACAATTAGAGCCAACACTTAAACCAGCAATTCCTATTTTTTTGTTATAAATTATTTTTTGTTCTTCTTTAGTTATTAAATTTCTATTTCGAGCTAGTCTTAATTCTTGATGTAAATTATCTTTTAAATAATGAATTAATAAATTATTCCAAGGAAAATAGACCCAATTACCACATTGAGATAAAGATTTATTTTTTTGATGATTTTTAACAAATTTTTTAAAATCTTCAGAATAATTTTTGTTAAATCTATATTTTGGGTTTCTAATTAAAAATAAATCCTCTAATTGATTAATATAAGTATCTATGATTTTTTCTACTCTAAGTTTTTGCAGTCTAAGTTTATTTTTAATTTCTTTTAGTGAAAAACGATCGGCCGGGAAAACAACTGGCCTATTAAAATTGACCCTTATCTTAAAATCCATTTTTGCTTATTTAAATTTCGATTAAAATATTTTTCATAACCATAAGGCCATAAAATAACTTTCGGCCAAACTTTTTCCTTATAATTATTCGAAAGTTCTCTATATTCAGAACTTCTTTTCCTTAATGTTTCAACTATAATTTTTGTTGCCAATCTTTCGATCAATTTTGAAGGTTTAATATTTTTTTGAAGTTCAATATTAATTTCTAGATATTGATTATTTCTCTTATCATATCGTGTTGCCATAACAAATCGACCAGTTACATATTTTGTCAATTCTTTATCAAACAAAGCTGTTTTTATAAATTCAGGATAAATCAATAAACCGTACAATGTTGTTGCCATATTTTTGCGTTCATAGACATAAGAAAATGGCAATTGATGCGTATACTTGTCCAAATTTACTTTCTTTAATTCTTGTTTTAAATCCATACCTTGTTCAGAACACTTATTAATCATTTCATCAAAAAACAACACACCACCATGATCACCTGAAGCGTATCTTACTAAAGGAATAGATGAATCTGCTGTATACAATAATTCTCCATTAACACATTCTATGTTAACAAAGTAGGGAATATATTGAACTAATGTTGGTGTTTTTTCTATATCACCAAATAAAGATTCAAATAGATTTTGATTTTCATAAGCTTTTCTTTTTATAAAAATACTCAAAGGAGTTTCAATACCAGTAGCTCCTAGTTCAGAAGTACCATAAGTATTCATTGTATCAATAAAAATATTTTTGACATTTAGATTTTGGTAAATATAATCTCTTAATTCTTCCGGAAAAGCTTCGCCGGTGAAAATGAACTTAAAATGAATATCTCTCACATCTATTTTTAAAAATTTAATTTCATCAATAATGTCTTTCACAAAAGGAGGATAACCAGCAATAATTATTTGTTTAAAAGTTTTACCTAATTTCCTCAGAATCTTAATTACTTCAGTAATATTTACACCAGGAGATATAATGGACATTGGCAAATTTTTAGAATTACTCAAAAGATAAGCGCCAGTATAAATACCCATCCCGGCAGACCATATTCCCATTCCAAAAGCAATAATAAAAAGAAATGGCTTTTTCAAAAAATTATTATCATGTTGCAAAAAATAATATAAACTCAATGCTCTTCTTAAATCAGTGTAAAACTGACGATTAAAATAAGTAGGTTCACCGGTTGATCCAGAAGTAGCATGAATAGTAAATGGTTGAGATAAACTACCATTTTTTACAAGCATTTGATAAGGATAATAATTAATATAGTTTTCTTTGTTTGTCGGAGGAATTAGCTGAAAATCATTAAAAGTTTTAATCTTTTCTGGCTTAATTTTATTTTTCTTCAAAAAATCTTTATATGCTGGTACTGTATTTGCCACAATTTTAAACACTCTTAATACTTCCTTTTGATAAATTTTTTTCCATTCATAACTTTTTGTTGTTTTGATCTTTTTTAAAAAATTGTCAATGTACGATGCAATATTTTTTAAGTCTTTACTCATTCTTGTTAAACAAAAATTGTAAATTTTCTCCCCTAATAAAATAAAAGGGCTCGCCAGTGGAGCCCGAAGTAGCAGAAATTGTTTTTAAATTTACATCTTGATTTGGAAAAAGTTCTTGATAAGGATACCTACGAAGATAATTGTCTTTATTCATAATTGGCAATTTTTCAAAATCTCTAAAACCTGAAATTTTTCTATAGTTTATTCCGTTATCTTTAAGAAATTTTCGATAAGCAGGAGTAGTTTCAAGGACAAATTTAATAAGCCTATTTACTTGTTTTTTACCTTTATTTAACCAAAAATGTGGATTTTTTTCTTTAAGTTCTTTTAAACGTAAATTTATATTTTTTGGATAATTAAAATAACTAAACATTGATCTTAAAAATATTATAACAGAAAATTTGACTTTTATAATATTTATATTATAATTTATTTAATGACTAATACAAAAGATATCAAAATTCTATTGGTTGATGATGATTTAGATTACTTAGAAATTTTAGACAATATTTTAAAAAAGAATGGGTTTGAAAATATTGAAAAGGCCCAGAATGGCACTGTTGCCTTGGAAAAAATTACTGAAATTAAACCGGATTTAATAATTTTGGATGTAATGATGCCAGAAAAAGATGGAATTGATGTTGCCTTAGAAATAATGCAAAAACCTGAAATTAAAAATACAAAATTTATTTTTCTAACATCTTACGGAGAAGATATCCAAATTGTTGGAAAATATATTGATGAAAATATTGCTAAACAACTAGGGGCTTTGAAATTTTTTAGAAAACAAGAACCAATAGAAAATTTAATACATTTTATCAAAGATCTTTTTGAAGCAAACTAAATTACATTAATAATTTTTTTCCAAATTTTTTTTCCAGAAAAAGTACTTTTTCTTATTGTTTTAAACTTTACTTTTCCTTCTTTTAAAGCATATAAAGTATCATCTGATCCTTTAGCAACATTTTTACCAGGTAAAAATTTTGTCCCTCTTTGTCTGACTAATATATAACCAGGCTTAACGAATTCACCATCAAAAACTTTTATTCCTAAATATTTTGGCTTTGAATCTCTACCTCCTTTAGCTGCTCCGGTTGATTTTTTTTGAGCCATTGTTCTCGAAATTCTTCGCCAATTAATGGTTTTCGACCAACAATAATATTTTCTTTAATACCTCTTAATGGATCTTCGCGACATTCTAAAGCAGCTTGAATTAAAATCCTTGGAGTTTCTTGAAATGAAGCAGCAGAAAGAAAACTATGAGAAGTTAAAGCAACTTTTTTAATGCCCAACAAAAGTAAAATACCTTTAGCTGGTTTTTTACCTTCTTCCTTTAATTTTCGATTAACATCTAAAAATATATCTTTTTCGACAATTTCACCAATAACAAATTCACTATCACCAGGATCAATTATTCTTACTCGAGAAAACATTTTTCTTATAACCAATTCAATATACTTATTATGAATTTTTGCTCCTTGAGGATTATAAATTTTTTTAACTTCGGCAAGAATATAATTAAAAGCTTCAATTTTGCCTTTATTTATATATATTTTTTTAGGATCCTTTAAACCTTCATTAAGAACATCGCCTTTTTTTATTAAATCACCTTTTCTCACTAAAAGTTTAAATTTTTTAGGGATTTTAAAAGATATCTTGACAAATTTATTGATCTTTTTATTTTTTGTCTTAACTTCAACAAGATAATGTTTAGGATTTTCAATAATATTTATCACTTTTCCATTCACAGGAGAAATAATGCTTTCAGCTTTTGGTGTTCTGGCTTCAAAAATTTCTTCTACTCTTTGAATTCCTAAAGTGATATCAGCAACAGTTGCTACCCCACCGTAATGGAAAGTTCTCATCGTTAACTGAGTAGCTGGTTCACTAATTGATTGAGCTGCTAAAATACCAACTGCAGTTCCAAGTTTTATTAATTCATTATTAGAAAGATCTAAGCCAAAACATTTTTGACAAACTCCATATAATGTTTTACAGGTAAAAGGAGAGCGAATTCTTATTTTTTCAATGCCTGCTGATTTAATATTTTCAGCAATTTCTTTGGTTATCAAATCACCTTTATTTACTAAAATATTGCCAGCCTTATCCTTGACTGTTTCTAAACTGTAACGAGAATAAATTTGTTCAGAAAAATCATCGCCAACTTTTTCTAATTCTTTTTTATCAACAATAATACCATTTTCATCACCGCAATCAATTTCTTGAATAATCAAATCATGAAGGGTATCAACTAATCTTCTTGTCAAATAACCTGAACGAGGAGTTTTCAAAGCTTTATCAGCAACACCCTTTCTTGCCCCATGAGTGCTAATAAAATATTCAAGAGGTGATAAACCTTTTTCATAAGATGATATTATTGGCAATTCAATAATCCTCCCATCTGGCCTTGAGACAATACCTTTAAAAGCAACCATTTGTAAAAGCTGAGCATAGGTTCCTCTACTTCCAGAATCAATTAATAAACGCGGATTGTCTAATGGTGAGGTGTTTTTCTTTATAACTTCCGTTGCTTGTTGAGAAGCTAAACTCCAAATTTCTCTTAATTGATTTTCCTTTTCGTATTCACTAATCCAACCTGCTTCATAAGCAGAAATAACTTCTTTTTGCTTTTCAAGAGCTTCATCAACAATTTTATTAATCTCCTTTTGTTCTTTAAAATCATCCATACCTAAAGTTAAACCAGCATAAGTTGAATATTCAAATCCTATTTTTTTAAGATTATCCAAAATCAAACTTACTCTTTCTTCATCATATAAATCTAAAAGTTCAAAAATAAGATTAGTTAAAGCTTTTTTAGTCATCGTTTCATTAATAAATTTAAAGTCTAAAGGTAACATATTATTAAAAATAATTCTTCCGATTGATGTTTTTATATTTTTTTCATTTTTTATTTCTTTAATAACAATTTTTTCTTGAAGGTTTAATTTTCCTAAAGAATAAAGATAGATTGCTTCTTTTAAATCTAGATTTTTTTTGTTTTCCTCTTCTAAATCATTAATATATGTCAAATAATATAAACCACTAACCATATCGTGAGTTAACCTAACTATTGGATCACCGGTAGCAGTTTTAAGGATAGATTTTTTAGGATTCATAATTTCTCTTGCTTCTTTTTGAGCCTTTTCTGAAAGCGGCAAAAACACTCCCATTTGATCACCGTCAAAGTCAGCATTATAACCTTCACAAACTAAAGGTGGTATCTTAATAGCAATATCTTCAATTAAAATTGGCTTAAATGCTAAAATATTATGTTTATGTAATGTTGGTGGTCGATTCAATAAAACATATTTATTCTGAATTACTTTTTCTAAAGCAGCAACAGCACTTGGATCCTGGATTTCGATTAAATAATTAGCTTGTTTAGTAGTTTGGGCTTTATTTTCTTTTAAAAGTTCATAAATAATAAAGGGTTTAAAAATTTCAAAAGCAATTTTTTTAGGTAAACCACATTCATCAACTCTAAGTTCTGGACCAACAACAATAACTGATCTACCTGAATAATCAACTCTTTTACCCAAAAGATTTTGTCTAAATCTTCCCTCTTTACCTTTGAGGCTATCAGCCAAAGATCTTAACACTTTTCTTCCAACAGTAATTTTTTCTTTTTTAATAGATATATCTATCAATGCATCAACAGCTTCTTGAAGCATTCTTTTTTCGTTTCTCAAAATTATTTCTGGGGTTTTAAACTCAATTAATCTTTTTAATCGATTATTACGATTAATAATTCGTCGATAAAGATCGTTTAAATCAGAAGATGTCCATTTACCACCATTCAACTGAACAATTGGCCTAAGATCAGGAGGAATAACCGGTAAAACAGTAAGAATCATCCATTCAGGACGACGATTATGTTTTATAAAAGCATTAATAAATTTTAACTTTAAAGAAATATTCTTTTTTTCAGTTCCGGTTGCTTTTTTTAATCTTTTTATTGTTTCTTTTTTTAACTCTTCTAAATCAATTTCTTCCAAAAATCTTCTAATTGGTTCAGCTCCGATACCAACTTCAAAAGTGTTAGGGTATTTTCTTGAAAAATGAAAATACTCGACATCAGACAAAACCTTTTTAGGTTGAATAAGTTCGAGCTCTTTCTTTATTTCATTAAAAATTAAAGTTTTTTGCTTTTTTTCTTCGCGAGAAGTTGCTTTGGCAATAAAGTCTTTATACTCTTTTTCAACTTCCTGAAAAATTTTTCGCTTTTCTTCTTCGTTAACCCTAGTAATAATGTAGGCTGAGTAATAAATAACTTTTTCTAATTGATGCAAGGGGATATCCAAAAAAAGTTTTAATGGATAAGGAGAAACCTTTAAAAACCATATATGAACGCAAGGTGAAGTTAAGGTAATATGCCCCATCCTTTCTCTTCTAACAGATGAATGAGTCACTTCAACCCCACATCTTTCACAAACAATACCTTTTACTTGAGGATTTCTATATTTTCCACATGAACATTGATAATCCTTCATTGGCCCAAATATTACCTCAGAAAAAAGACCGTGCCTTTCCGGCCTACCGCTTCGATAATTAATTGTCTCTGGTTTCAATACTTCACCATAACTCCATGATAAAATTTCTTCTGGAGAAGCTATTTCTAAAACAATTTTTTCTATATCCGTTGTTGAAAAAAAACTTTTCATTTTTCAATTTTTTCTTCTTGTTCAATTTTTACTTGTTCTTCTTTGACTGGCATGTTTTTTCTTCCTTCATCAGAACGAAAGTGGATTTCCAAATTAAAACCCAATGCCTTAAGCTCACTAACCAAAACTTTGAAAATGGCAGGTGATGAAGTAATTTCTATTGGCTCACCTTTAATTATTTTTTCGTAAGTTAAATTTCGACCACGAACATCATCAGATTTAATTGTCAACATTTCATGTAAAATTTCTGTGGCTCCATGAGCTTCTAATGCCCAAAGTTCCATCTCGCCCAATCTTTGACCACCAGCTCTAGCTCGACCACCTAATGGTTGTTGAGTAATTAAAGAATAAGGACCTATGGCACGAGCATGAATTTTGTCTTCTACCATATGAAGTAATTTCATTACTGTCATATAACCAACAACTACTTTTTGATCAAATGGTTCTCCTGTTTTACCGTCATAAAGCAAAACTTTACCATCTTCAGGCAAACCAGCTTTTCTAAGTTCTTCTTTAAGTTCTTTGGGTGCTACCCCTGAAAAAGGAGGAATAACAGCTCGATAACCTAAAACACTAGCTGCCCAACCAAGATGGGTTTCTAAAATTTGACCTAAATTCATTCTCGAAATAACTCCAAGAGGATTTAAAATAAGATCAAGTCTTCTTCCATCAGGTAAAAATGGCATATCTTCTTCTCTAGCAATAAGAGAAATAACACCTTTGTTGCCATGGCGATTAGCCAATTTATCGCCTACTTGTATTTTTCTTAACTTAGCTATCTCAACAAAAATTCTTTGTAGCGCACCCAATTCTGAAATTATTCCTTCGCTTCGATCTAAAATTTTAATCTTCACAACCCTTCCTTCTTTCCCCTGCTCTAAATACAAAGAGGAGTCTTTCTTTTCTTCAGCCTTTTCACCAAAAATAGCCTTAAGTAAATTTTCTTCTGGAGTTAACTCTTCACCTCTTTTGGGAGTAATTTTACCAACTAAAATATCGCCTGGCTTAACATAAGTACCAACTCTAACAATTCCATCAATATCCAAATTTCTCAATTTAGCTTCAGGAACTCCTGGAATATCATTGGTAGTAATTTCTGGGCCCAATTTAGTATCTATAACATCAACTGAAAATTCTTCAATGTAAATTGAAGAAAAAATATCATCTTTCAATAATCTTTCGGAAACAATAATTGCATCTTCATAGTTATATCCATACCAAGAAAGGAAACCAACTAAGAGATTTTGACCTAAAGCTAAAGTTCCATTTTTAATGGCTGGACCATCAGTTAAAATGTCACCCTTTTTCACTTTTTGGCCAGGTTTAACTATTGGTTTTTGATTATAACAAGTAAATTTAGATGTTCTTTCGAATTTTTTCAATTTATAAATCTTTTTAGTTGAGCCTTTGTTGGTTTTCACTCGAATAGTAATGTGATCGGCATCAACTTCTTCAACAACTCCGTCCTCCTCAGCAATCAAAACTAAACCAGATTCACGAGCAACTTTTTCTTCCAAACCTGTCGAAACTAAAGGAATATCTGGTTTTACCAGAGGAACAGCTTGTTTTTGCATATTTGTTCCCATTTGGGCTCGATTAGCATCATCATGATCAACAAAAGGAATTAAATTAGTCGAGACTGAAAAAATTTGAAAAGGCGAGACATCAATTAAATCAACCTCATCCTTTGAAATTAACATTGGCTCACCTTTAACTCGAGCGGCGACATTTTCATCTAAAATCTCTCCCTTTTTATCGATATTAATAAATCTTGAAGCAATAGTGTGTTCTTTTTCTTGGTCAGCTGTCAACCAAACTATTTCATCAGTAACTTTTCCATTAACAACTTTTAAATAAGGTGTTTCCAAAAAACCATACTTATTAATTCTTGAATAAATTGCTTTACTTAAACTAATACCAACACCCTGACCTTCGGCCGGTGTATGAACGGGACAAATTCGACCATAATGTGTTGGATGAACATCTCGAGACTCCAAAGTGGCTCTTTCTTTAGTAAGTCCACCTGGACCAGCAGCCGTCAATTTTCTTTTATGTTCTATTTCTGAAAGAGGATTTGCTTGATCTAAAATTTGTGATAACTGAGAAGTGTTAAAAAATTCTAAAATGGTATTAGAAAATTTTTTAGGATAAACAACTTGAGATGGCATCAAGATTTGGGTTTTATCAACTAAGCTCATTCTTACTTGAACATCCTTTTTGAGTCGCGCTAAACCTATTTTAGCTTGATTTTCTAAAAGTTCTCCAATGTTTCTAACTCGACGATTGTAAAGAGCATCAACTTCATCACCAGTAGCCAAAGGATTATTATTAAGATTTATAATTTCAGAAACTATACTTATAAGATCTTCCTTTTCCAAAATTAAAGAATTTGAATCTTTTTTAAGGCGACGATTTAAATGATATCTCCCAACTTTGCTTAAGTTATACCTTGAAGGATTCAAAAAAGTAGTTTCAAAATAAGATATAGCATTATCATAAGTGTTTGGTTCAAAGGGTTTGAGTTTACGATGAATTTCCAAAATGGCTTCCTCCCTTGTCTCGGTATCATCTTTCTTTAAAGTATTAGTGATTAGATTCAATTCATCATTTAAATTTTCAAAAGTTTTTAAAATTTCTTCATTATTTTCAAAGCCAAAAGCCTTCAAGAGAACTGAAGCTAAAACTTTTTTTCGACGATCAATTCTAACTGTTAAAACATTTAACGGTTCAGTTTGAAATTCCAACCAGGCACCTTGTTGTGGTAAAATTTTAGCCCCAAACTTTTTATTTCCACCATATAATAAATAAGTAAAATAAATACCTGGCGAACGAAGAAGTTGATTAACTATTGTTCTAACAATACCATTAATAATAAAGGAATAATTTTTTGTTAAAATCGGAATTTCGCCAAAAAATATTTTTTGGGTTTTTTCTTCGTTAGTTAAAAAATTTTTCAGCTTTAAAGTGATCCTTAGAGGAGCCGAATAGTTAATTCCATAATATAAACATTCTTCTTCGGTAAATTTAGGTTCACCAATTTCATAATCAACAAAATCAAGCTTTAGCTCTTTTTCAGAATAATCAAAAATAGGAAAATATTGCAAAAAAGCTTCACGAAGTCCAGTGGTCAAAAAATAATCGAAAGAATCTTTAATATCTTGCAAAAGAAAGCCTGGTTCTAAATAAGTAAAATGTGAAAAATTTTTGCGCAAAATCATTAAATGAGAGCCCTTAGTGGCTTTTTAAGAAGGGGTTTTTAAATATTTAAAAACTCATTAAAAATAAATGGAAGAAATTATACTTTATTATATCATAAGAAAATTTATTTTGTCAAGGGTCAGATTTTTACAATCTTACAATTGAATTCTCCTTAATCTCTTTTAATTTTCATTTTTTTATAAATTATAAATAAATACTTAAAATAAAATATAATATATAATTTTTATTAGAAAGCTTGATTTTTTAGATTTAGGTATGGTATAATATTATGCAATATTGTAATAAGTTTATTATAAAATAAATCATAATTAATTATAAAAAAATTGCAAAAAAGTCGTAATTAAATAAATTAATAAAAAAATAAATATATGCCCATGTTAAACAAGGTTTTTTTAGTTTTAGTTATTATTGGGGGGTTAAGCTAGGGTTTAGTCGGTCTTTTTCAATTCGACTTAGTTTCAACCCTATTTGGAAATATGTCTTTAATGTCGAGAATAGTTTATAGCTTAGTAGGGTTGTCTTCTATAGTTGTTCTTGTAACATCATTTAACTTAAAAAATAAAGATTAATTTGGAAATAAAGCATAAGAAATCACAAAAGTTATGAAAATTGAGGCTTATTACTGAGTTTTATTTTTTTTGAAAATTTTTGAAATAAAGCAATTATTTTAATTAATTAAAAATTTAATTAAAAATTAAAATATAAAAATATAAAATAATAAACATCATTTAAGCCTCGCAAAAACGCAAATTCTTTTTTCATCGGTCTAGAAATTTTCCTTTATCAATAAACTCTCGTTGGTTTTTTCAAGTATCTCTCTTCTTCGAAATTCCTGAGCCATATTTATACTATGTTGATAATAAAGAGTTTTCACTCCTTTTTGCCAAGCATATAAATAAAGAGAGTTTAGCTCTTTTGCTGACATTTCAGGGTCAATCATCAAATTAAGCGATTGAGATTGATTAATGAATTTTTGTCTTTCAGCTGCTTGATCGATAATTACTTTAGGGTCTATTTCTCTAAAATTTTTAAAAACTCTCTTTTAATGGTCAGCTAAACCTTCGAGGTTTTGAACAGAGTCATCATTTTTACGAATTTTATCCCAAATCTTGGGAGTATTCATTCCCTTACTTTCCAAAATTTTTTCAAGGACAGGTTTCTTTATAGTTACCTTTATTTTACCTAAATCTTTAACAAAAATATTGGACATTATCGGTTTAATACTTGATGAAACTTATCCTAGAATAAAAGAAGAAGAGGCTGTTGGAGCAATAGCAATAAGAGTTGTATTACGACGACCATAGCTTTTTAAAATTTCTGGTTCTCCATAATCTTGAGCTAATATCTTTGAAGTCTTATATGCTCTTTCATAAATTAAACTAAATATGTCGCGATTAAGTTTACTGGCTTCTTCACTTTCAAAAGGAATATTATTTTCTTGAAGAAATGTGTGCCACCCTAAAACCCCTAAACCTAAGGCCCTATGTTCTTTTGTAAATTTGTATGCTCTTTGCATAAAATAAAAAGCTGTTCTTTTTTGTGAATCATTACTATCCATCATCTCTTCTAACCTTGTAAGAAAGTCAGTAATAACAGTATTAAGAAACATTACTAAGGTTTCCACAGCATCAGTATCTCGCCACTCATAGTAGTGTCTCAAATTTATTGAAGAAAAGCAACAAACAAAGGAAATTTCCTCATTAGGTGGTAAAGCTATCTCCGAAAAAAGATTGCTAGCATAAATCTTAAAATTCTTGTCTTTATAAACATCAACAGTATTATTGTTAATAGGTTAATAGTATCAATGAAAACTATATAAGGGTAACCAATCTCAGAACGACGTTGAGGAATTTTAGCCCAAGTTATTCTCTTTTCCTCATCGCCGTTAATCATCTCTTGTAACCATTTATCAGTTACTGTTACTCCATAAATTGAATCTTGAATTGGATGCCCCTCTGTACCGATATTTAAAAATTCATCAATATCAGGATGATCAATAGGTAAATATGGAGCAAGATGACCCCGTCTCAAATTTCCCTGGCTAATAATATTAGTCAGAACATCAAACAAACCCATAAAATGAACTGATCCAGAGGAAAAACCCATATCTTTAATTGGAGCTCCCCGGGGACAAACAGAAACAAAATAACCAGAAGTTCCACCACCATATTTTGTCATCATACCCACTTCACCAACAGCATAAAAGATTTTAGCCATATCATCCTCAATGTAACTACCATAGCAGCTAATCAGCACTCCCCTCGAAAGTCCATAATTAGCCTAAATTGGCGATGAAAGAGAATAAAAACCTTTGGACACATATTCATAAAATTTATCGGCAAAACCTCGTTTCTTAAGGTATTTTTCAGCAGTAATTGCTATTTGGCTAATTCTCTCTTCCGGGTTAACTCCTTCTAAGAGATAACCTCTCTCTAAAAATTTTCGGCTATATTCGTTGAGCCAATACATTTAGTTAAAATAAATCTTCGCTGGTAATACTTTTAATTTTTTTACTATAATTTATCGATCTTTTATTGAAAAAATCGGTGTGTTTAGTAGTAATTATTTCATCGTAAAACCATTCTGTCTCTTTTACTAATTCATTATTTACATCAAAAATTTTTTCAAAATTTATAGATTCTAAAGAGTCGTTAAACCTCTTTTTAATAAACTCAACAACCAAATCTTTGGTTAAAAAATCTAGTTCGCCTTTTTCAAATATCCAATCAACGATAGTCTTCTCAGAATGAAAATCCTCTTTACAAACTTGAAGTACTGAATTTTTAAATTGGTCGTCAAACCAATCTGGGCGTTCTTCTTTAATAATATTTATAAGTTCTATTCCAAACATAGCGTGTATTTGTTCTTCTTTTGAGGTTGCTTCAACAGCATTTGATATTCCCTTAAATAGATTTTTAAATTTATTAAATGATATAATAATCAAAAATTAGGAAAAAAGTGAAACATTCTCAATAAATAGCGAAAAAAGAAGAATTGACTTACTATATTCCTTTTGATCATCACTTCTAGATAGTTCAAGTGTTTTTTCTAGATAGTTTATTCTTTGTCTAATAGGAAAAACTTCTTTTATTTTTTTTAAATTCTTCATTAAGACCAAGGATCTCTAAAAGATGAGCATAAGCATCAGCATGACGCACTTCACTTTCAGCAAAAGTAGATCTGACAGCTCCAATTTGTGGTTTAGGAATCTTTTTATATATATCAACCCAGAAAGTCTTAACAGCAAACTCCACCTGAGAAATAGCTAAAATTACATTTTTAATAGCATTCCTTTCTCGATCATTGATATTAACATAGTAATTCTGAACATCACTGGTAAAATTAAATTCGGTTTGTAACCAATAAGAATGTCTAATAGCTTTTACATATTCATAAAGTCCAGGATATTAAAATGGTTTAAATTCAATTCTTTTGCTAAATATATCTCTTTTCTCCTTTTCTTTGAAAGGAGTATTGTTATTAACAAAAAAGGCTTGACTTGATTGGTTGGTTATTATTATTAATTGAAGCGCTAATGTAGTTATCAATTATACAAAAAGTTTAAAAAGTCAAGAAAGGTAAAAATAAGTTAAAAAACAAAAAATTTACAATCAATTTTAAAAAGTAATTCACAGTAAAAACCAGCATCGAACTTAAAATTAATTTAAATCTAAATTTTAGTAAAAGACTAATTGATTAAAAATTGAGTTCAAGACAAAATTAAAGTAGAAACGGAGGGGGTGGGATTCGAACCCACAATCCCCGTCAGGGGAACCGGTTTTCAAGACCGGCGCCTTAGCCGTTCAGCCACCCCTCCAATTAAATATTTTTTTTCAAAGAACAGTCTCTGCACAAATAAGCAGCAGGGTCAATTTTTAATCTTGTCTCCTCAATGTTTTTTTGACAATTTTCACAAATACCATATGTTCCTTTGTTAATTTTATCTAAAGCTTTATTAATTTCGTTAATCCTTTCCTCTAGGGCTTCTTTTGTCAAATGAGCTTCTTGTTTGTATTCATAAACATCAGCTATTATATCAGTAGCACTCTCGGGTTCAGTTAAAATTTCTCTCGCTTCTTTTTCTTGATTTTCAAGTAAGAGCTCTAACTCTTCCTTTTCTTTTATTAATTTATTTTTTATTTCGTCAAGATTCATTATAAATTATCCATAATATCTTTTAACCCTGTCTCTGTTGTTGAATAAATAAGATATTGCTTAGCTATAGACCAGATAATTTTATAATTATCACCTAAATCTAAAATCCTATAAGAATAATTTTTATAATCTCGAGAAATAAATTTATTATTTATTTTAACAGAATCTAAGCCTAAAAACAATGTTTTTAAATCATTAGCCATAGAAATTTTTTCCCAGTTTTCATTGAATTTTTTAACCTTTTGAGGATTATTGATTTCGAAAATAACTATTGGATATTTTCTTGTATAACCATACAAAACTAAAAAGGCATAATTACCAGTAAAATTATCCTTTAATTCTTGAAAATTTACTTTTGATGACTTAAAGAAATAATCAAAAATAAAATTATAGGGAATTTTTTGCTTATTATGAACAAAATTAACATAAATTTTAGTCCCAAATTCTTCTTGTTTTCTTAAAAAAGAATTAAAAGAAGAATTAAAAATATTTTGATTGAGAGTATCAATTGAAACTTCTCTTGGCGAAAATAAATTAAGAAAATCAAATTCTTTTTGAGGCTGGGGGTAGCTAGAAGTGACTTCTTCTGATTTATCTGTAGAGGTTGGCGGTTGGGATATTGGTTCATGAATTATTTCTGTGATTGTTTCTGTGGTGGTTGCAACAGTCGCTGTCGATATAGGTAATGAAATTATTTGTGAAGTTGTTGGTAGAGTAAAAATTTGAGAGGGTTCTTCTTGGGAAGGAAAAGTGACAACAGAGGTTGCTGTGGAAGTAGTTGTTTCTTCTTTTTGTGGTTCTTTAAAAATTAATAATGATAATATTTTTTTATGAGGTTTAAATAAAATCGTTAAAAAAACTAAAGTTATAATTGGAATAGTAATTAAAATATATTTTTTTATTGGGGAAGGTTGTTTTAATAATGGCTTTTCAGTAGATAAAACTGGAGTGCTTAATGGCTGAAGAATTTGAGTTTCTAATTCGGGTTGATAGAAAAGTTCCTTTTGAGAAACTAGCTGAGTCTGATAAAGGGGTTCTTCTTTTAGGGGTTTAAAATCGGTACCCGATGATTCATCAAATTTTCTCGTTGAAATTCGTTGAGAAAAAATAAGTCCCCGCCTTTCTTCCTCGTTATCCGTGTCTTTTATTTTAATTTCATCTTCGTAAACTTTGCTAAGTTTTTCAGGCAAAACTTCTTCAGCTGGTTTTTCAATTATTTTTTCAACAATCTCTGGCTTGATTTCTTCTTCATTGCTTTTAGTCACTTCTTTTATTTCTGGTTTTTTTTCTTCTAAAATATCTTCTGAAGTTAAGATTTTATAACTAATCTTTCCTACTTGTTCATTTAAGTTATTTTTTTCTTCCTCCATCTTTTAAAGAAACATAAATTTTACCATCTTCGTTTATATTTTTAACTTTAACATAAAATTCATCTCCAATTTTTAACTCGTTTTCAATGTTTTCTATTTTTTTATTTGAAATTTCGGAAATATGCAAAAGAGCTGTTTTTTGGGGAGCTAATTCTAATATCGCACCAAATGGTAAGATTTTAATTACTTTACCTTTGACTATCTCGCCCGGTAAAAGAGTGTCACTTATAATTTTAATCCAAGTTTTTGCTAATTGAATATTATCGTAATTATCGCCGGTAATATAAATTAGACCATCTGGTTGAATGTCTATTTTAACATTGGTAGTTGTAATAATTTCATTAATAGTTCTTCCACCACTACCAATAATTAAACCAATTTTTAAAGGATCAACCTTTAAGATTTCAATTTTAGGAGCAAAAGGGCTAATTTCTTTTTTGGGTTCAGAAATGACTGAGTCCATAAAATTTAAAATCTCTTTTCTTGATTTTTGAGCTCTGTCTAAAGCTTGTTTAATTTGTTCAAGAGTTAAACCTTCAACTTTAACATCAAGTTGAATTGCTGTAACTCCATCTTTTGTACCAGCAACTTTAAAATCCATACCACCAAAAAAATCTTCTGGTCCTTGAATATCCGTTAAAAGTTCATAATGATCATCATCAATATAAGCAAGACCGATACTAATACCAGCAATATGTTTTTTAAGAGGCACTCCAGCAGCCATTAAAGCTAAAGAACTAGCACAAACAGAACCCATTGAGGTTGAGCCATTAGATGATAAAACTTCAGAAACAACTCTGATTGTATAGGGAAAAACCTCTTGAGGAGGAATCAACCTTCTTAAAGCTTTCTCAGCTAATTCGCCGTGACCTATTTCTCGTCTCGATGGTCCTCTTGATGAGCCTAATTCGCCAGTGGAATAAGGGGGAAAATTATACTGATGCATAAAATGTTTTAAACCTTCAAATTCAACTTCTCTGAGAATCAATTCTTCCCCAGGACTAGCTAAAGTAACAGTTGATAAAATATGAGTTAAGCCTCTTTTAAAAATAGCTGAGCCATGAACCCGTGGTAAAACATCAATTTCAGCAGAAATTTTTCTAATTTCATCCAATTTTCTCCCATCTGGCCTTATTTTCTCTTCAAAAACAGCTTTGTTAAAAATCTCTTTTAATTTTTTATTCAAGGCATTTAAAACATAAGGAGTGTTATCGCCGAAATCTTCTTTTCTTAAAAGATCAAATATTGAAGTCCAATTTTTGTCCCCTTCTTCTTGACTAAAAAGCAATTTTTTTAAATCTATATTATTCTTTTCTAAAAAGTTTTCCAAAATTTCTTTAGCTAATTGATAATTCTCATCTTTAATTTCTATTGCTTTAGAGTTTTTTTTAGGAATTGATTCAAAAAACTCAACAATTTTTTTAATTTCTTCAAAGCCAATTTTTAAACCTTCAATAATTTTTTCTTCGGAAATCTCCAAACCTTCAAATTCGATCATATTAATTTTGTTTTTTGTTCCGGAAACAGAAAGTTTAGCTTTTAAACCATTATTTAAATCTATAGAGGGATTAATGAACCAATTATTGCCGTCAAAACCAAGAATAGTGCCAGCCATTTTCCATAAAATAGGAATTTCTAAATATGATAAAGCAAAAGATGTTCCCAAAAGAGCCAAAATAGATGGTTCGGTTTCAGGATCGTAAGAAAGTAAAGTGTTAACTATTTGAGTTTGATAGCGATAATTTTGAGAAAAAGCTGGGCGAATACTTCGATCAATCAAGCGAGCATTTAAAATTGAAGAAATTGTTGGTCTTCCCTCTCTTCTTACAAAACGACTCCCCAAAATTTTTCCGCCAGCATAAAATTTTTCTTCGTAATCGATAGTTAAAGGAACAAAATCAGAGGATGGAATTTCCTCACCAATATTAACAACAGTTAAAATCACTGTCCCCTTAGATTTTGTCAATAGAGAAATTTTTGATCTTTCAGCCCAATCATTAACTTCAAATTCTACTTCATAATTATTCGATTGATAAACATATTTTTCTTTGTTCATATTAAGATAAAATTTTTGAATTCATTTAAATCATAATAAAAATCTGCAGATTCTTTTAATTTGACTGAAGTTGTTTGTGAAAAACCAGCAATTTCAACTTGTTTTCCTTGTTGTTGAAGATATTCAACCAAATGATAAAAATCACCATCGCCAGTAACTAAAATTACAACATCAACTAAACTACTAAAACGAATAACATCAACAGCAATACCGACATCCCAATCAGCTTTTTTGGTTCCATCTGGATAGACCTGCAATTCTTTGATTCTTAATTTTATACCCTGATTAATTAAAGCTTCAAAAAAATCAATTTCTTTTGGAGTAAAATCAGACTGAATAACATAAGCTAAAACTTGAACAAGATTTCTTTCGCCAACTAAAAAATCAACCAATCTTTTAAAATCAACCTTGGCATTAAAAAGATTTTTTGCCGAATGATAAATATTTTGAGTATCAATAAAAATATTTACTCTTTGCGAAGGGTATCTAAAAAAATTCATAATCCTAACTCTTCAACAATTTTTTTATATCTTTCTATTGATTTCCTCTTTAAATAAGATAAAATTTTTCTTCTTTGAACAACCTTAAAAATCAAACCTCTTTTTGAAGATTTATCTTTTTTATTCTTTTCAAGATGTTTCTGAAGATTTAAAATTTCATCAGTTAAAAGAGCAATTTGAACTTCAGGACTACCCGTATCCTTTTCGTGTTTTCCAAATTTTTTTATTATTTTTTCTATTTTTTCTTTTAATCTAGCCATTTGTTATAATAAATTTTAACATAAAATTTATAAAAAACAAAATGAATTTAAAAAAGTGGTTAGCTAAATATGAAGATTATTTAGTTTTAGAAAAAGGTAGATCTTCAGGAACCATTAAAGAATACCTAAGAAAAATAATCCTTTTTATAAATTGGTTAGGAAAAAATAAAATCAAAAAAATTAATGATGATGTTATTTATAACTATCGCTCTTTTTTAAACAAAAAGGGATTAAGTTTAAAAACACAATCTTATTACTTAATTGCTCTAAGAAGCTTTTTAAAATTTTTACAGAAAAAAGGATTAAATATTTATGATCCTTTAAAAATTGAATTGCCAAAACTTCCAGAAAGAGAAATTAATATTTTAACAGATGAAGAGCTTAAAAGACTTCTTGAGGCACCACAAGGAGATAATTTAAAATCTTTGAGAGATAAAGCTATTTTGGAAACTTTTTTCAGTACTGGCTTGAGAATTTCTGAGCTTTGTTCTTTAAATAGAGATATTGATTTAAATAAAGGCGAAATTGTTGTGAAGGGAAAAGGGGGGAAAATAAGAGTGGTTTTTCTCTCATCTTTAGCAAAAAAATATCTCAAGGAATATCTTCAAAAAAGAGAAGATAAAAATCCAGCTCTATTTATTAATTTAAGTAAACACAAAAAATTTCAAAGAATTACTCCTCGAGGAATAGAAAAAATTATTAAATTTTACGCTAAAAAAGCTGGAATTATAAAAAAAATAACTCCTCATACCTTAAGACATCAATTTGCTACTGATCTTTTGATGGCTGGTGCAGATTTAAGAGCAATTCAGCTTTTATTAGGTCATAAAAATTTACAAACAACTCAAATTTATACTCATTTAACAAATAAGGAACTAAAAGAAATTCATAAAGCTTTTCATGGAAGAAGAAGATAGTGTTAAAATTAAATAAAGGGCGAAAATTAATTAAAAAAATACAAAATAAAATGAATATAAGAGATCAATTATTTAGAAAAAGAGAGCAAGAATCTCAAACATCTAAAGGTGAAATTAATTTTAAAAAATTAATCGAAATTATAAATAAAATATCAAAAAAAGCTGGCTATGGAATCTATGTAAGAGGAAGCAGGGGGGTGGCACCGGATGATTGGAAGATGTTAACAAAACAATGGGAAAGGTTGAAAACATTAAATGAATTCACAAAATATTTAGATAATGATGATATGATAATTCTCGATTTATTTTTTTCAAAGGAAGGTATTATGGAAATTGCTAAAGCTTACGAAGAAAAAACAGGCAAAAAGGTTTCAAAAGAAAATGTTGATTTTAAAGTAAGAAACGCGTTAAAAAATTTACAAGAAGTGCTATTCAAATTAGAAGGTTGAGTAATTTGTTTTAAAAATGGGGTGGTGGACGAAATAAAAAAAGATAAAAATGTGTGGAATTATTGGTTATAAAGGAAAAAATAAGGCTTTTGAAATAGTTACTTCTGGGCTTAAAAGATTAGAATATCGAGGTTATGATTCGTGGGGAGTTTTAGTTTATGATGGTAAGAATATTTTTTTGAAAAAGAAAGTTGGAAAAATTAGTGATTTTTCTGAAGAAGAAAATGTTAATGGTTTTTTAGGAATTGGACACACAAGATGGGCAACTCATGGAGGAGTAACCGAAAAAAATGCTCATCCCCATTTTGATTGTCAAAAAGAAATTTTTGTTGTCCACAATGGAATTATTGAAAATTATCAAGAATTAAAAGAAAAATTAATTGAATTAGGACATAAATTTTCCTCAGAAACTGATACTGAAGTTGTTCCTCATTTAATTGAAGAATTTTTAAAGCAAGGTTTAGATTATAAAGAAAGTATTTTTAAAACATTAGAAAAAATTAAGGGCACTTATGCTTTATTAATTTTCAATAAAAATTTTCCTGATTATTTAATTGCTACCAAGCTTTCAAGTCCTTTAGTTTTTACTCAAAAGGGAGATGAATTTTTGATTGCCTCAGATCCATCGGCTATTTCCTTACTTAATAAAGAATTCATAGCTTTAAATGATAGAGAGGTTTTAATTTTTAATGGTAAAAATTATGAAATCAGAAATTTAGATAAAAGCTTAGTTAAAGCAAAAGTATATAAAATAGATTGGTTAGAAAAGGAGGAAAAACTGAAAGAGGGAACTTATATGTTGAAAGAAATTAAAGAAATACCTTTTGCTTTAGAAAATACTTTGAGGGGGAGAGTTATGGAAAACAAAGGACAGGTAAAGTTAGGAGGTTTGGAGGCTTTTAAAGAAAAAATTATTAAATCTAAAGGAGTTGTTTTAACTGGTTGCGGAACAGCTTTTTATGCTTGTCTTTATGGAGAATTTTTATTAGAAGAAATTGGCCTTAAAGCAAAAGCAGTTTTAGCCTCTGAGTTGAAATATAGAAATTACAATTTTGAAGATGAAATTTTAATTGCTATCAGCCAATCAGGAGAAACAATTGATACTTTAGAAGCAGTAAAATTAGCAAAAAGTAAATCTGCTTTAACAATTGGGGTTGTTAATGTTCCAGGTTCAAGTATTGCTCGTGAAGTTCATTGTGGAATTTATACTTATGCTGGGCCAGAATATGCTGTTGCTTCAACAAAAGCATTTATTTCTCAATTAGGAGCCTTAGTTTTATTATCGATATTTTTTGAAAAAACTCCTTTTAGTTTTAATAAAAAAATTCTAACTGAACTAAAAAATCTTCCCGAAAAAATAAAAA
>VAPR01000318.1_pt1 | contig 33220 bp, 30 predicted proteins | sample 3380701 | NCBI WGS metagenome assembly VAPR01 (sample SAMN11536904, study PRJNA540576) | hot springs metagenome | isolation source: hot spring wet sediment | place: Spain: Lobios | collected 2014-01
GGCGGTAATGGCGACCACGGCGTCGGTCGCAGCTCCGCCAGGCTGCGACCGTCGAGGAGCTCGTACAGGCACGCTCCGAGCCCCCAGACGTCGGCCGCAGGCCCTACGTCGGCACCCTGCGCCTGCTCCGGCGCCATGTAGGCGAGCGTGCCGATTACTTCGCCGGGGGCGGTGAGCGAGCGGCCCGCGCGCAGGTGCGTGTCCTCGATCAGCGAGCGCGCGACCTCGACACCGATTCGCGCGACCCCAAAGTCGGCGAGCTTCGCGGCCGGTGCGCCCGCCGAATGCGCAGCGGGGAGAAGGATGTTGTGCGGCTTGACATCGCGATGAATTACGCCGAGGGCGTGCGCGTAGGCGAGCGCGTCAGCGATCGCCGCCCCGATCTCCGCGACAGCTGCCTCCTCGAAGCGCAAGCCGGAGCCGCGAGCGCGGTTGAGGTCGGGTCCGTCGACGAGCTCGTAAACCAAAATCAACGCATCAGGGAGCTCGATCAGCTCGAAGAGCGTGACGATCGCTGGATGGTTGAGGTGGGCAGCGATCCGGGCCTCGCGCCGCACACGGGGGATAGCCCAGTCGCGATCGACGACCTTGATCGCGACGCGCCGGCCGAGACGGCTGTCGCTCGCCGCGAAAACGAGACCCGAGCCGCCCCTGCCGACAAGCCGCTCGAGGCGATAGCGCCCGTCTGGCGGCAGCGTGTCGCCGACGGCGAAGCGCGCACCAGTGCCGCCCCGATTCGGCTCTGCAGCCCTGCCCGTAGCGTTACCTTCCCCGCCAGTCATACTCCGGGGACCTGCCCGGTCGTTCGCAGCTCAGCTTCAACTAACACCGTTCCGGTAATGCGGGGACAGTAGCGAGCGACCGGTCGAACCGGTAGACGTACAACTCGGCGTTTCATCAACTTCACGAGCGCTGGAGTCGCAACTGTTCGAAGAAAGCCAGCCAACGGTTCGATCTCGCACCCCGCCTGGCGGCCAGAACCCCTACCTGGTCAGGCGCGCGGTAGCGGCGGGAATCGTCTTCGTGTTCGTAATTCTCTCGGCGCTCGGTGTCCGTGGCTGCCTCGAGACGCGCAAGCGCAACGCGATCAAAGACTGGGTAGGGGACGCTGCCGCGCTGGTGCGCGAGTCGAACTCGCAGGGAAGTGCGCTGGTCGCGCTGTTGAAGGGCGGTGAGCGCGGTACCGACCCGGTTGAGGTCGAGAACCAGCTGAACACGCTGCGAACCGAGTCGCGGGCTCTGGTATCGCGTCTCGAAGATCTTGGCCGCCCCGACGAGGTCGCACTTCCCTACCGCTACCTGCTGGAGGTGCTCGCCCTGCGTCGCGATGCGATCGCGCGCACGGCCGACGAGTTGCCCGTAGCGCTGGGTGAGAGCGACTCCGCTACCGCCACCGAGAGCGTCGCGGCCGAAGTGCAAACGTTGCTCGCGGCCGATGTTCTCTACAGAGTCCGCTTCCTCACCGAGCTGCGCAGCGTGCTCTCCAAGGAGGGGATCGCCGACGAGGTGACAGCTCCGCGTAGCGAGGTGGTGAACGATCTCGCACTGCTCGACCCGGGGACCATCGCCGACGGCATCACCGCTCTGCGCAGCGGGGCTGGAGCCGACCAAGCCGCCCGTACCGGGCTTCACGGTACGGGAATCGTCAGCGCCAGTCTGGGGGGCCAGGCGCTCACCGACGGCGGATCGGCGACGGTCACGCTAGGTCAGGAGCTGTCCGCCCAGGTCCAAGTCGCGAACCAGGGCGATAGCGACGAGACAGGGGTGCGTGTTTCGGTGCGGATCGGTAGCGGCTCGGCGATCACAGCGTCGGGCCGGATCGCGCGGATCGCCAAGGGAGCGACCGCCCAGGTGACGATCCCGATCACCGACGAGCCGCCGACAGGCGAGCAGCTCCCGGTCGAGATCCGCGTCGAACCGGTCCCGGGCGAGCGCAAGACCGACAACAATGTGATCCGCGCGAACGTGATCTTTACCCGCTGAGCGCCCTTCACCCCCACCTTCCGAGCGCTTCAGCGCTAGTACAGTTGCGGCCCCGTGGAGGAAAGCGCTCTGCAGCTCGCGCTCGCTGGTGTCGCTGCCGCCTTGGCGTCGGTAGCCGTGGTAGCGGTCCTCGTGCAGAAACGCGCCCTGCGCCGGCTGCGTGACGACCAACGGGTGCTGATCGGCGACCACGATCGGCGGGACCTCGTCGCACACGCAGCGCAACTTCAACGGGCCGTAGACCAGCTCGAGGCCCGTGTCGCCACACTGGCCGAGCAGCTCGACCAACAGATCGCCCGCGTGTCCCACGAGCTCGCGCGCTGCGTCGACCGTCACGCGCTCGTTCGCTACGACGCCTACAACGAGATGTCAGGACGGCAGTCGGCCTCACTAGCGCTGCTCGACCGCCGCGGCAACGGTCTCGTGCTCTCTTCGATCGTGCACCGAGAGCAGGCGCGCCTGTACGCGAAACGCCTCACAGCGGGGAAGCCGGACGTTCCGCTGTCGCCGGAAGAGGAGGAGTGCGTGCGCGCGGCGAGCGGCGGAGACAGCCCAGAAGTAGCGGACGGTCGCGCCTGAGTGGATCGACTCGACGACGCTTGCGCGGCGAGTTGAGCGAAGTCGCGGTTGCATACCTCGGACCTCCCGGTACGTTCACCGAGGAAGCGCTGCGCGCATCGATGCAGCGCATCGTCGGTGACGACGTGGCCGTACTCGAGCTGGCGATGGCGAGCGAGCGCGACATCGTCGAGGCCGTGGCCGAGGGGCGCGCGCGCTACGGGGTGATGGCGATCGAGAACGCGCTCGAGGGCGGGGTCGCAGCGACCCTCGACGCGCTCGCTGAACTCGCCGATCGTGTGGCGATCAAGCTGGAGGTCGTTCATCCGATCAGTCACTGCCTTGTGTCGCGCACAGCGCTGCCGCTCGCCGAGGTCACCCGCGTCTACTCGCACCCGCTGGCCACCGCACAGTGCGGCAAGTTTCTGCGCCGGATGCTGCCGGCTGCCGAACGTGTCCACTGCGCCTCGACAGCCGAGGCGGTGCGGACGGTGGTCGCAAGCACGCAGCCGTGGGCCGCGCTCGGCTCGGAGCTCGCCGCGGAGCGCTACGGAGCGACCATCCTCGCACGCGACGTCGCCGACCATCCCGATAACGAGACACGCTTCGTGTGGGTAGAGCCGCGCGCCGAACACCAGCCGGCGGCAAACGGGAACGAGGTCAAAACGTCGGTCGTGTTCTGGGGCGGCGGCGACGAGCAGCCGGGATGGCTGGTGTCAGTGCTCGGCGAGTTCGCGTCGCGCGGCATCAACTTGACACGCATCGAATCGCGCCCGCGGCGGATCGGGCTTGGTCACTACATGTTCTTCTGCGATCTGGAGGGATCGCCGCGCGAGCGGCGGGTGGCCGACGCGCTCGCGGCTCTCACCGGGCGGGTCGAGGAGCTGCGGGTGCTCGGCTCCTACCCCGTGCTGCGGACCCGCGCAGCGGAGTAGCAGCGCGGACCCGGTGCGACAGTCGAGCGACCGAAATCGCGGCGGGGGCGGCTACACTGGCCGCGACCGTGGCTGTTCGTCCCGCATCGGCCGGGATCGCCGAGGTCGTCGATCCCGAACCCGACCCTAACGGCGCGTCGCCCGCTGGGGACCAGGGCGGGCGGCGCGGGGTAGAGCGGGCTCGGGTGCTGGTCCTGAACGCGAGCTACGAGCCGGTGAACGTTTGCACGGTGCGCCGCGCCACGGTTCTCGTTCTGAAGGAGCGCGCCGAGATCGTCGAGCGCGGTGCGGAATCGCTGCACGCCGAGCGGGTGTCGCTCCCCCGCCCGTCGGTTATCCGCTTGCTGCGCTACGTCCATGTGCCGCGATCGACGTTTTCGCGGCGCATCACGCGGCGCGCGGTGTTCGCGCGCGACGGTTGGCGGTGTCAGTACTGTGGCGACAACAAGGGAACGCTCACCGTCGATCACGTCGTGCCGCGCTCGAAAGGCGGCACCTCGACCTGGGAGAACATCGTCACCTGCTGCGCCGCCTGCAACCGACGCAAGGCCGATCGTTTGCCCGATCAAGCGGGGATGGTGCCACTGCGCCGTCCACGCCCGCCGTCGCCCACGATTTTCGTCCGTGTCGCGGTGCCACGCCTGCCCGAGAGTTGGCTGCGCTACCTGCCCGACGCGGCTTAGTCCCGATCGGTTTTCGTGGGCGGGACGCCAGCCTCGGGCTCGGCCGTGTCGAGCAGTGTCTGCTCGCCACCGGTAGCGTCATCGGTCAGCTGGCGGCCCGGGTCGTCGCTGCCGGATCCGTCCTCGAGCACGACAGCGACCGCGCTGACCCGGTCGCCGGGCCGCAGGTTCATCAGCCGCACGCCGGTGGCGGCGCGACCCTGGCGCGAGATTCCGCGAACCGCCGTGCGTTGAACCATGCCATTTTGCGAGATCACCACGATCTCTTGGTTCTCGCGCACGACGAGCGCCCCGGCTAGCTTGCCCTTGCGCTCGGTGAGGTTGATCGTCTTCACCCCCATGGTGCCACGGCCCTTGACGGGGTACTCCTCGACGGGCGTGCGTTTCGCGTAGCCGTTCTCGGTCACGACCAGCAGCTCGCTTCCTGGGCTGGCCACGTCCATTGCGATCACTTCCCCGCCGCGGGCCAGGTTCATGCCGCGCACACCGGTCGTGTCGCGACCCATCGGCCGGACCTCGCGCTCGTGGAAGCGCGTTGCTAGCCCGGCGCTCGACACCATGAGGATCGTGTCGTTGCCACTCGTGCGCCGTACCGACACAAGCTCGTCACCGTCGCGAATCTTGATGGCGATGATGCCGTCAGCCCTGATCGGTGTGTTGTAGGCCTGGAATTCCGTCTTCTTGACGTGGCCTTGTTTGGTCGCGAAAACGAGGTAGCGGCCCTCGCTGAAGTTGCGTGTCGACAGAACCGCCCGCACCTGCTCGCCTTGGTGGAGTGGGAGAAGGTTGACGAGCGCCCTACCCTTGGCGGTGCGCGACCCCTCGGGGAGCTCGTAGACCTTCAAGCGGTAAACGCGGCCGCGGTCGGTGAAGAAGAGCAGATAGTCGTGCGTCGAGCACACGAAGAGATGCTCGACGTAGTCGTCCTCCTTGGTTTCCATCCCCGTCACCCCGACGCCGCCGCGTTTTTGCTTGCGATACGTGGCTAGGGGGATGGATTTGATGTAACCGGACTTCGTGATCGTCACGACCATCTGCTGGTCGGCGATCAAATCCTCAGCTTCGATCTCGCTGTCGGCGTTGGTGATCTCGGTGCGCCGTTCGTCGGCGTAGCGCTCTTTGATCTCGAGCAGCTCTTCCTTGATGAGGGCCATCACCCGGCGCTCGTCGCCGAGGATTTCGCGCAACTCGCGAATTCGTTCGAGCGTGTCGGCGTGTTCTTTTCGGATCTTGTCGGCCTCGAGCGCGGTGAGACGTTGTAGCCGCAGGTCGAGGATTGCCTGGGCCTGGATCTGGGTGAGCTCGAAACGCTCCATCAACCGCGTGCGCGCCGTCTCGGGGTCGCGCGAAGAGCGGATCAGCTCGATCACCGCGTCGATGTCGCTGATCGCGACGAGCAGACCCTCGAGGATGTGCAAGCGTCGCTCGCGTTCGCGGAGCTCGTGCTTGGTGCGGCGAACGACCACCTCGCGCTGGTGGTCGACGTAGTTCTTGATGAGTTGGACAAGGCCGAGGGTGCGTGGCACGCCGTCGACCAGGGCCACCATGTTCACGCCGAAGGTGGTCTGCATCGGCGTGTGCTTGTAGAGCTTGTTGAGAACGACCTTAGGTTTTGCCTCGCGCTTGAGCTCGATGACGAGCCGGATGCCGTTCTTGTCCGACTCGTCACGGAGATCAGCGATCTCTTTGATGCGGCCGTTCTGGACCTGTTCGGCGATCTTCTTGATGAGGCCAGCGCCCTCGTTGCGACCGTCACCTTTTGCCTGCTGGTAGGGCATTTCGGTGACGACGATCGCCTGCTTGCCCTGGCGCAACGGCTCGATGTGGGCGCGGGCTCGCACGACGATGCCCGCACGACCAGTTTCGTACGCTTTGCGGATCGCGTCGCGGCCGACGATGATTCCGCCGGTCGGGAAGTCGGGTCCCTTGATGTGCCGCATCAAGCCGTCCACGTCGATCGCCGGGTCGTCGATGAAGGCGACGACGGCGTCGATGGCTTCGCCGAGGTTGTGCGGCGGGATATTCGTCGCCATGCCCACGGCGATTCCGGAGGCGCCGTTTACAAGGAGGTTGGGGAAACGCGCCGGCAGTACGCGCGGCTCTTGGCGGGAGTCGTCGTAGTTGGGCCCGAAATCGACGGTGTCAGCGTCGATGTCGCGGAGCATCTCGGTCGCGAGCCGCGATAGACGCGCCTCGGTGTAGCGCATCGCCGCCGGCGGGTCGTTGTCGATCGAGCCGAAGTTGCCCTGCCCGTCGACGAGCGGGTAGCGCATCGTGAAGTCCTGACCGAGGCGCACCAGAGCGTCGTAGATCGCCGCGTCGCCGTGGGGATGGAAGTTGCCCATCACGTCCCCAACTACGCGCGCACACTTGCGGTAGGGCCGGTTGGGTTGCAGGCCCGACTCGTGCATCGCGTAGAGCACACGGCGGTGGACGGGCTTAAGCCCGTCGCGCACATCAGGGAGCGCGCGACCGACGATCACGCTCATCGCGTAATCGAGGTAGGAGGTGCGCATCTCCTCCTCGATCGGGCGCGGTTCGATGTTTCCGTCTGTTAGCTGATCGATCGCCATCGGCCTACGCTCCCCACAAGAGTCCTAGCGCCCTCTCCGCGTCGCTAGACGTCGAGGTTCTGCACCTCGCGCGCGTGTTTCTCGATGAACTCTCGGCGCGGTTCGACCCGGTCTCCCATCAGCATCGAGAAGATTTGATCCGCCTCGGCGGCGTCCTCGACTGTCACCCGCTGCAAAGTTCGCCGCCGAGGATCCATGGTTGTCTCGAAGAGCTGGTCGGGGTTCATCTCTCCCAATCCCTTGAAGCGCTGTAGGGGCACACCTTCCCGAGCGACCTCGAGCACCTTTCTGCGTAGCTCGGCGAACGATGTCGCTCGCTCGCTGCGCTTCTGATAGGCCACGGTGAACGGAGGTGCGCCCGCCAGGGCGATCAGCTCGTGGTGGACCTTGACCAGGCTCCGGTACTCGGTGTCGCCGAACAGCGCGCGTGGTACGTCGTGTGTCGTAGCCAGTCCTGTCGCTTGCTCGACGAGGCGAACCCTGAGCGCAACCGGATCCTCCCCCAGCACCTCGCTCGTGACCTCGCGGTCACGCTCAGGTCCTGCCTCGCGGAGAAACTCGACCGCCTCGCCATCGCTCTTCACGCCTGCGTCCAGGAGACCGCTCTTCTCGAGCACCTCGACTGCGTCGTGGCCGTGCCGCGCGCGCAGGGAGTTTGTCCACGCCTCGTGCTGTTTAAGGAGATCGATCAACCGCTGCCAGCGCGGCTTCGTCAACTTGAAGCGTCGCCCGGTGCTGTCGGTAGCGACTATCGCCTCGAGCTTGTCTCTCAACAACAGCTCCTCAAGCTGTGCTTCCTTCTCGATGTACACGTCCTGTCCGTCGACCCTTACCTTGTACAGCGGCGGCTTCGCTAGGTACACGTAGCCCGCCTCGATCAATTCGGGCATTTCGCGGAACAAGAAAGTGAGAACCAGCGTGCGGATGTGCGCGCCATCGACATCCGCGTCGCACATCACGATCACCTTGTGATAACGCGCTTTCGAAATGTCGAACTCTTCCCGAATACCCGTACCGATAGCAGTTATCAATGCCTGTATCTCTTGGTTCGACAACACCTTGTCGATCCGATTCTTCTCGACGTTGATGATCTTGCCCCGCAGCGGTAGCACCGCCTGCGTGTGTCGGTCGCGTCCCTGTTTCGCGGAACCGCCAGCCGAATCTCCCTCAACAACAAACAGTTCCGCTAGCTCCGGATCCCGTACCGTGCAGTCGGCGAGCTTGCCTGGGAGCGTGCTGTTTTCGAGTGCACTCTTGCGACGTGTAAGTTCCCTCGCCTTGCGTGCGGCCTCGCGTGCTTGGGCAGCCTGAATCGCTTTGCGAACGATCCGTTGCGCCTCGGAGGGATGCTCCTCGAGGAACTCGGCTAGCCCGCGGTTAACAGCCTGCTGGACGAACCCCTCGATGTTCGGGTTGCCCAAGCGGGTCTTGGTTTGGCCCTCGAACTGCGGCTCGGGTAGCTTGACCGAGATCACGGCGGTGAGGCCTTCGCGCACATCCTCACCTTGAAGGTTGTTGTCCTTCTCCTTCAGCTCACCCTTCTGCCGCGCGTAGCCGTTCAGTGTCCGCGTCAGGGCGGAGCGAAAGCCGGAAACATGTGTTCCACCCTCATGGGTATTTATGTTGTTAGCGAACGAAAGGACCGATTCCTGGTACGAGTCGTTCCACTGCATCGCGATGTCGACTTGAGCGCCACTGGAGGCGTCAGCGTCGGATATCGTGATGATCGTGGGGTGGATCGGCTGACGAGTGCCCTGGGAGTGCAGATATCGGACGAAGTCGCTGATGCCGCCTTCGTAGTAGAAGGTCTCTTCGTAGGGCTCTCCGCGCTCGTCACGAAACGTAATTTTCAGCCCCTGGGTGAGGAAGGCAAGCTCGCGGAACCGCTGACCGAGCGTTTCGCGCTGAAAGTCCAGTGTTTCAAGGATGTTGGGGTCAGGACGGAAGGTGATGCTGGTACCAGTGCGATCGGATGAACCGACGCGCGTCAAGGGTCCTGTCGGTACGCCATGGTCGTATGACTGGTGCCACTCACCACCGTCGCGCCACACGGTGAGGTGCAGCCACTCCGAAAGAGCGTTTACAACCGACACTCCGACACCATGCAAACCGCCCGATACCTTGTAGCCAGTGCCCGAGCCGAACTTGCCGCCGGCGTGAAGAACGGTCAGAACGAGTTCGGCGGCGGGCTTCCCGGTTTCCTTGTGAATGTCGACGGGGATACCGCGTCCGTTGTCGGTGACCGTCACCGAGCTGTCGGGGTGGATGACGACTTCGATCGTGTCGCAGAACCCGGCGAGTGCCTCGTCGACGGAGTTGTCGACCACCTCGTACACGAGGTGGTGTAGGCCCCGAACTCCGGTGGACCCGATGAACATCCCGGGCCGCTTGCGGACGGGCTCGAGGCCCTCGAGGACAGCGATATCCTTAGCGGTGTAGTCGCTCCCCTGGTGCGGACTTGTGTTGCGATTGTGGTCGGGCAAGTCGGTGGCGAGTGGATGTGGAACTGGCAGTCACTGCGCGCTGCCGGATGGCAGGAATAGGAGTGCCGACAAAGTTTATCAAGTTGCTCGGCGGTATCGGCGGAGAAAAGCGGTTGGTAGAGCGTGGGATTATGTGCGGGCGGAGCGGAGACGGATAGCAGCAACGCGAAAGCCTCGCTGCGATAGTGCGTCGCACAGTTCGCGCTCACGCAGGCACAGCTCGGAAGCGATAGCCGGCTCGCTACAAGACAACGTAAGTACTCCGTCGTCGAATGAGCAGGGTTGAGAGTGTGTCGCGATAAAAGTACCGACCAGGTCGCGCCAGGCAAAAGTCAGGGCGCTAAGGGACGGATCGGCTCGAGGGAGGGAAAGTGTAGCCATGATGCGAGAAAGGTGACGTGGGGCGATTCGACGCATGTGATGACCTTTAGTGCACGTGGTCGTTGAACGGCGCTAACTCGACGATCGTGGCTGAGGGGTGTTGCTGAAGTCGCGGCGCGTGTGTAGCTGTGAGGAGGGCTTGATGGGTGGTGGAGAGTTGCGCGAGGACGAGTTCTGCCGAGTGGGGGTCGAGCTCGGAGAGCGCGTCGTCGAACAGGAAGAGTGGCGAGCGCCCACGGCTAGCTGTGAGGAGATCTCCCTCGGCTAGGAGAAGAGCGATCGCGATAAGGCGCTGCTGGCCTTGCGAGGCAGCGGTGCGGGCAGGAAGGCCCGCGAGCTCGAAGGTGAAGTCGCTACGGTGGGGGCCCACGCTCGTGCGGCGGCTTGGCCGATCACTGGAGCGTGCTGCGCGCAGAGCGTCTAGACAGTCATCGGCACTGCCGACTGGGCCGCGGGGGTCGTAGCTCACGTAGACGCCCGTCAAACCCAGGGCGTGGGTCCTGCGCTCGAGAAATGGGAGTAAGCGCTGGACGAGTTGGCTGCGGTGGGTGTGGATTTCATGGGCGAGAGCAGCGAGTTGTTCGTCCCACGCGTCGAGGTGCCGGTCGGGCGCCGTCGATAACGCGGCGGTGCGTTGCTGCAGGCATATCGCGTAGCGGCGGATTAGCTGTGCGTAGGACGGGTTGAGAGCCGACAGGAGAGCGTCGAAGTGCGAGCGTCGAAACCCAGGGCTCCCCCGCACGATCTCCGCGCGCGCAGGGGTGAATACACAAAGGGGTGGGCGCAGCGTCTCAAGCTCAGTGCGTGAGAGCGGTGCGGAATCGAGGAGAGAGCTCACTCGATTAGGGGTGCACTTCGCTATTAGCGCACGTTGGTAGGACCTTTCCGCCTCGCGTGCTTCGGTCGTAAACCGCAAGACAACACTAGCAGAATGCTTACCGCACGCCACCAAAAAAGTTGGTCCTCCGTGCCTCAGGGGTGTTCCTGTGAGTGCTACATAGATAGCCTCGAGAACTGTTGTCTTGCCAACCCCATTGGGGCCAGCCAGCAAGTTAAGCCCAGCCTCAAGAGGGAGATCGAGACTGTCGAAGCAGCGAAAGCTACGAAGGCTTACGCTGGTAAGAAGCACACGCTCAGGAGTCGAGCCTTATCGGCATCACAAGATACAGAAAGCGTTTAGATTTGTCGGAGGTTGTCGATTCGATGAGGGCCGGCCGTAGGGGGCTTAGGAAACGGAGGACGACAGAGTCCTCGAGTGCTGTTTCTAGTCCGTCACGCAGAAAGAGCGGGTTAAAGCCGATGGTGAGACCGTCGCCATCATAGGAGACGGGAAGAGACTCGATGGCTTCACCTATGTCGTGTGACTCGGCGGAGAGGGTGAGTTGTCCCGACGAGAGTGTCAATTTCAGGGGTGTATGCTGTTGGGCAACAAGGGAAACTCGCTTCACAGTGTCGAGCAACTCGAGGCGGTCGACCTGAACCTCGTGGTCCCATTCGGCGGGGACTAGTTGTTCGTAGCTCGGGAAGCGGCCCTCGACGAGCCGGGATTGGAGAAGGACGGAGTCGATCGAGAAGAGTGCCCGGTTAGCGTCGACGGTGAGCGAGAGTGATTGGGCTTCACTGTTGGCAGCGATACGGCTTACTTCTTGTAAGGAGCGAGCAGGTATGTTGACGTCGAGTGTGTTCGTAGGGATGGCGAGCTCGCACAGGGCGAGGCGATAGGAGTCGGTGGCGACGAGTCGGAGGTGGTCGCCGGTTGCCACCAGAAGGATTCCTGTGAGATGCGGGCGAGTCTCGTCGCGCGAGGCGGAACGGGCGACACGCGGTATGTCTTCGGTGAAGAGCGTGGCTGGGAGTGAGAGCGACGAGGGTTGCGGGGGGGCGTCAAGGAGGGGAAAGTCGTCAGGGGGGAGAGTGCGGAGAGAGAAGCGTGCGCTGCCCGCGGTGAGAGACAGTGTGCTGTCGGAGAGCGTGAGGTCGACGGAAGGGGCTGACAGAGAGCGGACGATCTCGGCGAAGATGCGGCCAGGTATGACAGCTGAGCCGTTCTGTGTGACGGTGGCGGGGGCCGTGGCGGAAAGGGCGAGTTCGAGATCGGTCGCTGTAAGGCGGAGGTGGTCGGATTCAGCGTTGAGATGGATGCCGCTGAGAACCTGAAGGGACGGGCGCGTCGATATCGCGCGAGCAGCGATCGCGGTTGCCGAGGCGAGAGCGGAGCTGTCGATTGCTACTTGCAAGGGTGATGGATTGTCGTAGAAGGGTCGGATGTTGTCGGGTGGAGCGGGAAAGGCATGGGAAGCTTATGCCGGGAGTTCAGAGGAACTGTCGGTTGGTTGTCGGGTCGGGAGTGCTTGCGTGGTTGTAGGGCGAACTGTCGGGTCAATGTCGGGAGGGTGGGGAGAGGAAGGCTCGATCTCGGGTCGGGCAAGAGAGGCGCGGGCGCTGGCGACAGCGTGGGCGAACTGCGGGTCGCTGTCGAGGAGGCGCTGTGCGGATTGGAGTAGGCCGATGATGGTGGTGTGGCTGCGGTTTCCGAGCAGGCGCCCGATCTCTGGGAGAGAGGCGCGGAGTGTTTCTCGTAGCAGTAGCGCCGCGGCAGCCCGAGCTCGAGAGGGAAGGGCGGCGCGGGAGCGACCGCGGAGGGAGTCGAGGGGTACGGAAAATGCGCGTGCGACGCTGGCGAGGAGCTCTGTCGGGCTGTCGGGCTGGGGGGTGTCGGCGGGCGGGATGCGGTCGAGGACACGGTCGACGAGCTCGGGGGTGGGTGGTTCGCCGCGGAGGCTCGCGTAGGCGCTCACGCGCAAGAGGGAGTGGGCGAGCGAACTAGGGATCGGGGACGAGATCTCCGCGATGCGTTTGAGGGCTTGTGGTGGGAGGTCGACTCCAAGGCGTCGTGCGAGTTGTTCGAGGATCGGAACGTGGGCGGGTGGCTCGGGTGGGGAGAGCTCGACGTGCAGGAGTGAGGTGTCGGGCAGGGAGAGCGCGAGGGGCGGGTTATCGGAGTCGCTGGTGGCGGCGAGGACAAGGCGCTTCGCGCGAGTTGCGCAGGAGCGTGCGAGCTCTGCGATCACTGTGAGGGTGGTTGGGCGGCCGGCGAGGGTGTGCGCGTCGTCGAGGAGAACGAGGTCGAACGATCCGAGTAGCGTGGCGACGTCTGATACGCGTCTCTTGCGGGCGGCTGTTGCGACGGTTCGCGTGAGGTGGTCACTGTTGGTGAGCAGGACGGTGGTGTTGGCGGCGGGGCTGGCAGCGAGGTGTTCGATGGCGTTCAGGAGGTGGGATTTGCCGCATCCGGTAGGCCCGGTGAGGAGGAGTATTGAGAAGGGGGTGTCGCTACATTCGGCGAGGGCCAGGGCGGCGGCGTGAGCTACTCGCGATCCCTCGTGGACCACGAATGTCTCGAACGTGAGGTCGGGGTCGCGGGGAAGGGCGAGACTGTCGTGCGGTCGGTGGGCGGGCGGCGGTTCGCTGGCGTCGTGGTCGCTAAGGGATGTGTCGGTTCGAATTGCGCGAGGAGCGGATCCGGTTGCGCGCTCGCACGCACGGATGATCACCTCGGAGTAGCGCTCCGTTACCCAGCGCAGGCGGGAGGGGGCAACGACGACGTCGACCGCGTCGCCATCGCGCGCCTTTAAGGATAGGTCTGCAAGCCACAAGCGGTAAGCGACGCGTGGCACTAGCTGCGACAGCTCGTGGTGGAAACGGTCGTGGAGGTTGCTGGCGGGCGACAAGCCGACTGGAGGCGGATCATCAGGGACTCGCGGTTCGTCGGCTAGCTCTGCTGGGTAGCTGGCTAGCCGTGCTCGGGTCGGGGTGAGCAGTCGGTGGCCGGAGATCATCTGCGCGGCCCAGTCTATGGCTGGCGTTGCTGCTGTTCCGGAGGTCGGCGGCTGCATCTCGCAAAACGCGTGCAAATCTGCGGGCGGGGATCGACGCCCTATACTTCGCGCGCCCGCGTAGAGATCTGCTCAGTGGTCACCCACTCGCGAACGGGACAGCGATGAAACGCACCTACCAACCAAGAAAACGTCGTCGAGCACGCACACACGGCTTTCGAAAGCGGATGAGAAGCCGCCAGGGGCGGCAGGTTCTCAAGCGCCGGCGCAGGAAGGGCCGACACAGGCTCGCTGGTTAGCGTCTTAGTGCGCAGATCAGGCCGCTCAGGGCGACTGACGCGTAGCGCCGAGTTCGAGCGGGTGTACAGGCGCGGGCGCCGGCTCTCCGGTCGCTATGTCGTGTTGTACGCCTTCCCTCGCGAACCCCGCGACGCGCCTCCGCGGCTCGGCGTGGTAGCTGGAAAACGTGTAGGCTCAGCAGTCACCCGCAACCGCGCCAAACGGCTACTGCGAGAGGCTTTTCGCGCGCTGGGTGACAAAGCCCCGACTGGTGTCGATTGTGTTCTAGTCGCTCGACCAGAGCTGGGCGAAGAGATCGACGAGCTGAAGTCACAGCACATCGAGCAAGAGGTTCGCGCACTAACCGAGAAGCTGTCGACGCATAGCAAAACCGCCTCGGCACAGTGACCTTCCCCTCGACAGCAAACAGCGAACAGCACACGCGCGGAAAGCACCTAGCCGCACGGGCCCTTGTCACCGGGATCCGCGCCTACCAGCGCTTCGTTTCACCAATGACAGGCCCTCGCTGCCGGTACTACCCGTCTTGTTCTGAGTACGCAGTGCAGGCACTACGCACTCACGGCGCGATTCGCGGACTCGCGCTCGCGTTGTGGCGGCTACTGCGCTGCAACCCTTTCAGCCTCGGTGGTGTCGACCACGTCCCACCCTCTCGGGCGGCCACCACGTCGATGAAGTGAGATCTGTGTAGTGGTGCCGGCTGCCAACATCCTCCAGCCGCTGATAGACGCGTGCGGCGCGATTCTCAAGTTTTGGCATGGGGTTCTCGGTGACTTCCCGGGCTCGTGGGGAGTAGCGATCATCCTGATGACGTTCACCGTGAGACTGGCGATTCTGCCCCTCACGTTCAAGGGAATCCTGGCGATGCAGCGTCTTCAGCGGCTACAGCCCGAGATAAAGCGTATTCAGGAGCGCTACAAGGACGATCGGCAGCGGATGCAGGAAGAGATGCTGCGCTTCTATCGCGAGCAACGCGTTAACCCGTTGGGCTCGTGCCTACCGCTCTTGCTGCAGATCCCGTTTTTCATTGCGCTTTTCTACCTCCTTAGGTCGGACGAGTTCCGCGCAGAAATTCGTGGCAACGAGAGCTTCCTATTTATCCCCGATCTGTCTGAGAAGCTGACCGACCACCCGTGGGTGTTGGCGCTGATGATCGCGCTATACATCGGCACGCAGCTCGGCGCTAGCGCTGTCACAGCTGTGAGTGCAGATCCTGCCCAGAAGCGGATCATGTACGCCCTGCCGCTCGTTTTCGCGGTGTTCATCGTGAACTTCGAGGCTGGTCTGATCCTGTACTGGGTCACGACGAACGTATGGACCGTGGGACAACAGCTGCTCGTGAGGAAGCTCTTTCCACCACCCGTTCCGGCGCCTACAGGTGTGCAGGCGGGCGCGGGTGCTGGTAGTGGTGCGTCGGCACCGCCACCGCCACCACGGGCGAGGCGCAAGCGACGGCGCCAGAGATAGGAAGCGCGTGTGCGAGCGCCAGGCGAGCAGGGAATGTAGATAGAGAGGCAGGGTGCGATGAGGGGGAACGGTTTGGAGCGGGCGCGCAGTGTGGTGGAGAGAATCGTTGAAGAACTCGCCGAAGGCGCCACGGTGAGCGTCAACGATTCGCCCGAAGAGATTCGGGTCAGTATCGAAACCACGGAGGCTGGACTTGTCATCGGCCGGCGCGGGACGACGATCGACGCTATCCAGCACTTGGCGTTCCGGGCAGCACGAATTGCGGGTGAAGAGCGGCGAGTGATCGTCGATGCCAGCGGCTACCGCGAACGGCGCGAAGAGACGTTGCGGCGGATGGCCGAGCGGGCAGCGCGAGAAGCGGTTCGCTTCGGGCGCGCAGTAGAGCTCGAGCCGATGCGCGCCGCGGAACGCAAGGTCGTGCACGAGCACCTTCGCGGTGTCGGTAGTGTGGAGACACGCAGCGAGGGACAGGAGCCGGATCGCCGTGTCGTCGTCGAGCCAACTGGCGCGCGGCGCAGGGTTTCGGCAAAGAGACACCGCTCGAGACCTTAAGCGCGGGTACTGTGGGGCAGCGTTTCGCGTGAAACGCTCGCCAGTGGATTGCACGGGTAATTCCCCCGACGAGTGGCTCTCGCGCTATACGAACGACCCGCGTTTGCACGCGCTCGTTGCTGCTCTGCTCGAGGAACCTGACCCTGGCACAGCTCACGACACGTTCGAGGAAATCTGGTGGCGCGACATCGTTGACTCGCTCAGCGCGTTGCCTGCGCTGCAAAGCACCGGGCCGGCACGTGTCGCCGACGCTGGTAGCGGAATCGGCTTTCCAGCGCTGCCCCTTGCCGTCGCACTACCGACAGTCCAATTCACACTGATCGATTCCTCACAGCGCAAACTGCACACGGCGCGCAACCTTGCGCTGCGAGCCAATATCGCGAACGTCGTTTTTGTCCACGAGCGTCTCGAGCACACCGGGAGAGGCCCTTTACGCGAGCGCTTCGACGCCGTCCTGGCGCGCGCACTGGCTCCACTACCGATCGCTCTCGAGTTGACCGCCCCGCTCGTCAGGGTGTCTGGTCTTGTCGTCGTTTGGCGCGGTCGCCGCAACGACGTCGAGGAGCGGTCGGCGGCTCGCGCTGCCGAGTTTCTCGGCTTGGAATGCGGTGAGGTGATCGCCACCGACCCTTTCCCCGGTGCTCGATCGCTTCACCTCCACCTCTTCCACAAGCGTCAGCCAACGCCGCCCCGCTACCCACGCAACCCGGCACGGATCCGCCGCAGTCCCCTTTGAGATGACGCCGGCCGCGTGCGCTCCTGGGCTCACAGGTGCGCATCCCCAGCCTCGACGATCCGATTCGGTCCGGTCGCACGTCTACCGTTCGCGGCGCTGTGGGTTACGTATACGCAATCGCCAACCAGAAGGGCGGTGTCGGCAAGACCACCACTGCCGTCAACCTCGGCGCGAGCATCGCCACAGCCGGACACGAAGTGCTTGTCGCCGACCTCGATGCGCAGTGCAACGCCACCGTCGCCCTCGGCTTTTCGCGCGCCGAGTCGCCCAGCACCTACGACTGCCTGGTCGGCGGCGTCGACCTCGCCGCTATCGCCCGTCCGACCACCGAGAGGCGCCTGTGGCTGGCACCGGCCAGTCCCGATCTCGCTGGCGCCGCCGTCGAATTGGCGCGGATCGCTGGTTTCGAGCACCGCCTCGAGACGGCCCTGGGCGACACCCGCGAGCGGTTTCTCTTCACGCTGCTCGACTGTCCCCCGTCGCTCGGGCCACTGACGGTCAGCGCTTTGGTCGCTGCTGACCGCGTTCTCGTTCCAGTCCAGGCCGAGTACTTCGCGCTCGAGGGCCTGGCCGGACTCTTGGAGACCCTCGAGTTGATCCGCCAGGAGCTCAATCCGCGGCTCGAGATTGCGGGCATGGTGATCACGATGCACGACGGAAGGACTCGACTCGCACGCGACGTAGAGAAAGAACTGCGCTCGCACTTTCCCGATCTCGTCTTCGACACGGTCGTGCCGCGGAGCATCCGCATCAGCGAGGCACCGAGCTTCGGTCGACCCGTGATCGCCCACGCTCCCGCGAGTGCGGGATCGGCGGCTTACCTGAAACTCGCGAGGGAGGTGGCAGCACGTGCCTGAAGTGCGGGGAATGGGTCGAGGTTTGGCAGCGATACTCGACCGCGACGGACGAGCCGGGGGCTCGCTCCGGCAGGTTCCGGTCGACGCGATCCGCCCGAATCCACTCCAGCCGCGCCGGCACTTCGACCCAGACGCGCTCGCCGAACTGGCCGAATCGATCCGTACCCACGGCGTTCTTCAGCCGCTCGTCGTACGCACTGTCGAGAACGGCTACGAGCTCGTCGCCGGTGAGCGCCGTTTGCGCGCAGCGAAGCTGGCGGGACTGGCAACCGTCCCGGCGCTTGTGCGCGATTTCGAGGGCAGCGAGCGACTCGAGGTGGCGCTCACCGAGAACTTGGCTCGCGCCGACCTCAGCCCGGTCGAGAGCGCACGAGCCCTAGCTCTTTTGGTCGAGGATCTCGGTTGCCCTAAAGCCGAGGTGGCTCGGCGAGTGGGGCGTAGTCGTTCCAGTGTCGCCAACCTCATCCGCCTCTTGGAACTGCCGGACGAGGTGCTGGCGATGATCGATCGTGGCGACCTGAGCGAAGGCCACGGGCGCGCGCTCTTGATGTGCAAGGACGAAGATCTTCGAATTCTGCTCGCGCGGCGTGCTCGTGACGAGGGGTGGTCCGTCAGGCGCACGGAGGAGGCCGTCCGCTCCGCGTTGGCCAGCGACGAAGGCAACACAGCGGCCGAAACGAATGGCGCCCTCGTGCGTACACGACGGACCAACAGCGCCGAGGCGGCCGACCTTGCCGACCGGGTAGAGGGTGCTCTCGCTCGGAGTATCGGTCTGCCGGTACGCGTCCGTGTCAGTGCACGCGGTCGCCTGACACTCGAGCTACCAAGTCCGGAAGCAGCTGTGCTTCTCTGCGAGCGCCTCGAGGCTCTCGCTGGGGCGAGCGGGCTTGCGCACCAAGGTGCGCTGCGGGCCGCTTGAGGTCGCACGCGCGCTTGCGCGCTCACCGACTATCCCTACGGCACGAACGCTAGGATTGCCCGCTGCAGGGGCGCTTAGCTCAGCTGGTTAGAGCGCCGCTCTGATAAGGCGGAGGTCCCAGGTTCGAGTCCTGGAGCGCCCACTGGTTGTGTGCCCTATCCGTGTGCTGCAGGCGTGCGGGCACCACTAGACTTGGCAACAGCCGAGCGAGCAGCCGAGCCAGCGAGGGAGCCACCACGCCATGCAGGAAATGGTCATCTACGGTGTGAGCTTCGACATGGTCGGCAAGCAGCCGATCGTGCTGCTCAAGACTCGCGCCGGCAACAAGTTCCTGCCGATCTGGATCGGACACCCCGAGGCCGCGGCGATCCTGATGAAACTCCAAGGTGCGAGCACGCCCCGGCCGATGACACACGACTTGATGAGCGACATCCTCGCTGAGCTCGATGTGACTTGCGCGCGCGTGACCGTCACGGAGCTCCGCGAAAACACCTTCTACGCCGAGGTCGCGCTACGGATGAACGGCCGCGAGTACCTGATCGACTCGCGCCCGTCCGACGCGCTGGCGCTCGCTGTGCGCACCGGCGCGCCGATCTTCGTAGCCGACGAGGTGCTCGCCGAATCGGGTATCGAGTTCGAGCACGAAGTCGAGGACACCGAGCAGGTTGTCGAGCGTTTCCGCGAGTTCCTCGACAACGTCACGCCAGAAGACTTTGCCACCGGGGGCCAGTAGTCCCGCCAGTCCCCCGACGCTGCGACCGCTGCGCTGATCTTTCAGCGGCGTGCGCTGTCTTGCCGCTGGTGCGCGTTGTCGAGGATCGTTGCCACCAGCTCGTCGAAGCCAATGCCAGCTGCTGCCGCGGCCTGGGGCAGCAAGCTCGTGTCGGTGAGTCCCGGAATCGCGTTGATCTCGAGCACCGTCGGCTCGCCTTCCGGAGCGAGCAAAAGGTCGACGCGAGCGAAGTCGCGGCAACCGAGCAGGCGGTAGGCGGCTAGAGCCACCTGCGCGCAGCGCTCCGCGACTTTGTTCCCGAGATCTGCAGGACAAACGAAGCGCGTGCGCCCGATCTCGTAGCGGGCTTCGAAGTCGAAGAACGGCTCGTCCAGCGGGATCGCCTCCACGATCGGCAGCACGTGGGGCTCGCCGTCGCGTTCGATGATCCCAACAGCAAGATCGCGGCCCGCAACATGACGCTCGATCAGCACCTTGGTGTCGTAGGCGAATGCCGACACGAGCGCCCCCGGCACGTCCTCGGGTGAGCCGGCGAATTTGATACCTAGCGCCGAGCCCTGGCTCGAAGGCTTGATCACGATCGGAAAACCGAGCCGCTCCTCGATCTCGCCGAGCGCGTCGGCCGCTCCTAGCTCGCGAAACGCGAGTTGGCTGAACGCGAAGAACTCTGGGGTAGGGATGCCCGCTTCTACGAAGAGGTGTTTCGCGAGCACCTTGTCCATGCAGCGTTGGCACGCCAGCACCCCCGAACCGGTGTACGGGATGCCGAGGATCTCGAGCAGCTCTTGGGCGGTGCCATCCTCGCCGCCGGGTCCGTGCAAGGCGACGAACGCGATCTCCGGTTGCAGAGCGCGCAGCTGGCGCACCAGGTCACGGCCGACGTCGATACCGACGACCTCGTGGCCGAGCCGCCGCAGCGCCTCTTCGACCCGTTCGCCGGATCGCAGGGACACCTGCCGTTCGAGCGAACGCCCGCCCTTAAGAACGGCGACCCGGCTCACCGTGGACGCGGTGCCCGCCGGCGCATCGGCACCACCCTGCCGCTACTTGCCGCGTTGTTCTGCCGCTCCGAGTGGCGTTTGACGTCGGCTGCGTTGCTGGCATCCGCTCCCCGCTTGCTAGCACGGTCCCGACCAGTGAGGGTGCCGTACAGCGCGATTTGCTCCTCGATCACCTCGCCGATGCGACGCACCCCCTCGCGCAGGCGCTCTTCGTCGGAGCCAGAGAAGTTGAGGCGTAGAGAGCTCTTGCCACGTCCGTCGACGAACGCCTGCTCACCAGGAACGAAGGCGACGTTCTCGCGCAACGCCCGGGCGAGGAGGTCGGTGGTGTTGATGTAGTCGGGCAACGTAACCCATACGAAAAGGCCGCCCTCCGGCCGCACCCACTCCGCTTCCGCCGGCAGGTACTCGGCAAGCGCATCGAGCAGTACGTTGCGGCGACGCCGGTAGATCTCCTTGACGAGCTCCAGGTAGGAACGCCACTCGTCGCGCTCGAACAGCGCGTGGACGAGGAGCTGTGAGAGCGTCGCTGTGCAGAGATCGGCCGCCTGCTTGCCGATGTTCATCTTCTCGCGCAGCGGCCGCGGCGCGACGACCCAGCCCACCCGTATTCCTGGCGAGAAGATCTTCGAGAAGGTCCCGAGGTACATCACGCGCTCGCCACCGTCGAGCGCGAAGAGCGTGGGTTGTGGCTCTCCCTCGTAGCGCAGCAAGCCGTAGGGGTTGTCCTCCAGTACCAGGAGGTCGTAGCGGCGAACGAGATCGAGCAGTTCGCGTCGCCGGCAGGCAGCCAGCGTCACGCCGGCCGGGTTCTGGAAGTTCGGGATCGTGTAGAGGAACTTCACGCGGCGACCATCGCTGGCGAGGCGCTCGAGAACCCTCGCCAGCTCGCCAATCCGCAAACCACCCTCGTCGATGCCCACCTGCACGATTTCTGCCTGGTAGGAGCAAAAAGCCGGTATCGCGCCTGGGTAGGTGGGACCCTCCGCCAAGATCACGTCGCCGGGATCGATCAGCGTCCTTGCCACCAGGTCGAGTACCTGTTGGCCACCAGTGGTAACGAGCACGTCGTCGGGATCGACCTCCATCCCCTCGGCCGCCATCACCGTGGCCACGCAGCGCTTGGTCTCTGCCAGTCCCTCGGTGGGTCCGTACTGGAGCGCGCGCGCGACCGCCTCGCGCGCGATGCGCTCGAAGATCCGGCCGAACAAAGGTGCCGGGAAGCTGCCCGTGTCCGGAAGTCCGCCGGCGAGCGAGATCACCTCGGGCCGCTCGGTGATCGACATCAAATCGCGCATCGCTGTCGAGCGCATCACCTTCGTGCGCTCGGCGAGCAAGCGCGTGTAGCGCTCGAGGCCCGGCGGCAGCGAAGGGTTTCCGGCGCCGCTCATGCCCGGGACTTCGCGCAAACCGCTCGCGATCCTGCGGTTCGAGCAGCCACAGCGCTGCTGTCGAGCTGCGAGCGACGCGGCGTGTCCGCCACAGCACCGCGCTCCTCTACAGTCATGCGGTCGCAGGGTAGCGCCGCCGAGTACGTTTCTGCCCTTGACCTCGCTCGCCGACATCCTCGCAGCGCTCGGTATCGGTGCGGCTGTCGGCTTGCGCGCGCCGATCGCTGGGCTTGCCACAGTTGTTCTGGCGCGCACCGACACCGGTGTGGACTTCGACGCCACCGATTGGTCGTGGCTCGAGAGCCCCTGGGTGGCCGTCGCGCTCTTTCTCGCTGCGATCCTCCTCTACACCATCGGCCGCAGCCGGCCTGCTTCTGCGGCGGCGCACTCCTCACCGAGCGGTGGAGCGGTTTCGGTGTTCGCACACGACCGAACGCTGATCCTCGGAACCGCGCTCGCAGTCGTCGCCAGCGTGCTCTTCGGCTCGGCGATCGCGAACTCGCTCCTCGGGGGTGTCGCGGCGGTCGCGGGCAGCGTGCTGGGCGCTCTCGGCCCGGGTGGTTTCTTCACGCGCGCGCAGCGTCGGGCCAGCGGCGTCGCGGCGGCGCTCGTCGTCCTTGTCGGCGATCTCGTCGCGCTCACGACCGTGGTGCTCGTGGCGCTCGTACACGCGCTCGGGGCGCTCGCGGCCCTCGCCGCGGCCTGGCTCTGGTGGCGAGCTCGGTCCACGGACGTGGTTCGGCCTGGCGGGCTGCGCATCCTCCGCTGAGCCGTTGGCCTCCCGCGGACTGATTCTCTGCGTCATCGATTCACTGCGCCCCGACGCCCTCGCACGCGCGGTGGCGACCGGTGCCGCCCCGACGCTAGCGGCGCTGGTCCGCGAGTCGGACGGGATCCACCCGCTCGTTTCGGTGTTCCCATCCCTCACACCGGCCGCCGCAGCGACGATCGCCACTGGAGCTCCCGTCGCCGATCACGCCATCCCGTCGATCAACTGGTACGCGCGCGACGAGGGAAGGTACGTCGAGTACGGCACGTCGCTCGCTGCGGCGCGGGTGTTCGGTGTGCTGCGTGTTCTTACCGACACCGTCTACGAGCTCAACCTCGCTCACCTCTCCCGCCGTGTCACGACGGTCTTCGAACAGCTCGAAGACCACGGAATCCGCACCGCATGTTCCACCTACCTCGTTTTTCGTGGCCGTCACCGCCACGAGCCCGTGGTCGGACCCGGCCTTGCGCGGATCGCCACGACCACGCACTTCCGCCACGCCGTGTGGGGTCCGGCCGAGCTCTTTTACGCCGACCTGTTCGCGAGCCGGCCGCTTCCCTGCACGTCGCTGCTCGGTCTGCCCGGGTGGCGCGATCCACACTCGGCGTGTGTCGCCGAGCACCTCGTGCGCGCCGACGCTTTCGACTTTCTGCTTTTGTCCCTTCCCGATACGGACACGCGCTCGCACCGCCTGGGGCCAGGCGGGCAGATCGCCGCACTCGCTTCGGCTGATCGCGCCCTGGCTCGTGTCGTCGCCGCGGCGGGAGGGCTCACGTCGCTTCTCGAGCGTTACGGCATCGTCGTCTGTTCCGACCACGGCCAGAGCGCTGTGCACGCGACGATCGACCTGGTTTCGGCGCTCGACGGCCTGCGGGTGCTGCGACCGAACGATCCGGATCCCGATCTCGCCGAGGTGGCTGTGTCGCCGGGCGGTCGGGCGGCAATGGTGTACATCCTCGAAAGCGACGGACGCCGTCGGAACCGGCTTCAGCGCGAGCTCCGACGACGCCTGTGCGCTCTCACAGGCGTGCGCTTTGTCGCGTACAAAGAACGCGACGAGGTGGTCGTCGCTAGCGCGACTGCCGAGCTGCGCTTCGCGCCAGGCAGCGAGTTCCGCGACGAGTTCGGAGCGTCTTGGGCACTGGAAGGCGATGGCGCTGCGCTCAGCCTCGAACTGCGCGGTGACGCCGTACGCTCAGCGCGAAACCCCGACGCACTCGCTCGTCTGTGGTCGGCTCTCGCCGCGCCTACATCTGGGGATGTCGTCGTGTGCGCCGAGCCGGGCTACGAGTTCGTGGACTGGGGCGGTGCCAGTCATGTCGGCGGCGGAAGCCATGGTGGGCTCGATCGCGAGGACTCGCTGGGGGTGTTGGTCGCTGTCGGTCTCGATCGCGACCCTCCACGTCCCCCGGGCGGGGGACGAGATAACCACCCGCTACGCGATGCCTGTCGCCTCTGCGACGTGGCCGCGCTCGTCGCTCGTCACTTCGAGATCGCTGACGGCGCCCGATAGATTCGACGCGATGCAGCTTCAGCGCGCAGGCGACGGCGGCCTCGGCGATCTGGCGCCGACGGGCGAGCGCGCCGGGGGCGAGAGTCGTCCGCTTTACGGAGGCGCCGCGACGGCTCGTTTGAGGGCTAGCGCGGTGCGCATCGGCACCTACGCCGGTCGCGTTCGAGCGGGTGTGCGCAGGCCGCACAACTGGGTGCAGCTAGTCAAGTTTTGTGTCGTCGGCGCCTCGGGATACGCCGTCAACCTGACCGTCTTCGCGCTCGCCATACACGCTCTCGGGCTGCACTACCTTGCCGCCGCCACCGTCGCCTTCGTCTGCGCGTTGACGAACAACTTTTTCTGGAACCGCCACTGGACCTTTCGTGCCCGCGACGGGCGGCCCGCTTTTCAGGCGCCACGCTTTTTGCTCGTCAGTGTCGTCGCCTTCCTGTTCGCCGCGGCGGTCCTCGAGCTCCTCGTGGCAGGGGTGGGCTTAGCCGAGCTACCGGCGCAGGCGCTCGCGATCGTCACCGCCACCCCCCTCAATTTCGTGGGGAACAAGATGTGGAGCTTCGCGGCGCGTCGCTAGTCAGCCGCTACGTCGCCTGGGCCTTGCTTGCCGGCCTGTTTTGGGTGGCCGCTCTGGCTTGCGTGGCTCCGGCATCGGCGGGAGCAGCGCTCACCGCGCCAAGTAGTTTCGACCGCCCACCGCCAGGTTGGCGCCTGTCGGCCGAGCGCGCGATCACGATCGCACGCCGTAGCGACGCTGTGCGCAAGCAGAGCGCCGGGCGCCACCGTCAGCTCGCGGGTGCCGCCTACATGTCGGGCGACCGGCGCTGGCAGGTCGGGTTCTTCGACTCCGGGCGCGAGGTCGCCCAGGTCCACATCGATGACCGCAGTGGGCGGGTGCTCGAACAGTGGACGGGCTACCAGGTGGCGTGGTCGATGGCGCGCGGCTATCCGGGTGCGTTCGGGCGTGTCGTGAACGCACCGTACGTGTGGCTGCCGCTGTGCGTGCTCTTCCTGCTCCCGTTCTTCGACCTGCGGCGGCCCTTCCGAGCGCTGCATTTCGACCTGTTAGCGGTGCTCGCGTTCGGGGTTTCGCACTTCTTCTTCAACCGTGGCGAGATCGGCTTGTCGGTTCCGCTCGCATACATCCCACTGGCGTGGATAGCGGCGCGCGCCCTGTGGCTAGCTGTTGGCCGCGGGTCGCCGAGAGGCCCGCTCGTGCCGCACCTGCCGCTTGGCGTCGTTGCTCTCGGGGCCCTTGCTCTCGTCGCCTTCCGCATCGCCCTCAACGTCGTCGACTCCAACGTCATCGACGTCGGGTACGCGAGCGTGGTGGGCGCGGACCGTCTTGTCGACGGAAGCGAGGTGTACGGCAGCGACCTCGCGCCCAACGTCGACCATGGCGACACCTACGGTCCCTTCACCTACGTCGCCTACGTGCCGTTCGAGCAGCTTCTGCCCTGGAGCGGGCAGTGGGACGAGTTGCCTGCCGCACATGCGGCGGCGCTGACCTTCGACCTGATTGCGATGCTCGCCCTCTTGTTTGTCGGCTTGCGCAGCGCTCCGGGCCGGCTCGGGCGCGAGCGTGCCGCCGCCCTCGCGTGGGCGTGGGCTGCCTGCCCGTACGCCGCCTTCGTCGTTCAGTCGAACAGCAACGATGGGCTCGTCGCAGCGCTGTTGGCGTTGGCCCTGCTCGGATTTACCGGACGGCGACCGCTCGCCGCAGCGGCCTGGCGCGGCTGGTTCGTGGGTCTCGCGGCCGCCGCGAAGTTCGTGCCCGCGATCGCATTGCCGATCCTCGCCGCCGGCGACGGCCGGCGCCGCGCCCTCGCACTGCCGGTCGCAACCGCTGTGGCGCTCGGCGCTTTCGCACTACCGCTCGCCGTCCTGCTCCCCGAAGGCGGGCTCGCAGAGTTCTGGCAGCGCACGATCGGTTACCAGAGCGGTCGCATGACGCCGTTCAGCATCTACGGGCAAGAGTCGCGCCTCGAGCCCGTGCGCTGGGTGGTCGCAGCGGTCGCCGTTGCGGTCGCTCTCGTCTTCGCCTTCCGGCCGCGCCGGCGCGACGCGGGGCAAGCGGCGGCCGCTGTGGTGCTCGCGATTGTGGCAGCGCAGATCGCTGGCGGTTACTGGTTCTACCTGTACGTCGTGTGGTTCTTGCCGGTTTGGCTTGTGGCCGTGTTCCTCAGCGTGCAGCGGCAGCCGGCCGACGCAGCTATCGTCGCTGGCGACGAGCGTCAGGTGCTCAGCGCTCGCGACACCCGTTCGATCGCCCGTGCGCGACCATCGCCGTCGGCGTCGATCAGCACACCGTGAAGGCGCGGATCCTCGTCGGTGGGTTCGAAGCGGGCGTAGGTCATTCGTACGAAGCGCTCCAGCGCTGCTGCGCGACGCACGCCGATCACACCGCCGTGGCCGCCGGTCATCCCGACGTCGGTGATGTAGGCCGTACCACCGGGCAGCACGCGTTCGTCGGCGGTCTGGACGTGCGTGTGGGTGCCGACGCACGCTGTTACCCGTCCGTCGACGTACCAGCCGAAGGCGATCTTCTCGCTAGTGGCTTCGGCGTGGAAGTCGACGAGCACATGGTCGACACGCTGGCGCTCGAGGGACGCGAGCAGCTGGTCTACCGTGACGAACGGCGAGTTCGTGCACTCGAGGAAGACGGTTCCACAGAGATTGACAACCGCAAGCCGGCGACCCGCGGCCTCGACGAGCGAATAGCCACGCCCCGGGCTTGAGAGGGGGAAGTTGGCCGGTCGCGCTATCCGTTCCTCGCGATCCAAATAGGGGTAGCTCTCGGCGCGTCGGAAGGCGTGATTGCCCAGTGTCAAGGCGTCGCAACCGGCCTCGAACAGTTCGCGCGCCGTGCGCTCGGTGATGCCAAGACCCGCAGCAGCGTTCTCGGCGTTCGCCACGACCACATCGACAGCAAGCTCGCTGCGCAGTGCTGGTACCAGCTCGCGCACGCAGCGACGACCGCAACTTCCGACGATGTCACCGATGAACAGGATTCGCATCGATCGCTACCACCGACAGCGATTGCGACGGTGAGGCCGCTTCGTCAGTATGTCGGGGAATGCAGCAACCCGCCGCCCCGCCGCCCGCCGTCTCGTCGCCGGCGGTGACCGTCCTCGAGGCCCGCGCCCTCGAGAAGCGCTTCGGTACTCGCCGGGCGCTTGCCGATGTCGGGCTTACGATCGGGCGGGGCGAACTCGTCGCCGTCATCGGACCTAACGGTGCCGGCAAGACGACGTTGCTGTCGATCCTTGCGGGGATCGTCGACGCTGACGGCGGCATTGTCGAGCGGCACGTCGAGCGGATCGGTTGGGTGCCGCAGCGACCCGGCCTCTACGCGCGCCTGACGGTGCGCGAGAACCTCGAGACGTTCGCGCGGCTCGAGCGCCTCCACGAGGTCGCGCGACGGGTCGACGCGGCGCTCTCGGCGTGCGACCTCGTCGAGCGTGCGCACGACCGCGTCGACGAGCTCTCCGGCGGTCTACGTCAGCGCACCAACCTGGCGGTCGGGTTGCTTGGCGACCCCGAGCTGCTCTTGCTCGACGAGCCGACGACGGCGCTCGACCCGCGCCAACGCGAGAACTTCTGGTCGATCCTCACCCGCTTGGCTGCTGCCGGGACGGCGATCCTCTACACCACCCATCTCGTGCAGGAAGCGGAGCGCTACGCCGACCGAGTGCTGGTCCTCGCCGATGGCGAGCTCGTCTTCGCCGGTTCGCCGGACGCGCTTGCAGCGGCTGTGGGAGCACAAGGGCTCGACTTCGAAGAGGCGTTCGTGCGCTTCTTGCGCACGAAAGGACACTGACACCGCCGGCCACGATGCGTGCGCTGGTGCGCAAGGACGTGCTGATTCTGGGGCGCTCGAAGCTTCTTGTCGCGCTGCTCGTCTTCTACCCGGTGCTGCTCGCGCTCTTGATCGGCTTTGCGCTCTCACGGGGCCCGGACAAACCGCGGATCGCGATCGTCGATCCGCTGCCGCCCGAGCAGCAGAAGATCGCGATCGGCAGCCGCGAGCTCGACATTCCCACTGCGACGCGCGCCCTGCGCCGGTCGATCGACGTCGTGCCGGCGAAGGACGAGCAGGACGCCGCACGCCTAGTGCGCGAGGGCGAGGTTCTCGCTGCGATCGTCGTACCGCCTGACGTCGTCGACCGCTTGCAATCGCGTCTCGAACCGGTTTCCGTAACCGTGCTCTACAACGCCGACGATCCCGTCAAGGCGCGGTTCGTGCGCGACACGATCAAGGCGCGCCTGCGCGATGCCAACGCGGCCATCGGTCGGGCGCTCGTCGACGCCGCGATCCGCGATCTCGGCCTGGTGCTCGACGGCGGCAAAGTGACGATCTTCGGGCGAACGATCGAGATCCTCGGCTTGCGCGGTTCGGAGCGCGAACTGCGCCTGGCTGCCCGCAACACGAGCGGCCAGACGCGCGCCCGTATCGAGCGTGTCGCCGGTTTTGCCGAGCTCGCCCGTCGCAACCTCGGGGCGTCGGGCGGTCTTCTGCGCGCTCTCAGTGAGCCGATCGCCCTGCGCGAACGGGTGGTCGCGGGCAGACAGCGCTCCCTCGACGAGTTCGCCGTCGCCGTAGCGGTGGCGATAGCCGTGATGTTCGTGGCGATGCTGCTCGCAGCTGGTGGTCTAGCGCTCGAGCGCGAGGAGGGCGTGCTGCTGCGCTTGCGCCGGCACCTCGCGATCGAACGGATACTCGCGGCCAAAGCGCTCCTCTCGGCGCTCGCCGGACTTGTGGGCGGGACGCTGTTGGTCTTGATCGTCGCGCTTTTCGTGCCGGGTGTGCCCGCCGGGGTTCCCTGGTGGGGGCTTGGGCTGGTTGTCGCCGCGGCGGCGTTCGGTGCCGTGGGGCTCGTGATCGGGGCGGTCGCCCGCGACGTTCGCGCCTCGTCGCTTCTGGCCGTACTAGCTGGCCTCCCGCTCGCGCTGCTCGCGCTTGTCCCGTCCGGCGCAGTCGATCGTGCCCTGTGGGAGCTGACGCGCGTTCTCGCTGCGCTCTTCCCCTTCGCACCCGCGCTCGATGCGCTCGAGCAAGGCCTGCGCGGGGCGCTGGCGGAGGGCGCGCTGCTTCATCTTGCCGCGCTCGCCCTCGCCTATGGAGCGCTCGCGCGCTTCGCCCTGGCACAGCCGGGCGCCGCCGGTCCGTAAACTGCTTCTCGCGATGGGCTTTCCGGCGACGCGCCTGCGCCGGCTTCGTCGGAGCGCGGGGCTACGAGACCTGGTCCGCGAGACGGATCTCGCACCTGGCCACCTCGTGCTGCCGTTGTTCGTTCACACCGGCAGCGCGCGCGAAAGCGTGGACGGCATGCCAGGGGTCGAACGCTTGCCGATCGGTGAAGCTGTGGCAGCGGCGCGGCGCGCGCACGAGCTCGGCGTGCGCGCCGTGCTTCTCTTCGGTATTCCCCCTTGGAAAGACGACCAGGGTTCAGCGGCGTGGGACGACGAGGGAGTCGTTCAGCTCGCGGTGCGCGCTTTGAAAAGCGAGCTACCCGAGCTCGTCGTCGTCACCGACGTTTGCCTCTGTCAGTACACCACGCACGGCCACTGCGGAGTGCTCCGCGCTGACGGCAGCGTCGACAACGATGCGACGCTCGAACTTTTGGCGCGCACCGCGGTGTCGCACGCCCGCGCCGGTGCGGACGCCGTAGCCCCGAGCGACATGATGGACGGTCGCGTCGCTGCGATACGCGGCGTGCTCGACGAGGAAGGGTTCGCCGAGCGCGCGATCGTCTCTTACGCCGCCAAGTTCGCGTCCGCCTTCTACGGACCCTTCCGCGCTGCTGCCGACTCGGCACCGGCGTTCGGCGATCGTCGCGGCTACCAGCTCGATCCCGCGAACGCGCGCGAAGCGCTGCGAGAAGTGGCTTTGGATATCGAGGAGGGGGCCGACGTCGTGATGGTGAAACCGGCCCTCCCTTACCTTGACGTAATCGCGCGCGTACGCGCGAGCGTCGAGGTTCCCGTCGCGGCCTACCACGTTAGCGGCGAGTACGCGATGCTCAAGTACGCGGCACAGGCGGGCGCGCTCGACGAGCGTGCGGCGGTGCTCGAGGCGTTGCTTGCAATCAGGCGTGCCGGCGCCGACATCGTCGTCACCTACTTCGCCCAGGAGGTCGCCGAGTGGCTCGGCTGAGAGCTAGACCGAAGGTGCGCTCGCGCAAATACGGCGCGGCAGTCCCGCTCAGTGCCGAAGACCGGCGGCTGCTCAACCTGCTGCAGGGCAGTTTCCCCCTTGAGGAGCGACCGTTCGCGCCGCTCGCGGCCGCGCTCGGGCGTAGCGAGGAGGATGTCATCGACCGCACGGCCTGGCTTTTGCGCAAGCGCATCATCCGCGAGATCACGCCGATCTTCGACACGCGAGCGCTCGGGTACCGCTCGATGCTCGTCGCCGCCAAGGTGGATCCCGAGCATCCGCACCGAGCCGCACGGGTGATCAACGAGCATCCCGGGGTCTCGCACAACTATCTCCGCGACCACGAGTTCAACCTCTGGTTCACGATCGCCGTCGAGCCCGACTCTGCGCTCGGTCTGGAGGGGACGCTCGACGTGCTCGCGCGCCTCAGCGGTGCCCGCTCGATGCGGATGCTGCCGACGCTGCGCCTCTTCAAAATCCGGATGGACCTCGAGATGGAGGCGACCACCGACGGTCTGGCCGCCCCGGTCGAGGCCGTCGAGCCACGCGATCCCGAGCCAGTGCCGCTCAGCGACTGGGACATCGCGGTGATCCGCGCGACACAGGGTCCGATGGAAGCTTGCCCGCGCCCCTTCGACCGCGCCGCCGCCCGGCTCGGTGTCGGCACCGACGAGGTGCTCGCGTCGCTCGCCTCGCTGCGCGAGCGCGGCGCGCTGCGCCGAGTAGCGGCGATTCTCTACCACCGCCGCGCGGGGTTTTCGGCGAACGGGATGGGTGTCTGGAAGGTTCCCGAGGAGCGGGTGCTTGAGGTCGGCCCGAAGATGGCCGCCTTCCGTGGCATATCGCACTGCTACCAGCGGCCTACCTATCCGGACTGGCCCTACTCGCTCTTCACGATGGCGCACGGGCGCTCGAAGGAGGAGTGCGACGCGATCCTTGCGGCTGTCGCTCGCGAAACGGGGATCGAAGAGCGGGCGACCCTCTACTCGTCGACCGAGTTCAAGAAGGTCCGCCTTCTCTACTTCGTCGACGACTATCGCCGTTGGGAGGAGCGCTACGGCGGATGAGTCGCCGCGCCCGACGCTCGCACGAACTGTTCGCCGAGTCCCGCCAGTACATGCCGGGAGGCGTGAGTTCCCCGGTACGGGCGATGGGGCAGATCGGTCGCGAGCCGTTCGTCGTCGCGCGCGGCGAGGGTGCCGAGCTCGTCGACGTCGACGGCAACCGTTACGTCGACTGGGTGATGTCGTGGGGTGCGCTGCTGGCCGGTCACGCCCACCCCGACATCGTCGCGGCCGTGACGGCGCGGGCGGCAAGCGGCACCAGCTACGGCGCGCCTACCCGGGGAGAGCTCGAGCTCGCCCGGCTTGTCGTCGACTCCGTACCGTCGGTCGAGATGGTGCGCTTCGTCTCCTCGGGCACCGAGGCGGCGATGAGCGCGCTGCGCTTGGCGCGCGCTGTGACCGGCAAGACGCGGGTGCTCAAGTTCGCCGGCGCCTACCATGGCCACGCCGACCCCTTCCTGGTTGCAGCCGGGTCGGGCCTTGCGACACACGGCATTCCGGCAAGCCCGGGCGTGCCCGAGGGCGCCGTTGCCGACACGGTGGTGGTCGCCTGGAACGATCGCACCGCGGTCGACGAAGCGCTCGCAAGCGGCGATTTCGCGGCGATTTTCTGCGAGCCGTATCCGGCCAACATGGGTTTCGTGCCCCCGAGCGAGGGCTTCCTCGCTTATCTGCGCGAGCGCGCCGACGAGGTGGGGGCGCTGCTCGTCTTCGACGAGGTGATAACCGGCTTCCGCGTCGCCCCGGGAGGGGCACAGGAGCGCGAGGGGGTGACGCCCGATCTCACCGTGCTCGGGAAGGTGATCGGGGGCGGCCTGCCGTTGGCCGCGTTCGGCGGGCCGCGGCGAGCGATGGAAGCGCTCGCTCCGAGCGGCGACGTCTACCAAGCGGGCACGCTGTCGGGCAATCCGCTGGCCACCGCCGCCGGGCGGATAGCTGTCGAGTTGGCGCGCGACAGCGCCGCACGCGCACACCTCGAGCGCATCTCGTCGTCGCTCGCCGACGGTCTGCGCGCACTCGGCGAAGAGGTGGGTGTGCCTTTGACGGTGACCGCGGCGCCGGGTCTCGTCTGTCCCTTCTTCACCGCCGGTCCGGTGCACGACTTTGCCGACGTCAGCGCCACCAGCGCCGAGGCGTACGCCGTCTTCGCTCGCTCGCTGCTCGACCAAGGAATCTTCGTGCCACCGTCGCGGTTCGAAGCGTGGTTTCCCTCGCTCGCCCACGAGCAGTCACACGTCGAGCGCACGCTCGCTGCGGCGCGCACGGCGCTCCAAGCGGTGCACGATAACGTCTACTCGGGGGCTAGTCGGTGACGCTCTGTGGTGCTCTAGCGGAAGTGGTACAGAGCCTGCCGCGCGAGCTGGTGGATCTCGGTGCGCGGCCGCTCGAGCGCGAGCACCAGGAACAGTCCACCCGCCCGTCCGTTTCGGGCGAAGGTGGCGACAAGGAACGCAGCATGGTCGCTGGCGGTGGCGACTGCATCTGTGGGGCGGCACAGCGCGCGGGTGCCAGCGACGACCGACCTGTTCCGCTGCGTCCGCGCGCTGTCGAGGCGGTGTACGAAGGGCATCGCGTACACGCGGGGATTTCGCGCGTTTTCGCTCGCTCGCTCAACGCGGACCTCGCGTTGCTTGCTGGCGATGCGCTGTACGCGCAGGCCTTGAGCGAGCTGGCGGAAAATCGCGACCTTGAGGCGATCGACAGGCTCGCGGCGTGCATCGCTGAAGCGGCACACGGTCGAGCCGTTGGTCGTGGCGAGTGCGACCTGCACGCTCTCTTCGCTGCTACCGCTACGCAGCTACTGTCGGCCCGCGGCGGACCACGCTGACAGAGCGCGATCGGCTGCGCTTCAGGTAGGCTGCGCGGGCGCCAGTCGCAGCTCGGCGTCGCCAGATCCCGGCGTCAAGTAGCGGCCGGTACAAAGTTGAGAGTCGATCGCGACCAGCGTTACAAACCTCCGCGAGCGTGTCCGACCGCACCAGCAAGACTTCCCAGCGCAAGTCCCGCTACACCAAGGACCGCGGGATCCCCGGGGCTTTCGAAGGCGAGACGGTCACCCGGCGCGCTTTCATGACGGGTACCGCTGTCGCCGCCGGTGGTATCGCGACCGCTGCCTTCGCTCTGCCCACGCTCGGGTTCGCTCTGGGGCCGATCTTCGAGCGCACCGAGCCGAGTCGCTGGCAGGACATCGGTCCCGAGGAAGATTTCAACGACAGCGACTACGTCCCGCGCGTCATCAACATCGTTCCGGAGATCGGCGAGGCTGGCCGCACCACGATCTACGTTCGCCGCTACAACCCGCGCATCGACGGCGAGGCGAACTCCGACCAGCCCTATGTCG